>Ga0316628_100004727_pt1 | contig 10752 bp, 7 predicted proteins | sample OWC_Aug_M2_C1_D5_FD_207648 | JGI IMG/M metagenome (GOLD analysis project Ga0316628, IMG submission 207648) | Wetland soil microbial communities from Old Woman Creek delta, Ohio, United States - OWC_Aug_M2_C1_D5_C | ecosystem: Environmental > Terrestrial > Soil > Wetlands | place: USA: Ohio... | reverse complement strand
CGGACTGGAATCGGTGGACTTATGGATCGGCACGGGCGGCCTGCCGGTCGCGCAGCTGGTGGTGCCGGTCATCAAGCCCAAGGCCCATATCCCGATCCACTGGGACGGACTCTGGCAGCCTTTCGAAGCCGGCATGCCGTGGCCGTTTGCCGATGAGGCCGACGAGGAATATCTGGCGAAGTCCGGCGTGAAACTGCTCAAGCCGGCCCAGTACATGGATAAATGGCGGCTCGACAGTGCCGGCATCCGCCCGGTGGAAAACAGCGCGATCAAGAACGCGCTCGGGTTCCCGGAGATCCAAACTTTCCCGGGCAAATAGCCCAAGCCGGCGGGCGGCAACCGGCGCCGCCGGCCCTTGTGCGGCACTACTTCTTCAGGCTGTCGCGGATCTGGCGCAGCAGCAGCACGTCTTCGGGCGTCGCCGGTGGAGCAGGCGGAGCCTCTTTCTTGAGCCTGTTGACCTGCTTGATCATGATGAAGATGATTACCGCAAGAATGACGAAAGAGATCAGGACGGTGATGAAATTGCCGTATGCAAACACCGCGCCGGCTTTCCTCGCTTCCGCCAGCGACAATCCCGCCGGCTGGCTGTTCAGCCCGATGTAGTAATTGCTGAAGTCGAGCCCGCCCGTCACCCTGCCGATCAGCGGCATGATCAGGTCGTTCACGATCGAATCCACGATCTTGCCGAACGCGCCGCCAATGATTACGCCCACGGCAAGATCCATTACGTTGCCCTTCAGGGCGAACTCCTTGAACTCGCTTGCAATGCTCATGTTGGCTCCCTCTTTCTGATTTTCAAACCGGCTCTCGCTCGATCGCCCCTCGTGCTTCGCATCCCGACCCCGCGGCAGTGAGGGACATTCGTATAGTACCTTTTGCCGGCGCCGGTCCGTTAGAGGTTCGTAAGGTACGCGTAAGGAATGGGCCGCGATGCTTTTTTCAAGCTTCCATTCGCCAATCGACTGGCCATCCCCGGCTCGTGTCAACCGTGCATGCGATTCCGCGTTGCGCGTCGGTTTTCGCGACATGGCCGATGCACGAGCGGCATACGATCGCCCGGAAACGCGGTGAACTCGGCGCCGCGTGCAGGGTCTGAAACCCCGTAAGCGATCTTCTTCCATCGCGGGCAACCTGCCCGCCTTGCATTTCAGGAGGCCAACACAATGTTTTCCAGATTCAAAGCAGGGAAATTTCTAGCTGCCGCAGTCATTCCTGCGGTATTCGGCGTTTACTACGCATTTGCGCTGCCGGGCCATACCACGGCCAACGCAGCACCCCAGACGCAACCCAGCAGCACCCAGGCCGCAAAATCATCAGCGCGCCTGCCCGACTTCACCCGCATCGTCGAAGAGAACGGTCCGTCCGTGGTGAATGTCAGTGTATCCCGCACCACGCCAGCTGCAGCCCAGGGCCCAGGCCCCGGCAATCCCCAGGACGATCCGCTGCAGGAATTCCTGCGACGTTTCGGCCAGCAAGGCCCGCAAGGACAAGGCCCTCGGGGCGAACCCGAAGTGCAGCGCGGGCTGGGCTCGGGCTTCATCATCAGTCCCGACGGCGTCATTCTGACCAATGCCCACGTTGTAGCTGAAGCCACCGAAATCACGGTCAAGCTCACCGACCGTCGCGAGTTCGAAGCCAAGGTGCTCGGCGTCGACAAGCGCACGGACATCGCCGTGTTGAAGATCGAGGCGAAGGATCTGCCCGCGGTCAAGATCGGCCACGCCGCCGAGCTGAAGGTCGGCGAGTGGGTCGCAGCGATCGGTTCGCCGTTCGGCTTCGAGAACACCATTACGTCCGGCATCGTCAGCGCGAAAGCACGGGCGCTCCCGGATGAGAACTATGTGCCCTTCATCCAGACCGACGTGGCGGTCAATCCGGGCAATTCCGGCGGCCCGTTGTTCAACATGGATGGCGAAGTGGTCGGCATCAATTCGCAGATTTACAGCCGTTCGGGGGGATTCATGGGCCTGTCGTTCGCGATTCCGATCGATGTGGCCATACAGGTCAAGGATGACCTGGTAAAAAACGGCAAGGTCACACGCGGCCGCATCGGCGTGCAGATTCAGGACGTGAACCAGGCGCTAGCCAATTCATTCGGCCTGCCGAAGCCGCAAGGCGCGCTCATCAGCGGCGTGGAACCGGGCAGTCCCGCGGAGAAGGCCGGGCTGAAATCCGGCGACGTGGTGCTCGGCGTCAACGGCAAGGAGATCAACCAGCTCTCCGAACTGTCCGGCGCGATCGCAGCGACCAAACCGGGCAACAACGCGCGCCTGCAGATATGGCGCGAAGGCAAGAGCCGCGATGTCGACGTCAAGGTGGCCGAGATGAAGGAGCAGAAAGTCGCCGCGAACAATGCCGGCGATTCGCAGACCTCGGCGAAGCTCGGACTGACGTTGCGCGAACTGGCTCCGGACGAGCGTGCGCAACTGAAGACCGAAGGCGGACTGGTGGTAGAGAATGCCTCCGGTGCGGCAGCCCGCGCCGGCATCCAGGCCGGCGACGTCATCCTGGCGTTCAACGACACGCCGGTGAAATCGGTCGAGCAGTTGAAGACATTGATGAAGAAAACGGACAAGACGATTGCGCTGCTGATCCAGCGCGATGCAAACCGGATGTACGTTCCCGTCCAGGTCGGCTGAGCGGTTCGTTCCTGCAAGAAGGGCGTGCTATCCAGCACGCCCTTTTTTATTGCTTGCGCCGAGCAACATCAGGCACCCGTTCAATGGAGCAGATCGGGTCGTTCCTTGACGATGCGCTGGTACAGCGGCTGAAGGGCCGCCCAGCCGCCGTAGGGCGTACCCAACTGCTGCCGCGTCAGCAGCGCATTCATTTCCGTGCGGGGCAAAAATCCAAGCCAAACCGTGCCCGGAATTGATATTTTCTCGACCAGAAATGCGGATTCGACAAACCGGTGGCGGCATACGCAAGACTGGCCGGGCCGAGCCCATACGCCGCCTTCTTGCACCGCCACCAATTCCGGCGGGCGCCCAAATTATAGGCAGAAAAAGCGGCCACCAATGACCGGATAGCCCTAAACCCCACGGCTGGCGCGGTGGCTTGCGACAACTCCCGAATCGTGGCTCAATCGTCACAATAACAAAAACAATACAAAACATAAGCGCCTGAATTTTCGAAATTGTCAACGGTATTGAAGCCGCCGCCGGTCTAAGGGAGGCCGTGTTGCACAGCAAAGACTTCTCACAAGACTACTCGGACCTCAGTCCGGAGCTGGTCGAACTCGTCCGGGCGCTGCAAGCTTCCCTCGCGGAAAAGCGCGCGCGTCAGCAGCTTCAATCCGTGGACAGCGAGCGGCCATCGAAGCTCGAGTCCGCCGTCTCCGCGCAGCAGGCCAAACGCGCCGTCCGGCCGGATGTGGCCGGCCATCCACAGTTGCTTGCCGCCCTCGTGGAATCCGCGGATGCCGGCATCATCAGCGAGACCTGGAACGGCGTGCTGCTGACCTGGAACAAGGGGGCGGAACGCATTTTCGGCTACAGCGCTGCGGAAATGATAGGCAACAGCCGCGCTTGCCTGGTTCCCGAGTTCCTGAAGGACGAAGATGCCAAGAGCATGAATCTCGTGGTCGAAGGCAAGGCCACGCTGCACCGCGAGACGGTCTGGCAGCACAAGGACGGCAAGTTCGTCGATGTGGCCGTGAGCTTCTCTCCTGTCGTCGAGGACGGAAAGGTTGTGCGCCTGACCGTGTTCGTCAGCGATATCACCGAGCGCAAGCGCATGGAGCGCGCGCTGATGGAAAGCGAGCGCAAGCAGCGCCATCGCGCAGCCGAACTGAAAATCGTGCTCGATGCGGTCCCGGCGGCGGTGTGCATTGCCAACGACCCGGAATGCAAGTCCATCACCGGCAATCGCATGGCTTACGACCTGATGCGCCTTCCCCAGGGCAGCAATCTGGCGGTCATCGGAACGGAAGGCGAAAAAGCCGCGCCCTTCCGCATGTTCCGCAACGGGCGCGCGCTGGAAGCGCATGAGCTTCCGGTACAGATGGCCGCATTCCGCGGCATCGAAGTGCGCGACTTCGAGCAGGACATCGTGTTCGACGACGGCAGCATCCGCCACCTGATCGGCAACGCGGCTCCATTGCGCGATGCCGCCGGAAAAGTCTATGGCGCCGTGGGTGCCTTCATCGACATCACGGCGCGGCGGAACATGGAGGAGCAGATCCGTCGCATGGCGCACTTCGACTCCCTGACCAATCTGCCGAACCGCATTCTGTTGATGGACCGCCTGGAGCAGGCCCTGGCGATCTCGCAGCGCAATCATTCGAAGACTTCGGTCATCTTCATGGATCTCGATCATTTCAAGGAGATCAATGACAGCCTCGGGCATCATGTCGGCGACATGCTGCTGCAGCAGGTTGCCGAGCGCATCCGCGGTGCGCTGCGGGAAGTGGATACCGTTTCCCGGCTCGGAGGCGACGAGTTCGTCATGGTGCTTCCGGAGTTGCGTCACACCGAAGATGCCACGACCATCGCGCAGAAGCTGTTGCGCGCACTGGACGAGGACTTCTTCATAACCGGCGAAAAACTCCGCATCTCGCCCAGCCTCGGCATCAGCATCTATCCGGATCACGCGACAGAAGCCAGCACCCTGATCCGCATTGCCGACAAGGCGATGTATCATGCCAAGCAGGCCGGCAGGAATACCTATCGCTTCTACGATGACGCGATGAAATCCTGACCTCGCCGTTGCCCAAGCTGCGCAAGGCAGCACCGGAATGCGACGATAAAGAGGTTGCGGATGAATGAGCGCTGGTACCGCGATGTCGTGGAATTGTCCCAGGACGCCATTTACGTCTGGTGCGAAAGCCGCGTCGTCTTTGCCAACCGCGCGACCGCGCGTCTCTTCTGCGTCGGATCCCCGGAAGACCTGATCGGCCGGCACGTATTCGATTTCATCCACCCCGATTCGATTCCCATTGCGAAAGGCAGGCTGCAAAGACTGCTCACAGAAAGAGAACGGCTTTCACCCCAGGAACTGAAAATGGTCCGCGCGGACGGCCAGACGATAGACGTGGAAGCCGTTGCGACGCCATTCGAATACCGCGGGCGCGCGGCGGCACATGTGATACTGCGCGATATCGCTGAGCGCAAAGCGCTCCAGCGCGACCAGCTGCGACGCCTGCAGGTGGAAGCCGAGCATCGACGCATGAAGGCGCAGCGCGACTACTTCCACCAGCTGTTCGAAACCACTCCCAACCTGGCGTGGACTGCGCGCCCCGACGGTTATATCGACTACGTCAACCAGCGCACGCTGGACTACCTTTCACTGACAGAAAGCGACGTAGAAGGCTGGAGCTGGCAGCAGTTCGTGCATCCCGACGATCTTCCCGGGATTTTGAAGCGATGGTCGCACAGCCTGGCAACCGGCGAGCCCTACGAGGTGGAAATGCGCTTGCGCCCGGGCACAAAAGGAGAATATCGCTGGCATCTGTCGCGCGGCCTGTCGGTGCGCAATGATCGGGGCGAAATTCTGCGCTGGGTCGGTACGACCACCGACATTCACGACCAGAAGGAAGCGCGCGCCATCCTGGAACAATCCCAGATGCGGCTGGCGGAGGCGGTCCGGCTGCGCACGGAAGACCTGCTGAATGCGAATACGGCGCTGCTCGAAGAAATCGAGGAGCGCAAGCACGTGGAGAAGGCCCTGCGCGCCTCGCGCGAGAAGCTGCGCAAGCTCTCGGCGCACTTGCAGTCCGCACGCGAATCCGAGCGCGCCGCCGTCGCCAGGGAAATTCACGACGAACTCGGCGCCACGCTGACTGCGGCCAAGATGGACCTGCAATGGTTCGCGAAGACGCTCACAAACGGCGAGCTGCCGCGTGCAGACAGGCTTTCCGAAGCCGTCGGGCTGGTCGATTCCGCCATTCAGACGGTCAAACGCATCGCCACGGAGTTACGGCCAAGCATTCTCGACCATCTTGGACTGTGGCCGGCATTGCAGTGGCAATTGCAGGAGTTCGAGTTGAATTTCGGCATACCCTGCCAGATCGATCCGGCGCCCGCGGGGGTATTTCTCGAGAACGACGCCCAGACCGCCGTGTTTCGCATTTTCCAGGAAGCGCTGACGAATATCGCGCGCCATGCACACGCAACCAGGGTACGGGTGGATCTGCGAACCGAGCGTAACGGCATTCTGGTCAGGATCAGCGACAACGGGATCGGCCTGCCGCCCGGCAAGATCATGGAGCCGGATGCCTGCGGCATCCAGGGCATGCGCGAACGCGCGCGGACTTTCGGCGGGGACGTGAAATTCGAGCAAACCGAAGGCGGCGGGACCAGCGTACTCCTGAAATTCCCCGCTCGCGTCAAGGCGCCAAAGCGCACGCGCCGCGACCACGAGGCGGCGTGACATGACCCGGGCACTGATAGTCGACGACCATACCATCACCCGCGCGGGATTGAAACGCATCCTGTCCGACACCGCCTCGCTCGTCGTCGGCGAAGCGGCGAACGGCGCCGATGCGCTGGATCTGGTCATGTCGCAGTCATGGGACATCGTGCTGCTGGACATCAGCCTTCCCGACCGCAGCGGACTCGACGTGCTCAAGTCGATCAAGAAAGCCCGCCCCACCCTGCCCGTATTGGTGTTGAGCATGTATCCGGTGGACCAGTACGCGCTGCGCGTATTGCGCGCGGGTGGCGCGGGTTACCTGACCAAGGAAAGCGCGCCCGACGAGTTGCTGGCGGCGGTGCGCAAAGTCACTGCCGGAAAGCGTTACATCACGCCGGAAGTCGCGGAATGCATCGCGCAGGACTGGAGCCGCTCTCCGGTTCAGTCGGTGCACGAGATGCTTTCCGATCGCGAGTTCGAGGTGATGCGCCTGATCGCTTCAGGCAAATCCGTCGGCGACATCGCCAGGGAGTTGTCGCTCAGCGTCAAGACGGTCAGTACCTACCGAACTCGCGTGTTGCAAAAGTTGCGCCTGCGTCATAATGCGGAATTGACCCACTATGCCATCATCAACAATCTGATCAATTGATGATTCAATTGGCACTCGCCTATTCGTCCTGTAGGACAAACCCCTAGAGGAATGTAGGACGACCACCGATTGTCTACGGAAGTGCGTTGAATGATGCTTCGTCTTGAGCTTCATGCACATCCATCATACGCGGGGAAAAGCGGTCAAATTTGCACGAAATAACAAGGATCGGCCGGCAGCGCAGTCCGCCAGGGAACAGCGCGCCATGCGCCTTTCAGCCGCTTCACGCTCACTGGCTTCGCAATTTGACGCCCGTATCCATAACTACAGTATGAAACCCGCCGACGTTCATCGGGCCGGCTGCGAGCCGGAGCGCCCATGTTCCTGCCTGCCATGAACAGGCTGGCCATCCGTGCGCCCATGTTCGGCCTTTGGGCCGCCCTGGCCATTCTCGGCGGCATATCCGCGGTGTCCTATGTAAGCCTGCAGGAACTGGTGGACCGGATGCTGTGGGTAACGCACACGCAGGAAGTCCTGCGCGAAACCGAAGCGGTGATTTCCGACCTGAAGGACGTGGAGACCGGCATCCGGGGCTACCTGATTTCGGGCCAGCGTGAGTTCCTGGCGCCCTACAGCAACGCCCTGGCAAGCATCCCCTTGCATCTGGACCGCCTGAAAGAACTGACCGTCGACAACGCCGATCAGCAGAAGCGGGTGCGGGCCCTCGAACAACTCACCCGGGTACGCCTGGAACAATCCGCCCACTTCCTCAAAATGGCGGATACCACCAGGCTGCTTTTGTCGGAACCAGCAAGGCGGCAAATTCTGGCCGGCAAACAGACCATGGACGAGATCCGCGTAGTGGTGGGAGAGATGCGCGCTCGCGAGGAAACCCTGTTGACGCGGCGCGCAGAGGAATCGCAGAGCAGCTCCCGGCAGTCGGCCGCCATTATCATTCTCGGCACCCTGGCCGGCTTCGCCATACTCATCGTCGCCTTCATTCTTCTGCGCCGGCAGATCGTACAGCGATTGAATGCCGAGCGGGCGGCCCGGGAACACGCGACCGAAGTGGAAAACCTGTACAACCAGGCGCCTTGCGGCTATCACTCGGTAGACAGGGACGGCATCTTCGTGCGAATAAACGACACCGAGTTGTCCTGGCTCGGCTATACCCGCGAGGAAATCATCGGCAAGCTGAAATTCGTCGACATCGTCGCGCCGGAATGCATGCAAACCGTGCGTGACCACTTCCCCGGGCTCGTCAGCGGCGGCGTGACCACCAATCTCGAATACAGGATGATGCGCAAGGACGGCAGCACCTTCCCGGTTTCCGTCAACGCCGTGCCGCTGCTCGATGCCGCCGGCAACTTCGTCATGAGCCGCACGACCATGTTCGATATCACGGCCCTGAAGGAAACCGAAAGCCGGATCAGGATGGCCAATACCTTCCTCGATACGGTGGTCGAAAACATACCCAGCATGATTTTCGTCAAGGAAGCGCAGACGCTGCGCTTTGCCAGGATAAACAGGGCCGAGGAAGAGTTTCTCGGGATACCGCGCGACGTGCTGGTCGGCAAGACCGACTATGATTTTTTCCCCAGGGAGCAGTCGGACTTCTTCACGGCCAGGGACCGCGAAGTGCTGCAGAGCACGGGCGTTGTACACGTCTTCGAGGAACAATTGACCACCGGTGGGGTCACGCGCCACCTGCGCACGCGCAAGACCGCTTTGAGCGACGCCGACGGCAAGCCGCAATACCTGCTCGGCATTTCGGACGACATCACCGCGCAGAAGCGGGCCGAAGAGGCCATCCGCGAACTCAACGCCAGCCTGGAAATGCGCGCGAACCAGCTCGAGGCTGCCAACAAGGAGCTCGAGAGCTTCAGCTACTCCGTTTCGCACGACCTTCGCGCGCCGTTGCGAGCAATCGACGGATTCACCAGGATATTCGAAGAGGACTACGGCGCCACCGTAGACGAGGAAGGGCGGCGCCTGCTGAAGGTGATACGCGACAACAGCCAGCGCATGGGCGTGCTGATCGACGATCTGCTCGCCTTTTCCAGGCTGGGCCGGCGGCCGCTTTCCACGGCACCGATCGAGATGAAAGCGCTGGCCGAAGAGGCCCTGGCGGAAATTCGAAGTGCCGGCCCGCACGACGGCGCCGACGTACTGATCTCGCCACTGCCCGAGGTGCGGGCCGATCCGGTCCTGCTCCGGCAGGTCTGGATCAACTTGCTTTCCAACGCTCTCAAGTATAGTTCGACCAGGGCTTCACCGAAAATCCAGGTCGGCTCCGTTCCGGCAAGCGACTACGAAGATCACCTGACATTTTTCGTGAAAGACAACGGGGTGGGTTTCGACATGCGCTACTACGACAAGCTCTTCGGCGTCTTCCAGCGCCTGCACAGCATCGAGGAATTTACCGGGACGGGCGTGGGCCTGGCGATCGTCCATCGGCTGATCACCCGGCATGGCGGCAGGGTCTGGGCAGAGTCCGAACTGGACGAGGGTGCGACTTTCTTTTTCTCTCTGCCTGCAGGAGGACAGCATGACCGGGTTTGAACAAGTGGAAATTCTGCTGGTGGAAGACAATCCGACGGATGCCGAACTGACGATGCGCGCATTGAAGAAGAAGAATCTGGCCAACAACCTGGTTTGGGTAAAGGACGGAGAGGAAGCGCTGGACTTCATCTACTGCAGAGGCCGGTACAAGGACAGGGCCAACGCCACGCCCAAGCTCATCCTGCTCGACCTGAAGCTCCCCAAGATCGACGGTATCGAGGTATTGCGCAACCTCAAGACAGATGCCAGGACCAGGACGGTGCCGGTCGTCATGCTGACCTCGTCCCACGAAGAACGCGACATCGTCGAAAGTTATCAGCTCGGCGTCAACAGCTACATCGTCAAACCCGTCGATTTCGACAAGTTTCTGGAAATGGTTTCGCAAGTCGGCCTGTACTGGTCGCTGATGAACAAGGTGCCGCAGGCTGGCTGAGTGGACGAAGTTGAACCGCAATAACGATGACACGCTTGCATGAACGGGAAGCCGGGCCTCGTGACCGAAATTAGCCTGCGCATCCTGATGGTGGAGGACGTCTCCTCCGATGCCGAGCTCGAATTGCGCGAACTGACGCGCAGCGGCCTGGCGGTCGACGCGCGCATCGTGGAGACGGAAGCCGATTTCCGGCGCGAGCTGGACGGGTTCGATCCCGACATCATCCTGTCCGATTTTTCCCTGCCGCGCTTCAGCGGCATGGCAGCGCTGAGCATTGCGCGCGAACTGAGGCCGGACGTTCCCTTCATTTTCGTTTCCGGCACCATCGGGGAGGAAAACGCCGTGGCAGCGCTGCGCAGCGGCGCCACCGATTATGTCCTCAAGACGAATCTCAAGCGTTTCCCCTCCGCGGTACGGCGCGCGATTTCGGAAGCCGCGGAGAGGAAAGCAAGGAAGCAGGTGGAACTGGCGCTCAAGATCAGCGAGGAGCGCTTTCGCGGCATCGTCGAGACCACGGAGGAGCGCGTCTGGGAGTGCGACCTGCAATTCCGGATGACTTACAACAATCCGGCGCTGACCCGGATCCTCGGCTACCAACCGGCCGATATGCTCGGGCGCAGCTCGTTCGAGATCCTCGACGACAAGGAAGCCGAAATACAGAAGCAGGCGATGGCTTTACGAACTGCGGAGCAATCGGGGTGGCGAGGGGTCATGATCAGAGCACGCCACAGGGACGGCAGCATCCGATGGCTGGAGAGTAACGGCATGCCGCTATTCAGCGAAGAGGGTTCGCTGACGGGCTTCCGCGGCGCCG
>Ga0316628_100004726_pt1 | contig 10752 bp, 9 predicted proteins | sample OWC_Aug_M2_C1_D5_FD_207648 | JGI IMG/M metagenome (GOLD analysis project Ga0316628, IMG submission 207648) | Wetland soil microbial communities from Old Woman Creek delta, Ohio, United States - OWC_Aug_M2_C1_D5_C | ecosystem: Environmental > Terrestrial > Soil > Wetlands | place: USA: Ohio... | reverse complement strand
CTCGAGCTGGAGGCGGAGCACATTGAGCACTTCGGCCCACGCGATCGCCTCCTCCACGCGGCGGAACACGCGGACGCCCAACTTCTCGATCCCCATCGGGAGCAGGCTCTGCGGGCCGCACACGCCGACCTCCGCGCCGAGCTTGAGCAGCCCCCAGATGTTGGACCGGGCGACGCGCGAGTGCAGCACGTCGCCGACGATGCACACCCTCGTGCCCGCAATGGGCCGGTGGTCGCGAATCGTCAACAGGTCCAAGAGCCCCTGCGTCGGGTGCTCGTGCTTCCCGTCCCCGGCGTTGATGACGCTCGATTCGATCCGATCGGCCAGGAACCGCGCCGCCCCGCTGGCGCCGTGGCGGATCACCACCATGTCGATCCGCATCGCCTCCAGGTTGCGGGCCGTGTCGACCAGCGTCTCACCTTTCGCCACCGACGAGCCGCTCGCCGCGACGTTCACGGTGTCGGCGGAAAGGCGCTTCTCGGCGAACTCGAAGGAGACGCGCGTGCGGGTGGATGCCTCGAAGAACAGGTTGACGATGGTCTTGCCGCGGAGCACGGGCACCTTCTTGATGGCCCGCTCCGAGATCTCCTTGAAGGGCTCCGCGGTGTCGAGGAGGAGGCGGATCTGGTCGGCGCTCAGGTACTCGAGCCCCAGCAGATCCTTGCCGAGAGCACCGATCACGGTTCGGCCCTCCCCGCGCGCACGACCTCGACGGCATCGCGGCCGTCCAGCTCGCGCACGCAAACGTCGACCCGGTCGGAGCGCGACGTCGGCACGTGCTCGCCCACCACGTCGGCCTGGATGGGCAGCTCCCGGCCGCCGCGATCCACCAGCACCGCCAGCCCGATCCGCTCGGGCCGCCCGAAGTCAGCGAGCTCGTCCAGCGCGGCGCGCACGGTGCGCCCGGTGAACAGCACGTCGTCCACTATCCACACGACACGGCCCTCCAGACCGACCGGGAGGTGTGTGGGCCCGACCAGCGGCCGCGGCCCGACGACCTCGAGATCGTCGCGGTAGAGCGTGATGTCGAGCGCGCCACGAGGCACTTCCGACCCCGTCTCCTGGGCCAGGAGCGCGGCCAGGCGCGCGGCGAGTTCGACGCCCCGGCGCTGGATTCCCACCAGCGCCAGTGAGAGGTTCTCGGGCGTCTGTCGCAGGATGTCCAATGCCATGCGGTGGAGCGTGCGCGAGAAGGCGCGCTCGTCCAGCAGGAGCTGGCGCTCGGTGGGCGGCATATTGAACCTCAAACGTAAGGCGCCGAAGCGCGGTAATCAACGCGCGGGCGGGCTCGGCAGACTCAGCCCCGGGACTCGGGTTCTGCCGCCCGTCCGCGCCGCTCGCGATGCTGGCGCGTCTCGATCGCCATGGCGCGCAGGAGCCTGGCCTCCCGCTCGTCCAGCGGCGCGCGGTGCACCACTTCACGCACCGTGCGCATGACCTGCTCCTGCACGTGCGACTTGAAGAAGCCCACTGACTCCAGCGCACGCTCCACCTCGGCGAACAGCTGCTCCAGCAAGTCCTCCGACGCGGGAGGGGCGGCGCGGCGCGGCGGCTTGAGCGGGCGCGAGCCGTCCCCGCGGGCCAGCGCCAGCTCGTACAGCGCCACGGCCACGGCGTGGCCCAGGTTCAGCGACGGGTACTCGGGGCTCGTCGGGATCGTGACCACCCGGTGGCAGCGGTCCAGCGCCTCGTTGGACAGCCCGCGGTCCTCGCGCCCGAACAGCAGCGCGACGGGCCCCTCCTCCGACCGCAACAGCGCCTCGGCGGCGGCCTCGCGCGGGCGCTGCCCGTTGCGCTTGGCCGTGCGCCCGCGCGCCGTGAAGCCGACCACGTGGACGCAGTCCGCAAGCGCAGGATCGAGCGAATCGTACAGGGCGGCGGCGGCCAGCAGGTCGGCGCTGCGGTGCGCGATGCCCTCGATGCGGTACGCGTCGTACTCGCGGGGAGCCACCAGGCGCAGGGAGGAAAGCCCGAAGTTCTTCATCGCGCGCACCACGTGCGCGATGTTCGCCAGCTCCTGAGGCTCCTGAAGAACGACGACGACCATGGGGCGGCGTGCCGACCGGTGAGTTGGGTGCGAGTTGGATGCTACGGATGGGGTGGGATTCGAACCCACGAGGCCCTTTTGGGGCCCACACGCTCTCCAGGCGTGCGCCTTCAACCTCTCGGCCACCCATCCCGAGGGCACAGGGGCACGGACGCACCGGGGCACGCACCGGATCGGGTCGCGACCGCGCGTTCGTGCGTCCGCCTCAAACGGACAGGGTGGGATTTGAACCCACGATACCGTCACCGGTATACCGGTTTTCGAGACCGGCGCCTTCAGCCGCTCGGCCACCTGTCCGGCAAGCCGGAAAGCTACGAGGGCACCGCCCCATAGGACAACCGCCGGCCTTCCGGGTCCGCTCCTCCCCGCGACGCCGGCCTGGCGTGTTCTGCAGCCCCGCGAGGCCGCCTCCCCCGGTGCGCTCTTTGCCGGCTTGCTGCGCGACGAGTAGTTTGGGCGGCATGAAACCTGGTCTTCTGCGCGCCGCCGGCCTGTTCGCCGCCACGGCGGTCGCATACGCCCTCGCAGCTTTCGTCTCCCTGGCGTTCCGCATGCCCGGGACGAACGTCAGCCTCGTGTGGCTCGCCGCCGGCGTCGCGGTGGCGGCCATGTGGCTGCACGGCACCTGGCTCTGGACGGCCGCCGCAGCGGCGGGTCTGGTGGTGGCGGTTCTGGAGGGCAGCAGCCCGTTCAACGTCGCCCGGGTCGTGGCCGCCAACACCGCGGCCCCCGTGGTCGTGGTCCTGCTGCTACGCCGGCTCCGCTTCGAGCCCGCGCTCGCCCGCTTCAGGGATTCGGTGGCGCTATTGGCCGCTTCGGCATGCGGAGGCCTGGTGGGCGCCGTCATCAACGCACTGCTGCGGATGGGCGAGCGGGGCGTGCGCGGCGACGAACTGGGGCGGATGCTCAACTGGTGGCTCGGCGACGTGACCGGCCTGCTGGTCATCGCCCCCGTCGCACTCACGTGGTCGGCCCGCGGCACCCCGCTCGCCGAGGCGCGCCGCCGCCGGGAAGGCGTCGCCGTCGCGATCCTCCTGGTGCTCGTGGCGGTTCTCGCCTGGCTCTCCTTCCCGCGCGGCCCGGGCGCTCTGGTGAGCGTCCTCTACCTCGCCGTGCCGGTACAGATGTGGGCGGCCGCGCGCTTCGGGCCTCGGGTCGGCGCGCAGGCCTTCGGGGTCGTCGGCGGAGGGGTCCTGCTGGCCAGCGCGAACACGCTGCAGACCAGCGTGGCGGATCCGCATTCGGCGCTGGCGCTGCTCGACGGCTTCCTCATCGTGTCGGGATCGGCGAGCCTCCTCGTTGCGGCCCTCGTGGCGGAGAAGGAGAGCGGCGCCGCGGCGCTCGCCGAGGCCCGGCGGATGGAGTCCGTGCGCCGGCTCGCGGGCGGACTGGCCCACGACTTCCACAATCTCCTGACGGTCATCCTCGGCCACGTCGATCTCCTCAGAATCGACCACTCCAGGCAGGACGTTGAGAGCGACCTCGACGCCATTCGGCGCGCGGCGGCCCGGGCTGCATCCATCACTCAGCAGTTGCTGGCCTACGGGCAGCTGATGCTGTTGCGCCCGACGCTGTTCGACGTGAACGCGCTGGTGCGCGACGTCGGCTCCGCGCTGCCGGGCCTGCTCGGGCCCGACGTCGCGCTCCGCCTCGAGCTCGCGGACTCTCTGCCGTCCATCCGCACCGACCGCGACCAGCTCGGCAGGGTTCTCTCGCAGCTGTGCGTGCGGGCGGCCGCCGCGATGCCGGGGGGCGGGACGATCACGATTGCGACCGCGGCGACCCGGCTCACGCAGGGACAGCTCCAGGCACCGGCGGTGGCGATACGGGTCGAGGACACCGGCGCTCCAGCGGCGTTTGATCTCTCGGACGCGGTCCTTGAGCCGTACGCGGGGCCGATCGCGACCGGCGACCCGGCGCGGCGTTCGAGCGGCCTGGAGATGGCGATGGCGGACGGATTCGTGCGTCAAGTGGGAGGAACCGTCCAAGTGGAGAGCCCCGGGGGCCGCGGCACGGTCGTCACGCTCAAGCTCCCGGCGGCGCCCTCCGGCGCGTAGTGCCGTCGGCTTCCGCACCCGGCCCCGCGTGGTCGGCCCTGCGGCCCTCGAAGAAGTCCGACAGCAGCGCGCCGCACTCGCCCGCCAGCACGCCCCCCACCACCTCGGCGCGGTGGTTCAGCCGCGGATGGCGCAGCAGGTCGTGCAGCGATCCCGCCATGCCGGCCTTGCCATCCCACGCGCCGAACACCACGCGAGGCACGCGAGCGAGCACCAGCGCCCCGCAGCACATCGCGCACGGCTCCAGAGTCACAAACAGCGCGGAGCGGGCGAACGCATCCACCCCCTTCAGACCCGCAGCCCGCGCGGCGTCGAGGCAGACCATCTCGGCGTGACGAAGCTGGTCGCCGGTCTCCCGCATCCGGTTGCGGCCCGCCGCGAGGACGGCGTCGCCGCGCATCAGCACCGCACCGACCGGCACCTCGCCGGCGGCGGCGGCGGCGCGCGCCTCCTCGAGCGCCAGCCTCATGCCGCGCTCGTCGGCGTCGCGACGGCTAGCCACTGGAGGGGCTCGGGGAGGCCCCCTCGGCACCGCGCGCGGCGCCGGCGACGCGCGCGAACGCCAGCAGCTCGGAGCCGGGAGTCACGTCGGCGCGGATGACGTCCCCTTCGTCGTACGAGCCTTCGAGCACCGCCAGCGCCAGCGGGTTCTGGAGCAGGCGCTGGATAGACCGCTTGAGCGGCCGCGCCCCGTAGACCGGGTCGTACCCGTCACGCGCCAGGAGAAGGCGCGCCGCGGGGGTCACTTCGAGAGCGAGCTTCTTCCCGGCCACGAGCTGCGCCACGCGCTCGAGCTGCAGATCCACGATGCGCACCAGCTCCGCCTCGCCGAGGGGCCGGAACACGACCACGTCGTCCACGCGGTTCAGGAACTCCGGCCGGAACTGCTGCCGCAGCGCGCCCTGCACGCGCTGCTCCACCGCCGGCCAGTCGCCGGTGCCCATCTCGAGGATCCACTGCGACCCGAGGTTCGACGTCATGATGATGACGGTGTTCCGGAAGTCGACCGTGCGCCCCTGCGAGTCGGTCAGACGTCCGTCATCCAGGATCTGGAGGAGGACGTTGAACACGTCCTGGTGCGCCTTCTCGATCTCGTCGAACAGCACCACGGAGTACGGGCGCCGCCGCACCGCCTCGGTGAGCTGGCCGCCCTCCTCGTAGCCGACGTAGCCGGGCGGCGCGCCGATCATCCGCGCCACGGCGTGCTTCTCCATGTACTCCGACATGTCGAGGCGGACCATGGCTCGCTCGTCGTCGAACAGGAACTCGGCGAGGGCGCGCGCCGTTTCGGTCTTCCCCACCCCGGTGGGCCCCAGGAAGATGAACGAGCCCATGGGCCGGTTGGGGTCGGCGAGGCCGGCCCGCGAGCGTCGCACGGCGTTGGACACCGCCGCCACCGCCTCCCGCTGGCCCACGACCCGCTGGGAGAGGTGGTCTTCGAGCTTCGCCAGGCGCGCCTTCTCCGATTCCAGCATCCGCGTGACGGGTATGCCGGTCCAGCGCGCCACGATCTCGGCGACGTCCTCGGCGTCCACCTCCTCCTTGAGGAACTTCCCGTCCTTCTGCAGCGCGGCGAGCTTCGCCTCCGCCTCCCGCAGCTCGCGCTCGAGGCCAGGGATGGCCCCGTACGTCAGCTCGGCCGCACGCTGCAGCTCGCCCTTGCGCGTGGCCTGGTCGGCCTCCCCGCGCAGCGCCTCGACCTTCGCCCTCACAGCCCGGAGCCGCTGGATCGCCTCCTTCTCCGCCTGCCAGCGCGCCTTCATGGCCGCCGAGCGCTCCCTCGCCTCGGCCAGGCCCCGCTCCAGGTCCGTGCGCCGCTCGCGGCTCGCGGCGTCCCGCTCCTTCGCCAGCGCCGTCTGCTCGATCTGGTACTGCACGATGTGCCGCTCCACCTCGTCGATCTCCGAGGGGAGGGAGTCGATCTCGATCCGCAGCCGCGAGGCCGCCTCGTCGATGAGGTCGATGGCCTTGTCGGGCAGGAAGCGGTCGCCGATGTAGCGGTCGGAGAGTGTCGCGGCCGCGACGATCGCGGGGTCGGTGATCCGCACCCCGTGGTGCACCTCGTAGCGCTCCTTCAGGCCGCGCAGGATGGCGATGGTGTCGGCCACCGACGGCTCGCCCACCAGCACCGGCTGGAAGCGGCGCTCGAGCGCGGCGTCCTTCTCGATGCGCTTGCGGTACTCGTCCAGCGTGGTGGCGCCGACGACGTGCAGCTCTCCCCGCGCCAGCAGCGGCTTCATCAGGTTCGCGGCGTCCACGGCCCCCTCCGCCGCGCCCGCGCCGACCAGGGTGTGCAGCTCGTCGATGAAGACGATGAACAGCCCTTCACCCGAAGTGACTTCCTTCAGCACCGCCTTGAGCCGCTCCTCGAACTCGCCGCGGTACTTGGTGCCCGCCACCAGTTGGCCGAGGTCCAGCGCCACGAGCCGCTTTTCCTTGAGGGACTCGGGCACGTCGCCATTCACGATGCGCTGGGCCAGTCCCTCCACAATGGCGGTCTTCCCGACCCCCGGCTCGCCGATCAGCACCGGGTTGTTCTTGGTGCGCCGCGACAGCACCTGCACCACCCGGCGAACCTCCTCGTCACGGCCAATGACGGGATCGAGCTTCCCGGCCTGGGCCATCTCGGTGAGGTCGCGCGTGAACCGCTCCAGGGCCTGGTACTTCGCTTCCGGACGGTCGTCGGTGACGCGGTGCGCGCCGCGCACGGCGCTCAGCGCCTGCAACAGCTCCTCGCGCGAGACTCCCGCAGCGGTGAGCAGCTCTCGCGCGGTGGTGCCCTTGACGTCCGCCAGCGCGAGCAGGAGGTGCTCCGTCGACACGTACTCGTCGCCCAGCTGCTGCGCCGCCTGGGCGGCCCGGTCGAGCGACTGAGTCAGCTCCCGGGAGAACGTGGGCTCGCAGCCGCCGTCCTGCTTCGGGAATCGGTCCAGTTCGCGGCCGACGTCGGCCCGCAGTTGGGCGACGTTGAGCCCCGCCTTGCCCAGCAGCGGCGCGACCACCCCCTCGTCCTGGTCGAGCAGGGCGGCCAGGAGGTGAGCGTCGTTCACCACCGGATTGCCGCGGCCTCGCGCGTCCGCGCGAGCCGCCTCGAGCGCCTCGGCGCTCTTGATCGTCAGCTTGTCGAAGCTCGCCATAGTGTGTCCCGGAGGGGGCATGCGGCGTGCCCGGCGCATCCCGCCGGGATGGCAAACGAATCTGCCGCGCTGGCGCCGAAACGCAACGCGCCGGCCACCAGGGCCGGCGCGTCCGAGCAGTCCGAGCGATTCCGCGCAGGAGCCGGACTACTTCATCACGATCATGCGGCGCGACGTGCGCCGCCCGTCAACCACGAGCTGGTACACGTACACGCCCGACGCCGCCTCGCGATCCGTGCCCAAGTACTTGCCGTCCCAGTAAGCCGAGAACTGGCAGAACCCATCGCGAGCCTCGCGGCATTCGAGTGCAACGCCGTTCAGAGGCTGGCCGGACGCCTGCAGCGACGGGATGGCGACCAACTGGGCCAGCACGTTGTAGACACGCATCGTGACGACGGGCCGATGCCCGTTCGCGAACAAAGCTTCGCTAAGCCGGAACGGGATCGTCGTCGCCGGGTTGAACGGATTCGGGTAGTTCTGAAGCAGCTCGACCTGTGCCGTGCCAGCGGGCGCCTGCGCTCGGCCCGCTTGTGGAGTGCCCAGGACGAGCCCCGCCACAAACAGCAACGCTACTGCGTAGCGGTGCATCCTTACTCACTCCGTTTCTGACGGAAAGGGACGCTAGGCCGTCACTCCTCTGCCAAGGTGGATTGGAAACCTCTGTGCGAAGCCAACTTATGGCCTCTCGTCCAACCGGTCAAGGGAGTGGCGTCTGGCGCAGAATCCGCACGTCACCCCTTCGCACTGTAACACCTTCCCTGTCAAGATGTTCCAGGAAGGGGATGAGCCACTTCCTCGACCGTCCCACTCGTTCCCGGATCGCCGAGGCCGTGGCCTCTCCGGCCGCCTCGAGCGCTGCCACGACCCGCGCCCTTTCCCGGGCGAACGCCTCCGCCTCGTAGAACCGCTCGGAATCCACAGCCACCGCCCGCCCACCCCTGGCCAGCAGCCGCAACGCCGCCCGCACGTCCACCCCCGGGTGCCGCGCCGCCAGCTCGGCGACGCTCGGAGGCTCCGCGTCAGCCGCCGCGAGGTCGCGCAGGACGGCCTCCGTCGCCGCGCGCACGGCCTCGCTGCCGCCTGCCGAGAACTCCGCCAAGCGCACCGTGCTTTCCTCGCGCACGATCTCGCCCCCGGTCACCAAACGCAGCTCCGCAAGTTCCACGAGCTCCCTCCGCAGGCCGCCGCATGAGGCTCGCCACGACTGCGCCGGCATGCCCGCTTCCAGCGGATGCGCGGAATGGTGACGCCGCAGGGCGGCGACCAGCGAAGCGGCAGTCTCGGCCACGGCCGGCGCGGCGACGAGCCAGTCGCCGCCTCGAAACAGGGCTCCCGCGGTCAGAGCGGACAGCGCGTCCTGCAGCCGGGGAGCGTCCAGACCCGACGCCACCTCGAGATCGGCCAGCGGGAGACCGCGAGCTCCGCGGCGTGCCACGAGCAGCAGCACACGGTCGCGATCCACCGCCGGGAGCGGCGGCGGCGGAGCGCGACGGCTCCCGCGCCAAGCCCGGAGGTCCTCGGCGACGGGGTCCACCACCGCTCCGCCGCCGATGGTGGTCACCGGGGAGAACGACCGGACTACGAATCGGTCCGCGGAGCGCGCCACGATCGGCGCCTCCAGCACGAGGCGCGCGGTCACGGCTCCCTCCCCTCCGCCGCCGACGGAGGAGATCCGCGCCATCACCTCGGCGGTGCCGTGATGCACCCGGACCCGGAGGCGCGGCCTGAGCGCGGCGTGCTCCGGGAGCATCCGCAGCTCCACGTCGATCACTCGGGACGGGCGCCAGCCGGCGCCGCTCACCACGACGGCGCCGCGCTCCGCATCCTCGCGCGAGAGTCCCACCAGCGCGAGCGCCGCCCTGCGCCCGGGTGCCGCGCAGCGCGCCTGAGTGCCGTGCACTTCCACGCTCCGCACGCGGGCCTCGACCGCGGCGGGGAGCACCAGCACCCGGTCGCCCTCCGCGACGCTCCCGCTCCACACCGTGCCGGTGACGATGGTCCCGGCACCCGCCAGAGCGAAGGTGCGGTCCACGGGCATCCGGAAGCGGTCCCGAACCTCGCGCGGCGGGACCAGCTGCGCCTCCGCCGCCAGCGCGGCCCGCAGAGCGCCGAGGCCCGTGCCCGTGGCCGCCGAGACCTCGACCAGCGGCCAGCGGGAGCCGAACCGGGCCACGACGGCGGCGTGCACTTCCTCGGCGACCAGGTCGCGCCAGGCCGGGTCGGCGGCGAGATCGCACTTGGTGAGCGCCACCACGCCCCGCGGAACGCCCAGCATCCTGAGGATATCGAGGTGCTCGGCGGTCTGCGGCATGACCCCCTCGTCCGCGGCGACGACGAGCAGGGCGAGGTCCACGCCGGTCGCGCCCGCCACCATGTTGCGGACGAAGCCCTCGTGGCCGGGCACGTCGACCACGCTGGCGCGCACCGCTCCCAGGTCGAGGAGAGCGAAGCCCAGGTCGATCGTGATCCCACGGCGCTTCTCTTCCGCGAGCCGGTCGGTGTCCACGCCCGTGAGGGCCCGGACCAGCGCGGTCTTGCCGTGGTCGATGTGTCCGGCGGTGCCTACGACGACGTGGCGTTCCACGATTCGCGGTCCCAGAAGACCAGAGCCGGAAGGGGCCGGTCCTCGGCCAGGTGGTGGCGGACGAACGTCATCAGGAGGCGCCGGTGTGCCGCGGCGTGGCGGGCGTCGAGCGGCGGATCGGGCCAGCGCCCGTCCAGGAGAGCGCGCAGCGCGTCGCTGTCCCGAGCGACGAGACGGGCGTGGCGTCCCGCGTCGCTGCGGTGCGCCGCGCACAGCGCCCCGCCCTGCGCCGCCGCGAAGACGACGGTGTCGCCGACGGGAGCGCCGCAGACGGCGCAGCGATCCAGCACGGGCTCGAAGCCCAAGGCGACCACCAGCCGCCAGCACGCCGACAGCGCCGCCGCCTCGGCCTCGGAAGGGGTCGCGCGATCCAGCGCGTCGAGCCCCTGGTCCACGGCGTCGAACACCTCCTCGTGCGGCTCGGCGGGAGCGCACTTGAGCGCGATCTCGGCGAGCGCCGACGCGGCGCCGAAGCGCGCCACGTCCTCGGCGATGTGCCCGTGGGTGCGCGTGAGGTCGAAGGACGTCAGGGCGTGGAGATCGGTCTGCGCCTTGATGCGAACCGATGCCACTCCGACCGAAAAGGAGTCCAGTCCCGCCCCGGTCTGGCTCCTGGCGCGCCGCGCACCTCGCGCGAGCACGCTCAAGAGCCCATGGTCGCGCGTGAGCAGCCGGGCGACCTTCGAGGTCTCGCTGTACGGCGTGACCCTGAGAACGATCGCCTCGGTCGAGATCAGCGGCACGGGCCGCTCGGATGCGGCGCCGCGCGGGCTGCCGACGGGGCCGCCAGCTCAGCGCGCCGCGTGCGGGGGATCGCCCCATCCACGATGCGCGCGATGGCCGCGATCAGCCGGGCCGAGGCGCTCTCATCCTGGATACCTCGCGTGAGGACCACCAGCACGTAGCGGCGACCGTCGGAGGCCGTGA
>Ga0316628_100004725_pt1 | contig 10752 bp, 10 predicted proteins | sample OWC_Aug_M2_C1_D5_FD_207648 | JGI IMG/M metagenome (GOLD analysis project Ga0316628, IMG submission 207648) | Wetland soil microbial communities from Old Woman Creek delta, Ohio, United States - OWC_Aug_M2_C1_D5_C | ecosystem: Environmental > Terrestrial > Soil > Wetlands | place: USA: Ohio... | reverse complement strand
TGGACGGCTACGCATCACTACCAGTACATGGGAGATTCCGGCGCCTATGGCCTCGGCTATCTGCCGGGGGCAAGCGTCGGCGCCGCGATCGCGCACCAAAAGCACGGGCGCCTGCCCGTGGCGATCGGCGGCGATGGTGACCTGATGTTCTGTCCCGGCGCGCTCTGGACCGCCGCTCATCACAACATCCCGCTGCTTTACGTCGTGCACAACAATCGCGCCTATCACCAGGAGATCATGTTCGTGCAGATGATGGCGAACCAGCGCCAGCGCGGCATCGACCGCGCGCAGATTGGAAATACCCTTACCAATCCCAGTATCGACTTCGCGAAGCTTGCCGCGAGCTTGGGGGTGTACAGCGAAGGTCCGATTGCCGACCCCAAAGACCTGGGTCCAGCGCTGCAACGAGCGGTTGCAGTCGTAAAGCGCGGCGCACCGGCACTCGTCGATGTCGTGTCCCAGGGGAGGTGAGAAGTGGGACGCCTCAACTCAGCTCTGGCATCGGCGCTCTTGATCGCCGCCATGTGCGTCTCGTCGATCGCCCGCGCCGATGAAAAACCTCCGGTGGCCGGCGGTGATCCAGTGAACGGCAAGCGCATCTTTGTCGTTTATGGCTGCTACGCCTGCCACGGCACGACCGGTGCCGGCGGTGGCATCGCCGGACCAAAAATTGCACCGGGTCCGCTGCCCCTCGAGGCTACAAGAGCGAAGCTGCGTTCGTCCGCCGGCCGAATGCCGGCTTATTCGGCTGCGCTGCTGAAGGATTCGGAGATCGCGGACATCGTCGCCTACTTGCAGGGCATTCCCAGCGGCAAGGCGACGAAAGAAATCCCGTTGCTCAATCGCTGATCGCCAAAGGAAACGGCGCTACTGCGCTCGGCCGCTCATCGGCGGCAAGCCGCTTCTCTGGCACGCGGAAATCGCTTATGGTACGAGCGTCTGCTTGGGCCGCGCTGCGCGCCGTAGAAGAAATAGCGGTAGAAAATACCGCAGGGGGATAGAACAATGCTTCACGGAACCGAAGGTGGCGCCGTCCTGCGCCGGTCATTGATCATTGCCGCGCTGCTGGCTGTGCCTGCCCTGGTCCTCGCAAAGGAAGCCGAGAACGCGGGGATCGAGGAGATCATTGTCACCGCGCAGAAGCGCGTTCAGAATCTTCAGGACGCGAGCGTGTCGGTGACTGCCGTGACCGCGGACCGCCTCGCCGCGGCTCATGCGCTGAATCTGGAGGACACCCAGTACGTCGCGCCCAGCCTGACGGTCGGCAACAACGGCGGTTTTGCCAAGATCTTCATGCGAGGCATCGGCCTGAGCGAGCAGACGGCGGGCATCGATCCCTCCGTGGCGCTGCACGTGGACGGTGCCGTGGTGAACAACCCGGTCGCGCAGTTCACGTCGGTCTTCGACCTCGAGCGCATTGAGGTTCTGCGCGGACCGCAGGGAACGCTGTACGGGCGCAACGCGACCGGTGGCGCGGTGAACCTCGTGACGGCGAAGCCGACGGACGTATTCGGCGGGTACGCACGCGTCACCCACGGGGACCATAATCTCAACATTGTGGAGCTTGCCGCCGGCGGCCCGCTGATCCCTGGCCGCGTGCTGGGCAGAGGGGCATTCCGGATCAACTCCCACGATGGCTACGGCATCAACGAGACGACCGGAAATCCCGTGGATGATGCTAACCAGGTGTCCGCCCGCGGGCAGCTGAAGTTCCTCTTCAGCGACGATGTCAGCCTGCTCCTGGCGGGCGAGAGCTACCGGGAGGACGACGCGGCGCGCAGCCTGAAATTCAAGCAGCCGACGTTTCCGGACTATGCCACGTCTTCGAACCCGCGCGCGCTGCAGCCCATCGGTTTGGGCGGATATCCCACGGGTGGTCCGCGCGACATCGCCTCTGAGGTCGACCCGCAGAACCGGGTCCAGACGTGGGCGCTCACGGCGACGCTTGACTGGCGCCTCAACAGCATTTTCGCGATCCGGAGCATCATGAACTACCGCGATACGCGCGGCTTCCTGGTCGAGGACTTCGACATGTCGAGTGTCGTCAACCGTCCGGACGTGACGGGCTTTCCGCCGTCGATTCACATCCAGGAAGTCACCAGCGACCAGTTCAGCGAGGAATTGCAGCTCAATTTCGCCTCGGACAGGGCGTTCGGCACTGCATGGAACATGGACGGCATCCTGGCGGCCTATTACTTCACTGAGAGCAGTTTTGAGGACAACCGCACGGGTCTCTCGCCAGTGCGCGTGCCGCCTTCACAGGCAGGCCTCACGACGCAGCGAGTAATCCTGTTTGGTGACGGCCAGGCGGATTCCTACGCGCTGTTCGGCAACACGACGCTTCACTTCAACGAGCAGTGGGGCCTCAAGCTGGGTGGCCGCTTTACGCATGAGAAGCGCAGCGTGGACAACAGCGGCACCATCGTCGTGGCCAACGGGCTGGGCCCCACGATCCATCAGGCGCTTGCAGACGAGCGCTCGTTCTCGAAATTCACGCCGGAGATCGGCATGGAGTGGAAGCCGACCACCGACGTGCTGCTGTATTACACCTATTCCCAGGGCTTCAAGACGGGCGCGGGAATACTTGGAAACCTTGAGCAGGGCATCTCCCGGCCGGAGACCATTCATAACCACGAGCTGGGGTTCAAGAGCATGTTCCTGGACCGGCGGCTGCTCTTGAACATTGCCGCGTTCAGCTACCGCCTGTCGGACCTCCAGGTCGGACGAACCATTCCGGACCCCGTTCGCGGCTTCATCCAACGGTTCGAGAACGCCGCCGAGCTCAAGGGAGACGGTGTCGAAGTCGAGGCCAAGTACGTGCCGGTACGGGCGCTGCGCCTCGATGCCACAGTGGCCTACCTCAATGCTCGCTTCGGCGAGTTCATGTCGATCAACCAGCTCGATCCGAACATCATACTGAACCCCACGTCGCTGCCGCTCATTTCGCTGGCGGGCAACCGTCCGCGGCAATCGCCGGAGTGGTCGTACGATCTTCATGGCGAGGTGGACTTTGGCCATCAGGCGAACGATCGCCATTTCACGCTGGCGGCCGACGTAACTCACAAGGGTGAGCAGTTCTTCAGCGAATTCAACAGCCCCGTCTTCCGGCAGGGTCCCTACACGCTGGTGGACGGCAGTCTGAGCTACGGCCCTGGGGACGGGGCGTGGTCGGTCTCGCTCTGGGGCAAGAACCTCGCCGACAAACTGGTGTCGAGCGGTGCATTCGCGGTATCCCTGTCGCGCACGGTCGGGCAGACCTTCCTGCCGCCTCGCCAGTACGGATTGAGCGTGGACGTCAAGTTCTAGGTCGGTCGCCTCGCAATCCAAGGAGTTCCCGGTGAGCAAGTTCCGAAAGATCGCGACCGAGGAGGCCTTTACCATCCCCGAGGTCGCGCAGGCACTCCGTGACGTGATGAAGGGTCCGCTGGGAAGCCTCGACCGGGCGCTCGTCGGCGGCATTTACAACCGGGAGGCAGGTTACGGCGTCCACAACTTTCTGGACGGCCTGCTTGATGTCGAGGATCGGCGGCTGAAGCAGATGGATGAACTGGGCATAGACATGCACCTGCTGTCGCTGACGGCGCCCGGTGTGCAGATGTTCGATGCCGATACGGCGTGCGAACTCGCGGCCCTGGCGAACGACCGTCTGGCGGAAATCATTGCCCGGCATCCGACGCGGTTTGCGGGCCTCGCGAGCTTCGCGCCGCAGTCGCCGCGGCGCGCGGCGCGCGAGATCGAGCGCGCCATTGGCACGAAGAAGCTCAACGGCCTGATCGTCAATTCCCACACCAACAACGAGTATCTGGACGATCCCAAGTACTGGCCGATCCTGGAGGCCGCCGAGGCCAACGATGCCTGCCTGTACATTCACCCCCGCGCCCCGTCGGACGGCCTCAAGGGGCCGCTGCAGGAATACGGCATGGACTCAGCCATGTGGGGTTACGGCGTCGAGGTCGGAACCCACGTCGTTCGCATGATGGCGGCCGGCGTCTTCGATCGTTTCCCGAAGCTCAAGATTTGCATCGGCCACATGGGCGAGGCCGTGCACTTCTGGCTATGGCGCGTCACGTTCATGAGCGACCGGGCACAGAAGGCGGGGCGTGCGCCCAAAACGCGTTTGACGATCGATGAGTACTTCAGGCGAAATTTCGTCATCACGACGAGCGGTGTTGAGGACCCGCTGGCGCTGGAGTTCTCGATCAAGAAGCTTGGCATCGACAGCGTCATGTGGGCGATAGACTACCCCTACCAACCGATGGCGCCGGCGCTCGCGTTCATGGAGAACGCTCCTGTGTCCGACGAACATAGAGCCAAGCTGTACCACGGGAACGCGGAGAGAATCTTCCACATCAAGCCGCGGTGACGGCGACGCCGAAACGCAAGTGGGCGGCCGTGTAATGCCCGACACCAAATCCGTCGCTCGGATCACCGTCCCGGAAATCACCGCGCGCAAGGGCGGCGAGAAGATCGTCGCTCTGACCGCGTACACTGCCCCCCGTCGCGAGGCTACTCGACCCGCATGTCGACATCCAGCCGGTCGGCGACACCGCTGGCATGGTGTTGCATGGTTTGCCGAGCACCCTCGGTACGCGAGTCTTCGCGAAACGGTTTCGCGGGCTGCCGAAGCCCGCGCCAGGGATGTTCGCAGCGGCCGCCCTCCGGATCGCGCCGCGATCTACACTCTCAAGATCAGTTAGGGCAAATACCCGAGCTCTCGCTGGCGTCGGATGGTGAGCACGCGCACCGCATCGCGTGGAACGACGAATCGATAGAGAGCGAGGCATTCGGTCTGCCCGTACGAGATGACGAACTCGCGAATCTCTCCGTCGATGCGGCCGCCAATCAGCGGATGTGCGGCAAGGTTATCGATGGCGGAGACGATCGCACGTACGGCGCGCTCGACCGACTGGGGCTTCTGCGCGCGGAAAAACTCGAATGCGCGCTCGAGGTGATTGAGCGCGCGCGCAGGCGGGCACGGAGCTTCGGTGGCAGGCGGATGGTGGTGGTGGCGGCCATGGTGGTTCAGAAATCGACCCTTGTTAGCACATCTGTCGCGCGTGAAACGCTGCCGGGTCAAGCGGTCCGCGCGAACCGAAAAGCACGGAGCGTCAGGGCGTTGGTCGTCCCATTGGTGCCGGCTGTGGGAGGCGGGGTTGGATATTCCCAAACCGCCACTTGACAAATTGGACGACTGGTCTTACCAGTGGGCGCTGGCGCACCATTGCGGGGTGCGTGCTTTCTGCCCGCTCGTCGGGCACCCCGTCCGTCCATTGGAGATTTGAGATGAACAAAACGTCGCTCGGCCAAATTACGCCCATTCGGCGCGAGGTGGTCGCCGAGCAGGTCGCCCAGCGGCTGCTGAGTCTGATTCAGTCCGGAAATCTCAAACCCGGCCAGCAGCTGCCGGCCGAGCGGTCGCTCGCGGAAACGCTTGAGGTCAGCCGGCCGAGCCTGCGCGAAGCGCTGCGCGCGCTGTCGTTGCTCGGCGTCGTGCGCATCCGGCCGGGCGGCGGTGCGTTCGTCACGGCGCTTGATCCCGAGTCGCTGCTCGCACCCATTCATTTCTTCATCAGTCTGGACAGCGACAACCTCGAGAGCCTGTTCGGCGCACGCATTCTGATTGAATCGGGCCTGGCGCGGCTCGCGGCCTCGCGTATCACGAAGGCGGGCATCGAAACCCTCAGGAGTTGCGTCGATACCGAGTCACGTGATCTCACCGACGTGGAGGCCTTCATCAAGTCCGACGAACTGTTTCACAAGACCATTTTTGCAGCCGTCGATAACCCGTTTCTCAGCAAGATCGCGACGAGTCTGCACATTCTGGGCAGCGCGAGCCGCAACGTTACGGGTCGAATTCCAGGGGTCATGGACCAAAGCCTGCTGGACCACCGACGTATCCTTGCAGCAATCAGCGAGCGCGACGGCGATAAGGCCGCCGCGGCGATGGAGTTGCACCTCAAGAACGTGTGCAAGGCCTATCAACAACGCGCGAAGAAGCGCAAGACCGCGGCGAAGTCTCAGTGACGTCGGTGCGCCATGCCACGACGGACCGTGACCTCAGAGGTCGGACATTGAATCCGAATACTGGAATACGAACGTGAAGACGCTGCACGTTGGGCGCCGGGAATTCCTGGCAAGCGCACGCAACGCGTTGATTGCGGCCACTCTCGCGCGATATGCAATTGCCCAGCCGGCAGTCGAGACATCGCGACGTGAAGATCTTCGCGTTGTCTCGTCCGATGAAGCACGGGTGCTGCTTCGCGTTTCGCGTCGAGTGATGCCCTTGGACGGACTGAGCAATGCTGCGTACTGGACCATCGTCCATGCTCTCGATACGAGCGCTGCCGGGCAGCCTGACGTGCGCAGGACGCTTGTCGACGGCGCGAGCTCGCTGCGGCGGCATCTTGGCGAGGGCTGGCCATCGATGTCGGACGAGGAGCTCGATACCTATCTCGCGTCTCCACGGGCTGCGCCTCTTCTCGACGCGGTGCGCAGCGTGGGGGTACCCGTATTCGTCGGTCTCCCCGAAGTCTGGGCCGCCGTTGGCTATGACGGCGAGTCGCTATCGAAGGGCGGATACCTGCATCGCGGATTTAACGATCTGACCTGGCTGCCCGAGCCGTCGAGTGATGCTGCCGGTCCCGTGCCGTGAGTCGCATTGACCTGCGCGACGATCGCGTTGTCGTCATCATTGGTTCCGGCGCCGGCGGTGGCACGCTCGCCAATGAGCTGTGCCAGCGTGGGGTTCGGTGCGTCGTCCTTGAGGCCGGACCGCGGTTGAGCTTCGCCGACTTCGAGCAGGACGAATTCGCCATGGCGCGCAAGCTTGTCCCCGCCGACGGGCCGGAGGTTACGTCCCGAGCGCCGCTCAACCAGTCGCGACCTTACGTGTGCCGGGCGGTGGGGGGCACGACGATCCACTGGTCGGGTATCGCGCTTCGCCTGCAGGAATCTGAGCTGCGGGCACGAACGACGTACGGTCCGATCGCCGGTGCGAATCTGATCGATTGGCCGGTGTCCTCGTCCGAACTGGCACCATACTATGAGCGGGCCGAGGACAAACTCGGTGTCACCGGCACGCACGGCATCCCGCTGCTGCCGGCCAACAACAACTTCAAGGTCTTCTACAACGGGGCAAAACAACTCGGCTACCGTCGGGTGACGACCGGACGCCTTGCCATCAACAGCCGTCCGCGGGATGGGCGCCCAGGATGCCTGCAGTTGGGCTTCTGCCTGCAGGGATGCAAGATCGGCGCAAAGTGGTCGACTCTGTACACGGAAATCGTCAAGGCGGAGGCGACTGGGCGCCTCGATCTTCGTCCACGGTGCACGGCACTTCAAATCCAGCATGACAAGCGGGGCCGCGTGTCGGGAGTGCTGTACGCCGATGCCGCAGGCCGTCTTGAGGTCCAGAAGGCTCACGTCGTGTGCGTCGCTGCGAACGCGGTCGAGTCCTCGCGCTTGCTCCTGAACTCGGCGTCGTCACGTTATCCCGACGGAATGGCGAATTCTTCTGGCCAGGTCGGGCGCAATTACATGACGCACAGCCATTCCTTCGTCATGGCGAGAATGCCGAAGCCAGTGCATGCATGGCGCGGAACAATCCAGGCGGGCCTGCTCGAGGACGAGCGGCGGCACGATGAGGCGCGGGGATTCGCCTCCGGCTATCTCCTGCAGACCATTGCATTCGGGCTGCCATTTACGGTGCTTGCGATGAAACCGGGCGCGTGGGGAAAAGAGCTCGCGGACTTCATGCGCAGCTACCCGCGGCTCGCCGGCCTGGTGATCTTGGGAGAGGACCTGCCGCAGGCAGGTAATCGCGTAACGTTGAGCAAGCAGGGCAAAGACCGCTTCGGGATGCCCGTCGCAAGCATCTATCGCGAGCATCACCCGAACGACCGAGCGCTGCTGCAGCATGCGATCCAGCGTGCGACCGAGCTCTACAAGGGCGTCGGCGCCGAGGAGGTCCATGTACAGGACGCCGCCGGCTCCACGCACAACATGGGCACGAACCGGATGAGCGCATCGCCGCGTGACGGTGTGGTGAATTCGTGGGGTCAGACCCATGACATTACGAATCTCTTTGTCGCGGACGGCAGCCAGTTCTCCTCGAGCGGCGCTGCGAACCCGACGCTCACGATCGTCGCGCTGGCAGTTCGGCAAGCTCAATACATCGCGCGGCAATTGGGCGCGCGAGCGCTCTGAGCATGAGCCGGAACGGGAACGAATGAAGACCGACGTGACCGATTCACAAGTCGATGCATATCGACGCGACGGGTTCGTGAAGATCGAGCGGTTGCTCGACGGAGCTGAGCTCGATCACTGGCGCCGGACGATCGGTGCGGCCGCAACCGAGCGCGCGGACCGGATCCCGGGATTCGGCGACGGTGGAAAGACCGGTAACGATTTCTATGATCACGTATTCACCCAACGGGTAAACCTTTGGCGTACCAGCCCGGCGGTCCGCGAACTGGTCCTCGACCGAAGGCTCGGGCGAATGGCGGCGCGCCTCTCTGGACAGCGTGCGGTGCGTCTGTACCACGATCAGTCGTTCTTCAAAGGCCCCTGGGCAAATCCGACGTCCTGGCACATTGACAATCCGTATTGGGCGTTTCATTCGCGGGATGCGATCTCTCTCTGGATCGCGCTGGACGACACGACGATGCAGAACGGAGCGTTGTACTTCCTCCCGGGCACGCACCGCACGGCAACCTTCGACAACGTGCTGATCAGACCCAATGTCGGCGCACTATTCGAGGTCTATCCGCAATGGGCAGCGATTGCTCCCGTGTGCATAGAGTTGCAGGCGGGAGACGCCACGTTTCACAATGGGCTTCTGGCACATGCAGCGGGACCAAACATGACGCCGGGTCATCGCCGGGCCTTTGACATCATCTATATGCCGGCGGGCTCGACCTTCAACGGCAACCGCAATGTCTTACCGCAGCATCTCTTCGATGTGCTCAAACCGGGTGATCCGCTCGACGACGACGAATTCAATCCCCTCGTAGCCACGGAGGATCCGTGACGTTCCCGCGAGGCCGCGCGTCGCTCAGGGCGGGGTGGGGGCGTCGGCCCGCAGCAGCTGTTCGTTCCTGAGATCGCTCCACAGTTTCGGCGCGATCGGTTGCGACATCAGTTCGACGTTGCGCCGGACCTCGGTCGCGGAACGCGCACCCGGAATGACTGCCGCGACGCGGGGATGGCCTAACGGGAATTGGAGCGCAGCTGCTGCCAGGCTGACGCCATGTGCTTGGCACACCTCCTCGATGTGACGCACGCGCTGCATCACGGCTGGTGGCGCTGCGTTGTAATTGTAGCGCGCGCCTGGCACCGCTCCGGTGGCGAGGATCCCCGTGTTGTAGGGGCCGCCGATGATCACGCTGATTCCACGCTGCTCGCACAGCGGCAGGAACGTGTCGAGCGCGTCCTGCTCGAGGAGTGTGTAGCGGCCGGCCAGCAAGAAGCAGTCGAAATCGCCGGCTTGCGCAAATCGCTCACAGGACTGCCATTCGTTCACGCCGCAGCCGATCGCGCGGATGGTGCCTTCCTCGCGCAGGCGCAGCAGCGCCGGATAGGCGCCAGTCATGGCTTGATGGAACCGCTCGGCGGTTGCGGACTCGGAGCCGTGGGTCCAGACGTCGACGTCGTGGATGAGTACAATATCGAGGCGCTCGAGTCGCAGCCGCCTCAGACTCTCCTCCATCGAGCGCAGCGCGCCGTCGTACGAATAGTCAAACTGCACGCGAAATGGCAGCGAGTCCGGGAACTGACCTGGATCCCATTCGCGCGGGTCTACGGGCACGAGGCGTCGTCCAACCTTAGTTGAGATCACGAAAGTGTCGCGCGAAAGTTGACCGAGACTCTCTCCGATGCGCTGTTCACTCAGTCCGTAACCGTAGAGAGGCGCGGTGTCGAAGTAGCGAATCCCGAGATCGTAGGCGGTACGGATTGCCGCCGCGGCTTCCGCAGATGCCAAGGGCGCGTACAGGTTGCCGACCGGCGCACCGCCGAATCCTAGCGTCGTGACCCGAAGAGTTCGTCGGCCGATGTTTCGTTCGGTGGAAATCACGGTGGTTTCCGAGCCCGCTCGGCTTTGGCGGGTGGCGGCGCCCGCAGGCAGCTACAGCACGCCCTTTGACAGGATGATGTTGCCGTACAGGCGACGCTCGCCAGTTGCGAGGACGGCAAAGGCACTCCGCGCCCGCTCGTAGAAGGCGAACCGTTCGACGCGCTCGATGCGCACAGCGCTGCCGCCAGCCCGATCGAGCAGTGCCTGGAAATCGCGTACCGTGTCCGGCACTTCTGTCGGTTTCCCGACCACCGCCATCACGGCCGCCGGCGCCTCCACGTACTGGTCCAGGGGCAGGACGCTCAGGACCGCTTCGAGCGCGGCGGTGGCCGAGGCGCCATCGAGACGAAGAAGCCGCCTCGCCACCGCGGTCGCCGGGAAGTTTGCATCGGCAATCACCAGTTCGTCGCCATGGCCCATGGCCGCGAGGCAATGCAGCAGATCGGGGCCGAGCAGAGGGTTGATGCCTTTCAGCATGTTGGTATGGGTCTGCGCCTGTGCTTTAATGCGGCCTTACCAGTATACCGAAGCCGGGTCCGGCCAGCGCGGTGACGATGGGCCCCCTTGTTGCGATGCACGTTACACAGATCGCATGACTCAGTCGAACATCATCCACTTGCACCCGGCAGACAACGTCGCGGTGGCGCGCAGTGTCCTTGCGCGTGGCGCGAAGATCGGTG
>Ga0316628_100004724_pt1 | contig 10753 bp, 4 predicted proteins | sample OWC_Aug_M2_C1_D5_FD_207648 | JGI IMG/M metagenome (GOLD analysis project Ga0316628, IMG submission 207648) | Wetland soil microbial communities from Old Woman Creek delta, Ohio, United States - OWC_Aug_M2_C1_D5_C | ecosystem: Environmental > Terrestrial > Soil > Wetlands | place: USA: Ohio... | reverse complement strand
GTCCTCGATGCCGTAGTCATACGCCACGAGCGCGTAGTAATAGGTCCTTCCATTCTGGACGTCGGTGTCGACGAAATAGTGCCGGAGGCCCGTTTCATCGCCCAGATAGAATCCGTGTCCCTCGAACACTCCGAACTTGCAGTATCCGAATTTACCATCGATGAGGTCGTACTGACAGATCGGCGCGCGGAACATCTTGTTTCCCTGACCGTCGGTAATGACCATGGGATCGGAAAAAAGCTTGTCCGTTGCCTTGAAAATCTTGTAGCCTTCGAAATCGTTGACCCGGTTGAGGTAGGGTTCCCGTGTCATCTTGTCCGAAAAATCGTCCCAGGTCAGAGTCACCTTTCCATCGCCCGGATACGCTTTCAGGGTGGGAAGAAGCGGCGGCTGGGCAAACTGGTAATCGTGTTCGTAAATGGTCTGCGCGATTTCCTTAAGCCGGAACATGCGCGGCGCCGCGTGCGTCTCGCTGTTCAGGGTGGCCAGGTTGTCGAACGAAGCCAGCATGCCCATGGATATGCGCTCCGTTCTGCCCTTGTGGAAAGAAAACACGGCCGAGGCGAAGATCTCGTACATTGAGCCTATGGTCGTGGTGGTCGCGAAATAATCCGTGAGTTCCCGGGCCTGCATCACCGCCCAGACGTTTTTGTCTCTGTTCATCAGCAGGCCGCCCCTGAGGGTGGAATCCAGGCCTACGCCCGACGTCCACATGCTCCAGTCAAACATCAGAAAGGACGTCAAACCCAGCATGTCCGATTCGTTGATGTCCGTTGCGTTGAAATTGGGTTCGCATCCGACACCTTCGCGATAACTCGGCTTGTGGTCGCCTTCGCCCTCATCCGGTCCCGTGTAGTTCAGTTCGAGCGGCCCTACGCCGTCTAGCCCCACGTCGTCTCCCGAGAAAGCCCCGTCCTCCAGCACCCACTTGCCGTCCTCGTCCTGATCTGCGTACCGTCCGTCGCCGTCGGGATCGATTCCGTCCATCCAATCCTGGTCTTCGTCGCCCGCGAAATGCGGTTTCAGTTCCGTCTCCTTCAGGTTATAGAAGCTCAGGAATTTCGCCATGTCGACGATCCCCTCGGTCGCGCCGATCAAGCTTCCGGCCGCATTGTCCCGCTGTTCGTCCACAAGCCCATCGTCGTCGTTGTCCATGCCGTCATAGGCCAGGCCGGGACTCTCCAGGAACGCGATGCCGGATACGCCCGGCAGTTTCCCGCCAGCGGACCCGTTGACTCCGTTCTTTTCCCACACGTAGGCCAGATCCATCACCTTGCTGAAGTAACCGGGTTCATTGTCGTTTCCCGTGTCGTCCCCGATGCTGTTGTCGATGAAATACCCGAAACCGCTCGTGGGAAGGTCATAATCGGAAATGTTGGCGATGTCGTATTCCCAGAAGATGATGTCCTGCGCCTCGAAATTGTTCCACTGGTAACCGCGGACCTGCACGCGCAGTCCGAGTCCCCCCCAGGGAAGCCCCTTCTGAATGGTGACCGCAGGGTCGAAATCGCCGATCTTTCGGCCGGGTCGCGGATAGTAGCGCGCCGAATCGGGCCCGTGCCCCGTAATCAGGGCGTTTGTCGGGGATGTGCGCTGGACGATGTATTCCAGGTCCTGCGCGTCATTGGCAACGAAATACGACTCGAGCGCCGCCTTCATGATGCCCCGGCCGAAACGGCCGTTCCATTCGCCGGGCCATTTCTTTTCGAAGCCCGTCGAAGGCCAGCCCCCCGGGGGCCACGAATTGGGTTTGTTGCTCATGGCCGGATAATCCTGGGTCTCGTTGCAGTATCCCTTCACCGGGTACAGCCCCCATTCAACGGTCTGGTCAAAATTCTTGTCGGCCTGGGAATCGTTGAAGGAATTCGATTGGATGAAATAAAGAGTGTCCAATTCCTGCGGTTCAGAGGCGGACAGCAAAACCTGCCTTGCCAGGTCGTCGACGGGCGTCGAATCCTGGTACACGACCACCTGCGATCCGATCATCACCGCGCAGACATCCATGAGCCGCGTTCCCGTGTAGTCGTTCGGCCAGAAATTGGTCTGCTTGTTCGGATAATCGGCGACCTGCGTTGAGTTCTCGAAGTACATATAGTACCGGTTTCCGTTCATGAAGCCCGAACGGATCATCGAAATATCGCCCGCCGGGTCAACGGGCCCTTCGTATTTTTTCCCCTGGCCGTAGCCGCGGGACGCCAGAACGGCCATCCAGAGACAAACCATCCAAAATGCCGTTGTCCTTTTCATGCGATTTTCTCCTGACTGTGTTTTAAATTCTTCCGACCGGAGACTGGATGAATTCCGGGCCGATTTAAAAATTATATCCGACCGTCAGCTTCACGGCCCTCGGCCAACCGTACATGGACGGATCCTCGATCCGGTCGTAGAAATCGTTGAAATCGCTCCGGTGTCCCGCGAGTTCGCTCCCGGTCACGATGCGGGTGTAGGGCTGCCCGGTGGTTCCGTACACCCAGTTGGCGTTCAGCCGGTCGAGCAGGTTGTATACGTTGAGCTGGAACCGGATCGAGTTCCTGCCCCGGAGTGGAAGGTTGTATGAGGCCGACATGTCCACGCTGAAAGTCGAGGGCTGGGTGGCGTTGTTCTGGTAGAGGTTGATCAGCGAAAGCGGACTGTATGCCAGGGGCGAATAGGTGTACGGCGTCCCCGAGTTGAAGTAGCCGGTCATGGCCGCGTTGAAGCGGCCGACCGAGGCCCCGGCCGTGGCGTTGAGCGTGAACCGCTGGTCCCAGGACATCCGAATCAGCCGCTTGATCGGATCCATGCTGCTTCCCGCCCGCGTGAACGTCTCCAGGGGGTTGTCCGCGTTCCCGCGTGTATACTGAAAAGTGAAGTTCACGTTCGAGAAGAAGGCCCCCAGGTTGTAATCCCAGGTGACTTCGATGCCCCGTGTGTTGCCGTAATCTTTGTTGGTATAGAGCCCGTAATGAATCTGATTGTACGTGGTGACCACGCTGGTGCTGAGAAGATTGTAGATGTCCTTGTAGTACAGCGAAACTTCCAGGCCCATTCCCGGCATGAGCTGCTGCCAGAGGCCGATTTCGTATTGCACGGTTTTCTCGGCCTTCAGCCGGGGATTCCCCATGGTGGTTTCATATTGGCCCGTCAGGACGCGGAAGATGTTGTTTTCATACATCGCGTACATGCGGGGCATCTGGAAAAAATGTCCGTAGCTGAAGCGCAGGACCGCCTGGTCGCTCAGCCGGTAGGACAGTCCGAGGCGCGGGCTGAGCTGAATCTGCGGCTCGGTCATGGGAAAGGTGGACATCATGCTGTCCGGCAGGGAAAGCTGATTTGAGGGATTTCTCGGGTTGGACGGATAGTGGAAACGCAGATTGAAGTAATCGTACCGGGCTCCCAGTTTGATCACCATCTCATCGAACTCCATCTTGTCCTGAAGGTACGCCGACCACTCCCGCGGATGCACGCGGTACACATTGATGGTATTCTTGGTGATGGGGATGACTTCGAGCACGTAATAGGGGAAATCGATCTTCCCAGTAACGGGATCAACGGCCATCTGGTCGGCGACCGGCAACCCCTCATATTTGTTCCTGACATCGACGCGCATGCGGTCCACGGTATGGGCGGTGGCCAGCACCCCGGCCTTGAGCCCGTGCGTTTTGCCGGCCTGCCAGTAGATGTCGAATTTAGCGTCGGTCTTGAGGAAGGTGTCCTTGGATTTTCCCGGGCCGACGGTGCCTCCCGTCGCGAATCCCGTCGCACCGTCTCCCGCATAGTTGGGGTGCAGGTAACGCGAATCGATGGGGTTCTCGTATTTGTAGTACTGGCTCACTTCCTGATTATGGGATATCTTCAGGTCGTAGAACAATGAGCGGGAAATCATATGGTTGACGTCCAGGTCGCCGAAATAGGACCGATTGTACCAGTTGCCCACCCCGTCCGGATTGTATTTGTAATAATGGCTGTAGCCGCGGCCCTCACCGTTGTTGAAGGAAAACAGGGCGCTGACCTTGAGGCTGGAACCGCTCTTGAACGTCAGCTTGCCGAGCGCGGTGTTCAATCGAGAACGGTCCATGGCGACATAGGCGTTGTCTCCAGTATGCTCGATATGCCAAAAGGGATTAACCGAAGGATTGTCACCGCCGGGCAGCTGGAAACCGCCTGAAGGGTACTCGCTGTAATCCCGGGGTTCGAACCGCCGGATCCCGTTGTAGGGTCCGCGGTTGTTCTGAAAACGGCCGTTTAAGAGAATGTTCAGCCGGTTCTTGAAAATGGGGCCCTCCAACTGTACTTTGTAATCCTGGCTCAGGTTGCGCCGCAGCGCATCCCCGGTTCCCAGCCCGATGAAAACGTCGTTGTGGGATGTGAGAAAATTGTTGTAACCGCCGGACGCGAATCCGTGCCAGGTGTCGGCGCCGTCCTTGATCACGGCGTTCACGATGCCGCTCATGGCCTTGCCGTATTCCGCGTCGAAAGTCCCCTTGATCACCTCCAGGTCTTCGACGACCTCCTTTTCAACGGTGACGGTCCGATTCGAGCCCCCATTAAAGGAATTGACCACCGAAAGCCCGTCAACCATGTAGGCCACCTCGGTGTCCCGTCCCCCCCTGAAATGGCCTCGCACGATTCCCGCCTGCATGTTCACCACCTGGTCCACGTTCTCGACCGGCAGTTTGGCCATTTGTTCCGCCGAAACGTTTCGGACCGAACTGGTCTGATCCTTTTTAAAGGAAACGGCGCTGGCCGTGACGAGCACGGCTTCTCCCTGAAGGGCCGTCTTTTCCATTTCAAATTTCAGGTTCGCCGTTGAATTCACGCTGACGCGGACGTTTTGCATCCGGATGGACGCAAAACCCATCATGCTCGCCTGAACGGTATACGTTCCCGGGGGTACATTGAGGATGAAGTAATTTCCGTCTGCGTCGGCAGCAGCGCCCAGAGTCGTGTTCACGACCAGCACGTTGGCCCCGGCAAGAGGTTCACCGGTGGCTTTATCGAGAAGTCTACCGGCGATTTTCCCGGTCGTCTGGGAAAATAGGAATGAGATCCCCGAACCGAAGAGAATGCATCCCGTGAGAATTGTTCCCAGTCTCCTCATAACCGCTCCTCTCCTATCTGTTGGTGACGATGTTCATATTTCTAATAAAAAGCAATGGCTGGCATACTCGAGGACCGCTTCAGAGCACGGCGACAGTATCAATTTCAATCATGGCAGTTTTAAAAGACAGGACAGAATTTCCCGGCTGCAGGAAATGACCTTCGGCTTCCGACGCTGCCATGAAGGTTCACCCCGCACATGCGACAGTCAGAGTTCGTGAGCGGCAAATCGCCGCACATCGATGACGGATCCAGGCGCATGGATGACGGGCCGGAGGCCGTCAGGCCCGCCATCGCGCTGCGCGGGACCAAGCCATTGTATTTATTTAAAATTGAAGGCTTGCGGCGACGGCATGGGAGTTTTATCCGACCTTCGACACGTGCTTACGGCAGAGTCATTCATCTAGCTAAATCGATTTAGCTAATTCATCATTATTTTAACAAATTTTTTCCAAAAAGTCAAGAACATAATTGAAGAACGCCGATTTTCGGCTGGCCTCCCGGTCCGTTATTCGTTGAGTTTGAATATTTTTTCCATTACCTTCCATTTGTCTTTGGCCGCGGCGCCTGCCTTCGTTTTCTGGTACCTGGAAACAACGTCCTCCCATTCGGCTTGCCTCGGCAGTTTCGACAATTGCGACATGGCCCGGTCGTGGTCGAATTCGGGAACCGTGTCCATGATCATGAATAGGGTTGTTCCATGAAGATAGATCTCCATGTCCCTGATCCCCACCTGCTTCATGCCCCGGGTCACCTCCGGCCAGGCGGATCCTGGCGCATGCAGTTTTTTGTATTCCCGGATGATTTCGGGATCGTTTTTTAATTCCATTGTTTTGCAGTAGCGTTTCATCTTCTTCCGATTCATCATTCTGAGCTCCACTGATAAAATGATCATAAAACGTACCGGTAGGGTGATGCCCCTGCCAAAGGCTCGAACGGTGAGCCTTCAATTGCATTCGGATTATCAGTAAATTTGGATCTTGATCTCCCCTTTGATCGCCTCGTCCGACGCCACGAAAAGATATCCGCCCCCTGAACCGGATGGGATCACACCCGGGTATTGGGAGTATCGTTCCGCCTCCTCCATAACATGATCCGGCACAGTCCGCGGCAGGAGGTTCCGCCACATCCTAAAGCTCCCGGTCATAGCTTCTCCCAATCCCCTGACATCGCGCCCTAGAATGCTCTTCCAGCACCGGTCTCCGGATTCGCCCAGCGCCCTCACCCATTCTTCTCGGATGTTTTTTTCTACCAGCGGGTCATATGCTTCCGGCCTGGGCGCGAGGGGAATCAGGTGCAGCACGCTGGACAGCCAGTCGCACAGTCCCCCGTCCACGGACGAATCGATGCGGCTGGGCCAGTAGTCGCCGTCATAGTACAGTCGGTTGATCCCCGGAAGCAGCAGGCCAAGATGATCCTGGGATCCCGATACGTATTTCGTTCCAGGCGGATTCTCAGCGCCGAAGAGCAGACGGGCATTGCGGACGGGGTCGCCGTATGGAATCCGGTCGCCCCACAACTCAACAGCGACCTTCCGCGAACTCGTGGCCAGTCCGGAACGATCATTGAATTCTTGCGTCGGACGGATCCGGGCAACAACGACAGAACCGGGATGTACCTTCGAAACCCAGGGCTGGTCGATCCAGCCTCCGGCGATGCAGAGCCTGTAGGGGAATCTCAGGTTCCGCTTGGTCTCGGAGCTCGACCTTGCCGGAAGACCGGGTTCAGGGACGCGCTCCAGGACGATGTATTCGATGCCGTGCCTTCGGCACAGCGCCTCCTTTTCCGGATGGTGTCCGTCGCGGTTCACGATGAAACGGTCCGGCTGAATTCGTTTCAATTCCGGCTCGAAGTCGAGAAGACCGGATCCTGAACCGATGACGGCGTCCTTCACGCTCCGGATCGATTTCACCATGTAGACACGTTCTTCCTGTGTGAACATGGGCGTCTTTCCCTTCAGCAGGAGGAGGTTGGCGTCCGATCCGACGCAGACATACAGGTCTCCGTATGCCGCTGCATCCCTGAAGAAGGCGACGTGGCCCGCGTGAAGCAGGTCGAAGCACCCGCTGACAAGCACTTTTTTATGATTCAACGCAATCCTCTCCGAAGGCGTCGGTTTTTCCTCGACGTGAGAAAGAAATGCTAGCGCTTCCCTATTTCGCCTTCGATCCATTCGAAGGTCTTCCGCATCCCGATCCTGAGGGGCGTGGACGGCTCCCAGTTCAGGCATTTCCGTATCAATGAGTTTTCGCTGTTCCGGCCCCGGACGCCCTTGGGCGCTTCCGGATCGTACTTGCGCTGCAGTCTCACGCCGGCGATCTCTTCCACGATGTCGACCAGTCGGTTGATGCTCACCATTTCACTGCTGCCCAGGTTGATGGGCTCCTCGATTCCGCTGTTCATGATGTCGAGCGTCCCCTTGATGCAGTCGTCGATGTACATGAAGCTGCGGGTCTGCTCGCCGTCGCCCCAGATGACGATCTCCCGTTTTCCCGAGCGTCTTGCTTCAATCACCTTTCGGCATATGGCGGCAGGCGCCTTTTCCCTGCCTCCGTCGTAGGTGCCGTACGGTCCATAGACGTTGTGGTACCGCGCCACCCTCGTGACAAGCCCGAAATCCTCCCTGAAATGCCTGCACATCCTTTCGCTGAACAGTTTCTCCCAACCGTAACCGTCTTCGGCCAGGGCCGGATAGGCGTCGGATTCCCTGAGACCCGGATTGCGCGGATCCGTCTGTTTTTCTGCATTGTAGACACAGGCGGAAGAAGAGTAGAAATAACGCTTTACGCCATTATCCTTCGCGGCCATTAAAAGATGGGTATTGATCAGAACGCTGAGCATGCAGGCGGCCTTGTGGGTTTCGATGAATCCCATGCCTCCCATATCCGCGGCCAGGTTGAACGTCTCTTCGCATCCTTCGACCGCCCGGTAGCAGTTCTGTTTTTCACGAAGGTCCATCACCAGGTTCTCGGCATCGGGTAAAGTCTGGTACCATTCGCCGAGGGGTTTGATGTCTACGGCTCGGATCCTATGGCCCTGGCTTTGAAGGGCTTTCACGAGGTGTCCCGCGATGAATCCACCCGCGCCAGTGACGAGTATTTTCTTTGCAGCGGTTGCTGTTCGATCCATGTTTATCCTCCAGTGAATCGTATTTTTTTTATTTTTCAGCGAGATGCATGCACAATGCGCGGGTAAAGGTTTATGGGCTGCACTGTTTTCCGTTGTCCGGTGGCGTTTTGCGGAAATTGGAAAATCCATTTTCAGTGCGGATATCCTGAAATAGCAGTTTCAAATATGAGATGAAAAGCTAAATCGATTTAGCTGTATTTTAAGCTTTTTTCGTAAAAAGTCAAGGGATAATTATAACGATCGTTTAAAACAAGCGGGAATCGTCGAATGAAATTCAAGCACGAAAATGACCCTCCAAATACAGAAAAATGTTGATTCTTATCATGTAAATATATAAATTATTTAGATATGTTCTAATCATCAATTCTTTTCCAGCATGAAAGGCAATGCAATGAAATTTGGACACTTCGATAATACAAAACGCGAATATGTCATCGAAAAACCCGATACACCCATGCCCTGGATCAATTATCTCGGACTTGAGAATTTCTTCGGCATGATTTCAAACACCGGGTCCGGCTACACTTTCATGATCGACGCCCGTAAACTCCGCATCACCCGTTATCGCTACAACAGCGTGCCGGTTGACGGAGGGGGCCGCTATCTGTACGTCCGTGATGACCGGACCGGCTCTTTCTGGTCGCCCGGGTGGCTTCCCGCAAAACAGCCGCTTGATTTTTACGAATGCCGTCACGGCCAGGGATACACCGTGATCACGGGCGAGAAGGACGGTGTCCGAGTGTCCACGCGTTTTTTCGTTCCACCTGGGGCCAGTTTTGAGATCTGGGAAACCGACATCGAGAACCGTTCGTCCTTGGAGAAAACGGTCAGCCTGTTCAGTTTCGTGGAATTCTGCCTCTGGGAAGCCCTGACCGACGCCACCAACCTCCAGCGCACCCTCAACCTCGGCGAAGTGGAAGTGGATGGAAACGTCATCTATCACAAAACGGAGTACCGGGAGCGCCGCAGCCATTTCGCGTATTTCGCGGTCAGCGAAAACCCGGCCGGCTTTGATACCGACCGTGACACCTTCCTCGGCATGTACAACGGATTCCATGATCCTTCCGTCGTGCATGAGGGACGATCCGCCAATTCCATGGCCTGCGGATGGAATCCCTGCGGCTCCTTCCAGAACCGGTTCGTTCTCAAGCCCGGAGAGGTGAAAAAAATCAACTTCTTGCTCGGATACGCGGAAAATCCGGAAAAGGATAAATTTGCTGCCAAGGGCGTACTCAATAAAAGATACGTCAAACCGGTGATCAAGAAATACCTGAATCGCAACCATTCCGAGAAATCCTTCGCAGTTCTGAAAAAGGCCTGGGACGGACTCCTCTCGAAACTCAAGGTGAACACGCCCATGCCCGAGCTGGACACGATGGTGAACATCTGGAACCAGTATCAGTGCTTCATCACGTACAACATGGCTCGCAGCGCATCCTTTTTTGAGACCGGGATCGGACGGGGTATCGGGTTCCGGGACGCCTGCCAGGATCTTTTCGGCGCCCTTCACTTCCTGCCGCCCGAAAAATCCCGCCAGCGCATTCTGGATCTCGCTGCGATTCAGTGGAGAAACGGCGCCTGTTACCACCAGTACCAGCTCCTCGACAAGAAGGGCAACGCGGACGTTGGAACGGGGTTCAACGATGATCCATGCTGGCTCATCCTGGCCACAGCCGCCTACCTCAAGGAAACCGGAGACTGGGGCATTCTCGATGTCAAGGCCGATTTTGACAACGATCCGAAGGACCGGGCGCCTCTCTACGAGCACCTGCTCCTCTCCTTCAACTACGTCCTGAAAAACCGAGGCCCCCACAGACTCCCCCTCATCGGCCGGGCGGACTGGAACGACTGCCTGAACTTGACCATGACCTCCATCAAGCCCGGTGACACGTTCCAGGCCGACGCCGAAGCCGCCGACCTCAAGGACGCCGTCGGACGCGTGCCCGAATCTCTGATGATCGCCGCGCAATTCGTCTGGGCCAGTCGGGAACTCAAGCGCATGGCGGAAAAAAAGAAGGATGCCGCGTCGTCCCGCAAGGCGGATCGGGCCGCAAATGAAATGATACAGGCCATCGAAGAATCGGGCTGGGACGGAGAATGGTTCCTCCGCGCCTATGACCGTTTCGGAAACAAGATCGGATCCAAAGAGAGCAGGGAAGGGAAGATCTTCATCGAACCCCAGGCGTTCATGGGATGGGCCGGCGTCGGCCTCGCGGACGGGAAGCTCGAAAAGGCGATGAATTCCCTGAAGAAACACCTGTACACGGAACACGGCGTTGTGATCCAGCAGCCCGCGTATTCGGAATACAATTTTCATCTGGGTGAAATCACATCCTACCCTCCGGGAGTCAAGGAGAACGCCGGCGTATTCTGCCATCCGAACGGCTGGGTGGTGATCGCCGAATGCAACCTCGGCCGCGGTGAAGCCGCCATGATGTACTACAGGACGATTTGCCCGGCCGCGCGCGAGGCCATCAGCGAGGTGCACAAATGCGAACCCTACGTGTACAGCCAGATGATCGCGGGCCGGGATTCGAGGCGCTGC
>Ga0316628_100004723_pt1 | contig 10753 bp, 6 predicted proteins | sample OWC_Aug_M2_C1_D5_FD_207648 | JGI IMG/M metagenome (GOLD analysis project Ga0316628, IMG submission 207648) | Wetland soil microbial communities from Old Woman Creek delta, Ohio, United States - OWC_Aug_M2_C1_D5_C | ecosystem: Environmental > Terrestrial > Soil > Wetlands | place: USA: Ohio... | reverse complement strand
TTCCGCATTCCGCATTCCGCATTTTTAAGGCCTTCCTGCTCTGCAGGTAGGCTTTTTTGTTTTCTCCTTCGGCCCGGCCGCCGCCCGCCCGCGGCTAAGCGCTTCCCTAGCTTCGAACCCGGGGACCTCTTTCCCTTCTGTAAGTCCGTTTCCTCCAATGACAGGAATTCATGGTGACCCTTTTTTTCAAGAGCGCATCAAAAGAATCAAAAAGCGGAAGGTGTATTTTACGCTTGGGTGGAGGAGAAAATTAGGCAAGAAGGAGGGATGAAGAAATGGAAGTGAAATCAAGTTATTCCGAGTGCGAATTGAGATATATCGACCAGGGGTACGACCCCACGCGGGCCGCCGAGACTTGCGCCGCGGACGAGGGCCGCTCTTCCGATGAGCAATCGGGGAAATCCGGCCAGGATGAATCCAGGGAGGATTATTGGGGGGATTTCTAAGAAGAATATAGCTGATTACTTCCTTTGCCGTAGATGGGCAGCTTCGAAAGAAGACTGCCAGCCGATGCCGGCAGGAAATGAAATATCGTCAGAACTGGACCCGCTGGGTCATGCCGCCGTCGCAGATCAGGTTGATGCCGGAGACGAAGCTGGCCCGCGGGCTGGCGAGGAACACCACCGCGTTGGCCACCTCTTCCGGTGTGGCCATGCGGCCCGTGGGATTGCGGGCCAGCGCCTGGCGGTAGCGTTCAGGATTTTTTCGCTCCATCAGGTCCCACGTTCCACCCTTGAAGTAAACGCTGCCGGGTGAGACTACATTGGCCCGCACCTTCTTGGACGCGAGGTCCCGCGCCAACCCCTTGATGTAAGGCAGGATGGCCCCCTTGAGGCCGCTGTAAGCCCTTCGCGTACCCACTACCTCTACTGCGGCCGTCGATCCGACCACCACGATGGCGCCGGCCCCCGACTTTTCCAGGAAAGGCACCGCCGTCTCGCAGCCGCGAACCGTGCCGAGCACGTCGATCTCGAATCCTCTCTTCCAGGAAGCTTCATCATTGCTGCCCCCGAGCGCACCCACATTGGAGATGAAGATGTCGAGGCCGCCAAGCGTTTCGGCCGCCGATCTGATGAAACGGGTGAGCTCCTCTCCGTCGGCCACATCCACCGATGCCCCCAAAGATTTGACCCCCTTCGCCTTGAACGCGGCGACCGCCTCCTCGAGCTGGCCGGCGGTGCGCGCGCATATGCCGATGTCACAGCCTTCCTCGACCAGGAGGTTGGCGATGGCGCGCCCGATGCCGCGTGTCCCGCCGGTGACGATGGCCTTCTTCCCTTTCAGCCCAAGATCCATAATGCCTTACCCCGATTATCAGACTCTTTGAATTTTGTTAGGCCTATTGGGGTGGAAAACGCGTCTCTGAAATCCCCCTAACCCCCCTTTAGAAAAGGGGGGCGAAGGGGGGATTTCTGGAATTGCCTGGCTGTAAGAATCAATCTTATGGGCCGGGGTATTGCTTTGCTACAGGACTGTCTTTCCGTTTCTGTCTTTCCTTCACCAATAATCCGTGTGTATCCGCGTTCATCCGCGTCCTATTAGGTTTTTCTTAGTTCTTTCCCGCTTTGCGGGAGGATTTTTTTGTTTTGGCCTTCGGCTGGGCTTCCCTGGCTGCCTTCTTGACGGACTCGGGCTTCGGTGGGCTGTCAAACCCTTTCATCTTCAATTCCACATTGTCCCGGATCCAGTGCGCGTCCCACCACTCCAGGGGGTTCACGAACACCCCGTGAACCATCATGGCATAGTGGAGATGATCCCCTCCGGCCATCCCCGTGGAGCCGGTCCGGCCCAGGGATTCTCCTTTCTTCACTTCTTTCTTCGCCTCCACCTCGATTCTACTCAGGTGGGAGTACATGCTGAACAATCCGCACCCGTGATCGATCATCACGGTGTTGCCGTAAATTCCCAGAGGCCCGGTAAAGACAACGACTCCGGAGTTGGCCGCCGGGACCGGGCTCTGGGCCACAGAGGCCAGGTCCACTCCCCAGTGGGTCTGCCGGTCGACTTCCTTGCCTTCGTAATCGTACGTCCGGTCCTGGGCAAAAGAGGCCATGGGTCTGGCGTTCGGCAGGCGGAGAAAAGCCCCCGCCCATAGGGGTTTGGGGGCCGTCGCTCGGCTCAGCTTTATGACCTCCTGGTGATCCGCCTCCCGCTGTTTCCGGTTTACGGCCAGGAAGATCTCCAGCGGCGTCCCCCTGAGGTTGGGGTCTTTCTGCGTGAAATAGGGGAGGAGGTTTTTCAGAAAGGGATCGCTGATCTGGATCTTGTCCTTCTTGAAGGCCTTCGGCTTGATCACCACCCGGAACGCGGTCTGGGTGCGGTTTTCCGCCTGATCTTCGGCCACGGCGGAAAAGGAGGTCTTCGGGGAGGCATCCCGCGGGATGGCAAAGAAGGCCACATAACGGCCCTGGCCAAGGGCATAACCCGGGAAGAGGGCTGGCCCCACCTGGACTCCGCTCAGGCGAACTTCCTCGGACACCTGGTAGGTAATGACCCCGGTCCCCCCCTGATTGCCGTAATGGAGGGTGCCCAGCACACCGACCTGCGGGGGCGTCGTGTCGATGACCACGGCCTTTTCCACCATCACCGGGTTTCCCCAGTTCCAGGAGTGGTCCTTGGCCGAGATCTTGATCTGGGCCTCCCCGTCTTTGAGCCCCTTGGGCAGAGGTTGAAGGGGGATGGTCTTTTCCACCAGGCGGGTCTTCTTGGGAAATTTTTCGGAAAAGAGGTTAAGGACCTTCCCCTGTTGTACGAGATCGACCTCCAATTCCGCCACCCCGCTCTTCTGGTCCTGTACCTTTACGGCAAGGCTCTTGCCGATATACCTGGCGTCGGGCTGGATCTGAATCGCGGGCTTCTCTTGTTCAAAGAACACCAGATAAACATAAACTCCGCCGGCCACGAGCAGGCTTCCCAGAATTCCAAGGATCACCCAAACGGATTTTCTCATTTTCTACCCCTTGTCTTTGCAACGGAACATTCAGGGGCCAAAGGCCTACGGGAAACCTTTTGACACCCATCCATCGGTCATCATTTCCTGGGTATCAATATTCCACAGGCCGGGATGGGTGTCAAGCCGGGTGCCCCCTCGCCTGCTCTGATTATATATATAAGGAACTTATATCCAAGACAAGGTCGGAATGGAGAAGGGATGCCCATGGGGTCCGGGCTGGATGAATTCGGATCATCATCCTAAGGCGGTGATTCCTTCATCGGGTCGGGCCTGTCCCGGGGCTATTGGCAAGGGGAGATGTTTTGGCTCCGTCTTGCCCCTGAAGCTGTCTTCTCGCAGGCTTCTCTTTGCGGAGGACAGGCGGGAACGGGATTTGAAAACAATGATCCCGCCGAGCCGGATGCTCCGAATTCATCCAGCCCGAACCCCAACGACCCGAAAAAAGTGGTGATGCTCAAGCAGTCTCCCATGGGTTTCCCGGACCTAGGCATGGACCCTTCCTTGCAGGAAAGGGTCGATTGCGCTAATATAAAGCTGATTGATCTCTTTGAGTCCCCGGGGAAAGGTGGGTTCCCAGGCACGGGCAAAGGAGGAGATGGAAAAGATGAAAGCCGTGGCGTTCAACGGAAGCGCGCGGAAGGATGGAAACACGGCCATCCTGTTAAATCTGGTCCTGGACGAGTTGCGGGCGGAACAGGTGGAGACGGAGATGATCCAACTGGCCGGAGAGAAAATCTCCGGCTGTACCGCCTGTTACCAGTGCTTGAAGACCAAAGACGGGAAGTGCGTATTGAAGGGCGACCGGGTCAATGAATACCTCCAGAAAATGCGGGGTGCCAACGCCATTCTGCTGGGTTCCCCCGTCTACATCGCGGACATCTCCACCAATATGAAGGCCCTCCTCGAGCGGGCGACCCTGGTATGCCGGGCCAACGGAAATGATATGTTCCGAAGAAAGCTGGGAGCTGCGGTGGTGGCCGTGCGGCGAGCCGGGGCCATTCAGGCCTTCAGCGCCCTGAATAACTTCTTCCTCATCAGCCAGATGATCGTCGTGGGGTCCACCTACTGGAATGTCGGAATGGGACGGAATGTGGGAGAAGTCAAGAACGACCACGAAGGAGTCCAGACCATGAAAGCTCTCGGGAGCAACATGGCCTGGCTCCTGAAGAAGATTACCCGCTGAAGCCAATCCTGCCCATCCTGGCCATGGCCAGCGCCTCAGCCTGCCTCGTAATGACCTGGGCAGGCAGGAATTTCGTTTCCTTCCAGCTCTATTTTGCCTTCGACTCCATCATGGGGGCGATGAAGATCTCCACCCGCCGATTCAAAGCCCTGTTCTTCACGGTGTCCATGGGGGCCGTGGGCTGGTAAAAGGAGCGGCCCACCGCCTCCATCCCCTTGGGGTCCAGACCGCTTTTATCCTGAAAATAGCGCACCACGGTGGACGCCCGGGCGGCCGAGAGCTCCCAGTTGGAAGGGAATTTGTCCAGAAACTCCTTGCGGATGGGAATGGTGTCCGTGTGTCCGACCACCCGGACCATCTTTCCCTGGATCTGTTTGAGCCCCTCGCCGACCTTGGCCAGCACTTTTTCCCCCTGGGGGGTGAGCGTCGCCTCCCCCAGCTTGAAGAGGATCCGGTCGACCAGGGACAGAGAAATGCCCCCCTCTAATTCCTTGATGGTGATCTCCTGTTTTTTGATCTGCTCGTTCAGGCTGGAGACGAGAGACTCGTGGGCGCTCTTCAGCTGGGCTTCGGCGAGCGCCGGCTTCTTCTCCAGATCGGCAAGTTTCGTTTCACAGGTCTGGAGGGCCTGTTTCTGGTTGGTGTACTCAGGATAGAGGATCACCCCCGCGAGGACCAGGATGCCGAGCAGAACGCCCAGAATAATCGCGATGGTCTTTGCCATTTTCTCCTCCCTTCTGAAGAAGTGGAATCAAAGATGAATCCGGTCATTCAACTCTCGGAATAGAACGCGGGGGGTATGAGGTAGCCAGTATAGCAGCTTGCAGGGGGGCGGTTCAACTCCTAAATGACCCTTGTCCCATTCATCCATCTTCCTTCTTTTCTTTTCTTCAAAAAAGCAACCTTGTGTCCCGGAGGCAAGGGCGTTACGCGGAAAAAGCATCGGCGGGAATACCAATCGCAAGTCGCAAGTCGCGAGAGCGCAAGTGGATAAAAACATGTTCGCCCTCACGCCTCGCGCCTTACGACTTCCGGTTTTTATCGCTCTTCCTTCCGGGCCACAAGCTTGCTTTTTCTCATAAAAAAACAACCAATTGAATGGCGCAAGCAATATGCCGGGCCGGGGCTGCCCCGGCATTGGATTCAAGGCCCCGGAAGCCTAGGCCGCCCGACGGTACGCTTCGGCCAGAAGAGTCAACGGGTGAGCCACCTTGAGGCCCGTCCCCTGGGCGATCTGCAGGGCGCAGGAGCCGCAACCGGTGACGACCCGGTCCACGCCGCTTTTCCTGATTTCCTCAAAGAGGGGTTGGCCGATCTGCATGGAGAGGTCGTAGTTCTGCTTCTTCATGCCGAAGGTGCCTGCCAGGCCACAGCAGCGGTCCCCGAAAGCCTGTACTTCAAGACCCGGGATGAGCCTCAGGAGCTCAACCACTTCTTTGGAAATTCCCAGCGCCCGCAGGTGACAGGGGTTGTGGTAGCCCACCTTCAGTTTCATTTCCGCAAAGCGGGTGCTGAGCTTTCCCTCCTGCTTCAGCTTGGCCAGGAAGCCATGGATCTCGTGGCAGCCAGCAGCGGCTTTAGCGGCTTTCTCGGAGTTTAGGATCCGGGGGTATTCCTGCTTGACCGCCAGCGCGCAGCTGGGCTCGCTGAAGACCACGGGAATCCCCTTCTCCACCAGGGAGGAGATCTTTTCCAGGTTCTCCCCCACCCCTCTGAGAGCCGGCTCCAACCCGCCCGAGGAGATCCGGGCGATCCCGCAGCACGCGAACTCGGGGACCTCCACCCCGAAGCCGTTCCGCTCCAGCACCTCCACCACGGCCCGGCCCTCTCCCTCCGGGTCGTTGTAGTTGGCGTAGCAGCTCAAGAAGTAGGCTGCTCTTCCGTTTCCCTTGTCCGGGGCTTGGTACAACTCCCGGAAAGTCTTGGAGGAGAAGGGAGGCATCTTTCTGCGGCGGTCCAGGCCGATGGCGGATTCCATCAGAGCCCGGGCGGGCCCGATGGAAAAAGCCAGGTTGACCAGGGGGGAGAGGGTGCTTCCGACCCGGCAGGCCAAATGAGTGTCGGCGATGAGCCGGTCCTTGAAAGACTGCCCCCTGTTCTTCACATGATGGGCCCGGGCCATGAGCGAAACCCAGGGGATGTCCACGCCGGTGGGGCACTCGGTGAGGCACCGCTTGCAGTTCACGCAGCCATCCATCACCTTTTTCAATTCATCCGAGGCCAGGAAGGCCTGGGGATCCAGGTTTCCGGATATCAGCTCCCGCAGAAGGCTGGCTTTGGCCCGCCCGAGGTAGGACTCATCGTTCGTGGCCATGGCCAGCGGGCAATAGGAACGACACTTGCCGCAGCCGTGGCAGGCCTCCACCTCCGTGCCCAGCGTCTCCCCGTCGAAAGCGCTGCCGGTGGGCACATGGCGGTATTCGGCGCCGAACTTCAGGTGCTTGGCCATCAGGTCAGGGTCGCTTCCCACCACCCTTCCCGGGTTCAGCACATTCTGCGGATCGAAGAGCTTCTTCAGTTCCACAAAGGCGGGGTAGAGCCTGGGGTACTGGCGCGGAACGTAGGCCGTTCGCAGGAGGCCGTCCCCGTGCTCCCCGCTGATGGTCCCTTTGAGGCGCAGCACCAGGTCGCAGCTCTCATCGGTAATTTTCAGCATCCGGGCCACGTCCTCGGGATTCTTCATGTCCAGGAAGACCATGACGTGGAGGTTTCCGTCCCCGGCGTGGCCGTAAATGCTGGCCTCCGCCCCGTTGGCCTTCAAAATCTCCCGCAGGCCGGCGATGTACTCGCCCAGGCGGCGGGGATGAACCGCGGCGTCTTCGATGAAGGCGATGGGTTTCTTGGGCCCTTTGACCTTGTTGAGGATGGGGCCGGAGACGCTTCTCACCTTGGTGAGCATCTCCCTGTCCCTGGCGTCCCGGGCGGTCTTGAGGGAGACGGCCAGTTTTTCCTCCTGGATCAGCCGCTGCTCCAGCCGGCGCATCCTTTCCTGGAGCTCTTCCTCCGACTGGCCTTCAAACTCCACGAAGAGGGTCGCCTCGATCCCCTCCGGCAGGTACGGTTTCATCTCCTTGTACTTCCCCCGGGCCAGGTCGATGATCTGCTTCTCCATGATCTCCAGCATGGTGGGGGAGAATTTGAGGATTTCCACCGTAGCCCTCCCCACGGTATCCAGGGTGTCGAAATAGAAAAATGCGGTATGGGTCTTGCCCCCGGGGTCGGCCAGGCGGAGTTTGGCTTCGGTGAAAATTCCCAGCGTTCCTTCGGAGCCCACCAGGAGGGGGGTGAGGTCCAGGGAGCCGTTCTTGCGAACCTGCCAGAGATCGTAGCCGCAGGAATTCTTCATGGTGTCGGGCTTTTCATCCCCGAGGGCCTGCTGATAACGTCCCAGAAGGTCCAGGACGCCCGCATATATCTTCTTCTCCAGCCCATCGGTTCCGGCGGAGGGCTCAAAGCCTCCCGCGGTTCGCGGTCCGGTCCTGATGATCTCCCCGCTGGAGAGGACCGCCTCCAGGGACTCCACCCAATCCCGGGTCGCCCCGTATTTGATGGCATGGGGCCCGCTGGAGTTGTTGGCGATCATGCCGCCCAGGGCGCAGTAATCGGTGGTCGAAGGGTCGATGGGAAAGAATTTCTTCATGGGTTTCAGGAAAGCGTTCAGCCTTCCCAGAATGACGCCGGGCTGGACCCGGACCCACTTCTTCTCCGGGTCGACCTCCAGGATTTCATTCATGTACCTCATGAAATCCAGGATGATCCCCTCTCCGATCCCCTGCCCTGCCCGGCCCGTGCCCCCTCCCCGGGCGGTCAGGGGAATTGCGTTCTTGGCCGCGTACCGCACGCACTGGACCACATCTTCTTTGTGTCGGGGTTGAACAATCACCATGGGGCGGACGGAATAGATGCAGGCCCCGCTGCTGTATATCGTCCGGCTCAACTCATCGGAGAGAACGTTACCTGCCACGATTTTCTTCAAATCGGAAGCGATCGCTTCAATCTTGCTATCGGCCATTATTGATCTCCTTCATCCCTTCTTCTTCCCGGCAACCTATCCTACTATTTTCACCCTGCCCCATTAATGATCTAGGTCAGGGGAAAAAATCAAGGTTTTTTTCTCCTGCCACCCTATGCTTCCTGACGTTGTTAGGGTTCGGGCCAGAGAAGTTCTGGCCATAAGCATCGGCGGGTTAAAAGTTATTTAGAGATCTCCCGCTTTTCTTACCGCAACGAGAGGCGAGAGAGAATTTTTCCAAATTCCGAATCCCTCGGAAAAAGGCAATCTACTTTGTCAATCCACTACAGATACGCCCCCCTCTTAGGTGGGCACCGCTGCCTCATGGTTATGGTCAGAAATTCTCTGGCCCGAACCCTATCGCGAGAGCCTTTCCTTTCAGGTGCGGGACGGCTTTTTTTCTCCCTCGACCTCAACCAGGCAGCTGTTGCAGGGGAAGGCTCCGGCAGGAGATTTCTTATCCACGGTTAAAACGTTCACGCAGCCGCCCCGGTCTACTCCCTTATCGTCAGGGTCATACCAGGAACCGGCCTCCAGGCTTACCACCCCGGGCATGATCCGGTCCGTCACCTTGACCCTCCGGATCATCTGCCCCCGATCGTTGAAAACCCTTATCCTTTCTCCCGGCCCGATTTCCCTCGTCTCCGCATCCCCGGGGTTGAGCCAGAGGTCATCATCGGCAATGGCCTTGAGCCTCGGGATGTTGTCCAGGGTGGCGTTCACCCTTCCCCGGGAATGAGGGCTGACCATCTGGAGGGGATATTTACTCGTTAAAGGATCCCCCGGCCCTTCCCAGGGCTCGATGTATTTGGGGATGGCAGGAATCATCGGGTCGTTCATCTCCGCGATTTTTCGGCTGTAGATCTCGATCCTGCCGGATGGAGTCCGGAAGGGGTGGTTGAGGGGATCTTCAATTTCTTCCTGAAAAGCCACCCAGGGTTTCCGGATCTCGTAGGAATGGACTTTTTTCTCCTTGAACCGGGGATAATCGGGAAGCCCCGGAGTGTCGGAGAGAAATTCTTGAAGCCACTCCTCCTCGGTCTTCTCGTTGTAACCCGCAAGGTTCAACCGCGAAGCCAGCTCGGAGAAGATCTCCAGGTCCGACTTCACCCCGGGGGGAGGTTCCACGGCCTTCTCCATAAGAATATTGTAAGGCCCGCCGGTCCAGGGCTGGCCCACATCCTGCCTTTCGAGAAAATGGGCCACGGGTAGAACGATGTCGGCGAAGCGCGCCGTAGGGGTCAGGAAGATTTCATGGACGACGATCAACTCCGGCTTCTCCAGCGCCTTGACCCCTTTGTTGGTGTTCAGCCACTGGTTCAGCAGGTTGCAGCCCAAAATATAGAGGACCTTGATGTCCCCGGGAAACCCTCCTTCCTTGCCCTGGAGAAGGAGGTCATACAAATCGGAAACATGAACCAGGGGATTTTTGCTTTCGGGGACGGGCAGTCCCTTTCGCAAAATCCCCAGGGCCATCCGGTCCGTTCCCCCGGAGACATGCCCCCCTACAACCCCGATGTTCCCGGTCATGGCCGCCAGGGTGGAAGCGGCCCGGTGGTACTGCTCTCCGTAAGCAGTCCGGCCGGGGGCCCATCCGGCGTACAGGGCCGCGGGTTTGAGGAGAGCGTAGTCCCGGGCCAGCCGGGCAATAGCCTCCGAGGGGACTCCAGTGATCTTCTCCGCCCAGAGGGGCGTCTTGGGAATCCCGTCTTCCCGGCCCATAACGTAATCCCTGAATTTCTCAAACCCCGAAGTATAGGTCTCGATGAACCGGCGGTCGTAAAGGTCCTCGGAGATCATGACCTGGGCCATGGCCACGAGCAAAGCTGTATCCGTGGCCGGTTTGATGGGAATCCACTGATCAGCCAGGCTCTTGCCCGTGGGGCTCAACCGGGGATCCACGCAGATGATCCGGGCTCCCTTCTTCTTGGCCTGGAAGAGGTAGTAGGCTGTATCCGGCCCGAACCGCGTTTCCAGGGGGTTCCACCCCCAGAGAAGGATCAGTTTCGAATGGAGAAGATTGTCCCGGGTGTTCCGGGTGAAGAAAGTCCCGAAGGTCATCTGGGAAGAGAAGATGGCCGCCTCCGCGGAGGTGTTCCCCCACCAGGTGGTGCACCCGCCGAAGAGGGAGAAGAAGCGCCGGCCGGTGCGGCCGGTGTTGTGCAGGGGGCTCATGGAGCCGAAATAGTCCATCAGGAAAACCGATTGAGGGCCGAACCGATCTTTCACTCTCTGGAGCTCACCGGCGATTTTCCCCAGGGCCTCTTCCCAGGAAATGGCCTCGAATTTCCCGCTGCCCCTCTCCCCCACCCTTTTCAACGGGGATCTCAGTCGATCTTTGGCGTACAGGACTTCGCCCTGGGCCAGGCCGCGGGCGCAGGCCTTCAGTCCGGGCCCCGGTTGAAGATCGGTGGTGATTTTATGGACCCATCCCTCCGCAATATGAACCTGGAGAAGACAGCGGGCCCCGCAATCAAAAGAGCAGGTGGAGGTGACGATCCGGGCGGCCGGTTTTGAATTCTCACGCTGGGTCATGATTCGACCTCTTTGACCGGGCTGGAGAGGCTCTTGGATTTCATCCACCGGCCCCAGCGGACCACGGCCC
>Ga0316628_100004722_pt1 | contig 10755 bp, 10 predicted proteins | sample OWC_Aug_M2_C1_D5_FD_207648 | JGI IMG/M metagenome (GOLD analysis project Ga0316628, IMG submission 207648) | Wetland soil microbial communities from Old Woman Creek delta, Ohio, United States - OWC_Aug_M2_C1_D5_C | ecosystem: Environmental > Terrestrial > Soil > Wetlands | place: USA: Ohio... | reverse complement strand
CGACCTTCAGGTCGGTGGCCGCAAGCTCGGCGGCGTGCTGTGCGAGAGCCGCTGCAGCGGCGACTCGGCGTGGGTCATCGCCGGCTTCGGCGTCAACGTCGAGTCCGACCCGGTGCTCGCGCCCGGCGACCCGACGCGGCCAGTCTCGCTGCGCGCCCTGGGGTACGCGGGCGGTGCCGCGGACGCGATGGGTTCCCTGGTCGGGGCGTTCCTCTCGCGCATCCACGGCGCGCTCGACGACCCCGCCGGCACCGCGAGGGCGTGGGTGGACCGCACGGTGCACCGCCCGGGCGAGCGCTTGCGCCTCCGCCTCGAAACCGGGGTGGTGGAGGGCAGCTTCGTGCGCCTCCTCGAGGACGGGCGTCTCGAGCTGGAGGTCGGCGGGGAGCTGCGGCGGTTCCCTTCGGGTGAGCTTCTCGCGGACAGCGAGCCGGGAGGTTGAGATGCTCCTCGCCCTCGACGTCGGAAACACCCACACCACCATCGGGGTCTTCAAGGGGAAAGCGATCCTTCGAAGGTTCCGCCTCACCACCGTGCGCGAGCGGACCGTGGACGAGCTTGGGCTCCTGCTGCGCCAGCTCTGCGAGTGGTCGCAGATCTCGTCCGAGGACATCCGCGGCGTGGTGGTCGGGTCGGTCGTGCCGCCGGTGGACGCGGCGCTGCGTGCCGCCGTCGGCACCTACCTGCAGGCGGAGCCGCTGTTCGTGGCGCCCGGGATCCGCTCGGGGATGCCGCTCAAGGTGGACACGCCGCTTGAGCTCGGGGCGGATCGCCTGTGCAATTCGGTGGCGGCGTTCGACGAGCACGGCGGCCCCTGCGTGGTCGTGGACTTCGGCACGGCCAGCACCTGGGACGTGGTCTCCGCCAAGGGCGAGTTCCTCGGGGGCGTGATCGCTCCCGGGCTGGAGATCGCGGCCGAGGCGCTCTTCTCGCGCGCCGCCAAGCTGCCCCGCATCGAGCTGGCTGCCCCGCCACGCGTCATCGGGAAGGGGACCGTGGACTCCATCCAGGCTGGGCTGATCTACGGATACGTCGGCCTGGTCGAGGGGCTGACGCGTCGCGTGCTGGACGAGATGGGCGGGGGCAAGGTGATCGCCACGGGAGGTCTCGCGACGGTGATCGCGCGTTACACGGACATCTTCGACGGGGTGGACGACGACCTCACGCTCAAGGGGTTGCGGCTGCTCTGGGAACGAAACCGGCCGAGGCGGACCTGAGGGACGGGCGCGTCATGACCGAGCCGGACGAGGCCGAGCTTGCGTACTATCGGGCCGTGGAGGATCACTTCGCCGCTCTGCGCGGAACCCCGTTCCTCTTTTCGCCGAAGGATTTTGCGCTGCTGCAGAAGTGGTGGCGGGAGGGGGCGCCGCTGGCGGCGGTGCTCGCGGGAATCGGCGAGGCGTGGGAGCGCAGGCGAGAAAGAGACGCGGACCCGATCTCTTCACTGTCCTACTGCCGGCACGCCGTCGCGCGCCACGTCAAGCGGCTCGCAGCGGCGCGAATCGGAGCCGCGGGGGAGGCGGCGGGCCTCGACGTAGCCGGAGCTCTCCGCTCGCTGGCCCTGAAGGTCAGCGAGGCCGCGGACGCCTGGCAGGAGGACGTCCCGCAGGTCGGGGCGGTGCTGCGCGACCTCGCCCAGGCGGTGGCCACGCTGCCGATCGACGTCGCACCCTCCGCCCTCGACGAGACGCTCGCGGACCTGGAGTTCACCACGCTGGACGCGCTGCTGGCGGCCCTGCCGTCCGAGCGGCGCCGGACACTCGCCGCGCAGGTGGACCGCGAGCTGGTCTCCCTGGACCTGACCGACGACGTGCGCGAGCGCACCCGCCGTGCCCTGCTGGTGAAGGAGTTGCGGCGCGTCGTCGGCATGCCGAGACTGGAGCTGACCGCCGGTGCGCCTTGACATCGAAGGCCTGGGGGGCGGTGGACGGGGCGTCGCGCGCCGCGGCGGGAAGGTGTGGTTCGTCGCCGGTGCGCTCCCGGGCGAGGTCGTCGAGGCCGAGGTCGAGCGGAAGCGGGCCGGAATCGTCGAGGCCCGCCTGATCGAGGTCGTGAAGGCGAGCCCGTGGCGGGAGGCCGACCCCTGCCCCGTGGCGCTCAACTGCGGCGGTTGCGACCTCGCCCACGTGAAACGCGAGGTGGCCGCGCAGGCCATCCGGGAGGCGACCGTCGGCTCTCTGCGGCATGCCCTGCCGGAGCTCTCCGCGGCGGTGAGCGCCGCGCCCGTCGTCGTCTCCGAGATGGGCTGGCGGCTGCGCGCCCGCCTGCACTGGGACGCGGCGGGACGAACGCTCGGCTTCCTCGGGCCCCACTCGCACACGACCACGGACATCTCCCCGTGCCGGGTCGTGTCCAGGCTTCTCCTGGACGCAATCCCGAGGATGGAGCGGGCGCTGACGGGCGCGGGGGCGCTCGACGGCGAGGTGGAATGGCTCGAGAACCTCGCGTCGAGCGCCGCGGTCGCCGGCTGGCGGGGGCGCGGGAGCCCGCCGGAGGCAAAGGTGCGCGGCCTCGCGGGGTGGCACCCGATCGGCGAGGGTGGCGCCCTGCTCTCGGGAGGGTGGGGGGCCGTGGGCGTGGTGATGGAGCTGCCGGTTCCGTTGCGCGTTCCGGTAGGCGCGTTCTTCCAGGGTAACCGCCACCTCGTGCCGCGTCTCTTCGACCGCGTCGGGGAGCTGGTCCGTGCTCACGGGCACGCCCGCGTAGTGGACCTCTACGGCGGGGTCGGGTTCTTCGCGGCCGCGGCCAAGCGCGCCGGAGCAGCGGCCATCACGGTGGTGGAGGGGAGCCGGGTGGCGGCGGAGGCCGCCGCGGCGAACCTCTCCGGGGCGCTCGTGCTCGCGGTGTCGGCCGAAGAGTACCTGCGCGGGGCGGGCGAGGGCTCGGGAACCCTGGCCATCATCGATCCGCCGAGGGTGGGGCTGTCCTCGACGGCGCTCGAGGGCGTCCTGCGCTGGGCGCCCGCCGGCATCCTCATGCTCTCGTGCGACGCTGCCCGCTTCGGGCGCGACACGGCCATCCTGCTGCGCAGCGGCTACACCCTGGCCTCGCTCGAGCTGTGGGACCTCTTCGCCGGCTCGCACTATGTGGAAATCCTGGCGGATCTTCGTCGCGCCGTTCGCTGAGGCCCCCGGGTCGAGGCTCGTCACGCTCTCCGCGAGCGCGGTGGTGGCGATGGTGGCGGGCAACCTCCTGCCCCCCGACCCGGGTTGGCGGTACGCCCTGGTCGCGGCGGCGCTTCTTGCCGGATGGCGGGGTCTCGCGGGCCGGGGCCGGCGTCTCGGCTGGTGGGCCTCGTGCGGTGTGCTCGCGGGTCTGGCGGCATGCGCGTTCGCCCCGCGTGCGCCCGTGGGGTTCGGCGGCGCGTCGGCCCCCGTCCGTTTCGTCGTCACGGTACGGGACGGCTGGACGCCCGGGGCGCGGGGTCTGGGGACGCGCGTGAGCGTGCGCCGCGTGGAGCTGGCCGGCCGGGAGCTCCGGTCGCCGCGCGAGATGGAGCTCTACGTCAGCGCAGCCGTGGGAGCGGCACGGTTCCCGCGCCCGGGCTCCCGGTGGGAGGGGAGCGGAGAGCTGGTCTTCGATCCGAGCCTGCCGCTCAAGACGGGATACCTGCGCGTCAAGACGCTCCTGCTGCTCAAGCCCCTGGCAGGGGAGTCACCCGTCGACCGGCTGCGGGAGGCGGGCGTCCGCTCGCTGCGCGAAAGTGCAGGCGTTGATCCGTTGCGCCTCCACGCCGCCGCCCTCGCGTCCGCGCTCGTGCTGGAACGCAGGGAGAGCCTCCTGGAGGGCGAGGTCTCGAGCATGAGGCGGTCCGGCTTGGTGCATCTGCTCTCCGTGTCCGGACTGCACGTTGGGCTTGTCGGGGTGCTGGTTTGGGGGGCCCTCACCCTTGCGGGCGTGCGGCCGACGACGCGGCGGTGGATCGTGGCAGGAGCGCTGATCGCCTTCGCGCTGATTGCGGGCGGCAACGCACCGGTGCGGCGGGCCGCAGCGGCGGGAGTCGCGTATCTGGTGGCGCGCCAGTTCGGCCGCCCGCTCGAGCCGCTGCCCTCGGTGTGGGCGATCGTCGCGGGACTCTCGCTGCTCGAGCCCTCGGTGCTGCTGCAGCCAGGCTTCGAGCTCTCGGCCTTTGTGACCCTGGCGCTCGTGCGCTGGATCGCCCCCCTGGCGGGTTGGTTGCACGTCCTGCCGCTACGGCTCGCCCAGGCACTCGCGGTCGCCCTGGTCGCCCAGGGGGCCTCGAGCCCGATGGTCGGCGCGTACTTCGCGGTCGTGCCCCCGCTCGGTGTGATCGCGAACCTGCTGGCCGCCCCGCTCGAGCTGCTCCTCGTGGGCGCGAGCATCCTCGCGCTCCTCACGGCTCCCCTGTGGTCGTTCCTCGGGGGCGTGGCGCTCCTGGCCGTCGCTGCCGGCCAGTGGCTGCTCGCCGGTGCCTCCGTTGTCGGAGGCGCGGTGAGCTGGCCGTTCGCGCCTCTCCCCGCAGGGTTGGTCCTCGCGCTCGGGGCGCTCGGGCTGCTCGCCCTGACGCGGGTCCGGTGGTCGCGGGGTGCGGCTCTGCTCCTCGTCGGCACGTCCGTGGCGTGGATGGTCTTCCCGCCGCGGGCCAGGCCGTGGACCCACGAGCTCCGTGTGCTCGGCGTCCGCGAGGGGATGGCGCTGCTCGCGCGCAGCGGCGAGGGCGCCGTGCTGGTGGACGCTGGCCGCTCCCCGTTGGACGCGTGGCGCGAGCTGGCGCGAGCGCGGGTGAGGACTCTGGACGCGCTGGTCGTGACCCACCCGGACGCCGACCACACGGGCGGCGCGGCCATGCTGCTCGACCGCCTGCGGGTGCGCCGCCTCTGCTACCCGAGGGCGCTCGGGGAGCGGGCGGAGATCGTGCCGCTCCGGAGGATGGCGCGCCTCAGGGGCATCGAGGAGCTCCCGCTCGTGCGGGGCCAGCGCGTGGTTCTCGGCGGGATCTCCTGCGACCTCCTGTGGCCCCCCCCCGCGATGGAGGGCGTCGACAACGACGCGAGCCTCGCCGTCCGTCTCACCATGGGCGGCGTCAGGGTCCTGATCACGGGTGACCTTGAAGCGCCCGGGGAAGCCGCGATCCTCGCCCGCGGGCTGCCGATTCGCGCAGAGGTGCTCCAGCTGCCCCATCACGGGTCGCGGACGTCCTCGAGCCCGGCGTTCCTCCAGGCGGTGCAGCCGGTCATTGCCCTGGCCGCCACCGGCGTGCGACCCCGCTTCGCATACCCCGACCCCACGGTGGCGCGCCGCACCCTCGAGGTGCCCGCGGTGCTGGTGGTCCAGGGGGGCGGAGTGGCGGTCGTGGGCTGGAACGCGGCGGGACGGCTCGCGGTGGGGACGGCGGAGCCCGTCCTCGTGGCGCGGCAAAGAGGGCCCGGTGGCGACTGAGCTGATCGTGGTCGTGGGCCCGACGGCCTCGGGCAAGACGGCTCTGGGGACGGCGCTGGCCGAGCGCGTCGGCGGCGAGGTGGTCTCCGCTGACGCGTTCGCCGTCTACCGCGGTCTGGACATCGGAACCGCCAAGCCGGACCTCGGGCTTCGCTCGCTCGTGAGGCACCACCTCGTGGATGTCGCGGACCCCCGCGAGCGCTACTCGGCCGGCATGTTCGTGCGGGATGCCGACGCGGCGATCGCGGACATTCGCGGACGCGGCCGCGTCGCCGTCGTGGTGGGTGGGACGCACTTCTATGTCCGCGCGCTGCTCTACGGTCTCTTCCCAGAGCCTCCGAGGGACCCGCGGTTGCGGCAGCAGCTCGAGCTCGACTGGAAGGCCGATTCGTGCGCGGTGCGTGCGCGCCTCGAGACTATCGATCCGGAGTCGGCGGCCCGCATCCCTCCCGCCGACCGCCAGCGGACGTTGCGCGCCCTCGAGGTGGGCCTGCTCGCGGGGAGGCCGATGACGGCGCTCTGGCGCGAGCACCCCAGGCAGGGGCCGCGCCAGGCGTTCCGCATGCTCGGTCTCAATCCGCAAAAGGCAGACCTCCATGCTAGGATTGCGCTGCGGGTGGAGAGGATGTTTGCCGCCGGGCTCGTGCGGGAAGTCCAGGGACTGCTCGCGGCGGGTGTTCCGCCACAGGCGCACGCCCTGAAGGCGATCGGCTACAGGGAGTCGTGCGGGGTCCTGGAAGGCACGCTGACGTTGGCGCAGGCAGTGGAGAAGGCCACCGCCGAGACCAGGAAGCTCGCGAAGCGGCAGATGACCTGGTTGCGGCGGGAGACGGACGTGGAGTGGCTCCCGGGGGATGGGGACCATCGCCTGGCGCAGGCCATCTCGAGTGTGGAGGCGCGACGTGGAACAGGCACAGGAACGGCCTAAGGTCGGCGTCAACGTTCAGGACAGCTTCTTCTACGCCATGCGGAGGGACGGGCGCCCCATCCACGTCTACCTCCTGACCGGCAAGCGTGTCACGGGGGTCCTCAGGCGGTTCGACCGCTACGCCCTTATCGTGGAGAGCCACGGCCTGGAGCACCTCATCTACAAGCACGCCGTTGCCACGGTGTGCCTGGCCAGGGGTGACGGGGATCATCTTGCGCAGGCCGGCGAGTAGGCTGGCCGTCGTGGTGGCCGTAATGATCGCCTCGTGCCGGACCACGGCGCCGCCGGCGATCAGCCGGATGCCGGACCCCATTGGTCCGCCGGTCGTGGGCGCTCCCCTCACCGCCGAGCAGGCCGGGGACGCGAGGGCGGCCGTCGCATACGCCGAGCACGGGGACTTCGCTGCCGCCAGGAAGGCCCTCACTGCGCTGCCGCCCTCCCACCCCGTGCGCCAGCTCGCGGAGCTCGAGATTCGCTTCCTCGCGGGCGAGGCCGTGGCGGCGCAAGCGCGCATCTTTGCAATGAGCCTCCCCGGCTACGGTTCGGCCTGGGGTCTCGCGACGATTGCCGCGCGGCGTGAGGGTGACCTCAGCGCCGCCCTGATCACTGCACGTCGGGCGGCCCAGCTGCAGCCGGGCGCGGAGTGGGGGAGCATGATCGCCGAGCTGGAGCGGGCTCAGATCGCGCGGCTCCTGGCGGAGGGTACCGCGCTGCTTCAGCGCGGCGACGCGGAGGGGGCGCTGACGAGCGCCCGCCAGGTCCTGGACCTGAGCCCTGGCACGGTGGAGGCACGGTACCTGGCGGTGCGGGCGATGCTGGAGCTTCACAACACGAAGGGCGCGGCCGAGATGGTGCCGGGGCTGCCCGACTCGAGCGAGGGGCTCGAGCTCAAGGGCAGCGTGGCCCAGGCGCTCGGACAGTGGGACCTGGCGCTCGAGTTCTTCACCCGTCTGCCGGCGGGCTACCCCCACCGATGTCAGCTGGTCGAGACGGCGCGGCGCAACCTCCGCTTCGCCAATGCCCCGCCGTACCTCACCAAAGCGCTGGGCGCCAAGACCCTGCGTCGGGGAGCGCTGGCTGCGATCATGGTGGCCGAGGTGCCGTCGCTGGGCGAGCGTGCCAGGGGTCCGGTGCCCGTCTTCGAGGACGTCGTGCAGCTTCCCGAGCGGGGCGACATCATCGTGGTGGCGCGCAGCGGCGTGATACCCGGTGACGCCGTCACGCACCGGTTCGGCCCCGACCGGATTGTCTCGCCGACCGAGCTGGTGGCGAGCCTCGAGCGTCTGGCCAATGCCGTTGCCCGCCCGGCGCCGCGCTGGTGCAGCGACCGGGAGACCGGTTGCGTGCGGCTGCCGGAGGTGGTCGACGGCCAGGCCGCGGGCGCGTTGGTCCGGCAGATCGCCGGCGGGGGAGGTGAACCATGTCCGCAGCGCTGACGAATCTCCTGTCGCGGGCACCGCTCTTTGCGGAGCTGGAACAGAAGGAGCTCGAGGCGCTGGCCAAGACCGGAGAGCGCCGCGAGTTCGGCCGCGACGAGGTCATCTTTGCCGCGAACGAGCCGGCCGACGGGCTCTACGTGATCGCAACTGGTCGCGTGAAGGTCTGCGTTTCCTCGGCCGGCGGGAGGGAGCTCATCCTGGCGACCCTCGGGTCCGAGCAGTTCTTCGGAGAGATGGCGTTGCTCGACAACGAGCCGCGCTCCGCGAGCGTCGTCGCACAGCTTCCGACGGTGGCCTACCGCATCCGCAGGGACGATTTCAACCGGCTCCTCGAGCATCACCCCGGAATCGCGCGCAAGCTGCTGCGCGAGCTCTCACTCCGGCTGCGGCGCGCGAACGCACAGATGGAGTCGCTGGCGACGCTGGACGTGGTGGGCAGGCTCGCCCGCTACTTTATCGACCTGGCGCGGCAGCACGGTCAGATCCTGGGCAACGGCTGGGTCGCTGTCCGCCGTCCGACCCACCAGGACATCGCCAACTCGATCGGCACCTCCCGTGAAACCGTCACGCGCCTGATCAACGACCTCGAGCAACGGGGCCTGGTCGTCAACGAGGGCAAGATGAGTTACCTGCGCGAGTCGGTGCTCTCCGGGGAGGAGGAGTGAGCGACGCCCTCCGGCCTCCCCCGGCCGGCGATGCCGCGGGTGGCCAGCGCGAACGTCCCGATCGCAGCGGCGAGCGGTCGATGCGGGCGGGAGCCGTCGCGCAGCGCGCGGCTCAGGAGGTGCGGGCGGCCCTCCGACCGTTCACGATCCCGAACGGCATCACGCTCCTGCGCCTGGCGCTCACGCCTTTCTTCGTGCTCGCGACGGTGGAGGGGAAGCACGGGCTCGCGCTCGGCATTTTCGTCGCAGCGGGGGTCTCCGATGCCCTGGACGGGCTGCTGGCACGCCTGCTCGGGATGCGCTCCCTGCTGGGGACGTACCTGGACCCGATCGCGGACAAGATGCTGCTTGTCACCGCGTATGTGGCGCTCACCTTGCCGGTGCCTGGTGCGGTGACCGTGCCGCTCTGGCTCACGGTCATGGCACTCTCCCGGGACTTCTTGATCGTGCTGATCGCGCTCCTCCTCTACCTTGGCGCGGGCGTGCGGGAGTTCCCCCCCTCGTTCTGGGGGAAGGCGACCACGCTGTTCCATATCGTCACGGTGGCGATGGTGCTCATCGCGAACGTCACCCACGTGGCCGAGCCGCTGCTGATGGCGTGCTTCTACGTGGCACTGTTCTTCACGGTGCTCTCCGGGGTCGACTACATCCGCCGCGCCGCCGGTGTCCTCGAGGCAATCCACGATGGCCGGCACTCCTAGGTCCGCGAGCCTCTCGCGGATGCTCGTGGTGATCGGCGCGGCCGTGCTGGCCGCCGGGGCCCTCTTCGCCTGGTCGAGCGCTCTCTTCCCGTTGCTGGCCGGCTTCCTGCTCGCCTACCTGACCCATCCGCTGGCGTCGTACTTCGAGCGCCACGGCCTGCCGCGGATCCTCGGCTTCCTCGTCGTGCTCCTGAGCTTCGCGGCGGTGCTGGTGGTGGTCTTCGCGCTGTTCCTTCCGGCGCTGCTGAACGAGCTGGTCGTGGTCGCCGAGAAGCTCCCTTCCTGGCAGGAAGTGATGCAGGAGCGCATCACGCCGCTCCTGGCGGACCTGAAGACCCGCTTTCCGGGTTCTTACGCGCTGCTGGAGGGCCGCATTACCGGTTGGCTCCAGACCACGATTCCAAACATGGCGGACCGGACGGTGACGCGGCTGGCGGACAGCTTGCTGTCGGTGTTCGGCGTCGCGAGCGCCCTCCTCAACCTGGTGCTGATCCCGGTGATCGCGGCCTACGTGACGGTCGACTTCAACCACTTCATCGCCTCGCTCAGGAGACTTGTGCCGAGGCCGGTGCTGCCCACGGTCCAGCTCGTCGTGGGTGACATCCACAACGTGCTCTCGGCCTTCGTGGGCGGACAGCTCCTGATCGCCCTCGCGCTCGGCGCGATGTACACGGTGGGGCTGCTGCTCGTGCGGGCGCCGCTTGCGCTGGTGATCGGACCGCTGGCGGGCCTCCTGTCGCTGGTGCCCTACCTCGGGCTGATCGTGGGTGGGACGAGCGCGTTCCTGCTCTCGTTCTTCGACTATCAGGATCTTCTCCATCCGCTCGGCGTGCTTGTCGTCTTCATCGTCGCCCAGAACATCGAAGGATGGGTCCTCACCCCCAAGCTGCTGGGAAGGATGGTCGGGCTGCACCCCGTCTGGGTCCTGGTCTCGCTGCTGGTCGGGGGTGAGCTCTTCGGCGTCCCGGGCGTCATCGTCGCGGTGCCGGTCGCTGCGGCGCTGCGGGTCGTGATGAAGCACGCGATCCGTGCCTACCGCGTGAGCGCGTTCTACCAGGGGGAAACCCCCACGGTGGTGCTGTACACGCGCAAGGACTCGGAGCAGTGCCGAGAGTTCCAGGCGATGCTCGAGCCGCTCCTCAAGAAGCGGGGCGTCGAGGCTCGGGTCGTGGAGGTGACGCGGTCCCCGCGGCTGATGCGGAGCTTCGGGGAAAGGCTGCCGGTGTTCGAGGTCAACGGGGAGATCCTCTGTCAGGGCGAGCTGGACGAGGAGAGGCTCAAGGCGCTCCTGCAGGTGGTCATGGGAGGCGAGGGATGATCGAGGACCGTGCCTTTCGCGGGGGGCACTACGCCGCCGAGGTCGAGGCGCCCGAGGTGTACCGCGCGCGCAGGGCGAGGGTGCAGGAGCGGTTGGGGAAGGGCGGTGTCGCGTTGCTCATCGGTGCCACCGACGCACGCGGCTACGGCGACGTCGGCACCTTCAGACAGGATCCGTCGTTCTTCTACCTGACGGGCGTCGAGCTTCCCGGCGCCGTGCTGCTGTTGGAGAAGGATCACGAGGCCCTCCTTCTCCCGGCGCGCCGGCCCACCATCGAGGTTTGGACCGGTCCAAAGTTCGGACC
>Ga0316628_100004721_pt1 | contig 10756 bp, 8 predicted proteins | sample OWC_Aug_M2_C1_D5_FD_207648 | JGI IMG/M metagenome (GOLD analysis project Ga0316628, IMG submission 207648) | Wetland soil microbial communities from Old Woman Creek delta, Ohio, United States - OWC_Aug_M2_C1_D5_C | ecosystem: Environmental > Terrestrial > Soil > Wetlands | place: USA: Ohio... | reverse complement strand
GGCGCGCGTGGCCGTCGGCGGGATGCAGCTTCGGCGGCGGGATGCTCTCGAGCGGGTAGTCCTCCAGGTACGGCTCCGGCACCGCCAGCGGAAAGTGCGGCGCGCAATAGCCGAGGCACAAGCACCACGGTGCGCCCGGCTGCTGGCCCGCTTCCGCGAGCCACCGGCAGGCCGCGTTGGTGACGCCCCGGTCGTGGCGGACGTTGTCCGGGTCCGCGTCGGGATCGTCCGGCTTGCCGATCGCCTCGACGCGGATGCCGGCGGCGCGCAGGCGCTGCGCCCAGCCCGGGATGCGCCCGTCGTCGGCGATGGCGCCGTCTCCGAAGCCGATGTCCTGTACGCGGCGGCCGGCGGCGAAGGCGGCGCGCGCCGGCGCGCAGAGCGGCGAGGGGGTGTAGGCAGCGGTGAAGCGCGTGCCGTGCGCCGCGAGCGCGTCGAGGTTCGGCGTGCGCGCCACAGCGTGCCCTGCGCAGCCCATGAACTTCGGGTTGTGCCCGTTCGAGAGGATCAGCAGCACGTTCATCGCACGACCCCGGAAAACAGGGACAGACCCCATTATTCCACTATGCGAAATATAGGGTCTGTCCCTATTTAACTATTTAACCCGCACGGGGAGGCGGCGGAAGCCGCGGAAGCGGATGCGCCGGTCGCGCAGCGGCTCGCCGGCGAGCTCGATGCTGGCAAAGCGCGTCAGCAACCGGCCGAAGGCGACGCGGCCCTCCATGCGCGCGACGTTCATCCCGGCGCACGCGTGGTCGCCCTGGCCGAAGGCGAGGTGCCGGTTCGGCTTGCGGCCGGCGTCGAAGCGCGCGGGGTCGGGGAACTGCGCCGGGTCGCGGTTCGCCGCGCCGATGCCGATGGTGATGAAGGTGCCCGCGGGCAGGGTCCTGCCGCCGAGCGCCATGGGCGCGGTGAGCCGGCGGTTGTTCAGCTGGATCGGGCCCTCGTAGCGCAGCATCTCCTCGACCGCGCTCGGCACCAGCGCCGGATCGGCGCGCAGCCGCGCGAGCTCCTCGGGGTGGGTGAGCAGCAGCCACATGCCGTTGCCGATCAGGTTGGTGGTGGTCTCGTGCCCGGCGTTGAGCATGAAGATGCACTGGTGCAGCAGCTCCTTTTCCGAGAGCCGCTCGCCGTCCTTCTCGCCCTGGATGAGGCGCGTGAGGACGTCGGACTCGTAGTCGCCGGGTTTTTTTCGCCGCGCGGCGATCAGCTCCTTCAGGTAGGCGACGAACTCGCTCACCGCGCGGTTGCCGGCCTCGTGCATGGCGGGCGTCAGCTTCGGCTCGAGGCCCGAGAGGATGGCGACCGACCAGCCGCGCAAGGGGCCGCGGTCGCTCCGCGGCACGTCGAGCAGGTTGCCGATCACCTCGATCGGGATGTTCGCGGCGAACTCGTCGATGAAGTCGAACTCGCGCTTCGCCGCCATCTTCCCGAGCAGCACGTCGACCAGCCGCACCACGTCGGCTTCCATGCGTGCGATGGCGCGCTGGTTGAGCGCGCCCATGATGATGCGGCGCACCCGCGTGTGCAGCGGCGGGTCGTTGAACACCAGGCTCGTGGTGTGGTGCTCGTAGAGCGGCGAGTCGCCGAGCTTGGGGCGGAACTCCTCCTTCTTGTCGGAGCTGGCGCGCGGGTCGCGGTACACGGCGAGCGCGTCCTCGTAGCGCGACAGGAACGCGCCGCCGCCCTCGAGCTCGTGCACCGGATCGTGCTCGCGCAGCGCGGCGTAGTACGGATAGGGGTCGTCGATGAAGTCCGCGGGGGCGCGGACCAGCTGGAAGCCGCGCGCGAGCTCTCGGGCGTCGGTTGCGTCCATTCGGCTATTATGCACGTGCCATGCAGCGGGTTCCGATGGCCGAGTTCGAGCCCGGCCTCAAGAAGCGGCTCGAGGAGCTCTGGGGCGACCCGGTCAACCTGTACCGCGCGCACGCCGGCTGGCGCGACTCGGGCGAGTTCGACGCGCGCGAGCACTCGCCGCGTCTCGCCTGAGGAGGCGCCATGGCCACGCCGCAGCGCAGCTACCGCTACTACGAGTTCGTGATGGCGGCGTTCGTCACGGTGCTGATCTGCTCGGACCTGATCGGCCCGGCGAAGATCGCGCAGATCGACTTTCCGCTGATCGGGCCGCAGGCCTTCGGCGCGGGGGTGCTGTTCTTCCCGATCTCGTACGTGTTCGGCGACATCCTCACCGAGGTGTACGGCTACGCGCGCGCGCGGCGCGTGATCTGGGCCGGGTTCGCGGGCCTGGGCTTCGCCGCATTCATGGCCTCGGTGGTGGTGGCGCTGCCGCCGGCGCCGTTCTGGCACCACCAGGACGCCTACCAGGTCGCGTTCGGCAACACCTGGCGCATCGTCGCGGCCTCGATGACCGCGTACTTCTGCGGCGAGTTCGTCAACTCCTACGTCCTCGCCAAGATGAAGATCATGACCGCCGGCAAGTGGCTCTGGACGCGCACCATCGGCTCGACGATCTTCGGCGAGGCGGTCGACTCGTCGATCTTCTATCCGCTCGCGTTCTACGGCACCGGCATCATCCCCGACGACAAGCTGCCGTACGTGATGGTCGCGCAATTCGTCACCAAAGTGGCGGTCGAGGTGGTGTTCACGCCCGTCACCTACAAGGTGGTGGCGGCGCTCAAGCGCGCCGAGCACGAGGACTATTACGACCGGCGCACCGACTTCAATCCGTTCACGCTGAAGACCTGAGCTCCACGTGGTGAAGTTTCACGTTCCTCGTCTGGGCGAACTCCTGGTGCGCGCCGGGCTGGTGGCGCGTGCACGGGTCGACGAGGCACTCACGCTGCAGATCGGCACCAACCGCAGGATCGGCGAGCTGCTGGTGGAAATGGGCCTGCTTCACGCGACGGAGGTGGCGGCGGTGATCTCCATCCAGGAAGACCTGCGGGAGGGCCGCGTCGAGATGGTGCAGATGGTGGCGGCGCGGCTGGGCAGCATCCTGCTCAACGCCGCTGCGGTGTCCCCCGCGCAGTTGGAGCGCGCGCTCGCCGAGCAGGTGCAGACCGGCGGGCTGCTGGGCGAGGTTCTCGTGCGGCAGGGCGTGATCACGCCTGCGCAGAGGCAGGGCGCGCTGCGCATCCAGGGCGGGCTCGCGGGCCGGGTGCAGGGCCGCTTCCTTCTCGGGAGGCTGCTGGCCGACGCCGACGTCATCAGCGAGGCGGCCCTGGAGAAGGCCATCCTGAGCCAGCGCGCCACCGGGAAGCGCCTGGGAGAAACGCTGGTGGAGGCGGGAAAGATCAGCGACGCGACGCTGGCCGAGTTCCTGGAGCGCCAGCGGCGGCTGCGCGCCGCGCTCCTTGCCGGGGCGAGCCTGGCGAGCGAAGGCGACGCCGGAGGCGGCACCGAGTCCTAAAGGCGATCAATGCGTCGCCGGGGCGCACGGCAAGGCGCCCAGGTCGAGGAACGGTTGCTCGGTTCTCTGCACGCGGATCGTCGCCGTGCACGGCTGATCGCCGGTTACCTGGACGCTGTATTCGCCCGGCTCCAGATTCTCGAAGTAGAACTCGCCGCGGCGCGCGGTGAACGAGTCGAAGCTGCGGCCTGCGCCAGTCACCTTGAGCTCCCGCAGCTCGAGCGGCACGCGCTTGCCGTCCTGCTCGCTCGTTAGCGAGCCGTACACGGCCTGCACCGCCCTCAGCCGGAAGTTCACCACGCTGCCGCTGCGGTTGGGCGGCGAAATTGTCTGCAGCGACGTCGGGTACTGGTAATTCAGCGGCAGGTCCCGCGCGCGGAAGCTGACGTCGTTGTCGTAGAAGGAGTTCACGTTGGTCGCGACGACCTCGCCCTGCGCATTGGTCTTGCCCTGCAGCCAACCGTTTGCGTAGACGGGAACCCCGGGCACCTCGCCGACCCTCACCACCGCAAAGCTGTCGATGATCGGACGCGAGGCGAACAGGGTGCCGCCCGCATAGCCGATGCCGCCGGCGACGAAGGCGCGCGAAGAGCCCGGCTCGACGGCACGGTCGCTGGAGGTAACGGTATCGACGCCGGCCACCGCATGCGCCGCGTTCAGCTGGAACTGGCCCCGGCCGACCGCGGCGGTCGTGCCGCCTTGCTCCGTGCGCCCGGCTTCGACGGCGTAGCCGTAGCCTTCGCCCAGCGGCACCGCCTTCTGCAGCGCCCCGCTCTGGAAGTTCGAGCCCGGCGCGCCGCCGGCGCGCCCGACTGCGGAGTATTCGCGGTCGAAGTAGTAAGTGAGCGATAGCAGCCACGTATCGCTCGACGAGGGTCGCTCGGCGCGCGTGTAGTTGAGCGAGAGGATCGCGCGCGAATCGAACAGCTGGCGCGTGTAGCCGAGGTTCCATGACCTCGTCTCCGGAAAGACGTAGCTGCGGGTGGAGCTGTAGCCGACCGAAAAGGTTCCGACCTCGGGGAAAAACAGTGCTGCGTTGCCGAATTCGTCGGCGCGCAGGAAGAGGGGATTGATCTCGTCGGCCAGTTGTGCGAAGTCGCGCGACAAATAGCGGCCCGCGAATCCGAGGCTCAAGGGCCCGCTCGCGTAGGAATAGGTGACGCCGGTCGCATGCCCGTTCGCGCCCTTTCTCCCGCTGCCCGAGACGCCGAGGCCGAAAATCCCCGCGCGCGGAAACTGGATCGTCGCGAACGGACCGAAATTGTAGAGCTCGCTGTCGCCTTCGCCGCGCAGCCCGAGCGTGAGCTCGTCGGTGAAGGCGTAGCGGTGGAAGGCCGACGCGGCGAGGTGCCCGTAGTCGTTGCTGACGATGCCGTAGCGCTCGCGCAGCGAGCCGAGGTTGTAGCTGTACTCGTGCAGCCCCTTCGCCAGCCCGAACTGCGTGAAATAGAACGGCTGCCCGAGCACTTGCTCGCGCCCGTAGGGATCGCGGATGATCACCGAGACGTTGCGCTGTCCCGCGGCGGCGGTCACGTTGCGGATGTCGAGCGGACCAGGTTGCACCTGCTGCTGCGACACCAGGTTGCCGTCGACGCGCACCTCGACCGTCGATGGCAGCGCGATCTGGGTGGTGAAGCCCGCAGTCGGGTACTGGATGTAATAGGGATCCATGCTATAGAGCTTGGTGAGGCTCAATCCGCCCATGCCCACCGAGCCGGCGAGATCGAACCCGGGCGTGAAGAAGTCGCCCACCGTGAACCTCCGCAAAGTCGGCCGGTCGTCGTACTGGGCGTTGGTCACCAGGCGCGTGGTGCGGTGGTCGATCGCTCCGCCGTCCTGGTAGCCGGTGGTGCTGTACAGCAGCCAGTTTCCCGTGCGCGCGGCGAACTCGGTGCTGCCCTGGTAGATGCGCGAGCCGAAGCCCTCGTCCCCGAGCGCGGTCAGGTTGTAGTTGAACAACACACTGCTGTCCGACGGATAGAGGGTGCCGGGCTTGCGCCGCCAAGCTAGATCGATCGCCGTCGCGGGCAGCAGATGGGGCGCCGCGCGTAGATCGAGCGTCACGGTTTGCTCGTCGAAGGTGACGCGCAGCTCGGGCAGGCGCTCGAGGGCGACGTACGGCTCGCCTTCGATCTCAACGCGCGCCGCGGGCGGCACCTTGAGCCCCCAATTGCCGACCTCCGCGGGGCGCGCCAGCCAGGCTCCCCCCGCGCCGCGATACACCGTGGCATCCCCCTTCGAGACGCCATTGACGACCACGCGCGCGACGACGGGCTCGAGCGGCTTCGGGGCAGCGGGAGGTCCGCGCGTCGCCGAAGGCGGCAAATCCTGCGCCGGCGACTGCGGCGCGGCGGCGGTGGTGATGATTTTCGCAGGCGCGGAGCGCTCGGCGGTTGGCGGTCGCTCGTTCTGCGGAACACTGACAGGGACGGGGTGCTCGGTCGCGGACAACGCTCCGCGACCCTGATGCTCGGTTTGCGGGCTGCTCGCCCGTGCAGATGCCGGCGGCTGGAGAACCGGGTGATCCGCCTCGAGCGATTTACCGGTATCGGGCAGATCGCGGCGCAGGTCTTGAGGCCGATCGCCCGCGGCAACAACTTTTCGCTGCTCGCACGTCGCGAGGGCGATGCTTGCGGCCACCGCCGCGGCCAGAAGGAAGTAAGCAGTGCGGGCGCGCGCGCGCTTGGTGTTACTGGCAGTCGGCTCGGGAGACATCCAGCCGGCGTTTCAAGTCGACACGCGAGCCAATGACAATCGCTTCGAGCGCCGCGAGCTGCCCGCAATGCTCGCGCGGAATCTGCGCGCGCAGCCGCTTGGTCGTGCCGGCGAGGAAGTATCGATCCCGCACCGGCGTCTCGAAGAGTGTCTTGCCGTCGCGGTCCAGGCCGACGATCGCCAGACGATCGGCCGCGAAATGGACGTTGCCGGTGTTGGTCACGCTCAGCGTGGCGACGCCGCCGTGCAGCGCGAGCGACCCGATCTCGCCGCCCGGCTTCGGCGCGAGCGGATCGACGAACACCGCCACACCGACCCGCAGCAGCACGCGAACGCTCGCCGATCCGGTGCTGCGTGCGTCGTCCGGGCGGGGCAGTTCGGCGATGAACAGCCGATAAGTGTCCTCCACGCTTGCCGGGACGGCCCTGGGGGCGAGGCGTACGATCTGGGAGCCGCCGGCCGGGATCTCCATGGCCTTCGGGAAGTAGAGCAGGCCGTCGGATTCGACGTAGCCGTCCTTGCCATCGGCGTCCTGCGACCAGGTCATCGCCTGCAGCTGAACCCGCAACGGCTGGGTGTCGTCGTTGCGGATCTCGATTTGCGCGCTCTTCACTTCGTGGCTCAGCGTTACCTGCAGCGGGTTGATCACGAAATCCGAGGCGGAGGCCGCAGAAATCCAGCCGAGCGCGAGGCCGCAGAGGCACAGGAATGATCGGGTCGCGTATCGCAGCATGGTCAGGGAAGAACGGTGATGGTGAGCGAATCGGAGTACGTGCCGGCGTAGGCGTTCAGATAGCTGGCAGGCTGGATGGTCGCGGTGACGCGGAAGGTCCGGGTCCGGCCGCCACCGGACACTTGCGGCGGCGGATTTCCGATTGAGTACGCAATGAAATCCGACAATGTCGAGTGCTTCAATCTGAGATTCGGGTTCGCCCCGTATAAGCCAGCGAACCCCCAGGACGAGGGAGTAGAAGGACCCGGAGCCCTGCACCGCACGATCACATCGGTGTAGGCCGTGCGCACCAACCCGGTGGACGGGTCGAGAGCCGGACTGAAGGTGATGCCGGCGGCCGCGGCCCTGAAGGCGCACGCCGCCTGAGCGGTTGCACCCAGGCCCGTCAGCAGGAGCGCCACGAGCAGCAGGAACGCGCGTTGCAGGCTGGTCGTTCTCGGTCGCATCGACTTGGGTTCCAGATGACCCTTAGAGCATGCCACGTACCGCGAAAAAAAGGCCGTGCAAGCACGGCCTTTCGTCAGGCAGACGACCTCGCAAGCACAGCGATTACGGCGTCACCGTGACCTGCTGAGTGCCGTTGTACGTGCCGATCGCCGCGGTACCGTAGGTGGCACTGGGGATTGTCCCAGTCAGCACAAGCGTCAGGTCGGTGGCGAATCCCTGCCCATTCGGCGATGCCGGCGGCGTAAGCGTCATCGTCGCGGCCATCGTCGCGGGGCCACAGGCGGCACAGGTCAAGGTCAGCGTCGCGCCGCCGGTCAGAGCGAAGGCCGGGACCGTGCCGTTCGTGCAACGGTATAGAACGTTGGCCGATCCGGTCGCGTTGCCCGCGAGGCTCGGGTCGATGTCGACGCCGGAATTGGCGATCACCACCGACGGGCTCTGCCCTGTGGAGAACTTGCAGACGCCTACCACGTTCGCGCTGACCGGCACGTTGATGCTGTCCGCGGCCGGCGCGGGCGCCGCAACCATGAGGCCCAGCACGCCGGCTGCGACGGCAGTCAATTTGATGCGGGTGATCCAGTTGTTCGTCTTCATGACCTGCTCCTTACTCGTCCGTTGACTTCAGTTTGTCGGTCTGCTCCGATCGCCGCTTTCACTTTCATTCAGGTTCCCAGGGGCGCCGGAAACGTGAACACAGCGTATCGCAGTTCGGCCAAGAACATTGTCAGACTACGTTCTTAAAATCCTTATTTAACAGAGAGTAACAAGCGAATCCTATAACAGTCTTTAGCAATTTTGCAAATGAATGTCGGGCAAAGAGATAAATAGTGCCGGCTGGAGAGCCGGAACTTTGTAAGCCCTGACCCCGATTTATAAGGGCTGGTAAGGAGTTATCCCCGCGTCCGACGACGCGCCCGGCGCGCAACCGACCCCATGGGGCCCGCGGCTTGACGATGTTTTGCGGCTCTAGGCCGCGGCGCGCTGTGCTTGCGCGCCTGCCCCGGCGCGGTAGCCCGCGAGCAGCTCGTCGCGCCTGGCGCGCGCGGCGGCGATGCTCTTCAGCTTGATGTGGCCGTAGCCGCGGATCTCCTCGGGGAGCGAGGCGATCTGCAACGCGAGCGCGTGGTTACGCGCGTCGAGCCCCGCGAGCAGCGCGTCGACGGTGGTCTCGTACTCCGCGATCAGCGCGCGCTCGGTGCGCCGCTCCGCGGTGCGCCCGAAGATGTCGAGCGGTGTTCCTCGCAAGCCTTTCAGGTTTTTCAAAATCCTAAAAAGACCCATGACCCACGGCCCGAAGCGCATCTTCTTCGGCTCGCCGGTGACCGGGTCGACCTTCCGCGCGAGCAGCGGCGGCGCGAGGTGGAAGTACAGCTTGTAGTCGCCCTCGAACATGCCTGCGATGGTCTTGCCGAACTCGCCCTCGGCGTACAGGCGCGCCACCTCGTACTCGTCCTTGTAGGCCATCAGCTTCGCGTAGTAGCGCGCCACCGTCTCGGCGAGCGTCGCAGTGCCGAGCTTCGCCTGCTCGGCATTCCTCACGCGCTCGACGAGCGCCCGGTAGCGCGCGGCATAGGCGGCGTTCTGGTAGCCGGTGAGCAGCTCCACGCGCCGCTCGACGAGCTCGTCCAGGTTGCGCGACAGGTGCTGGTCGATCGGGATCACTTCTGCGGGCATGGCGATGCGCCGCACGCGCTCGAGATCGACGGCCGCGCGCCGGCCCCAGGTGAAGCTCGCGACGTTGAACTCGACGGCGACGCCGTTCAACTGGATCGCGCGCAGCAGCGACGCGCCGTCGAGCGGCACCCAGCCCTTCTGGTAGACGTAACCGAGCATGAACATGTTGGTGGCGATGGAGTCGCCCATCAGGTTCGTCGCGAGCTCGGTCGCGGGGACGAACGCGGCGTTCTGCTCGCCGCAGGCGGCGGCGATGTCGTGGCGCAGGTCGCTCCCCGGGAGCTGCCAGTTGGGGTTGCGCACGAAATCCGCGGTCGGCGAAACGGTCGCGTTGATCAGCGCCCGGGTGCGGGTGGGGCTCATCTTCTCCAGCGCGTCGCCGCTCGCGCTGACCACCAGGTCGCAGCCCACCACGAGGCTCGCGTCACCGGTGCCGAGGCGTGCCGCATGCAGCGCGTCGGGGCTTGGGGCGAGCTTCACGTGCGACATCACGGCGCCATATTTCTGCGCCAGGCCCGACATGTCGAGCACCGACACGCCCTTGCCTGCGAGGTGCGCGGCCATCGCCAGGATCTGGCCGATGGTGATGACGCCGGTGCCGCCGATGCCCGTAACCAGGACGCCGAAAGGCGCGTCGAGCGAGGGCACGACGGGCTCGCTCAACTCGGCGAAGCCTTCGTCGGTCGCGACGGCCGACTTGCCCTTCTTCAGCCTGCCGCCCTCGACCGTGACGAAGCTCGGGCAGAAGCCCTTCACGCAGGAGAAATCCTTGTTGCAGGTGGACTGGTTGATCTTGCGCTTGCGCCCGTACTCGGTCTCGAGCGGCTCGACCGACAGGCAGTTCGACTTGGTGCTGCAGTCGCCGCAGCCCTCGCACACCATCTCGTTGATCACCGCCCGCTTGGCCGGATCCGGGTAGGTGCCGCGCTTCCTGCGGCGGCGTTTCTCGGAGGCGCAGGTCTGGTCGTAGATCAGCGCCGACACGCCGGGGCACTCGCGCAGCTCCTTCTGCACGGTGTCGAGCTCGTCGCGGTGGCGCACGGTCACCCCGGGCGCCCAGTCGGTGCCGGCCGGGTACTTGTCGGGCTCGTCGGTCACGACCACGATCGGCTTGACGCCTTCGGCCGCGACCTGGCGCGAGATGATCGCCGGGTCGAGCGGGCCGTCGTGGCGCTGGCCGCCGGTCATCGCGACCGCGTCGTTGAACAGGATCTTGTAGGTCATGTTGACCTTGGCGGCGACCGCGGCGCGGATCGCGAGCAGCCCCGAGTGGAAGTAGGTGCCGTCGCCGAGGTTGGCGAAGATGTGTTTCTCGTCGGTGAACGGCGCCTGGCCGATCCACGGCGCGCCTTCGGCGCCCATGTGGGTGAAGGTCGCGGTGCTGCGGTTCATCCACACCGCCATGAAATGGCAGCCGATGCCGGCCGTGGCGCGGCTGCCTTCGGGCACGCGCGTCGAGGTGTTGTGCGGGCAGCCCGAGCAGAAGTACGGCTGGCGCAGCGCGGTGACGCGCGGCTTGGCGAGCGCTTTTTCCTTGAAGTCGAGGAACGCGAGTCGCTCCTTGAACTGCGATCCCAGCGAAGAAACCAGATTCAGTTTCGCCAGGCGCTGCGCGATGGCGCGCGCGACGATCGCCGGCGAGTGCTCGTAATGCGCGGGCAGCAGCCAGGTGCCCGCCGGCTGGCCGGCCGCGCGGCTCCACTCGCCGTTGTCGTCGAACTTGCCGACCACGCGCGGTGCGCGCACGCCTTCCTTCCAGTTGTAGAGCTCTTCCTTGATCTGGTACTCGATCAGCTGGCGCTTCTCCTCGACCACCA
>Ga0316628_100004719_pt1 | contig 10758 bp, 11 predicted proteins | sample OWC_Aug_M2_C1_D5_FD_207648 | JGI IMG/M metagenome (GOLD analysis project Ga0316628, IMG submission 207648) | Wetland soil microbial communities from Old Woman Creek delta, Ohio, United States - OWC_Aug_M2_C1_D5_C | ecosystem: Environmental > Terrestrial > Soil > Wetlands | place: USA: Ohio... | reverse complement strand
TGTTCCTTCAATTGAGCTTCTTTACCAAAATCGATCACCTCCTTGATGGGAAGTGCATAGTTCAGGTTCTCGCTTTCTGACTTACGCAGAATGACACCGACAACTTTTCCTTCCGCATCAAGCAATGGGCCTCCGCTATTGCCTGGCGACGCAGCGGCGGAGAAACGCATCCATTTCCACTCACCCGCCATCTCTTCGGGGGTATCGGAGGTGTAGAGACCGTCGCGTATCACAACCCCTTCGCCCAGGGCATTACCAACGGTGTAAACCTTGCTGTTGAGCTTGTAATGAGTATCAACTGCAAGTCCTGCGCCTGGCTTGATCCCCTTGACTGAAAAAACTACAAAATCACGGTTACTGGAGTACTTGATAATATTGTCGATTGGATAGACGTTCCCGGCGCTGTCACGCAGACCAATCTCCTTATTAAGGCTGGCAAAGCCAAGATTCAGTACATGTGATGCCGAGACAAAGGTTCCGTCCTCAATCCTGAATGCACTACCTACGGAGTAATACTTGTCATTGCGGTATTGATAGGACAACAGCTCCAGGGGAAGCTTGCGCTCGTACACAACCGGATCTTTGGTAGGTTTTGCGATTACCACCTCGAAGCTGGCGGCAAAGACCTGATCAAGCTTGTCTTGAGCGAGGTCGATAGCTGTTGCCGGTAATGCAAATAGCAGTGCAATGAACGTCAGTACCAATCTTGTCATTGTAGTTCCTCGTTATATTGTTTTATTGACCCTGAAGCCACGGGAGCGGCCTGCCTATATAGTGCCATGATTTGACGGATGTTTTAATGGCGATCCCTTCACAGAATCGGCTGGAGTGGTCTGAGCCAGCAAATTTTGGCCAGCGTAAGCCCGGTCGGCCGCAGTTGGATGGTGGCCACATCAGAAAGCAACGGTAGGTCGGTACCCGATTCAAGGGACACTAGACGCACTCATGCATAGGGTTGCCAAGCCTCAAATGGTACCTAAGTGAGATTTTCCAGCCTTCAGGAATGGCTAACAGGGAGTGATGCACTACGCTAAAAAGCAGTAGTGACCCGATTTTAATGAGGACCCTGGTGGGGAAGGTCGCTCCATGCACAACCTGATTCAAGTTACGCTGTTGTTGCTCACCATCATGGGGACTGCCGTGGCAGGTAGCGCTGACATAATCAAGTTGCCTCCGCCCCAAACAGAGGGGGGGAGGCCCCTGATGGAAACGCTCAAGGCGCGCCATTCAACCAGGGAGTTCAGTAGCAAGCCGTTGCCACTGCAACTTCTGTCGGACCTGCTCTGGGCGGCGGACGGCGTTAACCGGCCTGATACCGGCAAGCGTACCGCACCAACCGCAATGGATATGCGCGAGGTCCTGATATATGTGGTGCTCGCTGACGGCGCCTATCTTTTTGATCCTGACGACCATGTGCTGCGTCGGGTGTCGGAGCGCGATGTCAGAGCGCTTGCCGGGACCCAGGACTTTGTAGCGCAGGCGCCTCTCAATCTCGTGTACGTAGCGGATCTGAGTCGCATGGATGGCAGCGATGAGAACAAACGCTTCTACGCCGCCACCGATACCGGGTTTATCGCTCAGAATGTCTATCTGTTTTGCGCCTCGTCCAGCTTGGCAACGGTGGTGCGGGGTTCGGTAGAGCGAAAGGCACTGGCGACGGCTCTGAAGCTGCCAGCACACCAGCAAATCATCCTCGCTCAGACCGTGGGGTATCCGAAATAATCTACGCTCGCTGCTGGAGCAAACTGCTTGTCACGCAGAGTACGGAGGTGTCGGAATGGCAAGGCGCGAGTTGGCTCTAGCCAAAGTTTACGGTCTGCTCGAGCCAGGCCCTGTGGTGCTGCTCACTACGGCACACAAAGGCAAGGCAAACATTATGACCATGTCATGGCACACGATGATGGAATTCGAGCCGCCACTGGTGGGTTGCATCGTCAGCGGTCACAACTTCAGCTTCGATTCCCTCCAGCTGACACGACAATGTGTCATCAACATCCCCACGGTGGAACTGGCGGAGAAGGTGGTGGGTGTTGGCAATACTTCCGGCCGCAACGTGGACAAGTTCGAAACTTTTGGTCTGACACCGGTGCCGGCAACACTGGTTACCGCGCCGCTGATCGCCGAGTGCTACGCCAACCTGGAGTGTAAAGTGATCGATACACAATTGGTTAACCGCTACAACTTTTTCGTGCTCGAGGTGGTCAAGGCCTGGCTTGATCGAACCCACGACGATCCGCGGACGCTGCATCATAAAGGTAATGGAGAGTTCATGGTGGCAGGAGAAACGATCAAGTTGCCATCGAAAATGAAGTAGCCGTTGCCAAAACATGAACAGGTAGGCTGCCTATGACACCGCTGGAAAATTCAATCGGTTTTCTTGCGCCATATGAATTTTCGCCCACGGTATTGGCTGTGTGCGTTTCCGCCGCATGGCTATATGTTCGCGGCAGCGCTTCGAGCAGTGAACAGGAGCGATTTCGGGCGTTACTGTTCTGGTCGGGGCTTGTTCTGATGTATGCCATGCTGCAGACCCGCTACGATTTCTATGCCCAACACATGTTTTTTTTGCATCGCCTGCAGCATCTGGTCTTGCATCATCTGGCACCGTTTCTTATCGCCCTGTCCGCCCCCGGGGAACGGCTGCTGGCGGGACTCCCTGCGCCCATAAGACACCATCTAATTGAGCCGTTGTTAGGTTGTCGTTTGCTGCGTGGTGTCACGACGGGAATTCAACAACCTCTGGTTGCTTCCATACTGTTCGTCGGTCTCATCTATTTTTGGCTCATTCCCGATGTGCACTTCATTGCCATGCTCAACCTGTCTTTATACAACGCAATGAACTGGGGCATGGCAGTGGATGGCCTGTTGTTCTGGTGGATGGTATTCAATATGAGGAGTGATGATGGCAATGCGGATCGCCATTTCGGTGGGCGCATCCTGTTACTGTTTCTGGTGATGTTTCCGCAGATCGTTATCGGCGCACATATCGCCTTAAGCAATCAGGACCTCTTTACTGTTTACGCCGTGTGCGGTCGCGCCTGGCCGTTGAGTGAACATGTTGATCAACAAATCGGTGGATTGATTACCTGGATTCATGCTCCGATGATGAGCATAGCCGGCGCTTTGGTGCTGTTTCGCCGCTGGATGCGCCAGCGGGAGCCGTCAATTGCGGAGAGTGAGGCATGTCGAGATCTCTCTTGATTGCATTACTGCTGCCGTTGCTGCTGGTACCCGCATGTGGAAGGAATGAGTCTCCCTGGCAGGGACGCAACATACAGGGCGTAATGCCCGATCTGGCCTTTTCTCTCACCGACGATTCCGGACACACGGTCACTGGGGCGAACTTTGCCGGCAAGATAGTCCTGCTCTACTTCGGGTTTACCCACTGTGAAGATGTCTGTCCCACGACACTTTCGACGCTGACGAAGGCGGTGCGCACGGCTGGATACGATGCGGACCAGGTGCGAATAGTGTTCGTGTCGGTCGATCCGCGACGCGACACTCCGGAGGTGTTGCGCAGCTACTCTGCACATTTTTCACCGTACGTTACCGGGCTCAGTGGTACAGAGGCGCAACTCGGTGATGTGGCCAGGCGCTATCGTGTGGCTTACAACTATGGCGAACCGGACGCTGACGGTGATTACGAGGTATATCACAGCAGTGCCATCTTCGTCTTCGACGCTCGTGGCAAGGTACGTTTGCTGCTGCAACAGCAACAGCTTGATGCAGCAGCCGTTGCGAACGATCTACGACGGCTGATGGTTTCAGCCAGTTAGCTGTACAGGGATCAGATCACCAGGAAGTGGTCCACCAGCAGCAGTGTGAACAGTGTGGTCAGGTATGTGATGGAGTAACCGAACAACCGCATGGCATCGGTATCACTGTCGACGTGTAGCAGGCGATGGGCGCGCACAATATAGACCATGCCGAGCAGTGTCGCGCCGATCAGGTAGACCAGACCGCTCATGGCGAGTGCGTTGGGCAGCAGGCTCACTGGCAGCAGCGCGATGGTGTAGCCTAGTATGCTGTGCTTGGTGTGCGCAACACCGTGCGTCACCGGCAGCATGGGTACCCCGGCACTGGCGTACTCGTTACGACGCGCGATAGCGAGTGCCCAGAAGTGTGGCGGAGTCCAGACGAAGATAATCATAAACAGCGCGAAGGCTTGCCACTCCAGTTGTCCCGTCACCGCACACCAGCCGAGCAAAGCAGGTGCCGCACCCGAGGCACCACCAAGGACGATGTTTTGCGGGCCGAGCCATTTCAGGTAGCGGGTATAGACCACCGCGTAACCGATCAACGTGAACAGAGTGAGTACGGCGGTGAGCGGATTGACGGCAAACCAGAGCAGCAACATGGCGTCCGCCCCCAGCAAGGTAGCGAAGACGAACGCCGGTCCGATGGCGATCGTGCCGCTGGGTAGGGGGCGGTGACGGGTGCGCTGCATGATGGCGTCGATGTGGCGATCGGCAATGTGGTTGAACGCAGCTGCCGAGGCTGCGGCGAGTGCGATGCCGACAGTCCCGGCCAGCAGCCGTTGCCAAGGCAGATGGCCTGGCGGTGCTGCGAGGATCATGGCGACCATGGCAGTAAAGACCACAAGCGCCACGACTCTCGGTTTGCACAGCCGCAGATAGGCGCGCCAGTGGGAGATGGCGGCCGTAGTGACGAGGGTACGGTTGTTCATGACGATTCTCCCCTGCGTGTGGCAAGACGCTGAATGAGTGTGATGAGCGCAAGTAGCAGCAATGCGGCGACGGCGTTGTGGGCCGCGGCCAGTGGTAGTGGCAGACCGGTCAGTACATTGGCGATGCCGAGGATGAATTGCAGCGACAGCAACAAGGCCAGTGCAGTACCGATCTGTCGTATCGGTGGCGCTGCATGATGGCTACGCCAGGCAAGCCACCCCAGGTAGAGCGCTACCGTCACAGCACCGAGACGATGAACCCAGTGAATGGCCACCAGACCGGCACCATTCAGTGGCCGTTCACCGAAACCGGCGGTGAAATCAACTAAAGGCCACCACGCGCCGTTACAGGTAGGAAAGCCTGCACACGCCATCCCGGCGTAATGGGATGAGGTCCAGCCACCAAGCACGATCTGTACTGCGAGAAGCAGCAATCCAGCCATGGCAAAGGGGCGCAGACCTTTTGCGCCGGTCCGCGTGTCTGGCTGTGCATCAAGCCACAGCCACCACAACAGCGCGAGCACGCTCATGCCGCCGATGAGGTGACCCGTGACCACCAGCGGCTTGAGCGAGAGGGTGACGGTCCACATACCGAGCAGGGCCTGAAACACCACCAGCATGATCAACAGCAGCGGCAGCAACACGCCGCGACCACCTCGCCATGCCAGTAGTGCCACGGCACAAATCAGCAGGCCGAGCGTGCCGGCGGCATAGCGATGCACCATCTCCTTGAGGGCCTTGTCCGGCTGCAATGGCGTATTTGGAAATTGCGACTCGATTTGTGTGGCATGGGCGAGTGCCGCCGCGACAGTGAGCTGGCCGTAACAACCGGGCCAGTCGGGACATGACAGACCGGCGGCAGAGAGCCGCACATAAGCGCCGAGTACCACCACCACCAACGCCAGCACAGTAGCAATAGCAAGAAGCCTGCGGTAAAGAGTCGTTGCACCCATCTCATCCAGCTCCCGACTGGCGCAAGAGCCGCTGCAGATCATTCAGTAGCCCGCGCGGTTCAAATCCCGGCCGGTAACGCAACACCATGTTGCCTTGCGGATCGAGCAGGTAAATCCAGTCATGAGGCAGCGGCCAATGGGTGGCTGTGACCACGCGCAGATCACTGGCGCTAAGTTCCTGCGCCTCGTCAGCCTTGAGTGGTGTAGCCAGCACCAGCACGCGCTGTACTCGCGACATTGCCTCACCCTGCGCCAGCCGGACATTCTGCAATGTCGTCAGCAATTGCCGGCATTCAGAATCACAACGATCATTTCTGCGGTAGAGCAGTGTCCAACGACCCCGGAAGATAGCAGTGTCAAATACTGCACCGTCAGCCTCAGTGAGGGGTGGCAACGCAAGCGGTTGCAATGGCAGCAGGAGTTCACCCTGTTGCAGACCGCTGCGCGGGACTAAGTCTGCATGGTGATAAAGCGCCCAGGCCAACAGCCATGGCGCAAAGAAGAGCGCGGCCAGCAGCAGTGGCACCATGGCGTGGCGAGCCGGCTTCATGGTTCTCCCTTCCTGCGCAATCCATGTCGCACGTACACCACCAACAGTACGGCCGCGAGTGCAAACCACTGAGTGGCATAGGCGCGGTGTCGTGATGGCCCGAAGGTTTGCAGCGCGGCCACTTCATGGGTGGCCGCCTCGGAACCGTCCGGATAGATCACGACGGGCAACAACGGATAACCGAGTACCTCGGCCAACTGTGCGGGCACCGCTGTCTGCACCACCTTGGGCCAACCGGTCGCAAAGGTTTCGCGTGCTGACAGAGCGAAGGGCGGTGGGGCAGGCAGCAGTGCGAGTCCTTCGACTTGCACGGGACCGGGTGGCAGGGCCACGCTTGGCAAGTGGGCTCGGTCCTGACCCTGCGGCAGCCAGCCGCGATCGATCAGCACCGCGTGTCCATCATCAAGACGCAGCGGTGCCAATAATTCGTAGCCGACCTGGCCGTCACGTACGCGGTTATCCAGCAGGAAGGGAAGGTAATCGTAGTGGCCTGTGGCGCGTGCGTGTTGAGGCAGATGCGAGGCGATCAAGGAGGTGACCGGTTGTGGTGGGGCGCGCTGGCTCTCGGCAATGGCCGTAAACAGGATCGCTTTCTCCTGCGCGCGATGCAGTTGCCATACACCAAGCCCGAGCAGCAGGGGCAGCAGCGCAGCCGTGGCGGCACTCGGCGCGAGAGCCGGCCGAAATTCGCGCCTGTTAGATCTGACTATACTTATCGCCATGATTATCCAACTCGTGCTTATCCTCGCGTTACTCGCCATCCTGGCGAGCCTCGGTGTTGCGCTGCTCTTCCTGATCAGGGACAGTGGTGAGAGCAATCGCGCAGTGCGTGCCCTGACCTGGCGCGCGCTGCTCTCCATCGCGCTGTTCCTGCTCCTGCTGTTGGCCTTTGCGCTGGGACTTGTGCGACCGCATGCTCCTCACTTCCAGTTCGCACCGACCGCATCGGCTGCCTACCACCAGTAGACAAACAGGTAGAGTCCCAGCCAGACCACATCGACGAAGTGCCAGTACCACGACACCGCCTCGAAACCGAAGTGCTCGGTGGGGGTGAAATGGCCCTTCAGCGAGCGCCCCAGAATCACTGTCAGCATGATCACGCCCAGCGTGACATGCATGCCGTGCAGGCCAGTGAGCAGATAGAAGGTCGAACCGTAAACGCCGGAATGCAGGGTCAAATCGAGATCGCGGTAGGCGTGGCCGTATTCGTGCAACTGCAGCGCAACGAAACTGCCACCGAGCAGAAGGGTGACCAGCAACCAACCCCACAAGGCGCGTCGCGCATTGCGCTTGAGTGCCCAGTGGGCGAGGGTGACAGTGAGACCGCTGGTGAGCAGGATGGCCGTGTTGAAGGCAGGGACACCGTAAGGACTCATCGCCTCACTGGGCACGTCGAAGTCGCTGCTGCGCGGCATTTCCAGTAATGGCCAGTGACTGACGAATTGCGGCCACAACAAATGGGCTGCACCCTTGGCGCCTTCGCCACCGAGCCACGGTATGGCCAGTTCGCGCACGTAAAACAGCGCACCGAAGAACGCGGCGAATAACATCACTTCGGAAAAGATGAACCACCCCATGCCAAGGCGAAACGAACGGTTCACCTGCTCGCTGTAGAGACCAGCCTGGTTTTCTCCAATCACGGTGGCGAACCAGCGCTGCACCGCGAACAGCAACACCACCACACCCAACAACGACGGCACCATGCTGCCGCCGTGCAGCAATACCGCGAAGCCACCCAGCATCAGTGACAACCCCACAGCGGTGACGATGGGCCAGGGACTGGGAGGCGCGACGAAATAGTGCTCTTTACTCATGATGCTGCGGCCCTTCGGCGTGCACGATGACATCAGATGGCGGGGTAGCGAATGAGTGGTGTGGTGGTGGCGAGGGCAGTGTCCACTCCAAACCCCGTGCACCATCCCACGGTCGCGCTCCGGCCGGTTCTCCGCCACGAACGGTCTGGACGATCATCCAGACGAACAGCAGTTGCGACAGTCCGAACACGAAGGCACCAATGCTGGAGATCATGTTGAAATCGGCAAACTGCAGCGCATAGTCGGGAATGCGGCGCGGCATGCCTGCCAGCCCGGCGAAGTGCATCGGAAAGAAGAGGACATTGACCGAGATGGCCGAGAGCCAGAAGTGCCACTGAGCCAGTCGCTCGTTGTAGCGGTGACCGGTCCACTTGGGCAGCCAGTAGTAGATCGCGGCGATGATGCCGAACAGCGAACCGGTGACCAACACGTAGTGCAGGTGCGCCACCACAAAGTAGGTGTCCTGGTATTGATAATCGGCGGGCACGTCGGCAAGCATCAGCCCGGAGAAACCGCCGATGGTGAAGAGAAAAATAAAACTGATTGCCCATAACATCGGGGCCTCGAAGGTAAGCGAGCCGCGCCACATCGTCGCCACCCAGTTGAAGACCTTGATGCCGGTCGGCACCGCGATCAGCATCGTCGTGTACATGAAGAAGACCTGGGCCGCTACCGGCAGCCCTACCGCGAACATGTGGTGGGCCCACACCATCACCGACATGAAGGCGATCGCACCGACGGCGTAGATCATCGAGGTGCGTCCGAACAGCGGCTTGCGGCTGAAAGCCGGGATGATCTCCGACACCACACCGAAGGCCGGGAGGATCATGATGTAGACCTCCGGGTGACCGAAGAACCAGAAGATGTGCTGGAACAACACCGGATCGCCACCGCCGGCGGCGTTGAAGAAGCTGGTACCGAAATGGCGATCAGCCAGCACCATGGTGGCTGCACCGGCCAGCACCGGCATCGCCAGCACCAGCAGGAAAGCGGTGATCAGCCAGGTCCAGACGAACAACGGCATATCGATCAGCTTCATGCCCGGTGCGCGGAGATTGAGGATGGTGACGATGATGTTGATGGCGCCCATCACCGATGAGACGCCCATGATGTGAATGGCGAAGATCATGAAGTCGGTGGCTGGCGGCGCGTAAGTCGTGGAGAGAGGGGCGTAAAAGGTCCAACCAGCGTTGGGCGCACCTTGCGGCAACAAAAATCCGCACCACAACAGCAGCGCCGCGAACGGCAGCAGCCAGAAGCTCCAGTTGTTGATGCGCGGCAGCGCCATGTCGGGCGCGCCGATCATCAGCGGGATCTGCCAGTTGGCCAGTCCCACCATCGCCGGCATGATGGCGAGGAAGATCATGGTCAGCCCGTGCATCGTGACCAGCGAGTTGTAGAAGAGCGGCTGTACCAGTTGCAGCCCGGGCTGAAACAGTTCGGCGCGGATGATCAGGGCGAGGATGCCGCCCGCGAACAACATGATCAGACTAAACACCAGATACAGTGTGCCGATCTCTTTGTGATCGGTGGTGTATAGCCAGCGCCGCCAGCCACGCAGGGTCGTAGATTTCGGTGGTCTCAAAATTATTACTTTCGCGTCGCTCATCGTGCCGCCTCCACCTGTTGCGGCGTCACCAGGTCTCCGGTGTGATTGCTCCACGCGTTACGTTCATAGGTGAGCACTGCGGCCAGTTGACGATCGTTCAACTCCTTGCCGAATGGTCGCATCACAGGATTGCGTGGGCTGCCGTGGATGACGAAGGTGAGGTGAGCCTGCAGTGGGCCGTTAACGACGACGCTACCGTCAAGGGCAGGGAAGGCCCCGGGAATACCCTTGCCATCGACTTGATGACATGCGGCGCAGAGCGACTCGAAAGTTTTTTTGCCTTCGGCCATGGCAACTTCATGTGTCCACGGTGCGGCAGCACTGGCGCTCTCTGCAACCGCCGCTTGTTGGCGCTGCGTCATCCAAGTCTGAAACTCGGCTGGTGTCACCGCCTGCACGACGATGGGCATGAAGCCATGCCCGGCCCCGCAGAGTTCTGCGCACTGGCCGCGATAGGTGCCTGGCTTTTCGACGACGATATCCGCTTCATTGATAAAGCCGGGGATGGCGTCGCGCTTGAAGCCGAGATCCGGCACCCACCAGGAGTGGATGACATCATCGGAGGTGATGCGCAGGCGAACATGCTCACCCGCCGGCAACACCAGCGGGTTATCGACATCACGCAGATAGAAGGGGACGGAGGCGGGGGATAGTGTCGCGCCCATACGGCTGGCGTCGCGGCTGTTTGCGTTCAGATTGCTGTAAAAGGCGATGTGTTGATCATCGTAGCTGTAGTGCCATCGCCATTGCGAACCATGGATGTCGACGGTCACGTCAGGCTTGGGCAGGGCATTAATGGAGAGCAGCACCGTGGTGGCGGGAATCGCGATAGCCACCAGAATCAGCACAGGGATCACGGTCCAGACAATCTCCAGTTTCGTATTGCCGGAGAAATGCGCCGCCTTTGCTCCGCGAGCACGGCGATGACGAATCAGCGACCAGACCATGACGGCGAAAACGCCGGCACCAATCACGGCACAGACCCAGAACACCAGCATGTGCAACTGGTAGACCTCATGAGCGGTCGAGGTCACTCCGTAGTGCATATTGAGCACGAACGGCTCTTCTTCCGCAGAAGCGGACGCGAGGGCAGGAAGCCATAACCCTGCCAGTGTGAGTAACTTTCCTCTCACCACGAGTCTCCC
>Ga0316628_100004718_pt1 | contig 10760 bp, 9 predicted proteins | sample OWC_Aug_M2_C1_D5_FD_207648 | JGI IMG/M metagenome (GOLD analysis project Ga0316628, IMG submission 207648) | Wetland soil microbial communities from Old Woman Creek delta, Ohio, United States - OWC_Aug_M2_C1_D5_C | ecosystem: Environmental > Terrestrial > Soil > Wetlands | place: USA: Ohio... | reverse complement strand
TGGCCGATCCCCTGGGCCAGGCCGCCATGGACCTGGCCCTCCACGATGATGGGGTTGATGACCCGGCCCACGTCGTCGACGGCGGTGAAGCCCACCACCTGCGTCACGCCGGTGTCGGGATCGATCTCCACCTCGCAGACGTGGCAGCCGGCCGGGTAGGTGAAGTTCTTGGGATCGTAGAAGGCCGACTCCTCCAGCCCGGGCTCCAGGCCGGCCGGGTAGTTGTGCGGGACGTAGGCGGCCAGCGACACCTCGGCCAGGGTCTTCTTCCGATCGGTCCCCGCCACCCGGAAGGCGCCGTCCGCGAACTCGACGTCGGACTCGCTCGCCTCCAGCAGGTGGGCGGCGATCTTCCGCGCCTTGGCGATCACCTTGTCGGCGGCCTGGGCGATGGCCGACCCTCCCACCGCCAGGGAGCGGGACCCGTAGGTCCCCATGCCGAAGGCGGACTTGGCCGTGTCGCCGTGCACCACGTCGATCTGCTCGATGGGAACCCCGAGCTTCTCGGCCACGAGCTGGGCGAAGGTGGTCTCGTGCCCCTGGCCGTGGCTGTGGGTCCCGGTGAAGACGGTGACGCTGCCGGTGGGGTGCACGCGGATCGCGCCCGACTCGTACAGGCCCGCGCGCGCCCCGAGCGCTCCCACCAGCGCCGAGGGCGCCAGGCCACAGGCCTCGACGTAGGTGGAGAGGCCGATGCCGCGCAGCTTGCCGCGCTTCTTGGCCTCGGCGCGGCGTTGCTCGAAGGTCGACCAGCGAGCCTTGTCGAGGGCGGCGTCGAGCGTGGCCCCGTAGTCGCCGCTGTCGTACTGCACCGCCACCGGCGTCTGGTACGGGAACTGATCGGGGCGGATGAAGTTCCGGCGGCGGATCTCGACGCGATCGATTCCCAGCTCGCGGGCGGCCGTGTCCACCAGCCGCTCCAGCAGGAACACCGCCTCGGGCCGGCCCGCCCCGCGGTAGGCGTCCACCGGGACCGTGTGGGTGAAGACCGCCTTCACCTCCACGTAGATGGCGGGCGTCCGGTAGGCGCCCGCCAGCAGCGTGCCGTAGAGGTAGGTGGGAATGGCGGGCGCGAAGGTGGAGAGGTAGGCGCCCATGTTGGCGAGGGTCGAGACCCGCAGCCCCAGGAAGTTGCCGTCGCCGTCCACCGCCAGCTCGCCGTGCGAGAAGTGGTCGCGCCCGTGGGCGTCGGAGAGGAAGGACTCGTAGCGCTGCGCGGTCCAGCGGACCGGGCGCCCCAGCTTGCGGGCGGCCCACAGCACCAGGAACTCCTCGGCGTAGTGGTAGATCTTGGAGCCGAACCCGCCGCCCACGTCGGGCGCCACCACCCGGAGCTTGGACTCCGGCACGCCCATGCTGAACCCCGCCACCAGCAGCCGGATGAGGTGCGGGTTCTGGCTGGTGGTGGTGAGTGTCAGCTCGCCGCTGGCCTTGTCGTACTCGCCGATGGCGGACCGCGGCTCGATGGCGTTGGGCACCAGCCGGTTGTTGATCACGTCCAGCGAGACGACCTTGTAGGCCTTGGCGAAGGCGGCCTCGGTGGCGGCCTTGTCGCCCAGGTGCCAGTCGAAGCAGACGTTCCCCTTGCCCTGCTCCCAGACCTGGGGCGCGCCGGGCTCGACCGCCTTGCGGACGTCGGCCACCGCCGGGAGCTGCTGGTAGTCGATGTCCAGGAGGTTGGCCGCCTCGCGGGCCTGGTCGCGCGTCTCGGCGATCACCATGGCCACCGCGTCGCCGGCGTAGCGCGCCTCGCCCTGCGCCAGGGCCGGGTGCGGCGGCTCGACCATGGGGGAACCATCCTTCGAGTGAATGAGCCAGCCGGTGGGGATGTTGCCGATCTTCTCGGCCGCTAGGTCCGCCCCGGTCAGCACCGCCACCACCCCGGGCGCCTTGCGGGTGGCGTCGGCCTTGATGGCGCCGATGCGGGCGTGCGCGAAGGGCGAGCGGACCAGGTGCGCGTGCAGCTCGCCCGCCTTCCTGGCGTCGTCGGTGTAATGCCCCACGCCCGTGAGGAAGCGGCGGTCCTCCTTGCGGAGCACGGCCGCGCCGATCCCGTCCTTGGCCATGGCTCACCTCCCCGCCGTCGAGGCCGCCTGCACGGCCTTGACGATGTTGTGGTAGCCGGTGCAGCGGCAGAGGTTCCCCTCCAGCCACTCCCGGATCTCGCCCTCGGTGGCGCCCGGGCGGCGCTGGACCAGGTCCAGCGCGCTCATCACCACCCCCGGGGTGCAGAATCCGCACTGCAGCGCGTGGGCCTCGTGGAAGGCCGCCTGCATGGGCGCCAGCTCGCCGTCGCGGGCCACGCCCTCGATGCTGGTGACCTCGCCGCCGTCGGCCTCGACCGCGAACATGGTGCAGGACTTCACCGACCTGCCATTCACGTGGACCACGCAGGCGCCGCACTGGCTGGTATCGCAGCCGACGTGCGTACCGGTCAGGCCGAGCCGATCGCGCAGCAGCTCCACCAGCAGCGTGCGCGACTCCACCTCGGTGCGGACTTCCTTTCCGTTCAACCTCAACGTGATGCCGGGCATGGTTCACCTCGGGAACAGGGTGCGCCGCGATCTGCTCGGTGCGCCGACGCGCCGCATCGCCCTGGCGTGACGAGGGCTCGCGCCGCAGCGCGCCATGCCGGCGGCCGGTGCCGGAGCGCGCCAGGGGTCCCGCGCGCGCCTGACCGTCGACCGTGCCGCGCGGGGCTCGACGGATTCCCCGCGCTCGGGTGGGCTGCAAGCGGTCGATGACACCGGTGGGCGCGCGCGCCCGTCGCGGTCGAGCGGCCCATGGGCGTCTTGGTCTGGCGGGCGGCGGGCTCGCGCACGGGCCAGGGCTCGGGTTTACCCCGAGTCGTCCCCGCGATCTCGTAGGGGTCCGCCACATTTCAGGGCTGCCGCCCGCGTCAATTCGACCTATGGGTCGATGCACAATCGTGACGGAGCTCTCGTGAAGCACTGGCAGGAGGCGGCAGCGATCTTCGAGCGGATCGCGGCCCGCGGGGATCCTCCGGTCCGCCAGGCCCTGGCGACGGTGGTCCGGATCTCGGGATCGGCGTACCGGCGGCCGGGCGCCCGGCTCCTCATCCCCGAGCGCGGCCCGACCTTCGGCGGGGTGAGCGGGGGATGCCTGGAGGCGGACGTCCGCGAGATCGCGCAGCAGGTGATGCGCAGCGGGATCGCCCGGCTCCGCCACTACGACACCGGCTCGGACGAGGACACGGTCTGGGGCCTCGGGCTTGGCTGCGAGGGCGCGGTCGACATCCTGGTGCAGCCCGTCGATGGCGCCTTCCTCGAGGTCCTGGTCCCGCGGGCTCGCCAGCTGATGGCCGCCGGGGTGCCGCTGGCGCTGGCCACCGCCGTCGGCGGCCCTCGGACGGGCCGCACCGCGCTGTGGGGCCGCGGAAGCCTGGCCGCCCCCTCCGGCGACGCCGAGATGGATGCCGCGCTGCAGCGGGACGCGCCGGGCCTGGTCGAGGGCGGCGCCAGCCAGGTGATGGAACGCGGGCCGCACACCCTCTTCGTCGAGGTGCTGACGCCTCCCCCGCACCTGGTCGTGTTCGGCGCCGGCGACGACGCGCTTCCGCTGGTCCGGCTGGCCCTGGAGGTTGGCTTCCAGGTGACCATCGTCGATCACCGGCCCGCCCATCTCACCCCCGAGCGATTCCCGCCCCCGGCCAGGCTCTTGCTGCGCCGCTCCGAGGAGGGGGTGGAAGGGCTGGACCTCGGGCCGCGCCATCAGGCGGTGGTGCAGACCCACTCGCTCGCCCATGACAGGGGTTGGATCCGCGCGCTGCTCCGCTCTCCGATCGCCTATCTCGGGCTGCTCGGGCCCAAGGCGCGCCGCGCGGAGCTCCTGGAGGAGCTCGGGATCCAGCCCACCCATCGCCTCTACGCGCCGGTGGGGCTGGACGTGGGCGCGGACGGCCCCGAGCAGGTCGCGGTGAGCATCGTGGCGGAGATGCTGGCGGTCCAGTCGGGACGCCGACCCGGGCACCTGCGCGACCGCGAGGGGGCCATCCATGCCGGTTGAGCGCGGAGGGACCGTCGCCGGCGTGGTCCTGGCCGCCGGCTCCTCCAGCCGGCTGGGCCGGAACAAGCTCCTCCTCCAGCTGGGCGGCACCAGCGTCCTGCGCCGATCGGCGCACACCGCCCTCGAGGCGGGGCTGGACCCGGTGCTGGTGGTGCTGGGGCACGAGCTCGATCGCGCACTGGCCGAGCTGCACGGACTCCCCGTCCGTCCGGTCCCCAACCCGGACCACGCCGCCGGGATCAACACCTCGCTCCGCGCCGGCATCCGCGCCGTCCCGGCGGACGCCCCGGCCGCGGTGGTGCTGCTGGCGGACATGCCGCTCGTGACCGCGGACATGATCCGGGCCCTGGTCGAGCGGTTCCGCGCCGGGACCGCTCCCATGGTGCTGTCGAGCTACGGTGGCGTGCTCGCGCCCCCGACCCTGTATGCGCGCGCGCTCTTCCCCGAGCTGGGCGCGGCCCAGGGGGAGGGGTGCGGCAAGCGCGTCGCGAAGCGCCACCGCTCCGAGGCGGTCGAGCTGAGCTGGCCGGCCTCGGCGCTCGCCGACATCGACCTGCCCGGGGACGTGGACCACGCCCGGGACGCGCTGGGAGGGCCATAGATGCGCGCCGAGCTCCTGCAGATGGCAGCCGACCTGGCCCGCAAGGGCGAGCCGTTCGTCCTGGCGGTGGTGGTGCGGCGCGAGTCGTACAGCTCCGCCCACCAGGGCGACATGGCCGTGATCACCGCCGACGGCGGCTACCACGGCTGGCTGGGCGGCAACTGCACCCAGCCCACCGTCAAGCGCGAGGCCCGGCGCGCCCTGGCCGACGGGCAGCCCCGGCTCGTCTCGCTCTCGCCGGAGCCGGACCGCGACGCCCGGCCGGGCGTGACCGCGCTCCCCATGACCTGCCACAGCGGCGGGAGCGTCGACGTGTACCTCGAGCCCATCCTGCCGGTGCCGCGCCTGCTGGTCTTCGGCCCCTCGCCGGCCGCGCGGGCCCTGGCGGCGCTGGGCCACGCCATGGGGTACCTGGTGGACCTGGTCGACCCGGCCGGCGACCGCGTTGCCGTCCCCGGCGCGGATCGCATCCTGCCGGGCCCCTCCGCCCCGGAGATCGACGCCCTGGCGACCGGCGCCGAGAACCTCTTCGCGGTGGTGGCCACCATGGGCGAGAGCGACGAGGACTCGGTGGCGGCCGCGCTGGCGCTGGATCCGGCCTACCTGGGGGTGGTGGCGAGCCGGAAGCGCTTCGAGCTGGTCCGCGAGATGCTCGTCTCGCGCGGCATCCCGGCCCAGCGGCTCGATCGCGTCCGGAACCCGGCCGGGCTCGACCTGGGCGCGCGGCTTCCCGAGGAGGTGGCGCTCAGCATCCTGGCCGAGATCGTCCAGGTGCGGCGGTCGCGCCTGGACGAGCTGGCCCGCGAGGCCGCGGTCACCGCCCCGCCGCCGGAGGAGGCCGAGGCCATCGATCCGGTGTGCGGCATGGCGGTGGTGCTCGCGACCGCCCGCCACCGCGCCGAACACCAGGGCCGCCCGGTCTTCTTCTGCAATCCGCGCTGCCGCGAGAAGTTCCTGGCGGCGCCGGAGCGGTACCTCACCGGGGAGCGCTCGGGCTCGGGCGCGGGCTCGTTCAGGGGAATGGGCACGGAGGGGCGATGAGGGCGGAGGTGCGATCGCTGCAGGAGGCGATGGCCTGCGAGGGCTACATCGCCGACGAGGCCATCGCCACCGCCCTGCTCCTCACCGGCGAGATGGGGAAGCCGCTCCTCATCGAGGGCGACGCCGGGGTGGGCAAGACCGAGATCGCCAAGGTGCTGGCCCGGCTGCGCGACACCGAGCTCATCCGGCTGCAGTGCTACGAGGGGCTGGACGTCTCCACCGCGCTCTACGAGTGGAACTACCCGCGCCAGATGCTGCGCGTGCGGATGTCCGAGCAGGAGGGGATGGACGCCGATCGCATGGAGCAGGCGGTGTTCGGGCGCAGCTACCTGCTGGAGCGGCCGCTCCTGCGCGCCATCACCCGCCAGGAAGGGCCGGCGGTCCTGCTCATCGACGAGGTGGACCGCGCCGACGAGGCCTTCGAGGCCTTCCTGCTCGAGGTCCTCTCGGACTTCCAGGTGACCATCCCGGAGCTGGGCACCATCCGCGCGGCGCACGTCCCGCACGTGGTCCTCACCTCCAACTGCACCCGCGAGATCGGGGACGCGCTGCGCCGCCGCTGTCTGTACCTGCACCTCGATCACCCGAGCCTGGAGAAGGAGGTGCGCATCCTGCGCGCCCGCGTCCCGGGGGCGAGCGAGGCGCTGGCCCTGGAGATCGGCCGGTTCGTGCAGGGGCTCCGCGCCCGGCGCCTGGCCCGGAGCCCCGGGGTGGCCGAGAGCATCGACTGGGCCCGCGCGCTGGTCCGCCTCCACCAGGATCACCTGGACGAGGAGGTGGTGCGGGCCACCCTGGGCTGCGTGGTGAAGGATCGCCACGACCTCCGCGACCTGGAGCCGGGCGAGCTGGGGCGGCTGGTGGGCGCGGCACGCGTCGGGGAGGCGTCCGCGCCGTGAGCGCCGACCTCACCGTCCACCTGGCCCGCTTCGCCGGCAGCCTCCGCACCGCCGGCATCCGGGTGACGGTGGGCGACGAGGTGGACGCGCTGCGCGCCATGACCCGCGCCGACCTGGGCGATCCCGAGGACGTGCGCCTGACCCTGCGCTGCACGCTCAAGATCCGGCCGCGCGACGCCGAGGCCTTCGAGGATCTGTTCGCGCGCCTCTGGCTCGGGGCGGGGAGGGCGCCCCGGCCGGCGCCGCCGCGCGCCGAGCATGGGCCCGGCAACCCCGGCGTCTTTGGGCTCGTCCCCGCCGCACTGCGGCCGGTGGAGGTGGAGGTCGAGGTCCCGCGCGGCGACGAGCCCGGCTGGAGCCGCGACGCGCTCCTCCGCCGGAAGCCGTTCGAGGCGTGCGACGACCGCGAGCTGGCTCGCCTGGAGCGGCTGGTGGTCCGGCTGGCCGAGCGCCTCGCCACGCGCCGGAGCCGGCGCCTGGTGCCGGTGCACGGGCGCGGTCGCCCGGATCCGCGCCGCAGCCTGCGCCGGGCGGTGGCCACGGCCGGGGAGCTGGTCTCGCTGGCGCGGCGCGAGCGGCCCATCGAGACGCCGCGCCTGGTGCTGATCTGCGACACGAGCGGATCGATGGATCCCCACGCGCGCTTCCTGCTCGCCTTCGCCCGCGCGCTGAAGAGGGTGGCCCGGCGCACCGAGGTGTTCGCCTTCAACACCGATCTGGTGCGGATCACCTCCTGGCTCTCGGGCGGCCAGCAGCGGTCGGCGCTGGACCGGCTGGCCGCGGCCGTGCCGGACTGGTCGGGCGGGACGCGCATCGGCGAGTGCCTGGAGACCTTCGCGGCGCGCCACCTGGACGAGCTGGTGGACTCGCGCACCATCGTGATCGTGCTCAGCGACGGGCTCGATCGCGGCGAGCCCGAGCGGCTGGCGGAGGCCATGCGGCGCATCCAGGCGCGCGCCCGCCGCATCTTCTGGCTCAACCCGCTGCTGGGCGATCCTCGCTACCAGCCCACCGCCCGGGGCATGGCGGCGGCGCTGCCCTTCGTCGACGCCCTGCTCCCCGTCCACAACCTCGAGTCGCTGGAGCGTCTGCTCCCGCAGCTCGCGTCCTGAGACCGCCATGGCCCTCGAGATCACCAAGACCATCGTCATCAAGGCCCCGCCCTCCCGCGTCTGGGAGTTCCTGGTGGATCCGCACAGCGTGGCCCGCTGCATGCCCGGCGCCGCCATCACCGGCCGACTCGACGAGAAGACCTACGGCGGCACCATGACCGTCAAGGTCGGGCCGGTCCAGTCCAGTTACCGGGGACGGGTGGTGTTCGAGCGGCTCGACCCGGAGACGCGCACCGCGGAGATCGTGGCCACGGGCCAGGACGTGCGCGGCAAGGGCGGGGCGGATCTGCGCCTCACCAGCCGGCTGCGCGAGGTGGGCCCGCAGGAGACGGAGGTGACGGCCGTCTCGCAGGTGAACATCACCGGCATCCTGGCGCAGATGGGGCGCGGGATGGTCGAGGACGTGAGCGACCAGATGTTCCAGATCTTCTCGCAGCGGATGCGGGAGGAGCTGGAGTCCGCCGCGCCCGCCCAGGTCCCCGAGCCCGCGGCCGCCTCCGGGGCTGCCGCGGCCGTGACCGCGGTCGCCGCGGCGCCGGCGTCGGCCGGCATCGCCGTGGCGGTCCCGCCGCCGAGCCCGGCGCGCTCCCCCGCGCCGCGCACCGCCGCGCCGGAAGCGCTGGACCTGGGATCGCTGGGCGCCCGGGTCGCCGGCCGCGCCGCGGCGCGCACGCTCGGCGCCCCGACGCCGCTGTGGCTGGCGCTGCTCCTGGCCGCCGCCGTCGCCTTCCTGCTGGTCCGCCGCTGAACCCGCTGCCCCTCACCGAAGAGGAGGAACGATGATCCCGTCCGGCTTCGACTACCATGCACCCGCCACCCTCCCGGAGGCGATCGCGTTGCTGCGCGAGCACCGGGACGACGCCAAGGTGCTCTCCGGGGGGCAGAGCCTCCTGCCCCTCCTCAAGCTCCGGCTCGGCTCGGCCGCCCACCTCGTCGACATCGGGCGCATCCCCGGCCTCGAGTACGTCCGCGAGGAGCGCGGCATGCTCCGCATCGGGGCCTGCACGCGCGAGGCCGCGCTGGAGGACTCGGAGCTGGTCCGCACCCGCTACCCGATCCTCCACGACACCGCCCGGGTCATCGCCGATCCCATCGTGCGCAACCGCGCCACGGTGGGCGGCAACCTGGCCCACGGCGACCCCGGCAACGATCACCCGGCCACCATGCTGGCGCTGGGCGCCGAGGTGGTGGCGGTCGGGCCCGAGGGCGAGCGGGTCATCCCCATCGACAAGCTCTTCGTCGGGCTCTTCGCCACCGCGCTGCGGCCGGACGAGATCCTGACCGAGATCCGCATCCCGGTGCCGGGCTCCCGCAGCGGCGGCGCCTACCAGAAGCTCGAGCGCAAGGTGGGCGACTACGCCACCGCGGCTGCCGCGGCCCAGGTCACGCTCACCGCCTCGGGGACCATCGAGCGGGCGGGCCTCGGGCTCACCAACGCCGGCAAGACGCCGGTCCATGCCACCGCCGCGGAGGCGTACCTGCGCGGCCGCAAGCCGGACGCGGCCACGCTGGCCGAGGCGGCGCGGATCGCCGCCCAGGGTGCCTCCCCGACCGCCGACCGGCGCGGGGCGGTCGAGTACAAGCGCGAGATGGCGCGCGTCATGGCGGCACGGGCCCTGGCCCAGGCCGTCGAGCGGGCGGGGAGGAACTGAACCATGTCGACCCATGACATCCAGGTCACCGTGAACGGGGTGGCCTACCAGGCGCAGGTCGAGGCGCGCCTGCTGCTGGTCCACCTGCTCCGCGAGAACCTGCGGCTGACCGGCACGCACATCGGCTGCGACACCACCCACTGCGGCGCCTGCACGGTGCTCCTCGACGGGACGCCGGTGAAGTCGTGCACGGTGCTGGCGGTCCAGGCCGACGGCCGCAAGATCACCACCGTGGAGGGGCTGGAGAAGGACGGCAAGCTCCACCCCGTCCAGCAGGGCTTCACCGACCAGCACGGCCTGCAGTGCGGCTACTGCACCCCCGGGATGATGCTCACCAGCTGCGCGCTGCTGGCCAGGAACCCGAACCCCAGCGAGCTGGAGATCCGGGAGGCCATCTCCGGGAACCTCTGCCGCTGCACCGGATACGTGAACATCGTCAAGGCCGTGCGGCAGGCGGCCGAACGCATGCGGGCCGAGGGCTCGTCGGGCGCCGAGGCGCCGCGCACCGCCGCTGCCGCCGCCAGCCGATGAACGGAGGGTGACATGGGAACCATGAACGAACCCAGGACCGACGCCAAGATCTGCGGGATGGGCCACTCGATGAAGCGCAAGGAGGATCCGCGCCTCATCCGCGGCCAGGGGCACTACGTCGACGACATCCAGCTCCCGGGCATGCTGTACATGGACATCGTCCGCAGCCCCTTCGCCCACGCGAAGATCAAGTCCATCGACACCACCCGCGCCATGCAGGTCCCGGGCGTGCTGGCGGTGATCACCGGCGAGACGCTGGCCAAGTACAACCTGCACTGGATGCCGACCCTCTCGGCGGACACGCAGATGGTGCTCCCCACCGACACGGTCATGTACCAGGCGCAGGAGGTGGCGGCCGTCATCGCCACCAGCCGCTACGCCGCGGCCGACGGCGCCGACGCCGTCGACGTGGACTACGAGCAGCTCCCGGTGCTGGTCGACCCCTTCAAGGCGCTCGCCCCGGGCGCGCCGGTGCTGCGCACCGACAAGAAGGACAAGAAGGACAACCTGGCCTTCCACTGGGAGGCCGGGGACCGCGCCGCCACCGACAAGGCCTTCGCCGAGGCCGAGGTGGTGGTGTCCCAGGACATCTACGTCCCCCGCATCCACGTGGCCTCGATCGAGACCTGCGGGTGCATCGCCGACTTCAACAAGGCCGAGGGGAAGCTCACCGTCTACATGACCACCCAGGCGCCGCACGCGGTGCGCACCGTCTTCGCCCTGGTGGCCGGGCACGTCGGCCTCTCCGAGGAGCGGATCCGCATCATCTCGCCCGACATCGGGGGCGGCTTCGGCGGGAAGGTGCCGGTCTACCCCGGCTACGTCATCGCGGTGGCCGCCTCGGTCGTGATCGGCAAGCCGGTGAAGTGGATCGAGGACCGGATGGAGAACCTGCAGGCCG
>Ga0316628_100004717_pt1 | contig 10760 bp, 9 predicted proteins | sample OWC_Aug_M2_C1_D5_FD_207648 | JGI IMG/M metagenome (GOLD analysis project Ga0316628, IMG submission 207648) | Wetland soil microbial communities from Old Woman Creek delta, Ohio, United States - OWC_Aug_M2_C1_D5_C | ecosystem: Environmental > Terrestrial > Soil > Wetlands | place: USA: Ohio... | reverse complement strand
CCTGGCCTTCCTGTGGTTCAACGCTTATCCGGCGGAAGTGTTCATGGGCGACGTCGGCGCGTTGGCACTGGGCGCCGCGCTGGGAGCGGTGGCAGTGATCATCCGCCAGGAACTGGTGCTGTTCATCATGGGTGGCGTGTTCGTGGTGGAGGCGGTGTCGGTGATGCTGCAGGTGTCCTGGTTCAAATACACCAAGAAGAAATACGGCACCGGCCAGCGCATCCTGCTGATGGCGCCGCTGCATCACCATTTCGAGCAGAAGGGCTGGAAGGAGACGCAGGTCGTCGTCCGTTTCTGGATCATCACCATGCTACTGGTGCTCATCGGATTGGCGACGCTGAAACTGAGATAAACGATGAATGAACTGCGCGGACAATCGGTGCTGGTACTCGGTCTCGGTGAGACCGGGTTGTCGCTCGCACGCTACCTGAGTGCGCAGGGCGCGCGCCTGTGCGTCGCCGACAGCCGCATCGAGCCGCCCGGCATCGCCACTTTGCGCAGCGAACTGCCGCAGGCCGAGGTGCATTGCGGTCCGTTCGGCGACGAACTGCTGCAGGGGGTGGATCGCATCGCCATCAGTCCCGGAGTGCCGCTGGCAGATCCGTTCGTGCAGCGCGCTATCGCGCGCGGCATCCCGGTCGAAGGCGACATCGAACTGCTGGCGCAGCAGCTCGCCACCAACGACTACCGCCGCAATACAAAAGTCGTCGCCATCACCGGCGCCAACGGCAAGACCACCGTCACCAGCATGGTCGGCGCGATGTGTGCTGCGGCAGGCCTGGACACGCAGGTGGCGGGCAACATCTCGCCTGCGGTGCTGGATGCGCTGCGCTGCCGCGATCAGCAACCGCAAGTGTGGGTGCTGGAGCTGTCCAGTTTCCAGCTCGAAACCACCTATACGCTGGATGCCGATGCGGCAGTGGTGCTCAACGTGACCGAAGACCATCTTGACCGTTATGCCGGCAGCTTGGAGGCCTACGCCGCAGCCAAGGCGCGCGTCTTTCACGGCAATGGGGTGCAGGTGGTGAACCGCGACGATCCGCGCAGCGACGCGATGCGGATCGCAGGGCGCAGGCAAGTCAGCTTCGGCCTGAACCCGCCGATGCGCGAGAGCGACTGGGGCATCAGGCGCGACGGCGCAACGACCTGGCTGATGCAGGGTGAGCAAAAGATATTGCGCGCAGATGAACTGCAAGTGACCGGCCTGCACAATGTGGCAAATGCGCTGGCAGCGCTGGCGCTGTGCCGCGCGCTTGGAATGCCGCTGACACCGCTGGTGAATGCGCTGCGTGCTTTCAGGGGCCTGCCGCACCGCGTGGAAAAGGTCGCGGAAGTAAACGGCATCAGCTATTACGACGACTCCAAGGGCACCAATGTCGGCGCGACCGAAGCGGCCTTGAAAGGTTTGGGCAAACCGGCGGTGGTGATCCTCGGCGGCGACGGCAAGGGGCAGGATTTTTCGCCTTTGAAAGAAGCCGTCGCGCAGCATGCCCGAGCCGCGGTATTGATCGGGCGCGACGCGCCATTGATCGAGAAAGCGCTCGCCGGTTGCGGCAAGCCGGTGCTGAACGCGCATGACATGGATGAGGCGGTAAGCATGTCGACCGCGATCGCACAGGCCGGCGACGCGGTGCTGATGTCGCCTGCCTGCGCCAGCTTTGATATGTACAGGAACTATCTGCATCGAGCGGAAGTGTTCATTGCGGCGGTGAAGAGAACGGAGGCAGCATGTTCAGTGCGACACTGAATGCGCCGCGCCGCGCCGTGGCGGAATACGACGTCGTGTTGACCTGGATCGTCACCGCGCTGCTCGCCATCGGCTTGGTGATGGTCTATTCGGCCTCCATCGCGACGGCCGAAGCCGGCAAATACACCGGCTACCAGGCGACCTATTACCTGGTGCGCCACGGTATTTTCATCCTGACCGGCGTAGTGGCGGGCATCATCGCCTTCCAGATTCCGAGCCAGATGTGGCAGAAGTATGCGCCGTACCTGTTCCTGGCGGGCGTCGTGCTGTTGTTGCTGGTATTGATCCCGGGCATCGGCAAGTCGGTCAACGGCAGCCGCCGCTGGCTGCCGCTGGTCATCGTCAACCTGCAGCCGTCCGAACTGATGAAGCTGTTCGCCGTGCTGTATGCGGCCGATTACGCCGTGCGCAAGGGCGCGGTGAAGGATCACCTGCTGCAGCCGTTCCTGCCGATGTTCGCCGTGATGGCGCTGGTCGGTGCGCTGCTGTTGCTGGAGCCGGACATGGGCGCGTTCGTGGTGATCTGCGTGATCGCGATGGGCACGCTGTGGCTGGGCGGCTTCAACCTGAGGATATTCGGCGGGCTGCTGCTGCTGTTGCCGCTGGCGTTCGCCGCGCTGATCTTTTCCTCCGAGTACCGTATGCAGCGCGTCATCGGCTTCATGGATCCATGGTCCGATCCTTACGGCAAGGGCTACCAGCTTAGCCACGCGCTGATCGCATTTGGCCGCGGCGAATGGCTGGGGGTGGGCTTGGGCGGCAGCGTGGAGAAGCTGTTCTACTTGCCGGAGGCGCACACCGACTTCCTGCTTGCGGTCATCGCGGAGGAACTGGGACTGTTCGGCGTGTTCGCCGTCATCCTGCTGTTCGGCTGGCTCATCGTGCGCGCCTTCGCCATCGGACGGCAGGCGGCGATGTCGGAGCGGCTGTTCGCTGCGCTAGTGGCGCAAGGCATCGCGGTCTGGCTCGGCGTGCAGGCGATGATCAACATCGGCGTGAACATGGGCGTGCTGCCGACCAAAGGCTTGACCCTGCCCTTCCTCAGCTTCGGCGGCAGCGGCGTAGCGGCGAACTGCGTGGCGATTGCCGTGCTGTTGCGGATTGATTATGAAAACAGACGGGTTGCACGGGGACTTCCGATATGAGCAGACACGTTCACGACACGTCTGTTTTGGCGAAGGCTAACTTGCACAGGCAAGTTAAGCCCCAACGGGGCGGCCGTAGCCAAAATCGAAGGGTCGCCAGAAGGCTGCCGATATGAGTACGCGCACCATCTTGATTATGGCGGGTGGTACTGGCGGCCACATCTACCCCGGGCTGGCGGTGGCAGATGCCCTGCGTGCGCAAGATTGGCAGGTGGTGTGGCTGGGTGCGCCGAACAGCATGGAAGCTGAACTGGTGCCCAAACATGGCTACGAGGTCGCGTGGGTGAATTTCTCCGGCGTGCGTGGCAAGGGCGCGATGCGCCTCTTGACGTTGCCGTTCACGCTGCTGCGCGCGCTGGGACAAAGCGCGGCAGCGATTTTCCGTCATCGCCCCGATGTGGTGCTGGGGATGGGCGGCTACATCACCATGCCGGGCGGCTTGATGGCAGCGATCCTGCGCCGTCCGCTGGTCATCCACGAACAGAATTCCATCGCCGGCATGAGCAACAAAGTGCTGGCGAAGTTGGCGACACGAGTATTGAGCGGTTTCCCGGACGTGCTGAAAGGCACCCAGTGGTGCGGCAATCCGGTGCGTGCCGACATCGCAGCCTTGCCCGAGCCGCAGGCGCGGTACGCCGCGCGCAGCGGCAAGCTGAACGTGCTGGTGGTGGGCGGCAGCCTCGGTGCCCAGGCGCTCAACGAGGCATTGCCGCAGGCGCTGGCGAAGATGAACGGACAGGAACGGCCGAACGTGTTGCACCAGACCGGCAAGAAACACTTCGAGACGGTGCAGCAACTCTATGCCCGGGCCGGCGTGAGCGCCGACATCCGCGCTTTCCTCGACGACATGGCGGACCAGTACGCCAGGGCCGATGTGGTGATCTGCCGTGCCGGTGCGCTGACCGTCGCCGAATTGGCGGCGGCGGGTGTGGCGAGCGTGCTGATCCCGTTCCCGTTCGCGGTGGACGACCACCAGACGCACAATGCTCGCTTCCTGAGCGAGCACGGCGCGGCGGTGCTGTTGCCGCAAACGGAATTGAGCGCGGATAAGCTGGCGCAGCTGTTGCGCGGCCTGGATCGGGAAAGACTGCTGGCGATGGCAGAGGCCGCGCGCAGCCTGGCGAAACCGGATGCGACACAGCAAGTGGCGCAGGTGTGCGTTTCTCTCGCTGGATGAAATGAGGCTACCAATATGAAACACAAGATCAAACACATTCACTTCGTCGGCATCGGCGGCTCCGGCATGAACGGCATCGCCGAGGTACTGCTCAACCTCGGCTTCAAGGTGAGCGGTTCCGACCTGGCTGACAGCGCGGTCACGCAACGCCTGCAGACGCTGGGCGCGATCTTCCGCCAGGGGCATGACGCAAAGAATCTGCGCGATGCCGACGCGGTGGTGGTGTCTACGGCAGTGAAAGCTGACAACCCCGAAGTCGTTGCAGCACGCGAACGGCGCATCCCCATCGTGCCGCGCGCAGTGATGCTGGCCGAACTGATGCGCCTGCGCCAGGGCATAGCAGTGGCGGGTACGCACGGCAAAACCACTACCACTTCGCTGGTGACCAGCGTGCTGGCCAAAGGCGGCTACGATCCGACTTTCGTCATCGGCGGCCGGCTCAACAGCAGCGGCGCGAACGCAAGGCTTGGCACGGGCGAGTTCATCGTGGCCGAAGCGGACGAATCCGATGCCTCGTTCCTGTATCTCACGCCGATCCTCGCGGTGGTCACCAACATAGACGCCGACCACATGGAGACCTACGGCCACGACTTCAACAAATTGAAGCAGGCGTTCGTCGATTTCGTGGAGCGACTGCCGTTCTACGGCCGCGCCATGCTGTGCGTGGACGACGCCAACGTGCGCGAGATCCTGCCGCGCATCAGCAAGCCGATCACCACCTACGGTTTCAGCGAGGACGCCCAGATCCGTGCGGTCAACGTGCGCCACGAGGGCGGCCAGATGCGCTTCACCGCGCAATGCCGCCATGACGAGAAATGCCTGTTCGACGGCAAGCCGCTCGATCTGGATGTCACGCTGAACCTGGCTGGCGTGCACAACGTGCTGAACGCGCTGGCCGCCATCGCGGTCGGGCTGGAAGTCGGCGTGCAGCCTGCCGCCATCGTCGCGGCACTGGCCGAATTCGAGGGCGTGGGACGGCGCATGCAGCGCTATGGCGAGATTCCGCTGGCATCCGGCGGCTCGTTCACGCTGATCGACGATTACGGCCATCACCCGGCGGAAATGAAAGCGACTCTCGCGGCGGTGCGCGGCGCTTTCCCCGGCAAGCGGCTGCTGCTCGCTTTCCAGCCACATCGCTTCACGCGCACGCGCGACCTCTTTGAGGACTTCGTGAAGGTGCTGAGCGGGGTGGATGCGCTGGCGCTGGCGGAGGTATATGCGGCCGGCGAAGCGCCCATCGTGGCGGCCGACGGGCGCGCCTTGATGCACGCCCTGCGCGTGGCCGGCCAAAGCGAAGCGGTGTTCGTCGAGAACATCGCCGACATGCCCCAGACCATCCTGCAAATGGCCAAGGATGGCGATGTCGTATTGACCATGGGCGCGGGTTCCATCGGCGGCGTGCCGAATTCTGTGAAGCAGTTGGCGCAAAAATGAACATGAGCGAACCGATACAGTTCAGAGCCGAGGGGTTGCGTGGAGAGATGCTCCATGACGAACCCATGTCGCGCCACGTGAGCTGGCGTGCGGGGGGGGTCGCGCAGCGCCTGTACCGCCCGGCCGATCTTGCCGATCTGCAGAGCTTCCTGCGGCAAATGCCCGCGAGCGAACCGCTGCTGGCGGTGGGGCTCGGCAGCAATCTGCTGGTGCGCGATGGCGGTTATCGCGGCACGGTGGTGCAGATGGTGGGCGCATTGACCGAGCTGCGCCTGGACGGCGACCTGATCTATGCGCAGGCCGGTGTGCCAGGCGCCAAGCTGGCGCGGTTTGCGGCGACCAACAACCTGTGCGGCGCGGAGTTCTTCGTCGGCATCCCCGGCACGCTGGGCGGCATGCTGGCGATGAACGCAGGCTGCTACGGCGGCGAGACCTGGCAGAAGGTGCAGCGCGTGCAGGTGCTGACGCGCCGCGGCGAGCTGCTGGAGCGCACGCCACAGGAATACGAGATCGGCTACCGCTCAGTGAAGAGGATACGGAATACAGAATACGGGATACAGGACGAAGTTCACGGAGTAGAGAATTTGGCTGAATCCTGTATCCCGAATCCTGAATCCTCGGAAGAGTTCTTCGTCGGCGCCTGGCTGAAGCTGGAACCGGGCGATGTCGAGGCAGCGCGCCAGCAGATCAAGGCGCTGATGGAGAAGCGCAGCGCCAGCCAGCCCTTGCAGTTGCCGAACGCGGGTTCGGTGTTCCGCAACCCGCCGGGCAATCATGCGGCAAAGTTGATCGAAGGTTGCGGACTGAAAGGCAAGCGTATCGGCGGTGCGCAGGTGTCGGAAAAGCATGCCAACTTCATCGTCAATATGGGCGGAGCGACGGCAACGGACATTGAAAATCTGATTGAAGAAGTACAGGCAACAGTTGAAGCCAAGACCGGGGTGAAGTTGCATCCCGAAGTAAGGATCGTAGGAGAACGAATTTGAATAAGTTTGGAAAAGTTGCTGTCTTGTTTGGCGGGCGCTCGGCTGAGCGCGAGGTGTCGTTGAAGAGCGGCGGTGCAGTACTGGCCGCGCTGCAGCGCAGCGGCGTGGATGCCCACGCCTTTGACCCGGCGCAACGCGACCTGTCCGAGCTCAAGAAAGAGAAGTTCGATCGCGTGTTCATCGCGCTGCATGGCCGCTACGGCGAAGATGGTACGGTGCAGGGCGCGCTGGAATTGCTGGGCATCCCTTACACCGGCAGCGGCGTAATGGCGTCGGCCATTGCGATGGACAAGTGGCGCACCAAGCTGGTGTGGCAGGCAATGGGCTTGCCGATCCCCGAGTACGAGGCGCTGACTCAGCCTACCGACTGGAATGCGGTGGCTAACCACCTTGACCTGCCGCTGTTCGTGAAGCCTTCCAGCGAAGGGTCCAGCGTCGGCGTGACCAAGGTGAAGACAGTAGAGGAATTGCCTGCCGCGTATGCCGAGGCTGCCAGGCACGACAAGGTGGTGATCGCCGAAAGCTTCATGAGCGGCGGCGAATATACCGCAGCCATCCTGAACGGCCGCGCGCTGCCGGTAATCAAGATCGAACCGGCCAACGAGTTCTACGACTATGAGGCGAAGTACCTGCGCGACGACACGCGCTATCTGTGTCCGTGCGGACTGGCTGCGGCGGAAGAAGCGGAAATGCAGCAACTGGCTTTGCAGGCGTTTGCACTGATCGGCGGGCAGGGCTGGGGGCGCGTGGATTTTTTGCGCGACGAACAGGGCAAAGCGTATCTGCTTGAAGTGAATACCTCGCCCGGCATGACTGATCACAGCTTGGTGCCGATGGCAGCACGGCAGGCAGGAATCAGCTTTGACCAGCTGGTGTTGCAGATATTGGAGGGGGCGCATGTGGGATAACGCACCGCTGCTGCGCACCGCTGCGAACCTGCTGTTCGGCCTCAGTCTGGTGCTGGTGCTGTATGGCGTCGTGCGCTACGTGCTGCGCTTGCCGGTGTTCGCGTTGCGGGCGGTGGAACTGACCGCCGCACCGCAGCGCGTCCCTTACGAGCAGCTGGAAAAAGTGGTGCACGAGCAGGTGAGCGGCAATTTCTTTACCGTCGATCTGGAGCGCACGCGGCAGGCGTTCGAGAAACTGCCTTGGGTGCGCAAGGTGAGTGTGCGGCGAAAGTTTCCGTGGAGCCTGGAAGTGCAAATTGAGGAGCAACTCGCGCTGGCGAGTTGGAACGGCACGGCATTGGTAAATACGCATGGCGAAGTCTTCATGGCGCAGTGCGAAAGGATGATGCCAAAGGCGGCGCAAAGACCGGACGGAGTCCGGGGCAGTGCAGCCCTTGCGGGGGTGTCGGGCACCCATCGGCCTCCCTCTTGCGGGGAAACCGAGCAGGCATTGCCTGCGTTCATCGGTCAACCGGACACCGCGGCACAGGTGACGCAGATGTACAACGAACTCCGTGCGGTGCTGCAGCCGATGCAGCAGCAGATCGCGCAGATCAGCCTGTCGCCCCGCTATGCGTGGCAGGTGAAGTTGGGCAACGGGATGGTGCTGGAGCTGGGCCGCGAACAAATGCAGGAGCGCATGAAGCGCTTCGTTACGGTATATCCATACAGCCTGGCTGCGCTGCCACGGCCGCTGAACCGTTTGGATCTGCGCTATCGCAACGGGTTTGCCGCCTACCTGCCGGGCGGAAATGTTTGAAGGTGTAGCAAGGGGACAGCGATGAGCAAGAACTGGGAAAACAAAAATCTGATCGTGGGGCTGGACATCGGCACGTCGAAGATTGCGTGCATTGTCGCCGAGATCAGGCCGGAAGGCACGCTGGAAGTGATTGGTGCGGGTATGCATCAGTCTTCCGGCATGAAGAAGGGGATGGTGGTGAACATCGACGCCACCGTCAGCGCCATCCAGCGTGCGCTGGAAGAGGCGGAGCTGATGGCCGACTGCAAGATACGCGAAGTCTATACCGGCATCGCGGGCAGCCACATCCGCAGCTCCAATGCCAACGGCATGATCAAGATCAAAGACAAGGAAGTCGCGCACACCGACATCCTGCGCGCGGTGGAGACGGCCAGTTCGATCAGCCTGCCTGGCGATCAGCAGATTCTGCATATCCTGGAACAGGAATTCAGCATCGACGGCCAGGAGGGCATCAAGAAGCCCCTCGGCATGAGCGGGATGCGCCTGGAGGTGGATATTCACATCGTCACCGGCGCGGTGTCGGCGGTGCAGAACATCCTGAAGTGCATCCACCGCTGCGGTCTGGAAGTGAACGAGATGATCCTGCAGCCGCTGGCGTCGAGCAAGTCGGTGCTGGCCGATGACGAGAAGGAGCTGGGGGTGTGCCTGGTGGATATCGGCGGCGGCACGACGGATGTGGCTGTGTTCACCAACGGAGCAATCCGCCATACGGCGGTGATTCCCATTGCGGGCGACCAGATCACCAACGACATTGCGATGGCGCTGCGCACACCGACCAAGGATGCCGAGGACATCAAGATCAAATACGGTTGCGCCTTGCGTCAACTGGCCAACGATGCGCCGATCGAGGTGCCCGGCGTGGGGGAGCGCAGCGCACGCATGTTGTCGCGGCAGACCCTGGCGGAGGTGATCGAACCACGCGTGGAGGAGCTGTATTCCCTGGTGCAGCAAGAGCTGCGCCGCAGCGGTTTCGAGGACCTGCTTTCCTCCGGCATCGTGCTGACCGGTGGCAGCAGCGCCATGCAGGGCATGGTCGAACTAGGCGAAGAGATATTCCATATGCCGGTGCGGATGGGAGTGCCGCGCAGCATCGGCGGCTTGTCGGATGTAGTAAAGACCCCGCGCTATGCCACTGGCGTCGGCCTGTTGCTGTACGGGCTGGACAAGCATCGGCGCGACGAAGTGGCACGCGTGAGTTCAGGTTCATTCAGCGACGTGTTGGCGAATATGAAAACCTGGTTCCAACGGAATTTCTAGTGTTCAGGTTCAGGATCGGTTTGCATTTTAGAAAAGGAGAAAACTATGTTTGAACTGATGGATGCACAGCCGCAAGGGGCAGTGATCAAAGTGGTGGGGGTGGGCGGTTGCGGCGGCAACGCTGTCGACCACATGATCGAACAAGGGGTGCAGGGCGTCGAGTTCATCGCGATCAATACCGATGCGCAGGCGCTCAAGCGCAGCAAGGCGCGTGTGCAGCTGCAGATTGGCGCGAACCTGACCAAGGGGTTGGGCGCGGGGGCCAAGCCGGAAATCGGCCAGGCCGCCGCAGAGGAGGACCGCGAGCGCATCGCCGAGATGATAAACGGGGCGAACATGGTGTTCATCACGGCCGGCATGGGCGGCGGCACCGGAACCGGGGCGGCGCCCATCGTGGCGCAAGTGGCCAAAGAGTTGGGTATCCTGACCGTGGCGGTAGTGACCAAGCCTTTCATCTTCGAAGGCAAGCGCATGACGCTGGCACAGAGCGGCATCGAGGAATTGGCGACCCACGTCGACTCGCTCATCATCGTGCCGAACGCCAAGCTGATGGAAGTGCTGGGCGGCAAGACTACATTGGCGGAGGCGTTCAAGGCTGCGAACGGAGTGCTGCAGGGCGCGGTCGCGGGCATCGCCGAAGTCATCAACGTCCCGGGCATGGTGAACGTGGACTTCGCCGACGTGTGCACGCTCATGTCCGAGAATGGCATGGCGATGATGGGGGCCGCCTCCGCCTCCGGCGAAGGTCGTGCGCAACGGGCAGCGGAGCAAGCCATCGCCAGTCCGCTGCTGGAAGATGTGGATTTGTCTGGGGCGCGTGGCGTACTGGTCAACATCACGTCCAGCTCTACTCTGACTCTGGAAGAACTGCATGACGTGATGAATTGCTTTCAGTTTGCCGCATCCGAGGCGACCGTCATCGTGGGCTCGGTGTTCGACGAGAGCATGGGGGACGAGTTGCGTGTAACCATCGTAGCTACCGGTCTGGGCGCACCGGTCGCGCGCAAGCAGCCGAAGCCGTCGCTGGTTTACGAAACCAAGCGTACCGGCACGCACGACGCGCCGCTGGTGAACTACAGCGAACTGGACATGCCGGCAGTGATCCGTACCGGCCGTCATCGCGAAGCAGTCGAGGCGATGAAGCAATCGGGCGTGGATCCGCTCGACATTCCGTCGTTCCTGCGCAAGCAGGCCGACTGAGCGCGGGGCGGGCAGAACGGCAGGGCAACGGGGCTAGCCGTCGGCCTGTGTTAAACTTCACACCGTTTTTGTCAGGTACTTGGAATGGTCAAGCAGCGCACATTGAA
>Ga0316628_100004716_pt1 | contig 10760 bp, 7 predicted proteins | sample OWC_Aug_M2_C1_D5_FD_207648 | JGI IMG/M metagenome (GOLD analysis project Ga0316628, IMG submission 207648) | Wetland soil microbial communities from Old Woman Creek delta, Ohio, United States - OWC_Aug_M2_C1_D5_C | ecosystem: Environmental > Terrestrial > Soil > Wetlands | place: USA: Ohio... | reverse complement strand
GGGAGAGCTTCCGTTCCAGGGAGACCGGGACCTGTCGGTCATCCATTCCATCATCCACGAGGAGCCGAAACCGCTCAAACAGCGGAGACCTCCAGTACCGGAGGAGTTGCAGCAGGTCGTCGCCCGTGCGCTCAGGAAGAACCGCGACGCGCGCTACGGTTCTGCCGGGGACATGCTCAAGGACCTCCGGGCTTATGAGACGAGCCTGCAGCTCGAACGCTCGGGCGTCTTGAGCTTGAAAACATTGGCCCGGCGTCTGCGCCGTCCGGCGGTTGCCGTACCCACGGTGCTCGCCATCGTTGCGATTGCTGCCGGGGCGTTCTTCTTCTTCAAACATCAGGCCAAGGTGCGCTGGGCCAAGACCGTGGCGCTGCCGGAGATCGAGCGGATGATCAAGGAGAACGATGCGTGGCGGAACCTCGTCCCGCCTTACCGCCTGGCGGTTCAGGCCAAGGCCGTCCTCGGGAACGATCCTAAGTTGGAGGAGCTCTTCTCGAAGTGCTCCCTGAACATCAACGTCAAAACGGAGCCTCCCGGTGCCAAGGTCTTCATGAAAGAATACATAACCCCCGACGCCGAATGGTCCTATCTGGGCGAGACACCACTCGAAAAGATCCGGCTGCCCATCGGGATCTTCCGCTGGAAGTTCGATAAGGAGGGCTACGAGACGGTCCTGGCGGTTTCTTCAACGTGGACGATAGATTACCAGAAGCGTGCTCTTGTTCTTCCCTATGATGTTGTCAGGACGATGGACAAGGAGGGCAGCATCCCGCCGGGCATGGTCCGCGTTCAGGGCGGGCAAACGCAACGCGGAAAGCTGGAGGATTATTTCATCGACCGGTGCGAAGTCACCAACAGGCAATTCAAGGAATTCGTCGACAAAGGCGGGTACGGAAATAGGGAATATTGGAAACATAAGTTCGTCAAAGACGGAAGGGAGTTGACCTGGGAAGAGGCCATGAAAGAGTTCGTGGATGCTACAGATCAACCGGGGCCGTCCACGTGGCAGGGAGGGTCCTATCCCGAGGGAGAAGGCGATTATCCGGTTTCAGGGGTCAGCTGGTATGAGGCGGCCGCCTATGCGGAGCACGCCGGGAAAAGCCTGCCGACATCTCCCCATTGGAGCGTGGCCAGAGGCGGGATAACCCCGTGGATCGAGAATCCTCAACTCGGAGGCTTCGCGATCTTGGCACCCTTCTGCAATTTTCTGGGCAAAGGCCCCGTTCCCGTGGGAAGTCTGCCGGGCCTCACATCCTTCGGAGCCTTCGACATGGCGGGCAACGTCCGGGAATGGTGCTGGAACGAAACTCCGGCGGGGAGGATCATCCGGGGCGGCGCCTGGGGCGATAACACCTACGCGTTTGGGAACCGAGGCCAGGCTCCGGCGATGGACCGTTCCGACAAGAACGGATTTCGATGCGCCCTCTATGCCGACCCGGAGAAAATCCCCGCTACGGCAGTCCAGTTCGAGAATCTCGTCGAGCCCATGGATCCTTCCCAAGTGAAGCCGGTTCCGGACCCGGTTTTCCAGATCTACAAGGAGCAGTTCTCCTACGACAAGACGGAGCTCGACGCCCGCGTGGAATCAAGGGAGGAAAACCCGGAAGGCTGGATCCATGAGAAAGTATCTTTCAACGCCGCCTACGGGGGCGAGCGGGTCCTGGCCCATCTCTTCCTGCCCAAAAACGCGCGAGCTCCCTATCAAACCGTGATCTATTTCCCGGGAAGTGGTTCGGTCGCTGAGAGTTCGAGCCGTAATATCGAGAGTTATTATGAATTTCCGTTGTTCCTTTCTTATCTGGTGAAGAACGGTCGGGCTGTCCTCTATCCCGCGTATAAAGGAACCTTCGAGCGGGGGGGGCCGTCTTTTCCTGCTATCCATGGAGGGGCCCCAACGCATGCCTTTACGGAATTCCTGATCCAGGTGGTCAAAGATTTTAGAAGATGCATTGACTATCTGGAGACCCGACCGGATATCGACGCAGGTAAGCTCGCCTATTACGGTATGAGTTGGGGCGGACTATTAGGGGCGACCATTCCGGCTGTGGAGGAGCGCCTTGCAGCCAGCGTATTATTGGGTGGGGCCTTGTCCTTTTCCCCGACGGCATACCGGCCTGAATCCCATCCCATCAATTATATAACCAGGGTCCGGACGCCGACGTTAATGCTGAACGGCAGGTATGATTCCCTCGACGGGGTCGAGACGGGCATCAAGCCGATGTTCAACCTTCTGGGAACGCCTGCCGAAAACAAGAAACTCATCCTCTATGACACCGACCATATCCCTCCCCGAAACGAATACATCAAAGAGACGCTGGCTTGGCTGGACAAGTACCTGGGGCCGGTGAAGAAAGAATAAGTCCTTCCGTCCCGCCATGGAATTCAAGGGGGGCAAGAGGACGGTGTAATGGGCCAAAACCGCCTTCAGCTCTGCCGTGGTTTCTTAACCCCCCTGTGGTCCCCCTGTGCTTGTCCAGATGCGGACACCAACTGTTCGAAAGAGGACGCTTTCCGAATTGAAGAGGCGAGTGACAGGGAGCGATAGGCTCTCACCATTGGCATGAAAATTGCAAGCATAGAGAGTGAAAGTATATTCGCGAATGAGGTATCTATGATATCGAGAACGCTGATGGCCGCTTCGACGCGGCCGATCATCCTGGCCATTCTTTCGCGGGGCGAAGACTACGGTTACAGCCTCATCCAGAAAGTGAAAGGGTTTTCAGGAGGAAATATCGACTGGACGGAGGGCATGATCTACCCGGTCCTCCAAAGGATGGAGGTCGACGGGCTGATCTCCTCCCAATGGAAGATGTCCGCGGACAAACGGCCCCGGCGGTATTTCCGGATCACCGAGCGCGGCCGGGAAGAACTGGCTGCAGAACTGACGGGATGGGGAAATGTCTGGAAGGCGCTGAATCATTTCGCCAAGCCGCTTCGAGCGGAGGAGTGAACGACAGGAGAGCGACAATGTTCGACCTTGAGAAATCCATACACGCCTGGAAAAGAGATTTACAAGGGCAGGAAACGCTCGAGGATGGGACGATCGCCGACCTCGAGATCCACCTCCGGGACGCCGTCGACGCCCTGAAAAAAGAGGGGGTCCCTGAAGAGGAGGCCTTCCGCCAGGCCGTCGCCCGGGTGGGAGGGGCCGAGGGCCTCGCCTCCGAGTGCGGCAAGGTCCGGGAGTACCGGCTCGACCTCCGATCGCCTTGGCGACCGTCCCGCTTCATGCCGGCCCTCATGGGGGGCTACCTCAAAGTCGCCCTCCGCAAGTTCAGGTGGCAGAAGGGCTATTCCTTCATCAATATCGCTGGCCTGACCGTCGGCATGACCTGCGTGGTCCTGCTGCTTTTATGGATCCAGGACGAGCTGAGCTTTGACAAATTCCATGAGAAGATCGACGACATCTACATCGTCTCGGCCCGAATCAAGAGCGAACGGGAGCAATTGCAGGTGCCCTCGGTTCCCGGGGTGGGTCCGCTCTTGGAAGAGCTTTTCCCGGAAGTGGAAGAATCGGCCCGGTTCCTCGCCGGGCACCTGCCGTGTATCCTCAGTTATAAAGATAGAACGTTCTCGGAGCCTGGAATCTTCACCGGAGATCCGGAAGTCCTGGAGATGTTCACATTCCCTTTGACGGACGGGGACCCCAAGACTGCGCTCAAAGATCCCGACTCTCTTGTCCTATCCGAGCGGGTGGCGAAAAAATATTTCGGAAACGAAAACCCCCTTGGCCAGATCGTAACCGTTGACAACCTGTATCCCATGAAAGTCGTGGGAGTCATGAAGGACATCCCGAGGAATTCCACGTTCCGCTTTGACATCCTGATGCCGCTCGAATTTTACGCCAGGAATTATGACAAAGAAGAAGATCTGAAGGGGTTTTCCAATCAAAATTACTTCGTTTTCGTGCGGCTTCGGAAGGGGAGTTCATTTGACGATCTCAACCGGAAAATCAAGGAATTCGTCATGTCCACATACAGGAACGACGAATATGTGCCGGTCCTGCGGCCTTTTGCCAGGTTCCACCTTAACAGGCTGGGCGATGGAGGAGGAAGCATCGAACAGATCCGCCTGATCGGCTTCCTGGGGGCCTTTATCCTTCTCATTGCCTGTATCAACTTCATGAATCTGACCACGGCCCGGTCCGGAAACCGCTCCAGGGAGATCGGGATGCGCAAGGTCGTCGGAGCCTTTCGGAAGGATATCATCAAACAGTTCTATTTTGAGACCTCCCTGCTTGTCTTGATCTCGATGGTCCTGACCGTTTTTCTGGCCAGGCTTTGCCTGCCCGTGTTCAACGGCCTTTCCCAGAAAGAACTGACGCTGGGGCTCCTCCGGAATCCATCGCTTTTGGGATTCTTGGCCGGAATCTCGCTGATCACCGCGTTGACGGCAGGGAGCTATCCGGCTTTGTTCATGTCCTCTTTCAAACCCCTTCGCATGATCAGGGAGTCTGCCGGATCATCATCTCAAAGAGCCGGATTTCGAAAGGTTTTGGTCGTCATCCAATTCAGCCTGGCCATCGGGCTCATCGCGGGAGCCGCGGGTGTCTATAGACAGCTCAACCATGTTCAGACGATGGACCTGGGTTACAACATGGAGAATCTCGTGTTCTTCTCAAGCCAAGGGAAACTCCTTGAGCACTACGAGACGGCAAAAAATGAGTTCCTGCAAATCCCAGGGGTTAAAAAGGTTTCCGCCAGTTCCGCGTATCCCACGGGCGGACGGTCGAATAGCACAAGCTGGCAATGGGAAGGGAAAAATCCGGAGCTTAAACCTCTCATTACGGACATGAGCGTGGACTCTGATTTTCTGGAGGCTTTTGAAATCCCCCTTGTCCAGGGCCGCTTCTTTCGCAGAGAGGGCGATCATTCCGGCAACAGCGGGGAGATATTGATCAATGAAAAAATGGCAGGAATACTCGGCCAGAAAGATCCGATCGACAGGCGGTTGTTTTGGCCTTATAGAGGCCGGAATTACACGGTGATCGGCGTTATCAAAGACTACCTTCCCAATCCAAGTTGGCGGGGGGAAGAACCGCTGATCCTGCACCAGACGCCGGATTCCTTCAGATTCATCTTCCTGAAAATCGACCCGGAAAATATCCCCCAAACCCTGGCTCAAGTCGAAAGCGTCTTCGAACGGTTGAATCCCGGCTTTCCTTTTGAGTATCAATTCCTGGATGCTGCTTACGAAATTCAATTCAACTCTGTCCGCAGAACACGTTCTCTGATGGCTTATCTCGCCGGATTTGCAATCTTCATCTCCTGCCTGGGACTCTTTGGATTGGCCTCGTTCAACGCTGAACAGAAGACCAAAGAGATCGGCATCCGCAAGGTGCTCGGGTCTTCTGTCCCCAGGATTGTGATACTTCTTTCAAAGGATTTAACCCGACTCGTTTTTCTGGCTAACATCATCGCCTGGCCCGTAGCCTGGTATCTCTTGCAGCGGTGGCTTCAGAGTTTTTTGTATCGCACTCAAATTCGCTTCGACATTTTCATCGCTGCCGGAGGGATAGCTTTTTTCATCGCCCTCGTTACGATCAGCGGCCAATCCATCAAAGCCGCCAGGGCCAAGCCGGTAGATTCACTCCGGTATGAATGAGAGAGCGTCCAAGTCATTATCGGGCATAAGTACGGAAGAACGACCGAATCAACCACCCAAACCCCTTATAGCGAATAAGGAGAGGGCCATAAAATATTAATCCCTCTTATCCCCCTTGACCAATCAAGGGGGATAAAATAAGGTCAGCGTTTTGGGTACGGCAGCCGGAAACACCCGCCTATTTTTTTAATTTATCTTTATCCCCCTGGCCCCCCTTGGAATACAAGGGGGGCAATAGGTAGGCAGCAAAAAACGGCCAAAACGCCTTCAAGACTTTAAATTATCTATATTAACCACCCCTACCCCTCCTAGCGAATTAGGAGGGGGCACGGACAAGGTAGGCGTTTTGGGGGGCGTGGTGGGCGATACAGGATTTGAACCTGTGACTCCTACCGTGTGAAGGTAGTACTCTGCCTCTGAGTTAATCGCCCACGGCGGTCATATTTTACGTCATTCGCCGGCAATGTCAATTTCGCCTCTGGCCGGGGGCCGATAAACTTTGATTGACAAGAGGCAATTTTCTCAATATAAATGAATTAATGGCCATCAAGCGGTGTCCTTACTGCCGGGCGATAATCGACGAAAAAGACCAGTATTGCAACAACTGCGGCACCCAACTCCTCTTTCCCGAGGATGCCGAGGCCGAAGAGGAAATCAAGGGGGAAAAGATCATCGACGCGGACGTCGAGGATAAGGACTACGAAATCCCAAAACCTGAAGAAGAGGCGTCCGGAACGGCGGAATCCGCCGAGGAGGAAAAGCTCGAGGAAGAAGAGGTCAAACGGGAAGAATCGGAAGAAGAAGTGATCCTGGTCGACGAAAATAAGCGTGAAGAGGGGGGCACGGATAGCACCACCGAGATTGTTATGGAGGAAGAGGCCCCGGAGGGAAAGCCCGCCGGCATGCCTGCGGGCGGGGATGCCCTTCAGGCGCCTTCGGCTGAGCCCAGCGCAGAAATTCCCGCAGAAGAGACTCCCGACATATTAGCGGCTGAAAGAGATAAGAGCCGACATGAGGCCGAAGAAAGGAAAGCCGAGAAATTCGAGGAAGAACCCGCGGGAGAAAAGGAAGTCCCGGCCGAAAAGAAACCTCTGACTTTTGATACCCGGGAACTTGACCAAATCGGCAGGACGGCAGAGCTGGGAAAGGAACAGATCGAGAAATTTCTGGAGGTCCTCAAGGAAAGAGAAGAGGAAAGCAAAGCCCGGAGCATCAAGCCTCCGGAGCCCGAAGATAATCTTCCCGCTTGGGCGAAAGGGATGAAAGAACAAACCCCGGTCTCCGGATTCGAGCGAGGAGACGAGGCCATGAGCCGGGAGGAAGGGGAGGAGCGGGAGGACCTGGAAGCCGGCGAGCCGTCGCCGGGGGGCGAGGAGGAGGGCGTCGAAGAGAAGGAGAAGAGGCCCGGCCGCCGGATCTCGGATTCAGGGATCGGTCTCCCGGAAAAAGTAACCCAGACGACGCTGCCTTTTGAGAAGCCTATCCCGAGGGAGGAAATCCCCGCCGAAGAGAAAGCCGGCCGCTCCCGGAGGGAAGAATCCTACGAAGAGGAGGAAGAAGAGAAAGGAGCCGCGAGGGTGCGTCCTCCCTTCAAGCTCTCGGTTTTCCTCAAGGCCAAGTCCTTCGATATCCTCTTCGTGGCCGTCTTCTGGCTCGTGTCCTTGTGGCTCGCCGCCCGTTCGATGAACGTGACGATCTTCCAGATGTTCGGTGTCGTCCCGAACGGCCTGTTCGTCTTCCTGGGGGCCCTCCTCGTCCTCTATTTCTTCCTGTTCTATTTTTTCCTCGGCGAGACGCTCGGAGACAGGCTTTTCCGGGACGAGGATTAGGTCTGGATCTCTTCGCCCAACTCGAAATTTGTTCCCAGAAACCTTTCCCTTGCCCGTTCGTCCGCGGCGATTTTTGAAGGAGCGCCTTCGATCAGGATCTCCCCCTCGTCAATGATGCAGGCACGGTTGACGACCTTGAAGGTGTCCCGGACGTTGTGGTCGGTCAGGACGATCCCAATCCCTCTGTCCCGGAGACGGAACATGATCTTTTGGAGTTCGACGATGGTCAGGGGATCGATGCCCGTGAACGGCTCGTCAAGAAGGAGGAATTTGGGATTGAGGACGAGGGCCCGGGCGATCTCGAGCCTTCGCCGCTCGCCTCCGGAAAGGCTGTCGGCCGACTGCCCGGCCAGGTCGAGGAGGCCCAGTTCGCCGAGGAGTCTGCGGCCGGTCTCTCTGTGTTCTCTCCGCGTGCCGGGAAGGAATTCCAGAATGAGCTTGAGATTGTCCTCCACAGAGGCCTTGAGGAAGGCCGAGCCCTCCTGGGGAAGGTAAGTGATGCCGTGCTTGGCCCGGTTGAAGGTGGTCATGCGTGAGATATCGGTCTCGTCGAGGGAGATGGCGCCGCTATCCGGCCGGACGAGCCCCACGACCATCTGGAAGGTGGTCGTCTTGCCGGCCCCGTTCCGGCCGAGAAGGCCGACGATCTCCCCCGCCCGGACCTCGAGAGATAAATCCCTGACGACAATCCGGTTGTTGTAGCTCTTGGTCAGTTTCTCCGCTCGAAGCACCGGCATGGCCCGATTACTCCTCGTCGGCAATTTTGCGGGACTAGATCCCGAGAGATAACCGCTCGGCCAGGGCCGAGGGGAGTTTTTCGTCGAGTATTTTCTTCTTAGCCTCCGCGATGTCGTACTCGACCCGGAAAAACTTCACGGTCCGGGCATCGGAATCGTAGATGGCGAAAGCGGCCCTGGCATTACGGTCCCTGGGCTGGCCTACCGACCCGGGATTGATAAGGTAGCGGGTGCCCTTCTCCAGCTTGATCTCGTTGGAGTTGCCCTCGAGGAATGTCCCCTCGACGGCCTGGTCTTTTTCGGCGTAAACGAAGGGAAAATGGGTGTGGCCGAAAAAGCAGATCGACGTTTGGAAGTAGCCGAAAGCCTCGGCGGCGTCGAACTCACCGAAGATGTAGTAGTCCTCATCGAAGGGCGCCCCGTGGCAGATCGTGATGGTGTCGTGGACGATCTCCGGGCTCTTCGGGAGCCTGTAGAGGAAGTCGAAGTTTTTCTTCGTGATGTGGGCCGTCGTCCAATGGATGGCGGAGGCAGCGATCGGGTTGAACGTCTGTACGGAGTCCAGGCCGCTGACGGCCTTGTCGTGGTTGCCCCGGATGATCGAAAGAGGCCTGAGCGTCAGGAGCCTCTGGATGACCTCGTTGGGGGAGGCCCCGTAGCCGACAAGGTCGCCCAGGCAGAGGTAATAGTCGATCTTCTTCTTGTGAATGAACTTGAGGACCGCGTGGAAGGCCTCCAAGTTGCCGTGGATGTCGGTGAACACAAGGTAGCGCATCGTCTTCAGGTCCTCCCCTTGACCGAAGCATAAAGCTCGTCGGCATGGAATGAGCTCCGGACGAGCGGCCCGGCTACGACGTCGGCGAAGCCGAAATCCAGGGCGATCGTCCGGAGATCGTTAAACTCTCCGGGAGAAAAATATTTTTCGACCGGAGCGTTGGCCCGGGAAGGCTGGAGGTATTGTCCGATGGTCAGGAGGTCGCAGCCGGCCCGCCGCAGATCGGAAAACGTTTGAAGGACGTCCTCCATCTTTTCGCCCAGGCCGATCATCAGGCCGGACTTGGTGAGGGCTTTCCTCCTCTTGGCGGCGGCCAAGACTTCCAGGGACCTCCGGTAATTGCCGGCCGGCCTGCCGATCCGCGGGTAAAGAGATTCCGTGGTTTCCAGGTTGTGGTTCAGGACGTCCGGCTCCGCATCAAGCACGACGTCCAGGGCTTCCATGCTCCCGTCGAAATCCGGGACCAGGACCTCGATCTTCGTCCGGGGCGATTCCTCCCGGACGGCCCGGATGGTCCGGGCGAAGATTGAGGCCCCCCCATCGGCGAGATCGTCCCTGGTCACGGAGGTGATAACCGCGTATTTCAAGCCCAACGAGCGGACGACAGCCGCGACGTGCCCGGGATCGGCTTCGTCCGGGGCCGAGGGCTTCCCCTTGGCGACGGCGCAGAAACCGCAGGCCCGCGTGCAGGTGTCCCCCAGGATGAGGAATGCGGCCGTCCGGAGAGACCAGCACTCACCGATATTCGGACAGCGGGCGCTCCGGCAGATCGTATGGAGCCGGTGCTCCTTCAAGATTTCGGCGACGTGGAAGAAGCTTGGATCCGACGGCAGTCTGACGTTGAGCCAAACGGGTTTCCTTTCCCTTCCGGGCGTTTCCTTCCCCTCCGGTGGTCCTGAAATTCGGGCGGTCGTACTCACAAGACTCTTATTCGATTGCTGAATTTTCCGAAAAAAGGAGGATCCGTCAATATTCCAGATCGCGGTCTCTCTTGATCCGGCGTCTCATCCGCTTCCTGGCCACGGCTTCCTTCATGCGGCGTTTCTCGCCGGGTTTGAAATAAACGGAATGTTTCTTGATCTCCTTGATGATCGCTTCCTGTTGGACTTTTCTCTTGAACCGGCGCAGTGCGGATTCCAAACTTTCGCCTTCATCAAGCACAACGAATGCCAAAAAAATTCACCTCCATTCTTTCGGAAAGTACCTGATTTTATACCCGATTCGGAGGGAATTGTCAAGGAAGAGAGGAACGCCGATACCCTGCTTTTTTAATGCATGCCAAAGCGCCGATCCTCATGGGTTCGATGAAGGGCACGGTCAGGTCTTCCTGGCGGAGGACAAGCGGGACCTCCGTGCAGCCGGCCATGATCGCTTCCGCGCCGCGCCGGACGAGGCCCTTGGCGACTCCCAGGATCGTCCGCCTCGATTGTCCCGTCGTGAAGCCGGCTTTTATCCCCCGCTTTCCATAGACGGCCTCCATGACCTTTTTCTGTTCGGACCTGCCGGGAACGATGACCTCGATTCCGGCGCCGGCAAAGGCATCCTGGACGATTCCGGAACAGACCGTCCCGGTCGTGGCGATGAGCCCGATCTTTCGGATCCTGGGGACGGCGGCCAGGGTGTATTCTCGTGCCTCGTCGAGGAGGTTTATGAATGGGACGCTTTCCCGGGCGAGGACATCCTTGAGGAAATAGTGAGCCGTGATACACGGCATAACCATGAGGTCCGCCCCGGCCCGCCGTAAGGCCTTCAGGCCCTCGCGGAGCATGAGAGCCGGGCTTGTTCCGCCATGAAGGACGGCCTCGGTTCTATCGG
>Ga0316628_100004715_pt1 | contig 10761 bp, 9 predicted proteins | sample OWC_Aug_M2_C1_D5_FD_207648 | JGI IMG/M metagenome (GOLD analysis project Ga0316628, IMG submission 207648) | Wetland soil microbial communities from Old Woman Creek delta, Ohio, United States - OWC_Aug_M2_C1_D5_C | ecosystem: Environmental > Terrestrial > Soil > Wetlands | place: USA: Ohio... | reverse complement strand
CTTTGACCTGATATTTGCCGATGGGCAGGTCCAAGAACACGAACGAACCGTTCTCGGATGTCACGGTGGTTTTCATGCCCTCGATCAGCGCCGGGCTGCTGATTTCCACCCCTACCCCGGGAATGAGTTCGCCGCTTGCCAGGAAGACTTTTCCGACCAGTTTTCCGGTTTGTATGGACTGGCTGTACAAGAAAGGAATGAATAGGAGAACCAAAAAACCTGCGGTTAAACCCAAGACTTTGAAATTTTTAATGGATGAATGCATTTTTTCACCTCCTGCATGTGCAGTGTAATGTTTTAGATTATTTGTTGTCCATGTATATATAGATAAAAAAAATGGACTTTTCTGCATTAATTTATAAAAAAAACAGTAACCGCTCAAACGATTCTTAATTTGTTGACTTGCCGTGTTGCCATCAGTATAATCGCATCCAAAGGCGTTGCCAAAATGCTTTGCTGATGGTGAAAAAGACCGATTCTCGGCGGCCACCGAATTCTGAATTGTCACCTGCATGTACACGGCCGAGAACGGATTCAAATACGGATTCGCCGGCGCCAACAGTCTGCAGGCCATGCCCCGCTTTCGAAGCACTTTTGTACCCGCTGGTCCGAAAAAAGAGGCTTGCGCTGGAACCGCTTCATCGTGGCCGCCATCGCGGTCGGAGCGGTTATCCCGGTTCTCTACTTGAGCCTGGAGCAGCTCCCGGAGACTTCCTCATTCGCGCGCGGCCGCATCGGTCCCTATGTCTCCGGAATCTCGACATATCTTTTGGCCGGGACAGCCATGGTTGTCGGTTCGCTCCTCAAGCCCGGGCGGGCGACGACATCGGTCGGAGGTGCTAAATGAGCGCCGGGCAATGGTTCTGGGGATTTCTGACGCTGGCTTGCCTGATGTGGTACTCATCGGTGACGATTTACGTGGCAGTCCGCGGATTCGGCGACATCCGGCGGATGCTCAAGAATCTGGGAAAAAAGAAAAAAGGCCAAGGCCAGGAAATAAAATAATTCCTCGGTCAGATGAGATTCGCGATAGGCGTGATTTATATTACTAGTGGATTTAAACGGGAAGAACCGAGGAGGGCCAAATGAAAAAAACGATAGCCTTTTGTATCACGATGTTCTGTACAATCGCCGTGCTGCAGGCGCAGATCACCGTCACCAATCCGAAGGCGAATGACACCTGGCACAAATTGGGAACGTATTCGATCACCTGGACCTGGCCCGGGAAAATAAACAACCTCGTATTGATCAAGCTCTTTCACGAAGGCGCCAAGGTCTTGGACATCGCCCAGAATGTCGCCGGCGGCATAAAAACCTGGACGATTCCGGAGAAGCTGGCAGATGGAAAACCGCTGGCAGAAGGGATATACACCGTGCGCGTTCGCGAGGCCCAGGGCACGAACCTGGGGATCAGCAAGCCGTTCACCATCGCCGCACCGCTTAAAGCCGTCGTGATGAAGAAAGCGATACCCCCGAAGACCGTTCTACTACAAGATCTCAAAGTGGTTCCCCTGGACAAGTTCGCGGTCAATGCGGTCAAGAAGTATCCGAATCCGGCGGTGACGCAATTGAACTACCAAATTTTAAAAATGGTCAACCAGCTCAGCATGGACTTGAAAATCATCGGCACCGTGGAAAACATCGGCCCCGCCGAATTCCTATACAGCGGCACGGCCACTCTCTACCGCGGCACGGGAATCGCCGCGCAAAGGAATTTTGCCAAATTGGCGAGCCGGGAGTCTTTTACAATTGAATTTTCGGTCTCGGAAGGATTCGACTTCACGTCCCAGGGAGTCTCATTTCCAGTCGATTACCTGTTGAAAATCGACTTCACCCCGGGCATCCAGGCCAAGCCCGAAGAGATCGACGGCGACATGAGCAACAACGAAACAAAACTGCTGGGGACGACGATCGCCCAGGACGCTTATCAGAGATACTCCAATAATTATCGGCAGCAGCTGACGGCCCTCATCAATCAGCACCGCCAAAGCAGCGGCTTGAGTCCGCTTACCCTTGATGCCTGCATCAGCGCCGCGGCCCAGGGCCACAGCGAATGGATGAAAAACAACGTCTTCAGCCACACCGGCAAGAACGGCAGCGACCCTTCCACTCGCTGCCAATGGTCCGGATGCAAGTGCAGCGCCGAAAACATATACGAGGGTGGCATGGCTCCATCCGATGCCTTTAATTCCTGGAAAAACAGCCCAGGGCACAACGCCAACATGCTCGGCGGCTACACGAAAATCGGCATCGGCATATGCAGCGGCTGGATTACCGCCGATTTCGAATAAGCCGGTCCGCACAAATTCTGTTGACATTCTTCGCTTGTTTTTTCGAATATTGTATAATACCCCTTGGCCAAGGAGGTAAAAATGGGAGTGCGTCAGTGGAAAGCATTTATCGCCGTTTTTATCGCAATAGTTGTATGGAGTCCCGGAAGCTTCGCCCAAGAACTGGCGCCGATCCAGCTGCCGGCGCCGCAACGCGCGGGCGGCATGTCATTGCTGCAAGCGCTCGACTTGCGGGCCACCAGCCGCGCCTTCGCCGCTGATCCGCTGCCGCTGCAGACCCTGTCCAATCTCCTCTGGGCTTCTTGGGGTATCAACCGTCCGGACACGAAAAAACGGACCGCGCCTTCGGCCATGAACTGGCAGGAGATCGAACTGTTCGCCGTCATGGAAAAAGGCATCTATCTTTATGACGCGGTCGCCCATGCGCTCCAGCCCGTCGCCGGCGGAGATTTCCGCGCCTTGACGGGGAAACAGGAATTTGTCAAAGAGGCGCCCTTGACGCTGGTCATGGTCGCCGACTTGACGCGCATGGGCCAGGCGCCCGCCGAGCAGAAGGAGGGTTTTGCCATGGCCGACGCTGCCTTTATCAGCCAGAATGCCTACCTCTTCAGCGCCTCCGCCGGGCTGGTCACCGGCGTGCGCGCGTTGATCGACAAGCCGGCGCTGGCCAAGGCCATGAAACTGGCTGACAGCCAAATAATCATCTTTGCGCAGACGATCGGATTCCCGAAGAGATGAGCCAACGGTCAAAAAAAACACCGTAGCGGAGCCAACATGGTCGAAAAAAGAAAGAGCAAACGCCTCGATCTGAAAGCCGTCAACGTGCGCGGGAAACTGTACAACGTGATCAATTTCAAGGTGAGGGACATCAGCCTGGGAGGGATCAAGCTGTTGAGCAATTTCCACACTGAAATCAGCACTCGCTATACCATCATTCTGTTCAACGATGGCGAGCAGCAGGATTTCGAAATTGAAATATTGCGAGTCGAAGTCGACTCTTTTTCCACCCAGGAAAGCAGTGTTTTCTCTCCGGGAATCGTTTATGCCATCAGCGGCCAGTTCATCCGGCTCGACGAAATACAAAAGAAATTCTTGCTTGAGTTCATGAAAAAGAGCGGCGGCGATCAGGAGATGGGCGTCTTTCCCGACATGAACTCAGCTCCTAAAAAATAAATGCCCGCCGATCCCGAGCGACAATTGTCCAAGAGCGACGACTCCCCCGCAGCCACGGAGATTGCAAATTCTATTTTGAGATAAAAAGTACATTTGAAATATATATAATCGGGGGATGAAATGAAGAGAATATTTTTTACATTCTTTTGTCTCGTGTTCCTGGTTTCATTGGCCCCCGCCCAATCCATAACGGTTGCCAAGCCCAATGGCGGAGAAAACTGGCCACTCAACAGCAGCCAGCAACTTACCTGGGGATCCCGAGGCATCACGGGCAATGTGAACATCGTGTTGTTCCAGGGCGACACGCGGATCGGGCTCATCAAGGCGAACGTACCGATCGCGCCCGGATCCTTCACGTGGGAGAATGTCGGCACGCTCCCGGGCGGCACGGTGGTGGCAAGCGGAAGTAATTACAAAATTAAGGTCCGTTCCCAGGAAACGGGCTGGGAAGATATGAGCGACAATCCCTTCACGATTTCTCCAGCCCTGCTGGTCGCACCTTTATTGAATAAGCCCCTGGGATTCATCACCACTGTCCGGGTGACTTATCCCAACCAAAATTCCCTTTTATATATTGGGCAGGAAAAGGAGATTCGCTGGGAACACGCCCATGCCCGTCCCGATCAAAGGATGAAGGTCAGTTTGGTGCGTTACACATCTGCATGCCGGGACGAATCTTCGGCCGAGGTGATCCCGTTGGGGGGCATGCCCGTCAATGCGGGCCGGATGATCTGGGAAATCAGTCCCATTATTCATCCTTGTGAAAATTGCATTATCCGCCTCTCTCCGGTCACTCCCGGGGATTTTTTCGAAGATACCAGCGATGAATGCTTCGCTTTGCGGGAGCGCGCGACAATCCGGATCTTGGCTCCCAATGACGGGGAAATCTTCCATTACGGCTCCCGCATCCCCATTCGCTGGGAGGCCGCCAACGCATATCCTTCCATGCGCATCGTCGTGTCGCTCATGTGTTGCGGAACCGGCTGCACGTACGGCACCAAGCTGGCCGATCTTTATTCCGACAGCCGCGAATTGAACTGGCTGATCGAAAACCGGACGCCGGCCGGCCAATATCGCATCCGTTGCGCCGTGGTGACCGGCATTGTCGGGAGTTATCATACGGAGGTCGAAGACTACAGCGATACTTGTTTCACGATCATGTAGAGAGCCGTCAATCTGCTATCCCAGCCAGCTAAACGGCTAAAAATTTTTTTTCATCGTATTTCCTTGCATATGACTACTCCCCTCTGCCCATCGCTCGCTTCCACCAGCTTTGTTTGCTTTTCTTTTGGTTTAATTTTTGATTGTACGATTTCTTCAATATCAGACATAGCTTTTTGTATCTCCTTATTCTGCCACCCGTCCCCGAGTTATCCGGAGTGAAGACAAACAGCCGCCCTCCTGCCGGCTTATTTCTCAGGCACCTCGCTGAGCGGAATGCCGATGGCCTTGGCCACTCCCTTGCCGTAGGCCGGGTCGGCCTTCAGGCAGTTGCCGATGTGACGGATCTTGATCTCGCGGGAAGCGTTGGCGATGTCGCAGGCGGTATTGGCGAAGAGCAGCGCCTGCTTCTCCGGTCCCATGAGCCGAAACAGCAGGCCCGGCTGGGTGTAGTAATCGTCGTCATCCTTGCGGAAATCCCAGTGGTCCGCGACGCCGTTTAGGGCCAGCGGCGGCTCGGCGAACTCGGGCTGCTGCTGCCACTCACCGAAGCTGTTGGGTTCGTAGCCCAGGGTACCGCCATAGTTACCATCGACTCGCAGGGCGCCGTCACGGTGGAAGCTGTGGTAGGGGCAGCGCGGCGCATTGACCGGGATCTGGTGGTGGTTGACGCCGAGGCGGTAGCGCTGGGCGTCGCCGTAGGAAAAGAGCCGCCCCTGGAGCATCTTGTCGGGAGAAAAACCGATGCCGGGAACGACGTTGGCCGGATTGAAGGCCGCCTGCTCGACGTCGGCAAAGTAGTTTTCCGGGTTGCGGTTCAGCTCGAGGACCCCAACCTCGATCAGGGGGTAATCCTTCTTCAGCCAGACCTTGGTGAGGTCGAAGGGATGGAACGTGTATGTGGCCGCGTCCTTCTCCGGCATGATCTGCACGTAGAATGTCCAGCGCGGAAACTCATTCTTCACGATGCTTTCATACAGGTCGCGCTGGTGGCTTTCCCTATCCTTGCCGATGATCGTCTGAGCCTCCTCATTGCTCAGGTTCTTGATCCCCTGCTGGGTCCTGAGGTGGAATTTCACCCAGCAGCGCTCGTTCTTGGCGTTGATGAAGCTGAAGGTGTGGCTGCCGAAGCCGTGCATGTGGCGGTAGGTCGCGGGGATGCCGCGGTCGCTCATGACGATGGTGACCTGGTGCAGCGCCTCGGGCAGCGAGCTCCAGAAGTCCCAGTTGTTGAGGGCGCTGCGCAGGTTGGTGCGCGGGTCGCGCTTCACGGCATGGTTGAGGTCGGGGAACTTCAGCGGGTCGCGCAGAAAGAAGACCGGCGTGTTGTTGCCCACCAGGTCCCAGTTGCCCTCCTCGGTGTAGAACTTCATGGCAAAGCCGCGGATGTCGCGCTCGGCGTCGGCGGCGCCGCGCTCGCCGGCCACGGTGGAGAAGCGGACGAAGAGATCGGTCTTCTTGCCTACTTCCGAGAAGATCTTGGCCTTGGTGTAGCGGGAGATGTCATGGGTGACGGTGAAGGTGCCGAATGCACCGGACCCCTTGGCATGCATGCGGCGCTCGGGGATCACCTCGCGGTCGAAATGGGCGAGCTTCTCCAGGTACCAGACATCCTGGAGCAGCACCGGGCCGCGCGGACCCGCGGTCATGGTGTTCTGATTGTCGACGACGGGCGCCCCATTTCGGGTGGTCAGTTTTTCCTTTTTTTTCATATTTTTTCTCCCTTATATTTGGTGTGTGTGTAGACTATTCTGATGAGCGGCACGCAGGGCATGTCCCGAAGAAATCAAGGCGAAAGGATTCGATCTCGAAGCCGCTTTCGGCGGCGATCTCCCGGGTCATGTTTCGCAAGCTCGCCAGCTCCGGATCGATGATCCTGCCGCACTCGAGACAGACGATGTGCGGGTGGGGATAAGGCCTCCGGCCATCATAGCGGCTCCCGGCCCCGGCCAAGGCGATCTCATATACCTCACCCAACGACTTGATCAGCATGATATTGCGATACACCGTTGCCTGGCTGATGCCGGGGAAGCGCCGACGCAAGCGCCTACAGATTTCATCCACGCTCGGATGCTTTTTACTCTCGGCCAGTACCCGCATGATGGCCAGGCGTTGCGGGGTTGATTTCAGACCGGTTTCCTTCAGCTTCCCGGCCATGGCGGCATAGCGTTTTTTAGCCAACATGCTCATGAGAATGCCTCGCAATTGATAATTAATATCAATAATGAAGCATAATAAATTAAATGTCAAGTTCGGCCAAACATTTTTCCTGAATTGGATATCTCCATTTCACGGGAATTAGGATATTACAGTTTGGAAATTGAGCCAACCCGGAGGGAGTGGAATGCATCAAACCATCCGATCAGGTACTCCTGAGCGGATCTGGTTTGTATATCCACTCAGTGGATTACTTGCGACCCGCTGGGGCACGTTCGCCGCTATGCGGCTCCCTCGTTGCGTTCGGTCATGTCAATTTTGGCTACTTGCCAAAATTGATCGAACCCCCCTGCGGGGGTTTTCCCACTAGATGATTTTCCAATCTACGGTGTTTTGGAAAATCATAGTGGGAAAACGGAGGGGGTGGGATGAATGAACGACTGCTGTCGTTCACCCCTGCGGGGCCGCGGCGCGGTTCAAATTTGGGGATTCCAAATTTGTCGAACCCAGATACGCCAGGGTTCGAACCCTGCCTGGGACTTAGAAGAAAAAAAACGGAGGGGCAGGGATTCGAACCCTGGATGGGGGTTACCCCCCATAACGATTTTCGAGACCGTCCCGTTCAACCGCTCCGGCACCCCTCCGCGCTTGGAAAAATTCCTTCAGCATCTTGGCGGCGGATTCCTGCATCAGGCCCGCCTCTATGTCGATACGGTGGTTGAATATGTCAGCGACCTTGTCAAAGGCGCCGGTGGAAAAAATTCCGCCCTTGGGATCGGCGGCGCCGAAATACAGTTTTTTGATCCGCGCCTGGACCATGGCTCCATAACACATCAGGCACGGTTCAAGCGTGACGTACATCTCGGTATCGGAAAGGCGATAGTTCTTCAGTCTCCGCGCCGCCCGCCTGAGTGCCACGATTTCGGCGTGAGCCGCCGGATCGTTGCCGCCGATTGAAGCGTTGCCGCAGCGAGCGACCACCGCGCCGTCGGCCACTACTACCGCGCCAACCGGCACTTCTCCGGCGGCGCCCGCCCGTTCGGCTTGCGTCAGTGCTCTTTTCATGAAGTAAAATTTGTCTTTTATCATCCGCATGGAGCCCGCCGACGTCATCGTCTGCGCTTCTCTGTCAGCGCGATCTTATAGTGGCAGCAGAAAAGTCAATTATACAGGAAAAACGCACATTTGCCAATTGCCGCCCCCGACCGGCGGTGGGTCACTTCTCGATGACCGTTTCGGTGCGGCCGATTTCAGCCGTCACATTGATTTGATTGTCCTTCAGATTGAGCGTCAAAACCTTGCCCTTGGTCGTGCCCCCGGCCGTGCGCGTGATCTGGGCGGAATTGCGGAAAGTCACCCATTCTTTTTTGTATTCCCAGTCCAGCCTCTCGGACTGCCCGGAAATATCCTTGCGCGTAAACGACACGTCGTCTTTGCCCTGGATACTCTGGATTTTATTTCCCGAATCGAAAAGCACCACGATGGATTCCGCCTTGAGCGAGCTGTCGCCGCTGCTCAAAAACGCCGAGCCTTCGATTTCTACCGAGTTTTTTTCGGCCACGAATGAGATCCGGCCGCCCTGCACCACGAACGGGTCGTCCTTATTTTTAAACTTTAATACCGCATTTCCGGACGAAGAAATTGCATTGGCTTCGCTGTCGAACACGAGGCTGTCGCCGCGCAGTTCGACATCGTCTTGGAGAAGCTTGACCTGGGTGGTGAAGGAAATCCGTTTGCCTTTCTCTGATATTTCCAGTTTTTGCGAGGAAACATATATGGATTTGGCCGCGATCAAGACGTTCCGTTTTTCCGGCAGGACGGTGGATTGGATGTTGTCCTTGGAAACCAACAAGTTCTTGTCGGTGTAGACGACAAAACGGGGGGAATTAAAAGCGTTTTTTCCGCTGAAAACGCGCGCCGGATTCCCGCGGATGGAGATCTGGCGGTTTGCCTCCTGATAGTCGAGCTCGCCGGACTCGCCGGTGAGATCATCGAGCCGGAAGCGGCAGTCGTCTTTGGCATGGACCGATTGCAGTTCCCCCTTGGAATTGTAGCGGGCTTCCATCGCCACTCCCGCCAAGCCGACGTTTTTTTTGCCGCTGCTGACGATATTCCCCGGTTTGAGAATATTGAGGCCCCGAATGCCGCCGGTTTCCGGATTCAGCACGATCTCCATCTGCGCGGACTTGGCGATGGTCTTGCTCCGGCCGCTGCGCAGGATGACTGAAGCCGCGCCGTCCATTGCCACGCGTTCCAGCCTCCCTTCCGCGTCGTATACATTTTTGATGATATTGGCCTTCACCTCGCGGCTTTCGGATACGCCATCGGAGCGCACGCGCTCGGAAAAAAAATGACTCCGCCCCGAGGAAGAGGCCATGAGTATGTTTTTAAAATCGGGATCAAACTGACATTGGATCCATTTTCCCGTCAGTAGGCCCTGCGTGCTGCGCAGCATGCTGTTGCCATCCATGATGAGAAGTTTCTTTTTGTCGATCAAGTACAACTTGTTTGTTTTGAACTCGTACACTTTGCCGTCGCGGTCATACGTGCCTGCTGGCTTGTACAGCTTCAGTGCTTTGTGCTTGATGTAATATTGCATGCCGGCAGCGGCCGTCCCCACCAGGCTCTTGACGTGAAAGGCGACTTTATCCTTGGTGGAGAGGATGTCCAGATCGGTGAGGAGAAACGTGCGGCTGGCCAATTGCATATCCTCCGAGCGGATGCGCGGATTTTTGTACAGATAAAATTTGTTAAATCCGTTGGCGGAAGTGCCTGCCTTGGATGTGACCAGGAGGTCCTTTTCCCGCTCGTTGTGCGCAAATATCGTGGCCACCACATCCACCATCTGGAGCGTGTCGCTCCCCTGCTGTCGCGATTCCCGGCATTTGACTTCCAGCCCCTTGCGGTTTTCCTTGTCAAATCCGAGATATCTGATATTGATGCCTTCGATCTCCGGATTGACGACTTCGCCGGTGCTCATGCTTTTTTTGATTTTCAAGTATACAAAGACCAAGCTGAAGCCAATGAGGCCGAAGACAAGGTATTTAAAGAGTTTTTTGCGGCTTCGCCACATGAATTGACCTTGGCTGGTGAAAGCGAAGATGATTCATTATATCACATGGCCGGCTGGGGAGTAAATGTTTGTCAGCGCGGCGTGCGCAAATCCGGCAATTCTCGTTGCACATCGGCGAGAAAAATGCGGTTAAAGGCCACGGCCCCGGCTTGAGAAAGATGGGAATTCGTCTTGCCGTATCCGCCATCCAGGAAAAAAGCGGGATTGCCCAGGGGGAATTTCCTTTCCGAATTATAGTAAAAAAAATACACCTGCGGATACGGTTTAATCAACTCACGAATGCCGCGCCAAAACCCCCCCTGGTTGAAGTTGGTGGCCCGGGAACCTTCAAAGTCCGGCGGATAAACGAGGATCACGGTCACGCCGTCGGTGTTCAATTCGGCCAGCAACCGTTTCAAATAGTCGCCTTCCTTGCCGGGAAATCGATGATAACGGATCCGCCGGAAACGCGCCGGTCTTTGCGTTTCCAGGTTTCCCCGGGAGGGAGTGCCCGTGTAGGCTTCCATTTTATCGTTGTCGCGTTCGATCTGGAAGTTCGGCTCGGCCAGCCACTGGTCATTGAACTGGTTCAACAGGTTGTTGCTGAATTCATCGATGATCGACTTATTGCTCCACAGGCGGACAAGGCCAGAGGCGTAGCGCTCTCGTTCATTGACTTTGTCCGAAAAGCGCATGAGCAAGTACCTCTGGCTGTCCACGTTGAAAATGAAATAATCGAGGCCGTAAAAGACGACGCGCGGCACGCCGACGATCTTTTTAAATAGCTGATAGAAAAAATAATTATACTTGGGCCCTTTGCCGACAAAAGCTTCTTTGTACGCCCGCAGTCCCAATTCCTGGGAAATGTACTGCGGATGGAGGGCTTCGTAGGCCCTTGATGTGCCGAAGATCAACGCCTGGAACGAC
>Ga0316628_100004714_pt1 | contig 10761 bp, 11 predicted proteins | sample OWC_Aug_M2_C1_D5_FD_207648 | JGI IMG/M metagenome (GOLD analysis project Ga0316628, IMG submission 207648) | Wetland soil microbial communities from Old Woman Creek delta, Ohio, United States - OWC_Aug_M2_C1_D5_C | ecosystem: Environmental > Terrestrial > Soil > Wetlands | place: USA: Ohio... | reverse complement strand
GCGGGAGCCGCCGCCGCGGACCGGTTCCGCTCAGGCCTGCCGGCTCCTGAGCATCAGGGTTCCCAGGATCATCGCCACGAGGAGGAGCGCGGGGATATCCCCCGCCAGGTGGCCTCTCTCGGCGGGGTCGTCCGCGGACATCATGAACATGATCACGCCGTGGACCACGTTCGACCAGACCGTGAACCAGATGAGGGGCCGATGGGCGTCGGGATCGCGCGCGGCGAACAAGAGGAACACGCCGAGGGTCGCATACACGCCGATGATCATGATCAGATAGTGGGAATGTCCGACGCCCCACACCCACCCCGAGGGCCAGAACAGGCCCAGGGGGTAGATGGCGAAGATGAAGATCAACCCGACCAGCACGAGCGCGATGCGGAGCAGGCGCAGCCGGATCCCGTCACGCATCGGCGCCACTCCCTGCTAGCAGCCTGGTTTCCGGCCCTCCGAATAGAGGCCGATAGGCGGTCAGCGGATCGATCACGGTGAGGATTTCATTGACGCGGGTGATCGGAAAACCCGCCAGGCGGGAGTGCTCGCGAAGCACGCCTTCATCTTCCGCGAAGTAGACGCAGAAGGTGTTGTCGGCGGCGATATAGGATTCCATCCACTGCGCCTTGCCGGCGAGCTTGGCGATCGCTCTGTTCGAGGTCGCTGCGAGGACCTGGTACTGGTCGGCGCTCAGGCTGCCGACGCCCGGGATTTGGCGTTCGATCAGATAGTGTCTCATCGGTGGCTCTCTTGGTTTTTCGGGGGGTCAACGCATCGCCTCAGTTGCGGAGGCGATGCGGCCGGAAGTCAGCCCTTGGGGAGGTAGGCGATCGTTCCGGCGAGATCGGTGTCGTCGATCAGCTGCAGTCGGCTCTCGCTGCCGTTTCGCCGGGCCCTCGCGAACGGGGCGTACTCGGGATCGTCTGCGAACGCCTTGACGTTGGCTTCCTCGGGGAACTCCACGAGGGCGATGAGGCTGGTGTCGAGGGGCTGGCCTTCGAGCGTCTTCACATGGCCGCTGCGAGCCAGGTACTTGCCGCCGTGCTTGTGCACGAGGTTGTGCACAGAGGCGGCGTAGGCTGGCAGCCACTTCTCGTCGGTCACCTTGATGTCGGCGATCATGTAGACTGGCATCGTTGTTGTCTCCTGCGATGGGTTGGCGCGGGCGGGCTCCATGGCCCGGCCCCGCTCGCAGGCAAGCTAGGCCGTTGGCGCGATCCGCTTTAGATCGGGTTCCGCCAGTTAAGGTCCGTTCATGCCAACATCGGGGGCGAGAGATGGCTGAGGCCCATGCGAGGCCGATCGAGGCGCTGATCCTCGCGCTGCCGGAGTCGGCGGGCTCGGCGATCTACGGGCTGGTCGACGTGTTCGCCTCGACGGGCACGCTATGGCGCGAGCTGGTAGGCGACGAGCCCGGGCGGCCGCAGATCCATCCAAGGATCGTGTCGCTGTCGCACGGGCCGTTCAAATGCGGCAACGGCATTCCCGTGACGCCCGACCTGACCATCGCCGAGGCTTCGGAGGCGGATATCGTCGTCATCCCCGAGCTCTGGCTCTCCCCCGACGACGATCTGCGGGATCGCTATCCGGAACTGAAGGAGTGGTTGCGCGCCCGGCACCGGGCCGGAAGCATCATCTACTCGGCCTGCTCGGGCGCGGTGCTGCTGGCGGCTTCAGGGCTGCTCCGGGGGAAGACGGCGACTTCCCACTGGGGCTACGCGGACCTGTTCCGGAAGAGCTTTCCCGATGTCCGCTTCGTGGCTGAACCCACGATCGCCTTCGCCGACGACAGCGGGCGCATCGTCACAGCAGGCGGGGCGACTTCGTGGCACGATCTCGCGATCCACATCATCTCGCGCCATTGCAGCCCGGGCGAAGCGCTGCACATCGCCAAGGTGTACCTGCTGCAGTGGCACGGCGACGGCCAGCTGCCGTTCGCAAGCCTCGTCCGACGCCAGGCCCACGCCGACTCGGTGGTCCGGCAGGCGGAGGACTGGCTTCGCGAGCATTTCCGCGAGCCGCGCGCGGTGGCCACGGTGGTGGCCGAATGCGGCCTTCCCGAGCGCAGTCTGAAGCGGCGTTTCGCGGCCGCCACCGGCTCGACGGTGATTGGCTATGTCCAGAACCTGCGGGTCGAAGAGGCCAAGCGCCTCCTGGAGACCGGCGACCTCGCGGCCGACGAGATCGCAGCGGCGGTGGGTTACGAAAACCCGGCCTTCTTCCGAAGGTTGTTCAAACGCTGCACGGGCCTGACCCCGGGTCACTACCGCCGCATGTTCCGCCCGATCTCGGACGCTGGCCACGTCGACCTCGGCCCTGAACCGCCCCTTCGCGCGGGCGTGCGTGCGTAAGGAAAGCCCCTACGACGCGTAGAACTCGACGACGAGGTTGGGCTCCATCTTCACCGGATAGGGCACCTCGGCCAGCTCGGGCGCGCGCACGAACGTGGCGCTCATCGCCTTGCCGTCAACGGTGATGTAGTCCGGCGTGTCGCGCTCGGGCGACTGCAGGGCCTCCAGCACGAGCGCCATGTTCCGCGAGCGCTCGCGGACCTGCACCACGTCGCCCGTCTTCACGCGGTAGGACGGGATGTTCACCCGCTTGCCGTTCACCAGCACATGGCCGTGGTTGACGAACTGGCGCGCGGCGAAGGGCGTCGGCACGAACTTGGCGCGGTACACCACCGCGTCCAGCCGGCTCTCGAGCAGGGCGATCAGGTTCTCGGAGGTGTTGCCCTTGCGTCGGGCGGCTTCCTCGTAGATGCGGCTGAACTGCTTTTCGGTCAGGTTGCCGTAGTAGCCCTTCAGCTTCTGCTTGGCGCGGAGCTGCAGGCCGAAGTCGGAGATCTTCGACTTGCGGCGCTGGCCGTGCTGGCCGGGGCCGTAGGCGCGGGAGTTGATCGGAGACTTCGGGCGACCCCAGATGTTCTCGCCCATCCGGCGGTCGATCTTGTACTTGGCGCTATGGCGCTTGGACATTCGTATCGTCTCTAGTCGACGCGGGCCGGCGCCTCCGATAGTGGCGGCGCGATTTCAACGGCGGCTTCACATCTGCCCGTCATGACGTTCCGGGCCGGCCGGTCGCCCGGCGGCTGGAAGGGCGCGTATATGCTGGCGAAGCCCCGTTAAGTCAACCTCAACCCGCCGGCTGGGACCCGTGGAAAAGACGCCAAAGCCAGCGGTCGTGGTGGTGCTCGAGGACGCCGGTGAGCCGGTAGGGCGCCCGGCGGTCCCCCTCGTCGCCGTGGAAGACGATCTCGCCCTCAGCAGCCAGCCAGGCCACCTCTCCGCGCACGGAGACCTCGACCCGGCGCCAGGCCCAGGAGACCGTCTCGGGCTGGGCGAAGAGCCGCTCCACATAGGCGGCGATCTCGGCGGCGCCGCGGGCCGTCTCTCCCGACTGGGAGCTGATCATCGTGGTGTCGGGGGCGCGGGCGAACTCGTCGAGGACGGCGCGGTCGCGGCGGCCGACGAGTTCGTTCAGCCGGATCAGCGCGCGCCGCACGCCGCGCTCGGCAGCCCGCTGCGGCGGCGCGGCGACCAGGGGCGCGAGGCTGCCGATCAGCAGCAGGGCCGCCCCGGCGGCGACGCTTCGATTGGAAACCGACATCGAGCTCAGCACTCCCTCACGGCCTTGGGGCGTCAGAACATAGGCATTCTGAGGCGAACTGCACGCGCGAACGGCCTCATCCGCCGCGCCTGCCCTCCTTTGTCCGCGCCAGCTTCTCCAGGACCTTGCCGCGCCCGCGTGAAAGCGCCGTCACCACCCCGCGCAGCGTGCGGACCTCCTGGTCGGTGAAGCGGGCGCGGGACAGCGCCGCCCGGAGGTTCTGCACCATGGCGGGAGTCTTCTCGGGCGGATGGAAGAAGCCCGAGGTCTCCAGCTCGCGCTCGAGGTGCTCGAACAGGCCGGCCATGGCGGCGCGATCGGCGGGCGCCGCCATCGGCCGGAAGGCGGCCGGAGGCGCGTCGGCCCGCGTCATCCGCCATTCGTAGGCGGCGATCGCTACCGCCTGGGCAAGGTTGAGCGAGCGGAACCGCGCATCCACGGGCACGGTGACCACCGCATGGCAGAGGGCGACGTCGGAGGTCTCGAGCCCCGCGCGCTCGCCGCCGAACAGCAGGCCCGTCGCCTGATCGGCCGCCGCCGCCTCCGCCAGACCGGCGGCGGCTTCGCGCGGCGTGAGCACCGGCAGCTGCAGCTCCCTCGGACGGGCGGTGGTCGCATAGACGAGCTGCAGGTCGGCGATGGCCTCGGCGACGCTTTCGAACACCCGCGCCGCGTTCAGCGGCCAGTCGGCGCCGGAAGCCGCGGCCCAGGCCCGCTCCTGCGGCCAGCCGTGGCGCGGATTGACGAGCCGAAGGTCAGCGAGGCCGAAGTTGGCCATCACCCGGGCGACCGCGCCGATGTTCTCGCCCAGCTGCGGGGCGTCCAGGATGACGGCGGGGGCTTTCGGATCGGCCATGGATCCGCGTTTTGAGCCCGCCCGGCGGCGAAACGCAACTGGGCGGCCTCTGCTTGCCCATCACGGCCGCGATGGCAGGTAGGGGGACCACGCCCCGCAGAGGCGTTGGTGGAGCGGGAAGGCGACGCGCGGCGACATTGCCCCTCCACCGCTGGATCTTCGGCGAGCGGTCCCCTCCCGCCGCCTTCGGCGGGGGAGGTCGGAAGTCGCAAGCGCGGAGCCTTTGCGTGCGCGTCAACGGCGGTTATACGGCCCCAACCCAAAGTCCGCCCAGGAGCGTCCGCCTCTCATGGCCAAGATCAAAGTCGCCAACCCCGTCGTCGACCTCGACGGGGACGAGATGACCCGCATCATCTGGAACCTCATCAAGGACAAGCTGATCGTCCCGTTCCTCGAGCTTCCGATCGAGTATTACGACCTGGGCATCGAGAACCGCGACGCCACCGAAGACCGGGTCACCGTCGAGGCGGCCGAGGCGATCAAGCGCTACGGCGTGGGCATCAAGTGCGCGACCATCACCCCCGACGAGGCGCGGGTGAAGGAGTTCAACCTCAAGCAGATGTGGAAGTCGCCGAACGGGACCATCCGCAACATCCTGGGTGGGGTGGTGTTCCGCGAGCCGATCATCTGCAAGAACGTGCCTCGACTGATCCCAGGCTGGACCCAGCCGATCATCATCGGCCGCCACGCCTTCGGTGACCAGTACCGCGCCACCGACTTCCGCGTGCCCGGCAAGGGCAAGCTCAAGATCACCTGGGAGGGCGAAGGCGGCGAGCGCATCGAGCACGAGGTCTTCGATTTCCCCGGCTCGGGCGTGGCGCTGGCCATGTACAACCTCGACCAGTCGATCCGCGACTTCGCCCACGCCAGCTTCGCCTTCGCGCTGGGGCGCGGCTATCCCCTCTACCTCTCGACCAAGAACACGATCCTCAAGGCCTACGACGGCCGCTTCAAGGACATCTTCGCCGAGATCTACGAGGCGGAGTACGCCGACAAGTTCAAGGCGGCGGGGATCACCTACGAGCACCGGCTGATCGACGACATGGTCGCCTCGGCGCTGAAGTGGTCGGGCGGCTTCGTGTGGGCCTGCAAGAACTACGACGGGGACGTCCAGTCCGACCAGGTGGCCCAGGGGTTCGGCTCGCTCGGCCTGATGACCTCGGTGCTGCTCACCCCCGACGGCAAGATCATGGAGGCGGAGGCCGCGCACGGCACCGTCACCCGCCACTATCGCCAGCACCAGCGTGGCGAGAGCACCTCCACCAACTCCATCGCTTCGATCTTCGCCTGGACGCGCGGGCTCGAGCATCGCGCCAAGCTCGACGGCAACGCTGAGCTCGACCGTTTCGCCAAGACGCTCGAGAAGATCTGCGTGGACACCGTCGAGAGCGGCTCCATGACCAAGGACCTGGCGCTTCTCGTCGGCGACACCCAGGGCTGGCTCACCACCGAGGGCTTCATCGACAAGGTGGCGGCCAATCTCGAGAAGGCGCTGGCGACGGCCTGAGGCCGGCGGCGGAATCCGGACTCCATCACGCCTTGGTTCTTGCTTCGTTCACGAACGGCGCTAGGGTCCGCCGGAACGAAGGAGATTCCGCATGACCATCGGCTATGTGACCATCGGTGCGGACGACGTCGAGGCCGCCGCGCCCTTCTACGACGCCGTGCTCGGCGCCATCGGCTATGAGCGGGCGCCCATGGACCAGGCCCCGCCGGGCTGGGCCTTCTGGGGCGTCAAGGGCGGCGCGCCGACGGTCGGCCTCTGCCGCCCCTACGACGGCGGCGCGGCGCGGGCGGGCAACGGCATCATGCTCGCCTTCATGGCCGAACCCGCGCAGATCCGCGCGGCGCACGCCGCGGCGCTGGCCAACGGCGGCCGGGACGAGGGCGCGCCGGGCTTCCGACCACCCGAGGCGACGAGCGACTTCTACGCCGCCTACGTCCGCGACGCGGTTGGCAACAAGCTATGCTTCTTCAACATGAGCTGAGGTGAAGCCCGCCCCGCGCCGGCTCGTCGAGTTCAACGCCGATCACACGGATCTCATGGATGGCTGGGTCGCCGTCCGTGGGATGGGTGAAATCCGTGGTTCGAGCGGGTGTCAGGCCGCAGCCAGCGCGGCCTTGAGGGCGGTGAGGCCCTCATCCGCCTTCGACGCATCGGGCGCGCCGCCCTGGGCGAAGTCGGGACGGCCGCCGGCGCCCTGGCCGCCCATCGCCTGGACGGCCGCCTTGGCGAGGTCCACCGCGTTGAAGCGGCTTTGGGCCTGACCGGTCACGGCGACGGTGACCGCAGCCTTTCCCTCCGCCGAGCCCACCAGGGCGATGACGCCGTCGGGAAGCTGCTTCTTGAACGCCTCGGCGATCGGCCTGAGGTCCTTGCCGCCCACACCCTCCATGACGCGCGCGAGCACCTTCACCCCACCGATCTCCTCGGGACCGGGCGCGGCCGAACCTCCGCCGCCGCCCATGGCGAGCTGGCGCTTAGCCTCGGCGAGGTCCTTCTCCAGGCGGCGGTTCTGGACCTGGAGCGCCTCGACGCGAGCCGGCACTTCGGCCACCGGCGTCTTGAACTGATCGGCGAGTCCCTTCGCGACCGCGGCCTGCTCCAGGAGGTACCGGCGCGCGCTCTCCCCCGTGAGGGCCTCGATCCGGCGGACACCCGCGGCGATGCCCTGCTCGGCGACGATCTTGAACAGCGCGATGTCGCCGGTCCGCGCGACGTGGGTGCCGCCGCAGAGCTCGACGGAGTAGGCGCCTTCGCCCTGCAGCGCGCGGCCCAGGGTCAGCACGCGCACGGTGTCGCCGTACTTCTCGCCGAACAGCGCCATGGCCCCCTTCTCGATCGCGGCCTGGGGGGGCATGAGCTGGGTTTCGGCGGGCAGGTTCTGCCGCACCACGGCGTTCACCTCGGCCTCGATCCGGTCGATCTCCCCAGGCGTCAGCGGCTGGCCGTGGCTGAAGTCAAAGCGGATGCGCTCGCCGTCGACCATCTGGCCCTTCTGGGCGACATGAGGGCCCAGCACATTACGCAGCGCGGCATGCAGCAGGTGGGTCGCCGAATGGTTCGACCGGGTCGCCGCGCGGCGCTCGGGATCGACCGCCAGCCGCGCGCGGACGCCGGGCGTGAGCTCGCCCTCCAAAATGTCCAGCACGTGAACGTGCAGGTCGCCGGCCTGCTTCTGGACATCGGCCACGCGGGCCCGGCCGCCCTGCCACTCGATCTCGCCCTTGTCGCCCGCCTGGCCCCCGCTCTCGGCGTAGAAGGGCGTGCGGTCGAACAGCGCCTCGACGCGATCGCCCTTCACCGCGCGCTCCGCCTCGCGGCCGTCCTCGACCAGGACCAGCAGCTCGCCGGTCGCTTCCGTGGTCTCGTAGCCGAGGAACTCCGTGGGCCCCAGCCGATCGCGGATGGCGAACCACTCGGCGGCTGCGGCCGCCTGGCCTGAGCCCGCCCAGTTCTCCCGCGCCATCTCGCGCTGACGGGCCATGGCCTTCTCGAAGCCTTCCAGGTCCACCGCGAGGCCGCGGGCGCGCACCGCGTCCTGGGTGAGGTCGAGCGGGAAGCCGTAGGTGTCGTAGAGCTTGAACGCCGTCTCGCCGGGCAGGACCCCGCCCTCGCCGAGACCCGACGTCGCCTCTTCCAGCAGCGCCATGCCGCGGCCAAGTGTCCGGAGGAAGCGTTCCTCCTCGTCCCTGAGCGTGTGCTCGATGTTGGCCTGGGCGCGCTTCAGCTCGGGATAGGCCTTGCCCATCTCGGTCACCAGCGCCGGGACCAGCCGCCACATGAGCGGCTCCTGCACGCCGAGGATATGGGCGTGGCGCATGGCTCGGCGCATGATCCGGCGCAGCACGTAGCCGCGGCCCTCGTTCGAGGGGCCGACGCCGTCGGCGATGAGGAAGCTCGTCGATCGCAGGTGATCGGCGATGACCTGGTGCGAAAAGCGCGCCTCGCCTGCGGCGGCGACTCCCGTCGCGGCTTCGCTCGCAGCGATGAGGGCGCGGAACATGTCGGTGTCGTAGTTGGAGTGCACGCCCTGCAGCACGGTCGAGATGCGCTCGAGCCCCATGCCGGTGTCGATCTGGGGCTTCGGCAGGTCCGTGCGCGTGCCGTCGGCGAACTGCTCCCACTGCATGAACACCAGGTTCCAGATCTCGACGAAGCGGTCGCCGTCCTCGTCGGGGCTGCCCGGCGGCCCGCCCGGGACGTTCTCGCCGTGATCGTAGAAGATCTCGGTGTTCGTGCCGCAAGGCCCGGTGTCGCCCATCGCCCAGAAGTTCTCCGCGAGGCGGACGATCTTCGCGTCGGAAAAGCCCGCGATCTTCTTCCAGAGGTCGGCGGCGACCTCGTCGTCCGGAGCGATGGAGACCATGAGCCGATCGCTGGGCAGGCCGAGGTCGCGTGTGATGAAGGTCCAGGCGTGCTCGATCGCACCTTCCTTGAAGTACTCGCCGAAGGAGAAATTCCCCAGCATCTCGAAGAAGGTCTGGTGGCGGCCCGTGTAGCCCACATTGTCGAGGTCGTTGTGCTTGCCGCCGGCGCGCACGCACTTCTGGCACGAAGTGGCGGTCGTCCAGGGAGGCGTCTCGGCCCCGGTGAAGTAGTTCTTGAACGGCACCATCCCGGCGTTGACGAACAGCAAGGTGGGGTCGTTTTGCGGCACGAGCGGAGCCGAGGCGACCACCGCGTGCCCCGCCTTCCGGAAGTAGTCCAGGAACTGGGATCGGATCTCGTTCAGGCTCGGCATCGTGCTTTTTCTTGATCCGGGACGCTTCAGCGGCCGCCCAAAGGTAGGGACCGGCGCCCCTTTACGAAACTTGGCCCCGGCGCGGCAAAGGAAATTGGGCCGCAAAGGAAAAGGACGCCTGGGGCGGACCCCAAGCGTCCTGGCTCTGACATCGGGCGGCCTCGCGGGGTTTGCGTCCCGACGAGGAGGGGTTGGCGTGGGGCCCTCCCCGGGGAGGAAGGCCGCCCGTCAGAGGCGTTCCTATTCCTCCTCGCCCTCGGCCGGACCGCCGACTAGGAGCTCCTCCTCGATCACCGCCTTGGCGCCGCGAACGGCCCTCTCGATCTCCGCGGCGACGTCTGGATTGGCCTTCAGGAATTCGCGCACGTTCTCGCGGCCTTGGCCGATACGCTGGGAGTTGAAGGAGAACCAGGACCCAGACTTCTCGATGATGCCGGCCTTCACGCCGAGGTCGATGATCTCGCCGAGCTTGGAGATCCCCTCCCCGTACATGATGTCGAACTCGACCTCGCGGAACGGCGGGGCGACCTTGTTCTTGACCACCTTCACCCGAACGTTGTTGCCGACGATCTCGTCGCGCATCTTGACCGAGCCGGTGCGGCGGATGTCGAGGCGCACAGAGGCATAGAATTTCAGCGCATTGCCGCCGGTCGTCGTCTCCGGCGAGCCGTACATGACCCCGATCTTCATCCGGATCTGGTTGATGAAGATGACGAGCGTCTTGGCCTTGGAGATGGAGGCGGTGAGCTTGCGAAGCGCCTGGCTCATCAGGCGCGCCTGCAGGCCGGGCAGGCTGTCGCCCATCTCGCCTTCGATCTCGGCCCGGGGCGTGAGCGCGGCGACGCTATCGATCACGATCACGTCCACCGCGCCCGAGCGGACCAGGGTGTCGGTGATCTCGAGCGCCTGCTCGCCGGTGTCGGGCTGGGAGACGAGGAGGTCGTCGAGGTTCACGCCCAGCTTGTGGGCGTAGCTCGGATCGAGCGCGTGCTCGGCGTCCACGAAGGCGGCGGTGCCGCCCTGCTTCTGCACCTCGGCCACGACGTGCAGGGCGAGCGTCGTCTTGCCCGACGATTCCGGCCCGTAGATCTCGACGATCCGGCCCTTCGGCAGGCCGCCGATGCCGAGCGCGAGGTCGAGGCCGAGCGATCCGGTGGAGACGGATTCGATCTCCACGATCTTGCCCTTGTCGCCCAGCTTCATGACGGAGCCCTTGCCGAAGGCCCGGTCGATCTGCGCCAGCGCCGCCTCAAGCGCGCGCTGCTTGTCTCCGTCTTCTCGTCCCACGAGCCTCAACGCCGACTGAGTCATTCCCGAACCCCTTCTACCCCAGATTCCCGCCAACCCGGCCCAGAGAACACCTCTGCGAACGCCCCGTCGGCCGATGAATCACTCGTACCCCGTTTGTTCCGAGTTCGCAAGATGTTCCCTTGGGCCTGGCGCGGGGGTATAGCGAAGTGGGACCGCTCTTTGGTTTTGGCATTGGCGGCCCATACGAAATGTCACCCGGACCGCCGCCTCCCCTCGACGAGGCGGGTTTCGTGATCGGCTGACAGG
>Ga0316628_100004713_pt1 | contig 10761 bp, 6 predicted proteins | sample OWC_Aug_M2_C1_D5_FD_207648 | JGI IMG/M metagenome (GOLD analysis project Ga0316628, IMG submission 207648) | Wetland soil microbial communities from Old Woman Creek delta, Ohio, United States - OWC_Aug_M2_C1_D5_C | ecosystem: Environmental > Terrestrial > Soil > Wetlands | place: USA: Ohio... | reverse complement strand
CGAAGTACGTGATCAACGCGGTGGGCGATGAGTACTTCCCGCCGGACAACACCCGCTTCGGCTACCACCTCCTGCCCGAGGCGAAGCGCCTGCGCATGATCCCGAACTCGAAGCACTCGACGGCCGGGACCGACATCAGCGAGAGCATGACCGCGTTCTACGACGCGATCCTGAACCACCGGCCGATCCCGGACTATTCGTGGACGGTGGCGAAGGACGGCTCGATCGTGCTCCGCTCCAGCGTGAAGCCGCTGGAGGTCAACCTCTGGCAGGGCACGGACCCGACGGCCCGGGACTTCCGGGTCGACACGATCGGCAAGGCCTTCACCTCGACGCGGCTGCGCCCGCAGAAGGACGGGAGCTTCGTCGGCAACGTCCCGAAACCCAGGACCGGCTTCACCGCCTACTTCCTCGAGGCGCTCTATCCGAGCGGGACCAAGTACCCCTTCAAGTTCACCACCGAGGTCTATGTGAAGCCAGACGTGCTGCCCTATCGGTGGAAGGACGCCCGCCCGATCATCGCGCCCGACGGCAAGTGGAAGCCGGCGGGCGGAGCGGTGACGGCGAAACGCTGAGTCATCGGCTGGGATCGTAGAACATCAGCCGAAGCGTTCCGGATTTCGGCCTGGGTCGCGCTCCAGGCGCGGCCTGCTCGAGGTCCGCGGCCGCCACGAATAGCCGGCCGGTAGCCGGATCGACCGCCATCGTGCGTGCGCTTGGGGCGGTGCGGATCGGGGGCAGAGCGACGTATCGGTCCGGCGCGGTCTGGCGGATCACCGAGATCGTGCCGTCCTGGCCGTTCGAGCTGAAGGCGAGCTTGCGCCCGGGGTCCCAGGCGGCCGCGTCGCTGCCTCGTCCGATCGGCACGGTGGCGACGATCCTGCCCGACTGGGCGTCTAGCACCGCCATCTGGCTGTTGACGCAGCTGACGAACAGGCGGTGGGCGGCGGCGTCGACCGCGATCCCGTGCGGGCTCACGCACGCAGGAACGGCCCAGCGCCCGGTCACACGATTGGTGCGGGCGTCGATCACCACGACCTCGCGCTTCTCGGCGCCGTTCACGTAGATGCGTCCGTCGCGGCCGGCGGCCGCCGCCTCGAGCTTGCCCCCGGCGTCGACGTCGGCGATCGGCGCGTCGGTCGAAGGGTCGATCACCGTCACCTTGGCGGAATCGCCGTCGATGACGAAGACATGGCCGGTGACCGGATCGGTGACGACGCCGTCTGCGTCGGCTTCGGCGGGGATGCGCTTCAGCACCTTCAGCGTCTTGAGGTCGAAGGCGACCGCCACGCCCGCCCTGCCGTCGTCGGTGAAGCCCTGGCCCGTCGCCAAAGAGACGCCCGTTCCGTGGGTTCCGCCCGGAATTCCGCTCACCTCGCCCAGGAGCTGACCGCTGCGGGCGTCCACGACCGACACACGATCACCGTGCGCCACGAAGACCCGGTGCGAGCCGGCGTCGAAGACCACGTAGTCCCACCGCTCCGGCGCGCCGAGCGGGACCGTCCTCACGAGACGATAGCTGATCGACGCCGGAGCGGCGGCGGCGTGCGTGGCGATCAGGGCGAGGGCGGCGCCCAGGATCTGCCGGCTAGGGCTCTTCATGCGGGACTCCGATTGCGCTGAGCACCTGAGGATGAGCCTTAGCGGCCCGACGTCGCGAACAGCCGCGCCATGGGCGCGACGCCGGCGGCCTTGTCCGCGCCGTGGCCGAGATGCTCGGTCACGCCGAACGCATCCTCCAGGGTGCGGAGAAGGGAATAGTGGCTGTAGGGGGTGTCGTCCCGCAGGCCGCGCGGGCCGTGGTTGGTGATCACGATCGTGGGGATGTGCCCGCCGCCGAAGTTCGAGGCGGCCCCGGGCGTCACGCCGCAGCACCCCTCGCGCGTTTTCCCCGCGCCCTCGTCGAAGGTGATCACGATCGCGACGTTGTCCCGCGAGGCCCAGGCCCGACTCGCCTGGATGCGCCGGACGAGAGCGCCGGCGAAGGCGTCCCCGCGCCGGATCAGCGCCGATTTGTTGGCGCCTTCGCAATCGGCCGGTACGCCCGGCCAATGGAGGCCGTGCATGTCGTCGCACTGGTTCGGAACGACGAGGGCGAAGGTCGGCAGGGCGCCGGCGACGAGGTCACGGTCGAGCTGGTCGAAACCCACGATGCGCTCGGCCCGGCGGCGATCGCGCTGGACGTCGGCGAAGTTCATAAAGCCGGAGTGCTTGGAGGCGTAGAACGCCGCCTTGCGCGGGTCGTCGCCGTGTGTCGAAGGCCCCGCGACGACATCCGTGGCGCCGGGTTTCGGCAGGCTTTCGTAATAGCCCTTCCAGGTGAGCCCGGCCTTGGCGAGCTGGTCGCCGAGGTGCCGTGCGCGGACCGTGTGCGACGCGTAGCCGGGCGCCGCCGCGCCGCCGCAGAAGCGGTCCTTCGATCCCGGTGCGCAGTAGTAGGCGTCGTCGTCGTGGATGCCGTAGGTGTCGCCCCCCAGCAGGGCCACGTAGTTGCCCTCGCTCGGATGCACCTCGGCGAAGAAGCGCGTGGCGTTGCCATACCGGGCGGCCAGGCCCGCTATGTTCGGCGCAGCGGCCGGGTCGAGGATCTGGTCGTAGTCCTTGTTCTCCTCGACGATGACCAGGACGTGGGCGTACCGCGGCACGCCCTCGAGGGCCGCCGTGCTGGGAGGCCTGGCGGCCGCAGGACCGGCGAGCAGGGCCAGGCAGGCGACGAGGGACTTGAGCGCGCGCCGCATCGCTAGAACCTCGCCCTCAGGCCGGCCTCATAGGTCTGGTCGTAGAACTCCCGCTGGATCGGGAAGCTTCGGTTATCGACGAAGAAGCGCAGGGGCTCGTTGGTGATGTTCTTGACGTTGACGTAGGCCGTCCAGTTCGGCGTGACCCGATAGCTCGACGTGAAGTCGAGGGTCAGCCGGCGGTCCTGGATGGTGTCGGTGGCCTTCGAGCCGCCGAGGCCGAACAGCACTTTCGAGACGTACTCGCCTGCGAGGCGAAGCTGCAGGCCGTTCGCCTCGTAGAACCCGGCGAGGTTTCCCGTGATACGCGAGGTGCCGGGAAGGGGACCGAACTCTGTGTGACCGGTGGAGGAGGTCGCCGCGTCGTATTCCTCGATCCTGGAATCGACGAGCGTGAGGTTCGCGTCCATCCCCAGCCCGTTCCACATCCCCGGCAGCCAGTCGAACTGCTGATGGTAGGCGGCCTCCGCGCCGCGGGCGTAGGCCCCGCCGCGGTTGGCGAAGGTCGTGAGCGTGACGTTCAGCCCCTGGAAGGCGGGGTCGGAGCCGACATAGGGCACGTTCCGGCGAACCTCCGTGACGATGTAGTTCTTGAACTCCTTGTCGAAGAGCCCGAGCTCGATGATCCCGCCGTGCGGCAGGTAGTACTCGAAGGAGAGGTCGAAGTTGCTGCCGGTCGTCGGCTCCAGGTTGGGGTTGCCCTGCGAGATCTGCGGGTCGGTGGGATCGTGGTTGGACGAGGTGGCCGCGGTGTTCTGGTTGAAGCCCGGCCGACCGATGCCGGTGGAGTAGGTCGCCCGGATCAGGGCGCTGTCACCCAGCTCGTAGCGCAGCTGAACTGTCGGGAAGGCGTTGGTGTAGTCCTTCGAGCGGGTGATGAAGGCCAGGCTCTGGCTGGCGTTGTCGTCGCTGAAGGCGCCGTAGCGGGCGTCGGTGCGCTCCACGCGGACGCCGGCCAGGAGGCCCCACGGCCCGCGGCGCGTCTCGTACTGGACGTAGCCGGCGTAGATGTCCTCCTTGGCGGTGAGGATGCCGCTCGGGTCGACGCCGCCGGAGACCACGCCTGCGTTGGCGGCGTTACGCACGGCGCTCGTGTCGATCTGCGGTCCGTTCGTGTAGTGATTGTCGTAGTAGTCGGTGACAGCGGAGCTCGACACCGCCGCGAGGCTGAGCGGCGCGATCGCGAAGCTGAAGGCCGAGGGCGTGACCTCCTTGTCGCGGATGCGGGCCTCGGCGCCCAGCTTCACCCAATCGTGGTCGCCCAGCGTCCGCACGGGGAACAGCAAATTGGCCGCATAGGCGCGCTCCTGGTCGACGTCGTTCTCGGTGCTGTTGGTGACCTTCTTCAGCGGCGCGTACTGGGCCGGATCATTGATCAGAGTGGTGTCGACGCTGATGGTGGGGAAATCGCCGTTCCGGGCGGTATTGTCGTAGGCGAAGGGGAGGCCCTGGGGTCCGTTGAACCGCGCGCCGTAGTTCTTGCCCACCGCGAAGGTCGCACGGCTGTAGGACGCTCGGTAGTCCAGCACCGCCTCGCCGAACTGGTCGCGGCCTCCCACGACGTAGACCTGATTGCGGTGCGTCTCTTCCTCGTCGGTGCTGCGGAGCTGGACGTCCGTGGCGGTGGCGAAGGCGCCCGGGCGCGAAGGGTCGGGGTCGTCGCCGAGGTCGTCGTAGACCAGGAAGTTCTTCTTCACCGCCTCCTTGTAGCCGGCGACGTTGGCCCGAAGGTACCAGAGGTGGTTCTCGTTGGGGTTGATGTCGAACTCGCCGCCGTAGCCGAAGCGCCGGCGGTGATAGTCGTAGCGGCGCAGCTGCAGGTCGGCGTAGGAGCGGTCGACCGTGGGATCGTTGTAGTCCTCCTCGATGTCGTCGAAGCCGCGCCGGTCGTCGCGGCGCGAGGCGGTGATCACGAACGAGAAGGGCTCGGGGTTCGAGAAGAAGCCCTCACCCGTCCCGCCGCGGTCGTGGCCCGCTAGGACCGGACGGCCGCCCTCGAAGCCGAAGCGTGCGCCCACCGCCGCCTCGACATTGAAGGGACCGGTGTGCTCGTGCGCCGGCTCATAACCCCATCCGAGCGCGCCCTCTGCAAACGGAGCGGCCACCTTGGCCGCCGAGCGCGGGGTGAGCTCGATCGTGCCGCCGAGACCTTCCGCCTCGTGATCCGGAAGCGTCGTCTTGGTGACGATCAGGCCGTCGATCGAGCCGGTCGGGATGGTGTCGTACTCGACCGCGCGGCCGCCGCCGCCGAAGTTCGTGCCGCCGGGATTGGTGTTGAGCAGAGGCACGCCGCCGAACGTCGCGCCGAGCAGATTGCCGTCGATGCCGCGGATGGTGACGAAGCGGCCCTCGCCCGTGTCGCTGGAAATGGAGACGCCGGGCATGCGGCCGAGCGCCTCGGCGGCGTTGAAGTCCGGATACTTCTGGATGGTTTCGGCCGACTGGATCGAAACGATGTTCGGGGCCTCGAACTGCCGCTCGCGCGCGACTGCCTCCTCGCGCGGCGCCGTGACCGTCACCTCGCTCAGCGCGGCCACCCCGGCGGCGTCATCGGCCCGGGCGGCGCCCGCGAACAGGATGAAGGCGCTCGAGCCGAGCAGCGCCGCGCGATGCGTGGGCGACATGGGCAATTTCCCTTCGCCGCCCCCCGTGGCGGCCGAAGGCGCGGCCCTGCCGACGCCTCTCGCGGCGAGGTTTTGGGCTTCGCCTTTGACCCAGCGGTGACGTCCACGTGAAAGTTTCGTTGGCGTCTGTACGGCGACGGCGACGACGGTTACGCGGGGGAACCGCTTCCCGTCCGCGAAGGTCCCCGATCCATGAAGTCCGCCGCCGAGGCCCTGTCCAAGGTCCCGAAGGTCACGCTCGCGTTCTGGATCATCAAGGTCCTCGCCACCACGCTCGGCGAGACGGGGGGAGATGCGCTCTCGATGCAGCTCGGCCTTGGCTACCTGGTGTCGACGCTGATCTTCCTGGCCTTCTTCGTGGTCACGGTGATCGCGCAGGTCTCGGCGCGGCGCTTCCACCCGCTTTTCTACTGGGCTTGCGTGGTGGCTACCACGACCGTCGGCACCACCACCTCCGACTACTTCGACCGCTCGCTGGGCCTCGGCTACGTGAGGTCCTCGGGGATCCTCCTGGCCGGCGTAGTCGTCGTGCTCTTCGCCTGGAGGCGGACCACCGGCTCCATCGCCGTCGACCGCATCACCAGCCGCACGAACGAGGTCTTCTACTGGCTCACCATCCTGGTCTCGAACACCCTGGGCACGGCGCTCGGCGACTTCACGGCCGACGACCTGGGCCTCGGCTTCGAAGGCGGGGCGGTGCTGTTCTCCGCGCTGATCGCCGCCGTGGCCGTCGTGCACTTCCTGTGGCGCGGAGGCCCGCAGGCGGTGCTCTTCTGGGCGGCCTACGTGCTCACCCGGCCGCTGGGCGCGACCCTGGGCGACACGCTCACCAAGCCCTTCGCCGAGGGCGGACTCGACCTGAACCGCATCGTCGCCTCGCTGGTGATCCTCCTCGCCATGGCGATCGGCGTCTGGCTCACCGAACGCGGCCAGGCGCGCGCCTCGCCCGCGGCGGCGTAGGGCTTTCCGTGGCGCGAAGGGACGCTCTATGAAGCGGCCCATGCATCCGCCCCTGGCCCGGCCCGAAGTCCTCGCCCTGCGCTCGTCGAAGATCCGGGAGGTGGCGAACGCCGCCTGGGGGCGAGAGGGCGTGCTGACCTTCTGGTTCGGGGAGAGCGATCGGGCGACGCCGGAGTTCATCCGCGAGCGCGCGGCCGAGGCGCTGGCGGCGGGGCGGACCTTCTACACCCACAACCTCGGCACGGCGGAGCTGCGGAGGGCCCTTTCGGACTACCTCGGCCGCCTGTACGGGCGCCCGATCGCCGAGGGGCGGATCGCCGTCACGAATTCGGGGGTCAACGCACTTATGATCGCGGCCCAGGCGGTGCTCTCGCCAGGCGACCGGGTCGTAGCCGTGACGCCGGTGTGGCCCAATGTCGTGGAGATTCCCCGCATCCTCTCCGCCCGGGTGGCCGGCGTCCCGCTGGAACCGGCGCAGGGCAAGTGGCGGCTCGATCTCGACAAGCTCCTGGCGGCGCTGACCCCCGACACGCGGGCGCTGTTCCTCAACTCGCCCAACAACCCGACAGGCTGGACATTGCCGGCCGAAGACCGCGCGCCGATCCTGGCCCGCTGCCGCGAGCTCGGCATCTGGCTGGTGGCCGACGACGTCTACGAGCGGATCAGCTTCGATGGCGGACGGAGCGCGCCTTCGTTCCTCGAGCTCGCCGAGGACGGCGATCGGGTGATCGGCGCCAACTCCTTCTCCAAGGCCTGGCGGATGACCGGCTGGCGGCTGGGCTGGCTCGTCCTGCCCCCGGCGCTCGTCGACGCGGTGGGCGTGCTCCTCGAATACAACACCTCGTGCGCGCCCGACTTCGTGCAGGCGGCGGCGGTCGCGGCGCTCGCCGAGGGGGAGCCGCACGTTGCGGAGATCCGCGCGGAGCTGGCGGCGGCCAAGGACCAGGTGCTCACGGGGCTGCGCGCGCTGCCGGGCGTCGAGGCGCCGGAGCCCGACGGCGGCATGTACGCCTTCTTCCGCATTGCAGGATGCAGGGACAGCGTCGCCATGGCCAAGCGGCTGATCGACGAGGCCGGCCTGGGTCTCGCGCCCGGAGCCGCCTTCGGCCCGGAGGGCGAGGGCTGGCTGCGCTGGTGCTTCGCCAACCGGCTCGAGAAGAACGCGCTCGGCCTGGAGCGGCTGGGACGCTTCCTGAGCCGCTGACGTCAGTTCGGCTTGTCCGCTGCGGGCGCGTCAGCGGGCTTGTCGGCGGCGGGAGGCGGGTCGGCGGGCTGCGGCGCCTGGGCGTCGGCGGCGGGCGGCGCGGCGTCGTCTCCCACGTTCACCTTGAATGCCGGGCCCATCAGCACGGCGCGCTTGTGAAGCGCATCGGCGGTCTTGAGGCAGCGGGGCGGCGGCTCCCAGCTCATCCATTCCTGCGCGAGGCGGGCCTTGGTGATATCGGGCGAGCCCATCCACATCGACGCGCCCTTGGTGACCGCCGCGGCGCCGATGGTGTTGATCGGCTTGAGGCTGGCCTTCTCGGCTGCGGTCATGGCGCTCTGCAGCCGGGCGAGGTCCTTGCGCCCCTGTCGCTGGGCGTCGGCGTAGACCTCGAGGTCGTCGGAGAGACTCGATCCCGGACGGTGGAACTCGGACTCGATGCGGGTCACTTCGGGCATGACCTGATCGTGCAGGTCGAGGTAGCCGCGGAGAGCGCCGTAGCACCAGGCGACGAACTGGTAGTCGTCCTTCGGCGCGCCGGCCGGGAGGGGAGCCTCGGCCGCGGGCGCGGGCTCGGCGGCCGCCGCCGCGGCGTCGGGCGCGTCGGCCAGCAAGAGGGCGAGGGCGAAGGCAAGCGCTGACATCAGGGAACCTCTGGACTCACAATCGGTTGACGTCGCCCTTCGGCCCGAAGCCGCCGCCCCCCGGCGTCTCGATCTCGATGGCGTCGCCGGCCGCCACCTGCACGGAGAAGCAGCCGCCCAGAGGTGTAGCCGTCCCGTCGGCGGCGATCAAACGCTGAGCCCCGGGAAGCGCAGCCGCGCCGCCCGCGATCCCCTGAGGGGCGTGCTCGCGGCGCGAAGCGAGAAGGGCGGCCTCCATGGGCGCGAGGAACCGGATGCGGCGCACCGTGCCGTCGCCGCCCGCATGAGCGCCCGCCCCACCCGAGCCGTGGCGGACGGCGAAGGATTCGAGCCGCACGGGGAAGCGGCGCTCGAGGATCTCCGGATCGGTGAGGCGCGAGTTGGTCATGTGGGTGTGCACGGCGCTCGCGCCGGCCGCCCGGGCGGTTGCGCCGGCGCCGCCGCAGATGGTCTCGTAGTACTGGCGCGTCGCGTCGCCGAAGGTGAAGTTGTTCATCGTGCCCTGGCTGTTCGCCATCACGCCAAGCGCGGCGTAGAGCACGTCTACGACATGCTGGCTCGTCTCGACGTTGCCGGCCACGACGGCGGCGGGGGGCTCCGGATCCAGCATGGAGCCCCGACGTGTCAGGATCCTGAGAGGTTCGAGGCAGCCGGAGTTGAGCGGAATGTCGTCGTCGACGAGCGTGCGGAAGACGTAGAGCGCCGCGGCGTCGACGATGGCCGAGGGCGCGTTGAAGTTGCTCGCGAGCTGGCCGGCGCTTTCGGTGAAGTCGAGCACCGCCTCGCCCTTTCGGTGATCGACGCTCGTGCGGACCACGATCTCGCCGCCGCCGTCCATGGGCACGCGCGCCTGGCCGTCCGAGAGGCGGCCGATGGCGCGGCGCACGGCGCTCGCGGCGTTCTGCTGGACGAAGCCCATGTAGCGGGCCACCACCTCGGCGCCGAAGGCGCGGATCATCTCGGCCACCGCGGCGGCTCCGGCCTGGCAGGCGGCGATCTGCGCCTTGAGGTCGGCGAGGTTCTGCTCGGGATTGCGGGCGGGGAAGGGGCCGGCGGTGAGCGCCGCGCGCGCCTCGGCCTCGAGGAAGCGCCCGTCGCGCATGATCGGCAGGGCGTCGAGCAGGACGCCCTCCTCCTCGATGCTCCTGGAGAACGGCGGCATCGAGCCGGGCTGCACGCCGCCCACGTCGGCATGGTGGCCGCGCGCGGCGACATAGAAGGCAGGCTGGGGATCCTGGGCATCCATGAACACGGGCGTCACGACCGTGATGTCAGGCAGGTGGGTGCCGCCGGCGTAGGGGTTGTTGAGGGCGAAGGCGTCGCCGCGGCGGAGCTGCGGATGCCGCGCGCGCACGGCGCGGACCGAGGCTCCCATGGAGCCCAGGTGGACCGGCATGTGCGGGGCGTTCGCCACCAGGCCGCCGTCCGCGTCGAAGAGCGCGCAGGAAAAGTCGAGCCGCTCCTTGATATTGACCGAGTGGGCGGTGCGCTCCAGCGCGGCCCCCATGGCTTCGGCCACGCCCATGAAGCGACGGTTGAAGAGCTCGAGCGTCACCGGATCGGGCTTGTCGAGAGCCGGTGCGGCGCGCGCGGCTTGCGCGACGCGCGTGAGCCGGATGAGGCCGTCGGCGTCGGCGATCGCGCGCCAGCCGGGCAGCAGTGCGATCTGGGTGTCCGCCCGGACGATCAGGGCGGGGCCCTCGGCCGAAGTGAGGCGGTCGGCGGCGATGACCGGGGCGTCGAGCCAACGGCCATGGGCGTAGAGCTTCGTTCCCTTCTCCCCTTGCGGGAGAAGGTGGTGGCTTGGATGAGGGGCTTCGCCGAACCCGATTCGCGACCCCTCATCCGGCGGCCTTCGGCCGCCACCTTCTCCCGCAAGGGGAGAAGGGCGAGAGAAGGCCTCCGCTTCGACCGCTGAGATCAGGATGGCGCGGCCGTCCTCGACAAAGCCGAACAGCCGGCGATGGGCGGTTTCGAACGTAGACCGCGCCGCGGCCAGGTCCGAGAACGGGACCGGGAGCTCGGCGTCGGCGCCGTCGTAGCGGAGGCGCAGCGTGCGGCGGATCGCGCCTGCCGCGGCGCCCTGCTCGGAGAGGGCGGCGCGGGCGGCCGCTTCGACCTCTCCGAGCAGCGCCTCGGCGCGGTCGAGGCCCGCCGCATCGAGCGGGGTCTCCAGCCCCGCCTGGCGCAGCGCGGCGAGCTCGGCCTGTCCGATGCCCCAGGCCGAGAGCACGCTGGCGTAGCGGGGGCAGAGCACTTCCGCCACGCCCAGCGCCTCGGCCGTCTGGCAGGCGACCTGGCCGGCCGCGCCGCCGAAGGCGACGAGCGCGTGCTCGCGCGGATCGAAGCCGCGCTCGGTGGAGATCCGGCGCACCGCCTGCGCCATCTGTTCGACCGCGACGGCGAGGAAGCCCTCGGCGGCGGCCTCGACGCTTTCCGCCTTCATCGCCCGGGCGAGCTCCGCCAGGCGGACGCGGCTGGCTTCCGGGTCGAGCGGCGCATCGCCGCCGGGCCCGAAGACCGCCGGGAAGAACCGCGGGTCAAGGCGGCCGAGCACGAGGTTCGCATCGGTGACGGCCGCCGGGCCGCCT
>Ga0316628_100004712_pt1 | contig 10762 bp, 7 predicted proteins | sample OWC_Aug_M2_C1_D5_FD_207648 | JGI IMG/M metagenome (GOLD analysis project Ga0316628, IMG submission 207648) | Wetland soil microbial communities from Old Woman Creek delta, Ohio, United States - OWC_Aug_M2_C1_D5_C | ecosystem: Environmental > Terrestrial > Soil > Wetlands | place: USA: Ohio... | reverse complement strand
CGACGATCTGGGCAGCAGAAAAAAACGATCCGTCATCATCAATCTGCCCTCCACCTACCCGGCCCGCCCCATTTTCGGTGTACTCATTTCCGGCTTCGTGTCCCTGCATCTGGAACGGGCCGTTTCTCCGGCGACCTATATACCGGCGCTCAAGAAAATGGGGTATCAAATCGACGTGGAAACCGCCAAAGGCAAGGACAAGAAAGCCGAATTCCTGGCCGATCTATCCTACATCCTCGCCGTCCGCAAGGAAGCGGCCGACCTGCTGTGGCGCAGCGAAGACTGGGACCTGTTCATGTTCACGGTCACCGAGACGGATCGGCTGCACCATTTTCTTTTCGACGCCGTGGCGGACTCCCGTCATCGCTTCCACGCGGAGGCCATCGGCTTCTATCAGGAACTGGATGCCGTCATCGGCGACCTCGCCGGTCGCATCGCCGGCCGGGATGAATTTTCCCTGCTGATGCTGTCGGACCATGGCTTCGGCCCGATCCAGAGGGAAATTTATCTCAATCCCATCCTCCGGAAAAATCGACTCCTTGATTTCTCTGAGAAAAATCCCAAGGACTTAACGGCCATTCTCCCCAGCGCCAAAGCGTTCGCCCTCGATCCATCCAGAATCTACGTTCACCGCAAAGGAAAATACCCCGGCGGCCAGGTATCCCGCAGCGACTACGACAAGGTCCGGAACGACATCCGGGATCTCTTCGCCGGCTTTCGCTGGAATGGCCAGAACGTCATTCAAGGCGTTTATTGCAAGGAAGAACTGTACAGCGGCCCTTACCTCGATGCGGCGCCCGACATCGTCCTGCTTTCGCGTCCCGGATTCGACCTGAAGGGGGGGCTGGAAAAAATCGACGAAACGGGCCTCAATCACTTCACCGGCATGCATCGCCACGACAATGCGTTCTTTTACATCTCGCGTCCCGACCTGACGCTGCCGGAACCCATGACCATATTTTCGGTTCGCCAGGTGTTGAACGCCTTATTGGATCATTGAGCAAACGCTGATTTGTGGTTATTGCAGTTTCTGTTTTTCCTTCAGCAAGTTGAAGGCCAGGGTGCGGATCACCGGATTGATGTTTCTATCCATGGCGAGCAATCTCAAATCGCGCTCGTACAGTTTCTTGAGAAAACCCAGGGCTTTGGAGACGGGCACTTTGGGATTCTGCATCAGGGAGAGGACGATCTGATAGTTTTTCGTCCATTCGCGGTCTGAGGCGATGCGTCCAATGATATCACTGCTCAGGCTTTTGTTTTTGGACAGGGCAAGCACCTCGTCGTCCGTGATCTTGGGACTCTCCAGCACGGCCAGGTTGACGATTTTGTTGTAATCGCGTATGAGCACCATGCGTTCCGTTTGCGTTCCGATCAGCGCCAGCTTGATGCGTTCGGGAACGGTCATACGGTTGATCCGTTGCAGGGTGGTCAACGTCTTCTGTTTGATTTCCCCGGGATCGGCATCGCCCGCCCCCTCTTGGCTCGCCACGAGATCGGTCAATTCTTCGATAACCTCCTGCTCCGGAATCGGAGTCGCCGCCTCCGGATTGAGGTAAAAATCGCGGATTTCTTTAATTTTTCCGCGGACGAAACCGCCGGCCTGCGGGTTGCGCTCTATGCTGTCGAGGATCTCCGGATAGGCGATCAGGCGGATCTGGTTGTCGACTAAAACCTCCAGCGATGCGGCGGGCGCCTTTTCACCGATCCGACTTAAAAAATCAGCGGGCAGGCGGGAGTTGTGGATGATGTGATTGATGACGTTCACATCCGCATTCACCAGGGCGTCGGCCAATATGACCTTCACCACCTGATGATTGGCATCCTTTTTTTGGACGTATGCTTCCCGTACAAACTTCGGGATCTTCTTAAAGGCGACATCGGCCCGCTCCGCCAATGTCTTCTTCCATATGGCCAGGGCCAGCCCCTCGAGATATTCTTCATCGGTGAGCGGCAGTTGGCGGTTCACCAGCATGCGCAGAGCATCGGCACTGCCACGGCCTTCGGCGATATCGACGATCAGCGGATTCTTGGATACGGTGGACATCAGCGGCGGACGACGGCATCGACATCGAATGGAGTGACGGTGAGGGTTTCGGCGTGGGATAAACTCGACAAATACGAAACGGGCCGCTCGTTGATTCGCAGGCGGATACCGGACGGATTGCCGATGACCGCCGTGATCTGGTAGCCCTTCAGTTGCAGTACCTCTCCCGGCAGGTACACCTTTTCAGCGGCTGGACCGCCTGCTTGAATGATCCGCAGCCAACAGGGCGACGTGAAAGTGAAGTGCATGCATACCGGCTGAATGTCTTCCCATAAGTTGGATCCCGGCCGGCGGCTAAGGGACGGAAGGGGGGAAATCGGAGAGCGCGATGGGTAGGCCGCGGCGGCGGGGCGGAAGACCTCATCCAATCGCGGAGCGGCCAGCAGGATGAACACGGCGGTGCCGAGAATCAGCGCCAGCAGGATAACGGGAGCGGCTTGCCGGCGTTTGAACTGGAAATAATTCAATCGGTCAAAATAGGTGACCGGCCCGTTTTTCCGATTAAACGCCACGCCGTCTATGTATTCCTTGTAGGTGTTGAAAAAAGCGTTTTCATCGGCGCCGATCGCCTGCAAATGACCCTTGATATATTGGCGCAAATAGAATGTTCCGGGAATGAGGTGCCACTCTTCGTTCTCCAGCGCCCGTAGCAATTTCAATTGGATATGGGCGGTTTTAGCGATCTCTTCCAGTGTGCAGCCTCGTAATTCCCGCTCTCTTTTTAAACCCTGGCCCAATGCTTTCATCGAATTCATTGTAGGAATTCGGCGACCCATTGTCAATAAGCATCTTTCCAATTCCCGGGAAATCGCTATAATGATGGCTGGGCAAGGAGGTCGAGATGCATATTGATTTGAGCGGAAAAAATGTTCTGATCACCGGGGCGAGCCGCGGCATCGGCCGCGAAATCGCCCGCCATTTCGCCCGCGCCGGCGCCACGGTGGGCATCCATTATCACCGCGACAGCCAAGAAGCCAGCGCCCTCGCCGCCGCCATCGGTGCGCGAGGGCATGTCTTTCAGGCTGATCTGTCCCAAGCGGACGAGGCCCGGAAGCTTTTCGCCGCGGCGTTGTCCCAATGGGGCCGCCTGCACGTACTGGTCAACAACGCCGGGATTGCCTTGCCGGCTCTGCTAACGGATCCCTGGGAAAATTGGCTGGCCGGCTGGGATGAAACCCTGGCGGTCAACTTGCGCTCCACCGCCATTCTCAGCCGGGCGGCGATCATGCACTTCATCGAGGCAAACTCCGGCGGCCACATCATCAACATCGCCTCGCGCGCCGCTTTCCGCGGCGATACGGCCGAGTATCTGGCTTACGCCGCCTCCAAGGGCGGGATAGTGTCATTGACCCGCTCTCTGGCCCGGGCCTACGGACGGAATGACATCAAGGCATTCGTGATCGCCCCGGGGTTCACCCGCACCGAAATGACCGAGGCATTCATCGAGCGCTACGGCGAGGAGCTGGTGAACAAGGATCTCGCCTTGACGCGTTTGACGGAACCAGGCGATATTGCGCCTTTGGTGGTATTCCTTGCCAGCGGCTTGGCCGATCATGCCACCGGCGGCACGTTTGACGTCAACGCCGGCAGCTACGTGCATTAGAGCACTTCACCGCTTCAGCACGCGCTGCAGGACTTCGTCCAGCTCCTCGATCTTGTAGGGTTTGGCCAGGATCCCCTTGATGCCGAAATGGGCAAAATCGGAGATCAACGGATCGCCTATAAAGCCGCTGGAAGCAATGATCCGTGCGCCCGGATCGAGCTCCAAGAGGCGGCGGACCGTCTCCTTCGCTCCCATTCCGTTTGGCACATTCAGGTCGACGATCACCGCATCAAAGGGCGCACCAGACGCCTTGGCCTTCTCGTATTGCTCGACGGCCCCTGATCCGTCGACGGCAAAAGCGACTCGATAACCGAGATAGCTGAGGATCTCGCCGCTGATTTCGCGTACGATCTTCTCGTCATCCATGACGAGAATATTGCCCTTCTCGGTCAACGGGACAGCCGCCGGCTCTGCTTTTTTCGCCGTCGGTGGCGCTACCGGCAGATAGAAAATAAAAATGGTTTGCCCCGGTTGAGATTCGAAGGTGATATAGCCATCGTGGCGCTTGATGATCGTGTAAGAAGTGGCCAATCCCAGTCCTGTGCCCGAGGCTTTGGTGGTAAAATAGGGATCGAAGATTTTGTCGGCATGCTGTTCGGGAATGCCGCCGCCCGAATCCTTAACCGACACCTTGATATACCGGCCCGCTGGGAATGGCAGCCGCATGCCCGATTGGGCCGTGAAATTTTCGGCCGCCACCTCGACGATGCCGCCGCCGGGCATGGCCTGCTTGGCATTGAGTACCAAGTTATGGACGACCTGGCTGATCTGTCCCTCATCGACTTCTCCCGGCCATAAATCTTCCGAAATCTTGAACACGCCGCGCACGGCCGATCCGCTTAAAGCGAAATTGGCCGAATCCCGGATCAAATCTTTGATGGAAGCGGTCCGTCTGACAGGAGCCCCGCCTTTGGAAAAGGTCAGCAGCTGCTGAGTGAGGTCTTTGGCCCGCTGTACGGCGTTCTCTGCTTCGGTCAGGCGCTTGGCGACCTTTTCCTCCCCGCCAGCATACATTTTCGCCAGGGAGATGTTGCCTAAAATGCCGGCCAGGATGTTGTTGAAATCATGGGCGATGCCAGCGGCGAAAAGACCGATCGATTCAAGTTTGCGCGCCTTGATTACTTCGCGCTCGATCAAATCGCGTTCGGCCATTTCCCTCTGCAGTCGCTGGTTGGTGATCTCCAATTCGGCGGTGCGCTCCGCCAACTCGATCGTCCGTTTGCGGATCTCCTCTTCCAAATGCTCGCGGTAGCGTTTGTTCTCCCGCAGCAGATTTGCCCGTTCCAGGGATCTCTGGATGGCATATTCGAGCACGGCCATGTCCTGAATCGGTTTGGTGATGAAATCCCACGCCCCCAGGTGCAGGGCCTCGATGGCGTCCCGCACGACACCGGTACCGGAGACGACGATGACCGGCAGGCCCGGCGCCTCGCGGCAAATGGTGTCCAGCACGTCAAGTCCGTCTATCTCGGGCATGCGTAGGTCCACCAGAACGATATCGGGAGCGTTTTTATTGAAGAGTTCCAGACCGCTGCGGCCGTCAGTGGCCTGCAGGGTGGCGAAGCCGCTGTCCTCGAGGTAGGCGGCGATGGTGTCCAACACCGCCGTTTCATCGTCAATGATCAGCACCGTTCGTTTCATGGGCGCTCCGCTCATTCGCTCAGCGTGCGAATCAATCCGACGAGCTGCTCCATTTTGACCAACGGCTTGCGAAAGATGTGAGAATTGGACAAACCGATATCACTGAGCGCCTTGGGAATGGTGTAACTCGTGGATCCGGTATGAATGAGGAACTTCATCTGCGGTTGTATCTCGTGGGCTTTCAAGATGAGAAGGTTGCCGTCCATGCCCGGCAAACGCAAATCGATGACGCCAATGTCATAGGTCCGCTCTTTCATCAGCTCAAGCGCTTCCTCGCCGCTGACGGCCGCCGCGACAGTATATCCTTCGTCCTCCAGGTAGGCGGTCAGGTTGACGCGCACCAAATCCTCGTCATCCACCACCAGGATGCGAATGTTCGCGCGGCTCATGCGGATCCTCTCTCCAACGGCAGGTAAATGACGAAGGTGGTCCCCTGGCCGGGAATCGATTCGACCATCATGTTGCCTTGATGGTTGTTGGTGACGATGAAATAGGAAACGGAGAGCCCGAGCCCCGTTCCCACGCCGACATCCTTGGTGGTGAAAAAGGGCTCGAAGATGCGCTTACGCGTACTTTCGTCCATCCCCGGCCCATTGTCCTCGATTTCCATGCAAACATAGCCGCCATCGCGCCGCAGTCGGAGGTTGATCCGCGGCGGTTTCCGATCGTCCGGATTTCTAAACATCGCCTGGGCCGCATTCTTCAGTAAGTTCAGCAACACCTGCTGAATCTCGGTGGCCACGCACGGGACATCCGGCAGATCGGGGTCGAACTCACGCCGGATTTCAATGTGCCGGAAGTCGTACTTCTTCTTCAGATCGTAGTCGTTGGCTGCCAGTTGTACGGTCTTGTCCAGCAGAACCGCCAGGTTGGTCGTGCTCTTTCGCGATTCGCTGCGGCGGCTGAAACTGAGCATGTTCTCGACGATGCTCGCCGCCCGCTCGCCGCACTCGCGGATCCCGCCCAAGAACTTCAGTATCTCGCGTTTCTCCATATAGCGGATAATCTGATCCAGATCGGTTCCGCACTCGCGGGCCACCTCGGCATTTTTCTCTAAATCGCGGGACAACCGGCGCAATACATTCTGCGACGCCTGGATGATGCCGCCCAGCGGGTTGTTGATCTCGTGGGCCATGCCGGCAGCCAGGCCGCCGACCGACATCATCTTTTCCGTTTGGATCATCATCTCTTCAATGCGCACGCGGGTCGTGACATCGTCGACCCGGATGACCGCTCCCTCCAGGCCATTGGAAATCAGCGGATACACCATCACATCGAGGTAATGCGAATCCCCGTTGACGGGAGCGGTGACGCGCTCGGTTTTTTGCGGCATTCTCTCGGCGATGGCCCGCTGCACGGTCTCCATCTGCTTTTCCAGGAAGGGGAACACGTCCTGCACGCGTTTTCCGAATGCTTGATCCTGGGAGATCCCGGTGGCTTTCTGCGCCTGCTGGTTCCATTGGGTGATGCTGCCCCGGGTGTCGACGCCGATCAGGACCGACGGCATCGAATCGATGATGTTCTGCAGATAGAGACGCATGTGGGACATTTCCTCTGTCTGCTCTTTGAGCGAGGAGGCCATTTGCGTGAAGACTCGCGCCAATTGGCCGACTTCGTCCCGGGAGGCCACATCGATGGCCACGTCGAAATGGCCCTTGCTAATGGAGTCGGCCCCCTTGGATAAAACCAGCAGCGGCCTGGAGATACGCCGACCGATGAACAGTCCCATGACGGCGCCCAGGGCGATGACCGCCAAAAAAACGAGGATGAGGCTGCGGATGCCCACCTGTTTGGCCTCGATGATATCTTGGATGTTGACGCCGACGAATACTCGGCCGAGGGTGCGGTTGGAGTAATCGTTAATGGGAAAGGAGTCCAACAGAAACGTGCTTTGCAAAATTTTCTGCTGTGTTCCCAACGTGGTCAGTTCGGGAAAATAGCGTTGGCCGTTGACGTCCATGAAGGTGGATGCGATCTTGGCGTCTCCGAGGTAAATCAGGATCTCCGCTTTGGTTTTTTCCTTGATTTCATCGGTAAAAACCGAGTTGAGAGGCAACTCCAGCAGCATCAGCCCTTTCAGCTCGAAGGTCTCCGGTTCGACGATCGGCGAATATGAATAGATGGCGATCCCCTGCCCCACCTGGAAAATGCCCGCATCGCGCAATAGCGGGTCCCATTCCGGGTGGAAAAACGGAAGCTGGCCGATATTGGCTTGATTGATATTGCTGGGCGTGGAGTTATCCTGGCCCACGACGATCCGGTGGGCGGGATCCATGATTTTAATATTCAGGTTGGACAGGAAGAAGAACTTAGATTCCAGGGCCATGGCAAGTTCATCGGGATTGGCGATGTTTTCAATAACCTCTTTCAGCTCCGAGAGGAAGGTTGCTTTCCGGGTCAGGTCTCCCAGGTTTTCATAAAAGATGCTCTCAGCCATTTTTTTCGAGGAGGCGATCTCCTGTTCGGCGATGTTTTCGTAACGGCGGTTGACCGAGTAAATGGCGAAAAATGTGGCTGCCATGGTGGTGAGGCCGGCGATCAGGAAAAAATAGAGCGACAGTTTCGGCTGGATCTTCATTTTCTCCCCAGATCGTACAGAGACAATTTTCCCAAGGCATTGGGATTCAACGGACCGATACTGCGATTGTAAACGACTACATTGACATCCTGGAACAACGGCAGCAACAATGCCTCCTCCATCAGCCAGCGGTCGAGGCGCTCGTACTTCTCCCGGCGCCGCAGCGGATCGCTCTCTTGGCGCGCCTGATCGATTAGTTGCCGGATGGGGTCAGCGGCAGCCGAAGATAAATTGGCGAAGCCTTCTTGCTGCAGTTCGCGGGAAAACATCGGATAAAAGAAACTGTCCGGATCGGGATAATCGGCGATCCAGCCCGATTGGGTGATATCGTACTCGCCGCGAGCGATACGGGCGTTGTACTCTTCGTTGCCGACCTGTTTCACGATGAGGTTGATGCCGGCTTTCTTGAGGTTTTGCACATAGTGGGATACCACGCCGAGCAGAAGCGAGCCGCGCGCCTCGAGGGTCAGGAAATTCAAATTGATTCCGGACGTCAGGTTTTCCTGTTGCAGGAGCCGGCGTGCTTTTTCAATAGAAAAAGGATACAGCGGCGACATGGTTTGCCCCTGGACCATGCCTTGGGGGAGCAATGAATGAATCGGTCGCGCGAAATCCCGGTAGACCAGAGTGAGCGCGCGCTCGTCCCAAAGATAATTCAAGGCTTGGCGCACCTGCTTCCGCTTTAAAATGGGATTCGCCATATTGAATGTCAAGAACTGCGTGGAAAAAACGGGAGTGGTGAGCACGTCAACCCAGCTCAGCCTGCGCAAGCCGACCAGCCGGGAAATGGAATACGAGAGCATGATGGAGATTTTCCCCTGCTTGAAAAACGTCTCGATCGTATCAAAGTTGTTCAGAAAAAGGGTGGTGTATTCGGCAATGGCCGGCGGCCCCTTCCAATAGCCGGGATTCGCTTCCAGGACCAGCCGCTGCCCGGCCACCCATTCTTTCAGGCGGAAAGGGCCTGTCCCGGAGGGGTGGCGGGGAAACTGTTGCTTGTGGCGGATAACCGCCGCCGGTGACACGATGGCCGCATTGTCCACGGTCAAGGTGGCCAGGAATGGGGAGAAAGGCTGCGATAGATAAAACGCCACCCGATGGGACCCCAGCTTCCCGACGTCCTTGAGAAAGGTGAAGATCTCGGCAAACATGGGGAAGGCATAATAACGATAAGCGAATTTTTTATCCAGTTGCCGCTTGAATGAGAAGACCACCGCGTCGGCATCGCAGGGAGTGCCGTCATGGAAGCGTACGTTGCGCCGCAATTCGAAAATCCAGGTTTTTCCGCCATCTTCGGCTTTCCAGGACGTAGCCAATCCCGGTTCCACGGCCATGGTCTGCGGATGGATGCGGACCAGGGTGTCGTAGATATTGTAGGTAAAAGACGCCGAGATGTCATCCCAGACCTGGGCCGGGTCCAGGGTTTGCGGCTCGGTGTTGCCTCCGGCAAACACCGCTATGCCGGCAGCTGCGCTGACGTTCCCCGAGAGGAAGTGAACCAAACACAACCAGACGAACCAGCGGAAACGGAGACACGAAAAAAGAGAATGTTCTTTCACTGGAATTCTTTCTCCTTAGATGAGTCCAAGGCCGGCGATAGCAGCGAGCGGAAGGTGCGAATGAAGGTGCGAATGCGATCGCATGACGTAGCGCGGCTTACGGTTAAAAACTTTTCTTGGATACATCTTTGAAAATCAAGAAATTGTAGGGATTGGTATACAGATTTTTCAGGTCGGGGCTGACCGCCACCATGTCGTTGAGGTGGAAGAGGGGGATACAGGGGGCATCCTTGAAAATGATTTCCTGGGCTTCGAAGTAGAGCTGTTCCCTCTGGCCACGATCGACGTTTTCGCGGGCTTGATTGAGCAGGGCGGTCAATGAGGGATTATCGTAAAACGAGCGGTTACTATGCCCCCTCTCCATGGTCAACAGCGGGTAAAGGAAGAAATCGGGATCGGGATTCCCCACCCAGCCGATGATCAGCATGTCGTGCTCCCCGCGGTCGGCAAGTCCCCTCATTTTGTTGAAGGGCAGGGGCACTTTTTTCACGGTCACCAGCACCCGGCGGGCATTCAGTGTCAACCGGTTGACGATCTCTTCGAGAGCGACGCTGCCCTCTGAAAAATACAAATTGCAGGAAAATCCGCGACCCAATCCGGCCCGCTGCAGCAACTGGCGGGCGGTGTCAATATTGAACTCGGGATCCTTGATGTGGGGATTGAAGCCGAAAAGCTGGGGCGGCACTAAGGTCACGGCCGGGATGGCCATTTGGCCGAAAATCTGCTTGACGAGGATTTTCTTGTCCAACAGGTGGGAAAAAGCTTGGCGCACTTCCCAGCGGTCGAACGGGGGGCGGCGGATGTTGAAAGCCAGGAAGTAGGTTTTAAGCGAATGGCTGGTCAATATCTGGATCTCTCGCCGGCCCAGTAACTCCTCGAATTCCCGTTCCGACTGCACCACCACCACGTCGGCGTTTCGGTTCTTGATCTGCAATAGCCTCCACGCCGAATCGTTGACGGTCGTAAAAACGACCTTGGAGATCTGCGGCCGGCTACCCCAGTAGTCCGGATTGGCGGAAACGACCAGGTTTTTATCTTTTTCCCACGAAGAAAATTTAAAAGGACCGGTTCCGACCGGCACGAACTTCTTTTTTTCATAGGCATTTTCGGGGACGATGAAAGCGGCCACATCCATCAGGTATGTGAGAAACGGGGCATAGGGCCGGCTTAAAGCGATCTCGACCGTATGATCATCGACGGCGCGCACCGCCGTGACCGGCGAAAACAACAGGTTCCATTTTTTATATTCGCTGTCTTGGCGCGCCATGCGCTCGCGGAAGGAATAGACGACCGAGCGCGCATTGAAGGGAGTCCGGTCGTGAAACAGGACGCCGCGA
>Ga0316628_100004711_pt1 | contig 10762 bp, 7 predicted proteins | sample OWC_Aug_M2_C1_D5_FD_207648 | JGI IMG/M metagenome (GOLD analysis project Ga0316628, IMG submission 207648) | Wetland soil microbial communities from Old Woman Creek delta, Ohio, United States - OWC_Aug_M2_C1_D5_C | ecosystem: Environmental > Terrestrial > Soil > Wetlands | place: USA: Ohio... | reverse complement strand
CGATGTCACGTTGCCCCGCATGTGGATCGGACGCATCGTCGCCAGCCCCTATGCTCACGCGCGCATCAAGCGCGTGGATACGAGTGCTGCCGAAGCGATGGGGGCAGTCTGCCTCACGTTCGACGACATCCCGCACACCTGCTACAACGAACGTATTGTCACCATCCCGTCCGCTCTGCACAAGGATCATTATGTGCTGGCCGACAAGGTGCGGCGCATGGGCGAAGCCGTCGCAGCCGTCGCGGCGGAAACCGAAGAACTGGCCGAACGCGCCGCGCGTGCGATCAAGGTCGAGTACGAGCCGTTGCCCGTCATCACCGATCCGATTGAGACGATGCGACCAGGAGCCGAGCCGCTTTACGAGACGATCTGGCACGGCGACAAGGAAATCAAGATCCAAAACAACATCGCCTGCGAGCGTAGGATCGAAGAAGGCGACGTGGACCAAGCCTTTGCCGAGGCCGACGTCATCGTCGAAGGTATGTTCAAGACGCCCAAGATTTACCACATGCAACTCGAGCCCAAGACCGCTCTCTGCAACCCCGAGCCTGACGGCGGCCTCACCGTCTGGGCGACGACGCAGTCTATCCACAACGTCCGCATCCTGCTCGGCCAGATTTTCAACATTCCGCTCAGTAAGATTGACGTGCGACGGATGCCCGTCGGCGGCACATTCGGTTCCAGCATCCAGATGAACTCGCCCATCCCCATCTGCGCGGCGCTCGCGCTCAAGGCTCGACGCCCAGTCAAACTCTCGCTCACGCGCGAAGACGATATGCATGACCATACCAAGTATCCCACACAGATCGAACTCAAGATCGCGGCCAAGAAGGATGGCACGCTGCTGGGCGCGAAAATGGAAGTCGTCGTGGATATTGGCGCACACATTATCCAGGCGTACTCGTTCCTCGGCGTATGCGTGGGCTGGATGGTCTCGCTGTATCACTTACCCAGCGTGCGCTACCATGGCACCGCAGTGTACACCAACAAGAGTCCCTCGTGCGCGATGCAGGGATTTGGGAATCCACAGGTCACTTTTGCCGTCGAGTCGCTGATGGACGAGTTGGCGAAAAAGCTCGACATGGATCCGATTGATCTGCGTCTCAAGAATTACGTGGGCATGGGCGATACGTTCTGGGGACAAGGGCCGCTCGTGCGCTCTGTGGTGCAGAGCGACGGCGTGCCGCAATTGCTGAGGGAGGGCGCGGAGAAATTCGGCTGGTACGACCCACTACCCCACACGACGGGGGCGTTGAGTACAACGCGCTATCGTCGGGGCAGAGGGATGGCGCGCGGTTTTCACACCTCAAGCGCGGGCGCACCTCAGCCGGGCGACGTGATTGACTATTCCGGCGCAATGGTCAAGATCAACCAGGACGGCTCGGTGGACGTCATCACGGCGCTAATGGATCACGGCGGCGGAACGTTGGAAGCATTTGCCAAGCTGGTGTCCGAAGCGTTGTGCGTGCCGCTCGACAAAGTCAACATCTCGCCCGCCGGGACTCGCACGACCGTCTATGACGTGGTCACGCACGCCACGCGCGGCGTCTATGCCGGCGGCGGCGCGGTGATGAAAGCCACACAAAAGGTGCGCGAGGACCTGGTTCAAACGGCGGCGCGCTTTCTGAACGTCCAGCCGGAAGCGCTCATGATTCGGATGGACGAGGCGCTGGGGCAAGGTGTTGTCTACGCTCCTGCGATCCCGGATCGCACGATGACCATCGGCGCAATCGCCACGCGCTGTTGGACGGAAAGCTGGAAGACCATCGCCAGCGTCGAGAGCTATCGCCCGGTCAATTGCCCGCCTGCGTATGTCTCGGTGTTCGTGGATGTGGAAGTGGACACGTGGACGGGCAACGTGCGCACCATGCGCGCTGTGATGGGCAGCGACTGCGGAACCATCATCAATCCCGACTTGGCCGCCGGTCAATTGGAAGGCGGGCTGAACAAAGGCGCGGGCTTGGCGCTGCTGGAAAATAACGAGTGGGACGCGCAGGGCCAACTCTTCTCCAAAGGGTACATGGTGGATGCCAAAGTGCCCGGTATCAGCGAAAGTCCGTGCCTGGGTGGCCTCACCACGCACTTTGCCGACACCTACGAGCCGAGTGGGCCGTTCGGCGCAAAAGGCATCGGCGAGGCGGCGACGAATCCGGTGGCGGCGGCGTACACCAATGCCATCTGCAACGCCACTGGCGTCCGTTTCTACGAGTTGCCGATCACGCCGGAAAAGATCCTGGCAGCACTCAAGGCGAAGAGCGAATGACGAAGGGCGAATGACGAATGAACGAGATGACAAATTCGCACATTCTGATCAACCAGTTTGACTACTTGGAACCCGCATCTCTGCAAGAGGCAATCACGCTGCTCGCCCAGTACGGGAATCGCGCGCGGGTGCTGGCAGGCGGCACGGACTTGCTCGTGCACATGAAGATGGAGCGCATCGCGCCACAGGCCGTGATCAGCATCAACCGGATTCCAGGGCTGGACCGCATCGCAGTTCAGGACGGGCATCTGCACATCGGCGCGCGCGCCACCATCCACGCGATTGAGAATGACCCGCGCGTCCAGGCATACTATCCGGCCCTCACAGATGCGTGCGCCAGTTTCAGCACGACGCAGGTGCAGACGATGGGCACGGTGGGCGGCAACCTGGGCAATGGCTCGCCCGCGTCCGATTCGGCTCCCGCGTTGATCACTTTAGGCGCAGAGGCGGAGATCACCGGCCTTGATGGCAAGCGGCGCTTGCCGCTGGAGGAATTTTTTGTCGGCCCAGGCAAGACGGTCCTGCAAGACGGTGAACTGCTCACCGATGTCATTCTCCCGCAACCGCAGATCGGAACGGGAAGTGCATTCCTCAAAATCTCGCGTGTAGCCGCCGACATTGCCAAGGCGAGCGGGGCAGTGACCATCGTCCACGATGGCGGTCGCGTGGTGGATTGTCGGATGGCCTTTGGCTCGGTTGCGCCCACGCCGATGCGCACTTGCAAGGCAGAGCAGATGCTGATCGGCCAGGAGTTCAGCGAAGACCTCGTCGCCAGGGTTGCCCAGGCTGTGTCAGCCGAGATTGCGCCGATTGACGATGTGCGCTCGTCGGCCTGGTATCGTCGAGAGGCCGCCCGCGTGTTGGCTTACGATGGTTTGCATCGTGCGTGGCAACGCGCGACGGCCTGTTACTCTGAGCGCCCCAGCTTCGCTGAGGCAAGCAAAGAGTCTCTATCCCAAAAAGAGATGCTTCGGCCCTTCGGGCCTCAGCATGACAGCATAGGCCGGGTGGGAGCAAACGAGAAGCGCTTGATCGAGTTGCGTGTCAACGGACAAAGGCACCGGGCCTGGGTGTCGCCTAACGATTTACTGTTGAATGTGCTGCGCGAGCAATTGCAACTGACCGGCACCAAGTACGGCTGCGGCATCGGCGAATGCAGCGCGTGCACTGTCCAGATGAACGGCGAGCCGGTGTTGGCGTGTCTGGTGCTGGCGGTTTCGGCTGTGGGCAAGGACATTCTGACGGTCGAAGGATTGCAAAAACCGAACGGCGAGCTTGACCCGCTGCAAGAGGCGTTCATCGAACATGCGGCGTTTCAATGCGGCTACTGCACACCCGGTATGTTGTTGACGGCCAAAAGTCTGCTCGCGGAAAAACTACATCCTACCGAGGACGATGTGCGGCATCACCTGCGCGGCAACCTCTGTCGCTGCACCGGCTATGCCAGCATCGTCCGCGCCGTCATGAGCTGCGCTCAAGAACCTATCCGCGAATAACGCGAATCTCTACGAATCTGTATTTTATTCGTGTCAATTCGTGTAGATTGGCGGATAGACATTAGGGAGGCATTGATGCTGCCCGAATTTGATCTCCTCAGGCCCAATACGCTGCCAGAAGCATTGGCGATGTTGGCGGAACATGCTCCTGATGTCATGCCGCTGGCCGGCGGCACGAACGTGATCGTGGAATTGCGTGACAGTCACAAATCTCCAAAGATGTTGATGGACGTGGGCAAGCTGCGTGAGCTGTGCGGCATTCGGCGGGACGATGGGCATATCATTATCGGTGGGGGCACGACCATCGCTGAACTGCTGACTCATCCACTGATCGTTGATCACGGTCTTCCACTCCAGCAGGCAGCGGCTAGGCTGGGCAACCCGCTCGTGCGGAACCGCGCGACGGTCGCAGGCAACCTGGTGAATGCCTCCCCCGCCGCCGACACGGCTCCGCCGCTCATGGCATTGGGCGCGGAGGTCGAGCTGACAAGTCAGGCCGGCTCGCGTCGCGTGCCACTCGACGAGTTCATCGTCGGCGTGAACAAGACTTGCATACAGCCCGACGAACTCGTGACGGCGATTCGCTGGCCCGGCCCACCCGCTCGCAGCGCGGCAGGCTTTTACAAGATCGGCTTGCGCAAGGCGGATGCCTGCTCGGTGATCAACGCCGCCGCGATGGTCATCTGGGATGAAAGCGGTCGCTGCCGACAAGCGCGCATCGTGATCGGCGCAGCGGCCCCAAAGCCAGTCCGCGCACACGAGGCCGAAGCCGCGCTGCAAGGTCAACCGCTCACGGACGACGTGATTGCCGAGGCCGCGCATCTTGCCGCGCAGGCCACTCAGCCAATTGACGACATTCGCGGCACAGCGGCCTATCGCCAGCGCATAGCAGAAGTGATCGTGCGACGGCTGCTGACGCAAATCGTTATAGCGCAAGGTGGATCGGCGCGATGCCAATAACCATCGCGCGTCCGCGCGGACATGAGATGTCCGCGCTATGGAGCAGCGCCCGACGATGAATCGTCGGGCGAGGCCGCACCCCAAATGGATGTATCGGGAGGGATAGAAACTCGTGAAACCAGAAATCATTACTCTCACCATCAATGGGCGCACACATCACGTTGCGCTCGCTCCCAACGTGACTCTGCTGACGGCGCTGCGCGACCTGGGCTATACCGACGTCAAGTGCGGCTGCGAAAAAGGCGACTGTGGTGCGTGCGCAGTCCTGCTCAACGGCGAGGCCGTCAACAGTTGTCTCGTCTTGGCCTGGCAGGCCGACGGCGCAGACATTCTCACGGCAGCCGGCCTGGGAACGGTCGAGCAACCTCATCCTTTGCAGGTCGCCTTTGCCGACACAGGCGCGGTCCAATGCGGTTATTGCACGCCGGGTCTCATCATCTCGGCCAAGGCACTCCTGGATCGCAACCCACATCCGACCGAGCAAGACATTCGCCATGCGATTGAGGGCAACTTGTGTCGCTGCACAGGCTATGGGCATATCATTGAAGCGATCCAGATCGCGGCGGACAAGATGTCCGAGGACAAAATGTCGGCAGGAGGCGTGTCATGACGGTCCAAGTCAAGCCACTCCCGACGGTCCAACTGCCCGAACTGCGCCAGGTGGGCAAGCCGTTGCGCCGCGTGGACGCGATGGGCAAGGCCGTCGGCGCGACAGTCTACGCGGGCGATTTCTCGATGCCACACATGTTGCATGCCAAGGTGTTCCGCAGCATGCAGGCATCGGCACGCATCAAGCGGCTGGACGTGAGCCGGGCACGGTCGCTCGCGGGCGTCGTGTGCGTATTGACGGCTGCCGATGTGCCGAACGCCAAGCTGGTGACCGACATCCCCGGCCAGACGGGGCAAAAGCAACGCACCGGCTCCGAGGTATCCGTACTGGCCGTTGATCGTGTACGATTTTACGGTGAGCCGATCGCCCTCATCGCCGCCGAGACGTTGGACATTGCCGAGCGTGCGATGCACCTCATCGAGATCGAGTACGAGCCGCTACCGGGGATATATGATCCGATCGAGGCGATGCAGCCGGGCGCGCCGATTGTCCACGCGCCGGACAACATCGTCGCGCGATGGAAGATTCATAAAGGCGATGTGGACGCGGGCCTGGCCGAAGCTGACGTGATCGTCGAGAACACTTTCCGCGTGCCGTATCAGGAGCACGCCTACCTTGAGCCGGAGGCTGGTGTTGCGTGGGTGGACGAGCGCGGCGTGCTCAACATCCGTGTCTCGACTCAGGTCATCGAGCACTTTCGCAGCATCGCGCGCGCGGTGGGCATTCCGCAGAACAAGATTCGGATTCAGGGCACGATGGTCGGCGGCGGCTTTGGCGGCAAGGAAGACATCACAGTTGAAATCTACCTGGCCTTGCTGGCCCAACACACCCACCGCCCGGTGAAGCTGGCATACACCCGCGAAGAATCCATTGTCGCTCACTCCAAGCGCCATCCCTATATCATCACGCATCGCACGGGCGTCAAAAAGAACGGGCGCATCACCGCGGCCAAGATCGAGGTGATTTCGGATTCGGGCGCGTATCCCTACCTGAGTCCATACGTGCTGCTCTATACGGCGGTGATGGCGCCCGGCCCGTATCGCGTGGACAACCTGCACGTGGACGCCGTGACGGTTGCCACCAACAATCCGTTCACGAGCGCATTCCGTGGCTTTGGCGGCCCGCAGGCGTGTTTTGCCTACGAACAGCAGATGGACGCGATTGCCGAAAAGCTGGGAATGGATCCGCTCGAACTGCGCAAGATCAACTATATCCACACGGGCGACCGCACCTCAACCGGGCAGGCCATCGAAAGCGCGGCATGGCTTGAGGAAACTGCTACTCGTGCTCTGGCGGCTCTAGGCGACAAGACCACCGAGGGCGAGCTTGCAGAAAAACTTCCGACTTCCCGCGTTCGCGTCCGACATCTGAAAGTAGGTCAAGGTTTCGCGTCGTACTTTCAAAGCTATGGCCGCCTCATGTGGCTGCACGATACGTCGCAGGCATGGGTCGGCGTTGAGTTGGACGGCACGGTGACCGTCCGCGCCGGCGTGCCCGATTTGGGTGCCGGGCAGGCCAACAGCCTGTGCCAGATCGTCGCCGAAGTGCTGGGCGTGCCACTTGCGCGTGTCTCGATTTACTGCACCGATTCGGCGATCACACCACTTTCGGGGACTTCGACGGCCACACGGCAACTTTACATGTCAGGCAATGCTGCGCTTTTGGCGGCGACGAATGTCCGTAAGGCCTTGCTCGACCGTGCGTCCAAGCATTTCGAAGAAGAAGCGGAGAATCTCGACATGGCCGATGGCCGAGTGTTCGTCAAAAGCGATCCATCGCAGTCCATCGAGTTGGCCGACCTGGCCAAGGTCTGCGCCGCTGAAGGCACACACTTGGCGAACCTGGCGATGTTCAAAGCGCCGTTCGCCGATCCAATAGACCCCGAAACTGGGCAAGGAGATGTCTTTCCCGATTTCACTTTCGGCGCGTACGCCGTCGAAGTGGCCGTGGACACTGAAACAGGCGAGGTCACAGTGCTCAAAGCCGCCGCGTGCCACGACGTTGGCCGCGCGATCAACCGTGCGGCAGTCGAAGGGCAGATCGCGGGCGGCGGGATGCAGGGTCTCGGTTACGCGCTGATGGAAAACCTCATCGTGAAAGACGGTGTCATCCAAACGCCGTCGCTGTCCGAGTACCTCATCCCGACCTCGATGGATTTTCCAACGACGACCGTCATCGCGCTCGAATCGGGGACGGGCGTGGGGCCGTTCGGCGCAAAAGGCATCGGCGAGCCGTCGCTCACGCCAGCCGCGCCTGCCGTCGCCAGCGCCGTCGCGGATGCGATCGGCGTGCGAATTCACGAGCTGCCACTCACGCTGGAGAGGGTGTTGGCAGCGATTGATCATACCAAACAGTAGGCTCAACGACTTTTGGACGGACGACGAAAGATGAAGGACGAAAGATGAAGCATGGGCCGTTCGCGCCATCTTATGTCATGGCCATTTGTCCCTGATCACCATGAGGACATTATTCGCGTTCCAAGTTCTGCGGCTTGCGGCTGATACGGGTATGGCCTGGCTGCACAACGACAAAAGCATTGAGCAACTTGTCGCCTTGCTCGCGAACGACTTGCTCAACAGCCCGCGCCATTGCATGGCGGGCATTGCCCGGAAAGCGAATCAGAATGACTCCTGCTGATTCAGCGTGGCTGACAAAAACCAGCCAGCCGAAATCTTTGTCTTCGGTCAGCAAGATACGCTTTTCGAGATTGGCCTGCTGAATCAAGGCACGGTCATCGGAGCGGGTCATCACTTCGCTGATAGCCAAGACATCATAGCCTTCGGCTCGCAACGCGCGCACAACAGCAAAATCGCAGCTTTCGTCGGCGAGGAAGCGCAAAGAGGTGGACATCAGGCAGTCTGCAACATGATGGTTTCGTGAGCCAGCGAGTCAGCCGCATACGCCAGCGCTGCCTGAATATCGGCTGTGGTCAGGCGCGGATAAGCGTCCAGCAATTCGGCCTCGGTAGCGCCTTCGCTCAACTTGCGAAGGATTAGCTCGACCGGGATGCGGGTCCCGCGAATGACCGGCTTGCCGAGCATGATCTCCGGATTGATCTCGATCCGATTATTTAGCATGCGTAACTCTCCTACGTCGCAGCACTGTAAGGATTATAATGCGGATTGGCAAGCAGTGCAAAACACATATTCTGTATCGCGTGCTCAGTGTCACGAGTTGCATGTTCTGTTAGTGCACTGCAAAACACAGAATACGCATCAGAGGTTGGCCGATGGACAAACAGTATGACCTATTGCTGGTTGGCGGCATGGTGGTTACGGGCAAATGCATTCGCCGCGCCGATGTGGGCGTGCGGGGCGAGACGGTCGCCGCCGTCGAGCCAAACCTTCCGCACGAGGCCGCACGAGAAGTCTTGGACGTGAGTGGCAAGTACGTCTTTCCTGGCATCATTGATGTGCACGTGCACCCGGTCTACCTGGATGACGTCGAGGCGTGCTCGCGCGTCGCCGCTTATGGCGGCACGACGACGCTGTTGCACTTTGCCTACGCCCGCACGGGCGATAGCCTCCTGCAAAAAGTCGAAGAGATGCTGAAGGATGCTCAAGCGCGCTCGCGGCTCGACTTTGGCCTGCACGGCGGGATGTTCGAAGCGCCGCGCCAAGTGCCCGAGATTCGGCGCGTGATGGAGCTGGGCGTCCGCACGTTCAAGTTCTTTTTGACGTACCTCAAGCAAGGTTGGTACACAGACGACTATCAGCTCATCAAGGCGATGGACATTTTGGCGCAGCAAGGCGGGATGGCCATCGTCCACTGCGAAAACGGCGGTGCGATTGATTACCTGGAGGACAAGTATCTCACCCCCCCACTCTCCCCCCCGCTACGCGGGGGGGATGAAAGGGGGAGCTGGGCGGAGCTATTCAACGCTTCGCGTCCGGCGGCGCTGGAAGAAGAAGCCGTCTTTCGCACAATTCGACTGGCCGAGACCGTGGGCTGCAAGGTCTATATCCCGCACGTCACCGCCGGGCGAGTGCTGCGACCCATCCGGCAGGCGCAGGAAGAAGGGCTGCCCGTCTACGCCGAGACCTGTCCGCAATACCTCAACCTGACGCAAGACATTCTCGACACGTGCGGGGCGCTGGCCAAGATCGGCCCGCCGATCCGTACTGCGCAAGATAACGAAGCGTTGTGGGCCGCGCTGCGCGATGGCACACTCTCCGTCGTCGCATCCGATCATGCGCCCAAGGCCAAAGACGTAAGTGGCGATTTTCTGACGCAAGGGTTTGGCTCGCCGCAGATCGAGACGCTTCTACCGATGACATATGATGGTGGCGTCAACCAAGGCCACATCGGCGTGGTGAGGCTGGTGCAAGTGTTATGTGAAAATCCTGCGCGCATCTTTGGGCTGTATCCGTGCAAGGGCACGATTGCCGTCGGCTCGGATGCCGATCTCGTCGTATTCGACCCGACGCGCGAATTTCCGATCCGCGCCGAAAATCAGCACAGCAATGTCGGCTACACGCTGTATGAGGGGCGCACAGTGTTGGGCTGGCCGGAGATGTCATTCCAGCGCGGCAAACGTGTGTTGTGGCAAGGCGAGATTGTGGCAGAGCCAGGCCAAGGGCATTTCTTGCCGACGTTGGAATCGCCCGCTGAGCCGATCAAGCCGTAGTTAGGTGGCTTACCTTCAATCAAGCGCTGATTCACCCCATCACAAAACGTAAGGTGCGATTTCAAATGAGCGAACCACCTTTTTCGCCAGACCCGGATTTTGTTTACAGCCTCTTCACGGGGGTCTACAAACCCCAGTTGGTGCGGATCGCTTTGACGCTAGATGTGTTCACCCCCCTCGCAAGTGGTCCGGCTGATGCACAAACAGTGGCACAGGCGTGTGGCTGTTCCCCATCCGGCATTCGACTCTTGCTGGACTATTTGAGCAACGTCGGAGTGCTTGAGCGCCGCGCGAATAATTACGCACTCACGCCGACAGCCTCTACCTTCCTTGTGCCCAAGAAGCAGAGTTATGTGGGTGATCTGGTATTGCAAAGGACTCGCGACGAAACCGTGGAAGGCTATCTTGAGGCACTGGGTAGCGGTCAGCCCTACTATTCTGTACGTCCTTGGGCGCAAGAAGCCTGGCTTCAAAGTTACGGATCGTCGCAACCGGCCCTGGAAATGTGGCGTTTGGCGGGCTTCGAACCGGGGCGGACATCACGCCTGCGCATCGTTGATTTGGCATGCGGGTGCGCTATCAAGAGTCTTGCATTAGCTCACGCCGACTCGATGGTTCAGGTCAACTGTGTTGACAGCTCTGAAGTTCTAGAAGTGGCGCGTGATCTGGCAAGGCGGCTTGACATCTTATCGCAAGTTACGTTCGTGCCTGGGGATATACTCGCTGTTGACCTGGGAGAGGGGCAGTATGATGCAGCATTGCTGGGACAGATCACTCATTACCTCACACCCGAACAAAACATAGCG
>Ga0316628_100004710_pt1 | contig 10763 bp, 5 predicted proteins | sample OWC_Aug_M2_C1_D5_FD_207648 | JGI IMG/M metagenome (GOLD analysis project Ga0316628, IMG submission 207648) | Wetland soil microbial communities from Old Woman Creek delta, Ohio, United States - OWC_Aug_M2_C1_D5_C | ecosystem: Environmental > Terrestrial > Soil > Wetlands | place: USA: Ohio... | reverse complement strand
TTCGTCACGGGTTTCGGGTCTCCTCCACGCTCCGAGACCCTGAGGAGAGCGGCGTTGCCATACGGGGAGAAGAGGATGGTTCCGTCGGTCGCCCAGCTCGCGCCTCGCAAGGTCGGGGCATCGCAGAGGGTCAGCGGCTGGCCGCCCGCGAGCGACACCTTCTTCAGCTTCCGGTCGGCCCAGAAACCCACCCACTGCCCGTCCGGAGAGAAGAAGGGGCCTTCCCCGCCGTCGGTGCCTGGAATCGGCGTGGCTTCGAATCGGTCCATAGCGCGCGCGTAGAGCCGTCTTCCCTGTGGCCCGCGGCCGGAGTACACGAGGCGGGAGCCGTCCGGCGACAGAGCGAGGGTGGGGGCCTGTGCCAGCACCGGCGATGCGTCGGCCGGAAAAGTCATGCTCAACCGCGCGGATTGACGCGGCTCGAGGGGAGCGACCCTGTGTCCCCAGACCAGGAACCCCACCGCGAGACCGAGCAGCAGGGCTCCGGCCGCCCCGATCAGCGCCGAGAGCCTTCGCCTTCGCGGACGGGTGCCGGGAGCGAGTGCCGCCTCGCCCCCTGAGAGCTCCGAGATGTGCTCGCGAATGCTCGAGAGATCCCTCGCGAGGTCTACCGTCGACGCATATCGCTCACCGGGGGTCTTGCCCAGGCAGCGTTCCACGATCCAGCGAACAGGTGCGGGGACCGCGGGATTGACGCTCCCGATCGACTCCGGCTCCTCGTGAACAATCGCGGACAGCGTGTCTACATTCGTCGCCCGCGCGAACGCCTTCTTGCCCGTCGTCAGCTCATACAGCATCGACCCGAACGAGAACTGGTCGGATCGAAAGTCGACCGCCTTGCCGAGCGCCTGCTCCGGCGACATGTAGGCGACCGTCCCCATCACGACTCCGGGCTCGGTCCCCGCCGAGACAGTGGGCACATGCGTCTGCTGCCCCTCGGGCGGGTCCGGCTGAGTCAACTTCGCCAGGCCGAAGTCCAGGATCTTGGCGAAGCCGTCCCGGGTCACCATGACGTTTTCGGGCTTCAAGTCCCGGTGAACGATGCCGGCGCCGTGCGCCTTGGCGAGCCCTTCAGCCACCTGGGCGGCGAGGGCGAACAACTTCTTCTGTGGCAGCGGGCCGTCTACGAGCAACTGCCGGAGCGTCACCCCCTCGACGAGCTCCATCGCGATGTAGGACGTAGCGTCGGAAGATCCGATGTCGAAGACGGTGATGATGTTGGGGTGATTGAGCGAGGAGGCCGACTGCGCCTCCTTCTCGAACCGGCGCAGCCGCCCGCTGTCGGCGGAGAGCGCCGCGGGGAGAACTTTGATCGCGACGTCGCGCCCGAGCCGCGTGTCCCGCGCCCGATAGACTTCCCCCATCCCCCCGGCGCCCAGGACGGACAGAACCTCGTACGGACCAAGCCTGGTCCCAATGGGAAGGGTCATCGTCGTTCGCGGCGCGACGAAGTTTCGCGAAGGAACCGAGCGCAACGACTCGCGCCGCGGGAGCCGAAGCGCCGCTCCGTTTGAAACTCTCGGCGCCGGTCGCGAAGCGACCGCCAGGCGCCGAAAGCCTCCGCATCCGGACGAGCCGTGGCCCGGCGCCCGAAGGGCGGATCTCCGAGCGAGCGAAGGCGACGGTAGACCTCCCCCATCCCGCCGGCGCCGAGCGGCGCCTGGACCTCGTAGGGACCGAGCCGGCTCCCGGCGGCTAATGTCATGGAAGTTGCCCGATTCTATGGGCAAACGGGAAGCGAACCACGACAGCCGTTCCTGCCCGCAGGAACCGCGATTCCCGGCCGGAGCGCTGCCCGGAGCTAAAACTCCTATTCAGGTCTGATCCTTCGGACTATAATAGTCATCATGAAGCGCGCTTCGATCTCGGAGCTGAAGGCCTCGCTTTCCGCCTATCTCTCGGTCGTCAAGAAGGGAGACGAGGTCCTGGTCACGGATCGTGGAAGGCCCGTCGCGCGACTGGTCCCCGCTGCGGACTCGGAGACCGCGAGCGACCGCGTGCGGCGGCTCGCCCGTGAGGGGATCGTCCGCCCCGCTTCCGGGAGGCTCCCTCGGATCCTTCTCGAGCCGTCCCCAGCGGAGGACTCGGAAGGCAAGGTCTTGGCGAGTCTGCTCGACGAGAGGCGCGCCGGTCGTTGAGGTTCTGGGACAGCTCCGCGATCGTCCCGATTCTGATCAACGAGCCGAACACGAGCCGGACCTCGTCGCTGTTGCGAGAGGACCGCGAGTGCTGGATCTGGTGGGCGAGCCGGACGGAGTGTCTTTCCGGCTTGCACCGTCGGGCTCGCGCGGGCGGCCTGAGCGCAGAAGAGCTGGCCATCGCCCGGCGCCGTCTCGCTCTCTTCGAAAGGGCCTCGGCAACGGTGCTCCCGGCCGAGTCGATCCGAGCCCGCGCCGACAGGCTTCTGAGCCTCCACCCCCTCCGAGCCGCGGACGCATTCCAGCTCGCGGCCGCCCTCGTCGCGGCCGAAGAGACTCCGGAGAACCTGCCCTTCGTCACCCTTGATGAGCGACTGATCGAAGCCGCGCGAAAGGAAGGGTTCGCCGTACTTCCTGGTTGAAGCGGGTCCAACCCGTGCGCCGCGGTCCTGCTTCAGCCCTTCGACAACGAAGAGCTCGGAAAGCCGGCGCCAATGCGTGAAGTGTTGTCTTGCCGTCGGCGTGACCCGATCCGGATACTCCGTTCTTCTTCAAGAGCGCCGTCCAGTCGGCGAGAAGCGTGGAGGAGCGGTGTGGCCGCCTGTCCCGAGACGCTGTTGACGAGGAATCGCACATCGCGCTTCAACGTCGTATCGCGCGCCCGATAAACCTTCCCCCCATTCCGCCCGCGCCGAGAGGCGCCACGACCCTCGCAGGGGCCAAGCAACCGCAGATCCACTTCGAAGACGTTCGGGTAGCGCGACGCCCCTGCCGTCACGACGATGACGTTGCGGGTCAGGCCATCCGTCTCGGAGGCCGGTGCCTGCCGGTACCAGTTGATCGGGTAATCCTCCACAGGAACTCCACCTCCTGGGCCTCGGAGAGAATCCGCCCTCGTCGGCCGAGATCACGAAGCGCGTGATCGCGAGATGTGGCAGGCAAATGCCAGCATCGGCCGCCACCGATCGAATCCGCGCGGACTGTTTACCTGAGTCCCTCGACGACGAAGAGGTCCGACAACAACCGCGCATAGCAGTAGGCGTAGCCCTTGCCGTCCGGCGTGACGAGAACGTTGGAGATCCGCTCGACGCCGGCCGGGTCCGCCGGGAGCAAATCCTTCCAGGCCTCGCGCTTGCCCGACTCCAGGTCGAGCCTCGTCACGCGGGCGGGCACGTCTCCCCTCTTCCAGAGGTAGAGCGAGCGCCCGTCCGCGGAGAAGCGAAGCGGGAACTCCTTCTCTTCGAGGCCTCGGATGGGGCGAGCCTCTCCGCCCTCGACCGGATAGAGCATCGCCTTGCGGTCGGCGCCGATCGCGGCCACGACCTTCCCGTCGGGCGAGATCGCGAATCCCGGGAGTGCCGCCGTGATTCCCTCCGGCGTGATCGCTCGGGGCGCGCCCCCCTCGATGCTCTGGACGTAGAGGCGGTCTCGATGGCCGGCCTCGCTCCCGGCAAAGAGGATGCGTTGCCCGTCGGGGAACCAGGTGGCCGCCTGCTCGATGCTGATCCCCGAGATCGAGAGATCCCGGTGCTCTCCGGTGCCGGTCGGCAGCAGGCGAAATGGCGAGTTCGGCGCCGGAAGGATCGAAAGCGCCCACTTGCCGTCGGGCGAAAGGGCCAGAGCGTTGCCCTCACCCAGGCGCACGGGAGGCGAGCCGTCGGCCTTGCGCAGGTAGACCGTGTAGTTGGCTCCTCCCGCCTCTCCCTCTTCGTCGAAGAGAAGGCTGCGGGCATCCGGCGAGACGTCGGCCGCAAAGGAATAGTCCAGAAACGACATGTCCCGCTCGCGGGTGTCTCCCTGGAGCATCCCCAGGATGCCGACCCGAGGGCTCTCGCGCGTCAAGAGAACCCGGCCACTTCGAGAAATGTCGTGCAGCTTGAGCCCGCCCGGAACCCGCGTCACGACGCGAAGTTTCCCGGCGAGCGACACGGCGTAGAGCGAGCGGTTGGCCCCCGCCTCCGTCGCGGTGAACCAGATCTCGTCGCCCGACGGCGACCAGGCGAGCCCGTGCTCGCTCGCCCACTTGCCCGTGAGCGTCGCCTTCTTGCCCGCGAGATCCAGGACGGCGACCGTGCCCGCGTCGTCCAGCGCGAACGGATGGTCGAGAAAACCGATCTGGTCGCCCTTGGGCGACAGCCGCGCGTAGCTGACGTGGCCGGAGGTCTCGTAGAGGACCTTGCCCAGGGGAAACTCGATTCGGGACTTGCCGGCGACATCGCGCACGATGAGTTGGGAGGCGCCGTCCGGCGCCCAGTCGGCCTCCTGAATTCCCTCCGCCACGTCGCGCGGCGCGCCGCCGGTCAGCGCCGCTCGCGCGAGCTTGCCGGCGCACACGCCCGGATGGTTCGAGCGGCAGTCGAGGGCGATCGCCATCTCACCCGAAGAGGAGATCCCGAGCAGATTCGCGCTCGGCAGCTCGAGCGGCAGGGAGTCGGGGCTCGAGGGGTGCTTCAAGAAGATCTTGAGCGGGTTTCCGTCCCAGGAGACGCTGTAGACCAGCGTCTGGCCGTCCGGTGCGAAGCGCGCCGTGCGGATCGTGCCGCTCCCAAAAGTGATCTGCTGGTAGGAGGGTGGCGCCGACGTCGCGAAGCGCTTCTGCAGCAGCATTCCCGCGCCGAGCGCCGCGAGAAGCGCCGCGGCGGCGGTCGCCGCCCGCAGAACCGGCCGGCGCCGCGAGGGTCGCGCAATCTCCGGCCTGGCGATCTCTCCCGAAACGGAGGCCTCCGAGAGGTGCTCCCGAATGCTCTTCAAGTCCCGCGCGAGGTCGCGCGTCGACGCGTAGCGCTCCTCGGGATCCTTCTGCAGGCACCGCTCGACGATCCAGCGGAAGGGGGCGGGGACGCCCGCGTTGACGCGCTCGACCGGCTCCGCCTCCTCGCGGATGATCGCCGTCAGCGTCTCGGCGCTCGTGTCGCGCTGGAAGGCGCGCTTGCCCGTCGCCATCTCGTAGAGGATCGAGCCCAGAGAGAACTGGTCCGAGCGGAAATCGACCGCTCGGCCCCCCGCCTGCTCGGGCGACATGTAGCCCACGGTTCCCATCACCGTGCCGGCCCGCGTTGCCGTGGGGACGTTGGAGACCTCCTCGGGCTGCGGCTTGAAGAGCTTCGCGAGGCCGAAGTCGAGGATCTTCACGACCCCATCCTTCGAGACCATGATGTTCTCGGGCTTCAGGTCGCGGTGAACGATCCCGGCCGCGTGGGCCTTGGCAAGGCCGTCGGCGATCTGGTAGCCGATGTCGAGCAGGCGCTTGGTCGGCAGGGGCCCGCTCTGCACGATTTCCCGCATGGTCTTCCCGTCCACCAGCTCCATGGCGATGTAGACGGTCGAGTCGGAGGAGCCGATGTCGTGGACCGTGACGATGTTGTGGTGGTTCAGCGCCGAGGCCGAGCGAGCCTCCTGCTCGAAGCGGCTGCGCCGGTCGGCGTCCGAGGCCAGCTCGGGCGAGAGCACCTTGATCGCCACTTCTCGGCGAAGCCGGGAGTCGCGCGCGCGGTAGACCTCCCCCATCCCCCCGGCGCCCAGGGGCGCGAGGATCTCGTAGGGGCCGAGCTTCTGTCCCGTGGATAGCGCCATCGATTGGTCGCGCGCATTCTAATGGACGCCGCTCCCGGGTCGAGAAAAAATCGCGAGCCCGGGCGAACCTCTCGATCGGCAAGAGGGGTCCCGTCGGCAGGAGCCGGGACTCATGGCGCCAGTTCCCGCTTTTCGGAGAGAAGGGCCGGCCAGTTCACGAGAACGGTGATCGGCGGAGATGGCGGCTTGACCCTTTCGCTGACGAGGAAGCGCTGGCCGTCGGGTGCGACGTCGTAACTGATAACGCCCCCGGGCCGCCGGAAGAGCTCCGCGGGCGGGCCGATCGCCGGTGTGGCGCCCTCGCGCACGGCCGCCGCGAGAAATCGGCCGCCGGGAGCGCGGAAGAAAAGCTCCCTGCCGTCTCTTCGCCAGCGCGGAGAGACTCCTCCGTCGCGAGAGATGCGAGTCTTACTGGATCCGTCCCGGGCCGCGACGTAGACCTCGGAGGAGCCGGACTCATCGGAGAAGTAAGCAATCCATCGCCCGTCGGGTGAGAGCCGCGGCTCGTTCTCCTCGAACCGGTTGCGCAGGATGGGTACCGGTTTGCGATCTCCCGACAAGGGCAGAATCCAGATGTCGTCCCCGGTCGTCCGGTCCGCTTCGGTGTAGAGCAGCGATGCGCCGTCGGAGGAAACGTCTTCCGGCGTCTCGACGCCGGGAAGCTCGAGCAGCGGTTTCCCCGCGCCGCCCCCGGCGGCCATTGTGTAGACGTCGGGCGGTCCTCGGCGATCCGAGCGGAAGACGAGAAGGCGGCCGTCGGGCGACCAGACGGGGTACTTCTCATCTGCGGGATCCGAGGTCAGGCGGGTCGGAGCGTTGCCCGCGGCGTCGGCGACCCAGACGTCGGCGGTCCCCGTTCGCGGGTCCGCCACGGAAAACGCCACACGGTCGCCGCCCGGCGACAGGCGCACGTACTCGACTTGCTCGAACGAGCCGAACGCCGCGACCTCTCGACCGCTCCGGTCGAGCCAGGTCAGGCGCGTCGGGACCGTGCCTTCCTCGTAGACGAGGATCCCGTCGCCCGATGTGGAGAAGCCGGCGTTGGCCGGCCCCCAGAAGGTGTACAGCTTCTCGACCAGGACTCGGGCCTCTCCGGCAAAACTCCGGCGCTTGGCGTCGAAGGATCGGGCCAGCAGCGCCCCGTCCCGTACGAAGAGAAGGTGACCCGGAGGCGCGTATTCGACTCTCGAATCCACGGGGCCGAGCCGCTCGATTTCGCCGGAGTCGAGCGACCCGATGCACAGCTGGCTGATCGACGTGTCGCCGAGCTCCAGGGCGATGTAGAAGAAGTGGCGTCCGTCGGGAAGGAACCGCGGCCAGAAGAGCTGCCGCTCCCGGCGGCCGGCATCGGGAGCCAGGACGCGGCGGCTCTCCCCCCCGTCGGCGCGGACACAGCGGATTCCGTCGCGCCCCGGCACCAGCTCGGCAAAGAGGATGTCGCCCTGCGGGCTCCACGAGCCTGTGCCTTCGAAGGACGCGTCGCAGACCGTCTGCGGGGGACCTCCGGCGAGATCGAGCTTCTTCAGCTTCCCGTCCGCGAAGAACCCGAGGAACCGACTGTCGGGCGACCAGAAGGGCGAGTCGGCTCCCTCCGTGCCCGGCAACGGCCGGTATGCGATGGACCCGAGCGAACGCAGGAAGATGCTTCGCCGGCCATGGGAGCTCGCGACGACGGCGAGGCTCCGGCCGTCCGGAGAGATCGCAGTCCGCGTGGAGATCTCGCCCGAACCGAAGGCCGTCGCCTCCGGCGGCTGGAGCGAGAACTGGATCGGCGCGGCGCTCGCGGGCGGAGCCGGTCCCCGGCGGACGATGAGACTCGCCGCGAGCCCGATGGCGAGCACGCCCGCGGCGGCCCAGCCCATCGCCGCGATGGCGACCGGCGCCCCGCGCCGGGGTCGAGCGGCGGCGGCGGAAACCCCGGCCCCGGAAATCCGGTCGCGCAGGTTCGCGAGGTCGCGAGCGAGATCCCGCGTCGATTCGTATCGCTCGGCCGGTGACTTGGCCAGACAACGCTCGATGGCCCAGACGAGCGGCGGGGACGCGTCCGGCCGGGCGGTCTCGATCGCCGGCGGATCCTTCTCGATGATCGCCGCGAGCGTCTGCGCGGCCGAGTCGCCGGTAAACGCCCGCCGCCCGGTCGCCATTTCGTAGAGGATCGAACCGAGCGAGAACTGGTCCGAACGGTGGTCGAGGTCGCGTCCCGCGGCCTGCTCGGGCGACATGTAGCCGACCGTGCCCAGGATCACCCCCGACTGCGTCTGCGGAGCGTCCATCGCGGCCGTGGGGGCCGACGTCGGCTCTCCCGGCGCCGGAAGCGCGAGCTTCGCCAGGCCGAAGTCGAGGATCTTGACGAGCCCGTCGTCGGAGACCATCACGTTCTCGGGCTTCAGATCCCGGTGGACGATCCCTCCCGCGTGCGCCCTCGCCAGCCCCTCGGCGATCTGCGTTCCGATTGCCAGGATCCGCCGCACCGCCATGGCCCCCGGCGCCATCAGCTCCCGCAGGCTCTTTCCGTGGGCGAGCTCCATGGCGATGTAGGAGACCGAGTCCGCGCTCCCCACGTCGTGCACCGTGACGATGTTGGGATGGTTCAGGGCCGACGCCGCGCGCGCCTCCTGCTCGAATCGGCGGAGCCGGTCCGCGTCGGCCGACAGCTCCCGCGGCAGCACCTTGATCGCCACCTCGCGTCCGAGGCGCGTGTCCCTCGCCCGGTAGACCTCCCCCATCCCGCCCGCGCCGAGCGGCGCGAGGATCTGGTAGGGGCCGAGGCGCGTTCCCGCCGGAAGGGCCATCGGAGCGAGGCGAATTGTACGTCGGGCGCGGGCTCAGTACACGATCGAGAGGCAGGTGACGCCGCCGTCGCGCTTCTCGAACTCGCCAACCGCCACGGTTCGCACGCGGCGTCCCGTTTGCTCGATGCGGGCCACGGTCGCGGGATAGCCCGCCGGCGCGATCACTTCGCGGCCGAGCGAGAGCACGTTGGCGCAGAGCGGCTCGCCCGGCGCGACCGGCACGATCTCGAGTCCGCGGGCCGATCCGAACTTCGCGAGGGACTCGACGGCGAGAAGCTGCCCGCTCCCGAGGTAGGCGCAACCGGAGAGCAGATGCAGGAGGTCGGGAGGCGTGGGCACCCCCTCGACCATGAAGCCCGGCGCCAGCATCTCCCGAAGCTGCCGCACCGCGGCCTCGTTCGAGCGCTCCGAGAGGCCCACGAAGAGCGCCTCCTCCGTGATGAGGACGTCTCCCCAGTCGAGACAGGCCGGCGCGCGCAGCGTCACGACCGGGAAGGACTTTTGCAGAAAGGTCACGATCGGCTCCGCTTCCCCGCGCCGCGCCGCGACGGCCGATGGACCCACGATCGCGCGCCCGCCGATGACGGCGACCCGGTCCTGGACGAAGACGGCGTCCGGACGATCGTCGTCTGAGGCAAGCTCCTCCACGTCGAGGCCCGAGCCGAGCAGCGCGGCGACGTAGGCCGCGTGCTGCGACCGCGCGGCCGCCAGATCGACCCGCGGCGCCGGATCGAGCCGGGTTAGAGCCTGCGCGTAGGTCTTCCCCGGCGAACGGACGATGGCGCGCGTGGGCAGCGTCGCAGCCTCCTCTCGCCGCTAACGGAACAGGATCTTCCGCACCAGCGGAATCGGCAGTCCTCCCTGGGACACGAAGGCGTCGTGGAATTGCTGGAGGCTCGCGCCCTTGCTCTTCCGGTACTCGTCACGAAGCTTCCGGATCTCGAGCTTGCCCAGCGTGTAGTAGAGGTAGGTCGGATTGAAGGCGCCGCGCCGCGCCTCCTCGTAGGCGTTGGCCGGCTCCTGGAAGCCCTTCTCCACGAAGACTTTCGCGCCCTCCTCGACGGTCATCCCCTGCGTATGCAGCTTGACGCCGACGACGTAACGGCAGTCTCGAAGCAGCGCCTCCTGAAGCTGCGCCAGGCGGACCTTGGGGTCGCCCCCTCCGAAGCCCTCGTCCACCATCATCTGCTCGGCGTAATGCGCCCAGCCCTCGGCGTTCGTCCCGCAGAAGATGAGCTTGCGCGTCTTCGTCGGGAAGCGCTTACCGTAGAGAAACTGCAGGTAGTGGCCCGGCCAGACTTCGTGCACGTTGATCATGTCCATGACATAGGGGTTGTAGAGGCGCAGGTGCTCTTCCTGGCGCCGCGCGTTCCAGTCCTTCTCGACTGGCGTGACGTAGTAGAAGGCCTCCGTGGCCTTCGTCTCGTAGGCGCCGGGCGTGTCCATCGAGGCGAAGCTGCCAAAACGGGCGAAAGGAGGCGTTTCCGTGATGGTCGGCCGCACCTCTGACGGGATCGTCACGATGTGGTGCTCGACCACAAACTGCCGCGCCGCCTCGACCGTGCGCTTGGCCGAAGGGATGAGGTCCTCGGCGGTCGGGTGCTCGTTCGAGAGGGACTTCATCACTTCGGCCGGCGTCTTCGAGGGATCGATCTTGTTCGCGGTCTCGACGAAGGCGGCATAGTCCTTCGCGAGATTGGCCTCGCCGATCGCGAGCACTTCCGACAGCGGCTGCTCGACCATCTCGTCGTAGCGCAGCTTCGCCGCGAAGTTCTCCGCCCCGATGGCGTACTTGCCGTTCGACCGCGGGGCGAGATCCTTCTCGAGCCAGGAGGCGAAGTCTGACAGCGCGGCCACGGCCTTCCCGTTCGCCTCGTTGAAATCCGAAAGCAGGGCGGCGTCCGAGCCCGCGGCGTCCTTCGCCCAGGGGGCGACGATGCCCTGCAGGAACCCGGCGGCGCCCTTTGCCATCCGGGTCGCGAGCGTCGTGAACTCCTTCGGAGGATTCTTCACGTTCGCCTTGCCGGCCGCGCAAATCGCGCCAACGGCCCGCAACCGCGACGTGATCGACCGCAGGCGCTCCGCCTTCGGCGCGAAGTCACGCTTCATCAGGTCGTTGACCGCAAACCCCGCTGTCCCCGCGTAGAGCATCGGGTTGCGCTCCCAGTTGCGGAGCGTCTCGAGGTCGAGCAGCTCGGACCGGATGTCGCCTTCGATCGCCTCCGCGTCGATCGCGTCGTCGAAGGAGAGCTTCGAACGG
>Ga0316628_100004709_pt1 | contig 10763 bp, 9 predicted proteins | sample OWC_Aug_M2_C1_D5_FD_207648 | JGI IMG/M metagenome (GOLD analysis project Ga0316628, IMG submission 207648) | Wetland soil microbial communities from Old Woman Creek delta, Ohio, United States - OWC_Aug_M2_C1_D5_C | ecosystem: Environmental > Terrestrial > Soil > Wetlands | place: USA: Ohio... | reverse complement strand
AACGGGGAAGAGGCGGTTCATGCCCGTTGGCCGCTCCCTCAGAATCAACGTTATCCCAGTTGACTATGTAGCAGAAGCAGTAGCCAAGTTAACCTTTGACCCAAATGCGGTTGGACTGACCTTCCATTTGGTTGCGCCCCACCAGACGTTGATCACGGTGGGAGAGCTGTTGGATTTCCTCCAGAAATGGGCAAAAACAGAACTAGGAGTCAAACTTCCAAGACCTGTCTGTATTCCAATGTCCGCTTCCTCTATGAAGACAGTGATTAAGCTTCAACGAATTTTCCAGAAAGACGGCCGTGTGTCTGATGCGCTTGTCGCTTTAGCGCCTTATTTCAGTGAAAACCGTCAATTTCAGCGGATCAACTCGGACAGACTACTCGGGCCTTACGATCCTAAGTGGATGGAGATTTTGCCTCGTCTTCTTGAGTACGCTGTTTACAACAGTTTCCTCCATCGGTCTGACCGAACGGTTCACGAGCAAGCGCTATTTAGGCTTGAAAGCAGAAGCTACCCGGTAACCTACTATGACATTGTTGAAGGCCGGATAGTCAAAAAAACTGCGGCTGAAATGCGCCAGGAAATTTTGGATGTAGTTAGTGCTTTACGCGGTTTTGGCGTCAAGGCGGGAGACCGAGTTGCATTAACAGGTCTGAACAACACAAGATATCTCGTCGTAGACTTGGCGATTGGTCTCATAGGTGCTGTCAGTGTTCCTTTGTATTATACTGCACCTCCTGCCGACATTAATTCCATTCTGCTTTCAAGTGGGTCCAAGATTTTCTTCGTTGGAATGCCCAGTCTTTTGGCGCGTGCAGGGGAGCTTTGTCCAGACGTGCCAGTGATTTCCCTTTGTCGAGGACCACTGCCGCAAAACCTCCCCACGAAAGTGGATTCTTGGGAAGATTTTTTGTCCAAAAGCTCAAAGTTTAGTTCAGCTGTAAAGGCGCCAGTGGGATTTGGTGATACGGCAACTTTGCGATACTCTTCAGGCACGACTGGCAAACCCAAGGGCGCGATTTTCAGGCACGACAACCTAAGGTACATGGCCGAATCAATAGTGTCCATAACCCCTTGGCGGGAAAGAAACCAGGAAGGTTGCTACTTGTCTTTTTTGCCAATGGGGCATGTGGTTGAAGGGATCTTGGCCACTTACTCGCCATACTATGTCCCTGCACCAGTGGATATTTACTTTCTTGAAGACTTCAGAAAACTCCAAGCAGAATTGCCGCATGTTAGACCCAACATTTTCTTCTCGGTTCCACGCATCTACGAAAGAATCTGGGAAGCCCTGGAAAACAACTCAATCGGCAGGTTCTACATAAAAACGAAGAGTCGTCTCATAAAACGAGTAATCCGAAGAACTCTCAGGAACATGACCCTCAAACGAGCGGGCTTAAACAAATGTGCACAGCTAATAGCTGGCTCAGCGAGCTGTGACGAAGGTCTTCTCAAAAACTACCGCGAACTCGGCGTGGAAATCCATAATGCTTACGGGTTGACTGAAGCTCCATTGGTGACGATAAATCGGCTGGGAAGAAACAGGTTAGGAACTGTGGGTGAACCAATGCCCTTCACGGAAGTCAAGACGGCTGAAGATGGGGAGATTATGGTTAAGGGGCCGCAAGTAACTGTAGGCTACTTTGATAAGTCACTTGATCCTCCGGTCAAAGATGGCTGGTTAATGACAGGCGACATTGGCAAACTAACGGATGAAGGAAGCCTCGTCATTTTCGGACGCAAAAAAGAGCTAATCAAAACATCCTACGGCAAGTGCATTTACTCAGGAAAAATTGAAGGAATGATAAGAGAACTACCAGAAGTAACAGAAGCCATGCTAGTGGGCGAATCAAAACCGTATTGCTCCGCGCTCGCGTGGGTAGACAAGAAACACTACGATCAAACAACGCTCGAAATCATAGATAAAGCTATGGAAGAAATGAATAAGTGCCTCTCTAACCCAGAAAAAATAAAGAAATGGGCGGTACTACCTAACAACTTAAGCATTGAAAACGGCGAGTTAACGCCAAACCTAAAACTAAAACGCATTGTCATTTCCCAAAAATACGCAAGAATTATTGACTCACTCTACAATGGAGCTATCCCTGAAGGCGAAGTGCATATAGGCAGAGTCGAAAAATCAGGTGAATAAACGTGGGTCTAAGGCTGCTTATTTTGGACTTGTGGACGCCAAAATACATCATCCGCAAAGAGCTCGCAAACGTATCTGAGCTAACAACAGCAGCACTAGAATCTCTACTTGCCGGATATACATTCAAGGAACTCGCCGGTACCACAAAACAACATGTGCAGGTCGATATCGAACAGCAAAGAGCAAATATGGCTAAAACCCAGGCAAAACTAGTTGAAACACTAGAAGCCGTGCTCGGACACGAAAAAGCAGTAACAATAGGCAGGGAAGTCTTGTTTTCTGTTGGAGAAAACTTGGGCAATCAAATCCGTAGCAGACTTGGCATCGGCAGCAGTTTAAAAGACCTAACAAAGGCAGCTAAGATTCTCTATCGCGTCTTAGGTATAGAGTTTCATATGGAATGGGTCGACAAATCAAACGCAAAAGTAGTCATTGATCGATGTGCTCTTGCTGAGCACTATTCAAAGCTAACCTGCGAAGTTTTAAGCGCTACTGATGAAGGGGTTATAAAAGGATTGCAGCCAAACGTAAGAATGAAGTTTAGAGATTATATGACAAGTGGGTGTCACAATTGCAGGGCAGACCTTTATTTCAATGAAAAGGAGACTATGGAATGAAAGCAATTGTGGTGGGGTCTGGGGCTGGGGGAGCAGTAGCTGCCCGTGAACTGGTTCAGAACGGCTTTGAAGTAACGATATTAGAAGCTGGCAAGCCATTTAGTCCTTTAACGCACAAGGTTTCATGGCTCAGTCCGTTAAGGGGCTCTTGGCTTCTTAAAGATGAAAACTCAATCAAACGTGTGTTTCCACATTATGGAGTAACTCGTGCAAGCCAAGATTTGGTTATTTTCAGAGGCATAACGGAAGGCGGTTGCACCACAATTTCATGCGGTAACATGGTTAGATCTGAAAACGGTCTGAAAGAAATCGGACTCGACCTTTCAGAGGAATATGAAGAAATCGAGAAAACCCTGACAATTACACCTATACCAAGGGAGAGATGGCGTCCTCTTACCAAACAAATGTATGATAAAGCAGAACACCTAGGGTACACACCAAAACCCACACCAAAAGTCGATGATTTTAGCAAATGCATTGGATGCGGCTATTGCGAATTAGGCTGCATAACAGGAGCCAAATGGGATAGCAGACGTGTTTACAAGGACTACTTAGGCAAAGGCATCTCGCTGTTGACAAATACCCCAGTTCAACGGGTGGTCTTTGATGGTAACCGGGCATGCGGAGTCCTAGTTTCTCATGAATCATCAACCGAGAAAATCAACGCTGACATAGTTGTTTTGTCTGCGGGGGGTATTGGCACAGCTCAGATTTTGCGTGCCTCAAGTTTGCCTGCGAGAGATAGCTTGTGGGTTGATGTTGTTCTCACTGTCGGTGGAGTATCAAAGGGTTCTCGAATGCTCAATGAGCCGCCTATGGCTTGGTTCATAAAGAAAGACAACTACATTCTTTCGCCCTACCTTGATCTGCTATCTTATTGGTTCCACAAACCTTGGAAGGAAGTATCTGTAGAAGATAGGGTTGGCATGATGATTAAACTGGCAGATACCGAACAAGGCGCTGTTGCAGCCGACGGCACCGTCTCCAAATCGCTAACTTCGGCAGATTATGAAAGTCTCAACAAGGCCAAAGCTGAGGCAAAACAAATAATGGAAGCTTCAGGAGTGATAGGTCCATTTGTTGATGGCATGATTCATGGAGGCCATCTTGGTGGCACCGTACCCTTAACTAAACATGACGTTGAAACAATGCATCCGTCATGGCTGCCTCAAGACCTTTGGGTTGCTGATCTTTCTCTCATGCCGCGTTCTCAAGGCTTGCCAGAAATGCTAACTACTTCAGCGTTGTCTTTACGTGTTGCCAGGAAAATTGCCGAAGAAAAAGGCAAGAGATGAAAAATACGATGGTGGAAACTGCTGGTCGGTATAGAAAAGATTATTCAAAGGCTGAGCTGATTTTCGGTAATTTGGCTATTATTCTTTGGATTGGTTTAGGCGCTCTTTCTTGCGCTCTTTTCTTTCCTTTAACTGCTGTTTTGTACTTTGCGTTAGCTGCGTTCTTAATCTTCTATGAGTTAGGCAAGCACGGCTGCGTAACGTGCTACTACTGTAAGACTTGCACAATTGGCATTGGAAAATTGCCTGAACTTTTCTTTAGACAAGCAGGTACTGCAAATGTTAATCGAAGGGCTTTGAAGCTGTTTCCATTTGCTTATTTACTACTGAGTGCTCTACCAATAATCCTTATTGTTATTTCGTTTTTTCAAGAGACAGCCATTTACAAGATTGCGTTGTTAGCTACTGTTCTTGCCTTTTCCATCTACACCGGAATAATCAGGTGGAAGACATTGTTTAGTCCATTCGCTAGAAGCAATTCACACACATAGTAATGAATGCCAACTAAGAACTATGGGCGTTCCAGTATCTCTTCACTGATTGCTTATAGAATCGCTTAACAGTTGAATTTATACTTGCGATAACAACAATTACCCAAACTATCGCCGAAATCACGGCGAGATATAAGAAGTTGAAGAGTAGAAACATGAAGACAGTTGAGGTCCCAAATAAATAGAATATTAGCAGCAAATTGAAAAACGGTCGAACTTTTAGCGTCAATGGCGGAATGTTTTCTATGTAATGAAAAGCCATTTCAAGATTATCAAGGAGTACATACAAAGAAAAGTAGAAGATTAGCGCTAAGAATAGGATTGTAGCTTGAGCTAGTATTCCTTCCTTGCTTTGTAGGGAGGTTAAGAGGATGGTGATTGAGGTGAACAGGAAACCGCAGAAGAGCGAGAGAACTCCTACGATTACGCCGTTATGTCCAAAGTACTCGGAGTATGAAGTTTTTTTCGCAGACACTTTTTTTTGCCTACCTCTTTGGCCTATGTAATTGATTTGCTCTGACTTCAGCTATTAAGATTTTCGAAGTATAAAATTCTCAGGGCTGTTTTTAGAAATGAAGAGAGGCGTACTTCTAGTCCGAATAGTTTAATTGACGAGAAAACGGTTTAAAGGACATCTTACTTAGGTCGAAAGAACTATCGAATAAGAGAAAAGAAGACAACTCTAGCCATGAAGCTTCTGATTTGGCTTAAGCGGGTAGCGTAACGCTAAAACGCGAATCATTCTGGCTCCAAGCATTGATGGCTGGACTTCCTTACGCATATTTTTGCATCAAGGCATTCTTGAAAACTGACTTTACGGAGAATCAAGAAAATCGATGTGCCGACTTTTATTCTTAACAGTGACGACGATCAGATTGCGCCAATTGCCAACTCAGCTCTGCTCTCAGCCAAAATTGTTATGAACGCAAGACTTAAGGTCTGCTAGGAGCGCCGCACGGACTGTGTACGACTCGCAAGAACCAAGTCAACGCGGATCTTCTTTCTTTCAAGGCCAGCTATAATCTATCTTGCGAACAACTTCCTGTACAGATAAATGTACTCAATTTATCAAGAAAGGCAATCCACTCATTGAACTCAATAAGTTATTATAATTCTAGAGAGGAGCCAGCTACTAAGTATTTTATTTCCTAACTATCTACTTTATAATAGTATGATTATTACTTACTGTAGAATAACACGTATAATTAAATTCAGAAATATTCGGTAAAGAAGGATTTCATAATGGACTTGAATAATTTTACCATTAAATCGCAAGAAGCCATTCAGAAGGCCACAGAAATTGCTGCAGCAAAACAGAACCAATCAATTGAACCCTCACATTTATTGAAAGGAATATTCACAGTTGATGAAAATGTGGCTCCCTACTTATTGAGGAAATTAAATGTAAACTTTGATGTTTTATCAAAAGCGCTTGATAAGCTAATTGATTCTCTGCCTAAGGTCAGCGGTGGACAACAATATCTCTCCTCTAATTCTAATCAAGTCCTCCAGAAGGCGTTAGAGCTAGCATCAGAATTCAAGGATCAGTTTATTTCAATCGAGCATCTATTGCTGGGAATCTTAGCTCTAAACGATGCTGCTTCAAGATTGCTGCAGAATAACGGCGTCACTGAAAAGGATTTGAGGTCAGCAATCAAGCAATTGCGAAAAGGATCGACAGTCACTTCTCAGACTGCAGAAGAAACCTATAATTCACTGAATAAATATGCGCTGAACCTAAACGATATGGCTAGAAAAGGAAAACTTGACCCTGTCATTGGCCGCGACGAGGAGATCCGAAGAGTCCTTCAAATATTATCCCGAAGAACAAAAAACAATCCAATTCTAATCGGAGAACCGGGTGTGGGCAAAACCGCAATCGCAGAGGGCCTAGCTCACCGCATAATCGATGGAGATGTACCAGAAAATCTGAAATCAAAACAAATTTATTCACTAGATATGAGCGCTCTTATTGCAGGCGCAAAATATAAGGGTGAATTTGAAGAGCGACTGAAAAGCGTTGTCAAGGAAGTTGTTTCAGCTGAAGGCGAAATAGTGCTATTTATTGACGAGATTCATACACTCGTCGGAGCTGGTGGCGGTGAAGGAGCGATGGATGCAGCTAACATTCTAAAACCCGCACTAGCTAAGGGAGAATTACGTGCAATCGGTGCCACTACTTTAAATGAATACCAAAAGTATTTTGAAAAAGACAAAGCTCTTGAAAGGCGGTTCCAACCAGTTATGGTCAATGAACCAGATACATTGGATGCTATCTCCATTCTTCGAGGTCTGAAAGAGCGTTATGAAACATACCATCATGTTAGGATCAAGGATGAAGCTATAATTGCCGCTGTTGAACTTTCACAGAGATATATTTCGGACCGTTTCCTTCCGGATAAAGCCATCGACTTGATTGATGAGGCAGCATCGAAACTTCGGCTAGAAATTAATTCTGCTCCTGAAGAACTGGAGACAATAGACCGTAAGATACGCCAGTTAGAGATTGAACGTGAAGCCATTAAACGTGAGAAAGATGAAGTGAAACTTAAATCGCTTAATGAAGAGATCGGGAACCTTAGTGAAGAACGTAATCAACTGAGGGCTAAGTGGCAATCTGAAAAAGATCTAGTTGAACAGATTCAGATAAAAAAGAATGAAATCGAACAACTTAAATTTGAAGATGAGAGCGCAAACCGCATTGGAGATCTTGGGAAGGTTGCAGAAATTCGCTACGGCAGAATTCCGGAAGCAGAAAAAACAATTAAAATTCTAGAGAAAAAACTGTTAGAGTTGCAGAAAGGATCAGCCATGGTTAATGAAGAAGTTGACGCTGAAGAGATTGCTGAAGTAGTTTGCCGCTGGACAGGTATCCCAGTTAGTCGAATGCTCCAGAGTGAAAAGCAGAAATTGCTTAACATAGAAACAGAACTTCACATGCGGGTTGTCGGACAGGAAGAAGCAATCAAGGCAGTATCTGATGCTATTAGAAGAAACCGGGCAGGTTTGCAGGATCCCAAACGACCAATCGGATCTTTTATCTTTTTGGGCACCACGGGGGTTGGAAAAACCGAACTAGCAAAAGCTCTGGCTGAATTCCTATTCAACAATGAAAATAGCATTGTTAGAATTGATATGTCTGAATATCAGGAACGGCATACTGTTTCAAGACTCATTGGTGCACCTCCCGGGTACATAGGTTATGAAGAAAGTGGACAGCTAACCGAAGCTATAAGGAGAAAACCCTATTCTGTCGTCCTCCTCGACGAAATTGAAAAAGCACATCCGGATGTTTTCAATTTATTGCTTCAGGTGCTTGACGATGGTAGATTGACTGATAACAAGGGTCGAACCGTGGATTTCAAAAATACCATAATCATAATGACCTCAAACATCGGTTCTCATATAATTCAAGAAAACCTGGAAAAAGTAAATGATCAAAACCGTGAGGAAATTTTAAACCAAACACGAAAACAGGTCTTCGATTTGCTGAAAAAAAGCATTAAGCCAGAATTCCTCAATCGTATCGATGAGATAATCATGTTTCAATCGTTGACGCGGGAGGAAGTGCGGAGAATAGTAGAACTTCAACTAAAAAACATCCAAAAGATGCTTGAAAAGAGTTGCATCAAACTGGCGATTACTAAGAAAGCCGTGGATTTTATTTCCACTATCGGTTTTGACCCTCAGTTCGGTGCTAGGCCAATAAAACGTGTTATTCAAAAAAACTTGTTGAACGAATTGTCAAAAATGATCCTAGAAGAAAAAGTCGATAAGAACTCGGTAATTGTTGTCGATGAGAAGAACGGTGAGCTGGTATTTAAAAATAAATAATAAATACTATTTCAATGTGCAAAGTACCTCCACTTCCTCATTCAAGAGGCGTCGTATGTTTGGTGAGTAGCTTGTCCAGAGTAGAATTGCCTGTAAAGTTCGTTTTCATCGGTTTCGAGAAGAATTGGAAACAAGGAGGAAATCTACGTCAGATTATCAAAAAATATCTACAAGAGCAGCGTTCTGGAAAATTTTTCGGTTAAAGTTCTATAGCCTGTACTCTGAGTCGGCAAGGCTAAATACTGTGCTGTGGAAAAGAGTTTGTTGCGGTTATTTCTATTTTGAAACTAAAATTGGTTATTCCGATTACGTCTTGTGAGACAAACAACGTTAGCTCCAAGGGGATTACTTGATTGGCGTCTATGATTTGGCCTGAGTAGTTCCAATTTAGGTTTATGTAGTCTGAAGCGGCGAATGGAGTCCAGTTTGATGTTGTCATCGACAAAGAAGACGCTGTAGTGCCCTCATTTCTAATGTAAATTGTCCGGTTAATGCTTGTACCCGGGTCTATGGGTTCCCAGTTGAGCGAGAGGGTTCTGTTTGTGCAGGCTTGATCCCAGTAAATCTCCACTCCGATTCCCTTCACGGAATCAGCGTGGACGAAAGTTTCGTTGTAAAGGGGCGTTGAAACAATAACGCCTAGAATTACAACCATGATAAGGCATAGTGCGGCGAACACTACTTTCCAGTTCACTTCACCAAGGCTGTGGCTAAACATCTTAAACCTTCAATATCATATATTAATACGCAATACATAATAAACCAATGTGACTGTGGTGCCACACCAACAGGCGAATTCAACCCCATGGCAAGCAAACGTTCACCCGCACGTACCCAAGGCAAGGTCTTTCACGAAACAGAAGCTATAGAATAAGTCAGACCACAAATTACATTATATTTTTTACAATTTATGATGATAAGATAAAACCAGACAAGCCTTTCTCTAATTGATGGTAAATTTTCGTTAGGCCTTGGTTAATTATTTCGACTCGAACGGGTCAGTCACAGCACATCAATGAGGGGACAGCGAATGGGTAGAAATGATAAAGTTCCCTATATCCAGTTGCAGGCTTAATTCGTTTTGTATAGCAAAATCCGCCAACAGCTTGTATGAGTCGACATTAAGTATTTTTCTTTCAACATACAAAACAAGACCGTCTTCAGCGGTGTCAAGCATCTTTACATCTATGCCGCAGCTGGTTTGGATTCCTCTTTTAAATTTCATCGCCTCAGACATATTCATTGATAACACTCATTTGGCTGCACCTAAATGGTTGTAAAAGTAATTGAACCTTTCGCGAATCGGGGGCGATAAGATAAATCAAGCCCTAATTATTGTATATTCTTTTTGGGTTCCTAAGGTAAGACAAAACCTGACAAGTCTACCAGGCACGTATAAGGGAAAGTTTTGGCAAGCTTTTGTTGCGAGCAGCTTTCTCTGAATGTTTATTAAGACTGACTTGACTCTTTAGAAACGTCTATTTTTGGAGAGTTTAGATGTGCAAGAAACAGACCGAAAGAAAATTGTTGTTGAGTTCTTAAATCTCGGACTGACGGGAAAATTCAAGGACGGTCTAGAGTTTTTTTCCCCTGATTGCAAGACTCATAACCCATATGTTGCCGGCAACATGGAAACCCTGACCAACGCGATGGATGCCGCTAACAGTCAGGGAACCACACAATATCCAGAAGCTGAGTTTAAGGTAAAACATGTCCTCGCTGATGGAGATCTTGTGGCGGTGCATACAGAACTTCTCGGCAACAAGTCAAAACCAAGCGAAGGCGGTTTACGACAGGTCCATATCTTCCGCTTTGAAAAAGACAAAATAGTTGAATATTGGGACATCACGCAACAAGTGTTACCGACCATGCCAAATGCTGGTGGAGCGTTCTAGCAGGGTTTAGGCAGAACAAACACCAGCGGAATATTTGTGCTCGCTGGATGTACTCCGTACCTTGAGAGGGCTATTGCTTCAGCGGATAATTTGGTTTTGGCTTTTCCAACTCTAACCCCAATGAACTAGGATTCGCCATGAATCCCCGCCATATCTTGTAGATGCAGCTCATGCAATATCGCTTGCCAATTTTTAAGCCCTCTGCCGTTAGTTGACGGTAAAAGTCGCCGAATTTTTCTTCTTTAACATAGGAAAACAAGCGTTGAAATATTTTCCATTCGGATTCTGACGATTCTTGCGTGTATTGTGTGAGTTGTTCACATTTAGCGCAAATAAAATTCATCTGTGGTGGCTCATCGACGACAGTCATGCAATGAGCGCAAACGTTTTTTACGGTATAGCTTGAATCGATGACTTGTTCTTCTTTGACTGTCACAGAGTCGAATTCTATGTCCCAGCGTAGCTTGCTCATGTTGCAG
>Ga0316628_100004708_pt1 | contig 10764 bp, 9 predicted proteins | sample OWC_Aug_M2_C1_D5_FD_207648 | JGI IMG/M metagenome (GOLD analysis project Ga0316628, IMG submission 207648) | Wetland soil microbial communities from Old Woman Creek delta, Ohio, United States - OWC_Aug_M2_C1_D5_C | ecosystem: Environmental > Terrestrial > Soil > Wetlands | place: USA: Ohio... | reverse complement strand
TCTGCGTGCAGCGCATCCGCGCGGGCGAGGAGCAAGCGAAGTTCGAGAAGCGCGCCGTGCGCGACGGGGAGATCGTGCCGGCGTGCGCCTCGAGCTGCCCTGCTCGGGCGATGGTCTTCGGCGATCTCAAGGACCCCTCGTCCGAGATCTCGCGCTGGGCGGCCGACGGCCGCGCCTATCACCTCCTCGAGGAGCTCAACACGCAACCGGGCGTGCTCTATCTCGCGCGCCGCAGGGACAAGGCAGGCACATGACGCACGGCAACTCGACCCCGACGGCCAGCGACACGAGCCAGAATCCGATCACGCAGATCGAGCGGGACACGCTCGGCCACATGACCCAGACGTCCTGGTACTACTGGGCGGGGCTGCTCGCTTCCATCAGCCTGATCGCCCTCGGCGGCTGGGCGTGGGCCCAGATGCTGCGCGAGGGGCTCGGCATCACCGGCCTCAACGCGACGGTGATGTGGGGCTCGCTCATCACCACGTTCGTCTTCTTCATCGGCGTGAGCCACTCCGGCACCCTGGTCTCGGCGATCCTCTACTTCACGCGCTCGCCGCTGCGCGCGGCCGTCGGGCGCTCCGCGGAGGCCATGACCGTCATCGCGATCATGACCGCGGGTCTGTACCCGATCATCCACGTCGGCCGCGCCTGGCTGAGCTTCTTCCTGCTCCCGTACCCGAACCAGCGGCACCTCTGGCCGAACGTCCGCTCGCCGCTCGTGTGGGACGTGTTCGCCGTCTGCTCGTACGTGACGGTGAGCGCGCTCTTCCTCTACATGGGCATGCTCCCGGACTTCGCGCTCCTCAAGGGGCGCGCCCGAGGCTGGCGGCGGCCGCTCTACCGCCTGCTCTCGCTCGGCTTCGCGGGCACCGACGGAGAGTGGGGGCTCTTCGAGAAGGCCTACCCGATCTTCGCGGGCATCGTGATCCCTCTCGCGGTCTCGGTCCACAGCGTCGTGTCGTGGGACTTCGCCATGACGCTGATGCCCGGCTGGCACTCGTCGATCTTCCCGCCGTACTTCGTGGCCGGCGCCATCTTCTCCGGCATCGCGATGGCCATCCTGCTGCTCGGCGGCCTGCGGCGCGGCTACAAGCTCCAGCGCTACATCACGATGGACCACTTCGATCTGCTCGCCAAGCTCCTGCTCGGCATGAGCGTGGTCATGACCTTCGTCTACGCGACCGAGTTCTTCATGGCCTTCTACCGCGGCAGCGAGACGGAGGTGGAGCTGTTCCGGTGGCGCGCGACAGGAACCTACGCGCCCGTCTTCTGGTCGGTCGTGCTGTTCAACAGCGTCGCCCCGCTGGTCCTCTTCTGGAAGGCCGCGCGCCGGAGCCTGCCCACCCTGGTCGTCCTCTCGGTGCTGGTCACCATCGGCATGTGGCTCGAGCGCTTCATGTTCATCGTGAGCACGCTGGCCCACCACTACGACCCGTACAACTGGCGGAACTACACGCCCACCGCGCGCGAGCTGTGCATCTGCGCCGGCGGCTTCGGCGTGTTTCTGACGCTCTTCTTGCTGTTCATCAAGATCCTGCCGCCGATGTCCATCGCCGAGACCATGCAAGGGGAGCACGCCGGCGACCATCCCCACGCCGCGGAGCCTCCGTCCGAGGAGGCGGCGGCGGCGAGACAGGCGCTCGCAACGCCGGAGGTGAGCCATGCGACCTGACGACGTCATCGCGGTGTTCGCCGACCCGGACGCGGCGGAGCAGGCGCTCGTGGCGCTGCGCGACGAGGGAGTCGCCGGGGCGCGCGTGGCGAGCCCGGCGCCGTTCCCGGCGGTCCACCAGACGGGCCACCCGGGCCCGTGGCGCGCGCTCGGCTGGGTCGCCCTCATCGGAGGCCTGACGGGGCTCAGCAGCGCCGCCGCGTTTCAGGTCGCCTCGATGGAGTCGATGAACATGATCGTCGGCGGCAAGCCCATCGTCTCGTGGACGGCGTTCGGCGTCATCATGTTCGAGCTCACGCTGCTCTTCGCGGGCGTCTCCAACTTCAGCGCGCTCGTCATCCTCTCGGCGTTCACGCGGCGCCGGCTTCCGAAGCGGGCGCGCAAGGAGGTGACGAGCGAGCGGATCGTCGTCGTCGTACCCCTGGGCGGCCTTCCGGACGAGCGCCGGAACGCGATCAAGCGCTCGCTCTCGAATGCCGTGGAGGTGCTGTCATGAGGGTGGTCGGATGGATCGTCCCGCTGCTGGGCCTCGCGCTGCTCTCGTGCGACGCCAAGAAGCGCTGGCCCGCCGGCATGGAGCAGCAGCAGGCCGTGTTGCCCCTCGCCGAGGCGCGGCCGGCGCCTCGCGGCTCGGTCCCGCTCGGCGGCGTCGAGACGCTCGACGATCGCGAGGACGACACGGACCTCAAGAGCCCGTACGCGCTCGACGACGTCGCGGCCAAGCGCGGCGCGAAGAGCTTCGCCGCGCACTGCGTCGCCTGCCACGGCACCGAGGCCCGCGGCGACGGCAAGGTCTCCGACAAGTTCCCCCAGGCGCCGAACCTGCGTCACAACAGCATCTGCAAGCGCACCGACGGCTTTCTGTACGGCACGCTCACCGCGGGAGGGCGCGCGATGCCGACCATGCGCGAGGGCATGACCTCGCAGGACCGATGGGATCTCGTGGCCTACATTCGCACGCTCCAGAAAGAGGGGTGCACGAGCGGTGAGAGCACGCCGCCCGCCGGCGCGCCGCAAGGAGGTACGCCGTGACGCAGTGGCTCAGCGACACCCAGGAGGTACTCGGTCGCCGGCTCGCGTGGGCGGCGCTGGCCGCCATGGCGATCGGCCTGCTCGCGTTCGCGACTGGGCTCTTCGGCGGCGAGTCGCCGCGCACGTTCGGCGCGCTCATCGCGAGCTGGCTCTTCTTCGCGGGAGCCGCGGCGGGCGCGCTGGCCTTCCGGGCTTTCTTCCGCATCGTGGACGCGCGCTGGGCGAGGCCCCTCGCCGGCCTAGGTGCGACCCAGCTCGGCTTCGCCCCGGTGGCGCTGCTCGTGCTTGCGGTCATCCTGGCCGGCGCGGGCCTCGCGCCGTGGCTCCACGCGGAGGGCGCCTGGCTGCACCTCCCGATCCTCGCCGCGCGCCAGCTCGCGCTCTCGGCGGTGCTGTTCGGCTTCGCGTACCTCGAGCTCCGGCGCGCGCGCGGCGGCGACGACCGGCCCAAGGCGCGCTCCGCCGTGATCTACTGCCTGCTGTTCGCGGTGGTGCTGAGCGTCTGGGCGTTCGACTTCGTGCTCGGGTCCGATCCCTCCTTCCAGAGCACGCTCATCGGGACGTACGTCTTCATGAGCGCGTTCATCGCGGGCACGGGCGTCGTGACGCTCCTCGCGCTGCTCCGTGACAAGCTCGGCGAGGGCGAGCGCCGGGACGTGGGCGCCTTCATGCTCGCGCTCTCGATCTTCTGGGCCTACCTCTTCTGGTCGCAGTACCTGCCCATCTGGTATGGCAATTTGCCCGACGAGGTGGCGTTCGCTCTGCGGCGCGGCACGGGCGGGCAGGGCGCGATCGTGCTCGCCGTGATCGCGCTGGTCTTCGCGGTGCCGTTCCTCACGCTCCTCCTGTATCCGAAGGGGCGGGGCTCGCGGCGTGTTCTCGCCGGGCTCGTCATGGTTCAGCTGCTCGGGCTCTGGCTCAACTGCCACATGCTCGTCGTGCCTTCGCTGACGAGCGCCGGCGGCTCCGCCATCGGGCCGCGCGACGTCTTCATCGCGCTCGGTATGCTCGGCGCGTTCACGCTCTCGTCCGCTCGAGCGTTGCGCCCCGCCGTTGCGGCCTGACGATTCGTGGTACCCTGACGGTGCGTTCGCCAAGGAGGCAGCGCACCTCACGCGGGTATTGACATGGCGATACGGGAGCCACCACAGCTCGAAGACGTACGCCCTGCGCCGGCGACGTGGTGGAAAGGCCGCTCGCCGGCCCAGCCCCAGCACCTGCGATCGAGCGTCCCGTGCCGCGCCGCGTGCCCCGTCGACACGAACGCCGGCGGCTACGTGAGCCTGATCGCGCAGGGCTACGACGAGCAGGCGTACGCTCTGTTGCGCCGGACCAACCCGTTCGCCTCGGTTTGCGGGCGCGTGTGCGCGAGCCCCTGCGAGCGAGTCTGCCGGCGAACCGTCATCGATGCTCCGATCCAGATCCGCGCGCTCAAGCGCTTCGTCAACGAGGGTCTCGGCGTGGAGAGCGGCCGCTCCTTCGCGGAGATCCGCAAGACGATCCAGCCGCCTCGCCCCGTCGCCGACCGGCCCGGCACGGTCGCGATCATCGGCGCGGGACCGGCGGGGCTCGCCTGCGCGCACGACCTCGCGCTCATGGGCCACCGGGTGACCGTCTACGAGGCCGCTCCCGTCGCCGGCGGGATGATGCGCCTCGGCGTCCCGGAGCACCGGCTACCCCGAGCGGTGCTGCAGGCCGAGATCGACTTCATCGAGTACCTGGGGGTCGACATCCGCCTCGGCGTGGACGTCGGGCGCGACGTGACGTTCGCCTCGCTCGCCGCCAGCCACGACGCGGTCTTCATCGCCGTCGGGTGCCGCAGGGACGCGCAGATCGGGGTCCCGGGCGCGGAGCTCGAGGGCGTGCTGACGGCGGTGAGCTTCCTCGCGAACGTCAACATCGGCATCCCGGTCGAGGTGGGCGAGCGCGTCGTCGTGATCGGCGGCGGCAACGTCGCCTACGACGTGGCCCGCACGGCGCGCCGCTTCGGCGACGTCTCCTTGCCGGATCGCAAGCGCCACCAGCTCGCCCTCGACGCGGCCGTGGTGGCGGCGCGCGTGCTCGGCCGCAAGGTCACGATGGTCACGCTGGAGTCGCGCGAAGAGATGCCCGCCGACGCGCGCTTGATCCAGGAAGGCCTCGACGAGGGCATCCACCTGATCAACCGGCGCGCGCTCAAGAGGATCCTCTCCGATCGAGGGCGGGTGCGGGCGATCGAGACGCTGCGCGTGCGGCGCCTCTTCGACGATCAGGGCCGCTTCGCTCCGGACCTCGAGCCCGGGACGGAGGAGGAGATCCCTTGCGACACGGTGGTCACCGCCATCGGACAGATCGCCGACGTCTCGTTCCTCGGAAGGGACCATGGCCTCGAGCTGACCGCTCGGAGCACCATCCACGTCGACGACAGGACGCCGCTCGCGACGAGCCGCCCGGGCGTCTACGCGGGCGGCGACGTCGCCTTCGGCCCGAGGATCCTCATCGAGGCGGTCGCCGACGGGCAACGCGCGGCGCGCTCGATCGACACTCAGCTGACGGGCCGCACCGACCCGCCGCCGCGCATCCAGGTCCGCAGGCTGCCCAACTTCGGCCCGGACCATCCGTTCGCGCGCGGCGAGCACGAGAGGCTGCCGCCGCGCCCGGTGCCCCTCATCCCGGTCGAGAACCGCACGCTGCTGGCCGAGGTGGAGGCGGTGCTGGGCGAGGACGACGCCCGGGCGGAGGGCAGCCGGTGCCTGCACTGCTGGGTCGAGCCGACGTTCACCGCCCGCGCGCCGCAGGAGTGCATCGGCTGCGGCGGCTGCGCCGACGTCTGCCCCGAAGACGGCATCAAGCTGGTCCCCATCCGCTCGCCCGGAAAGGGCCGCGGCTTCGTGGCGCTCGTCACCACCGATCCCGCGTGCAGCCGCTGCGGCCTCTGCGCGCGGCGCTGCCCGACCGGGGTGATCGCGATGGCGGCGTCCTATCGCCAGGACGAGATCGATCTCGTACGGCTCGCCGATCAGGTCCTCTGAAGGGAGATGGGATGCCGCTCGTCGACGATCTCAGGATGCCCTCCGACGAGGCGGACGTGGAGCGGCGGCGCTTCCTCGCGCTGCTCGGGTCGAGCGCGCTCGGGCTCGCGGGGCTCGGTACGGTCATCGCGGGCATCCGCTACCTGGAGCCGGACGTGCTCTACGAGGAGGACACGCGCTTCGAGGTCGGCCGTCCCGAGACGATCTCGCTCGGCACCGTGCTCGTGTCCAGGGCGCGCAAGGTGTACGTGGTGCACGGCGAGCGCGGCTTCTACGCGCTCAGCGCGGTCTGCACGCACCTCGGCTGCGTGACGCGCCACGAGCCCGGGACGGATCGCATCGTCTGCCCCTGCCACGGCAGCACGTTCGATCTCGGCGGCCGCGTCACGAGCGGGCCCGCGCGCACTCGCCTCCGGCGCCTGGAGCTCGAGCTGCGCCGCGGCGTGCTGGTGGTGGACGCGGGCCGGCTCGTCGACGACGACGCCCGCCCGCTCGAGGTCTGAGCTTTGCGAGAGCCCGTCAAGATCCTGTTGCGAAGCCGGGTTTGGCGTTCGTTCGCGCGCCACGGATTCCCGGACTCGAACAGGAACCGGTCGCTCGCGGTCTTCTCGAACTTCTTTCTGCACTTCCACCCCGTCAAGGTCCGCGTCCGGGCGATCCGGTTCACGCGGACGTTCTACCTGGGAGGGCTGACGGCGGCCTGCTTCTTCATCCTCACGATGACCGGCTTCTTCCTCATGTTCTACTACCGCCCCGCGGTCCCGCATGCGTACAGCGACATGAAGGACTTCGTGTACGTCGTGTCGTCGGGGAAGTTCCTGCGCAACCTGCACCGTTGGGCCGCGCACGCGATGGTGGCGCTGGTCTTCGCGCACATGTCGTGGACCTTCTTGCGGGGCGCATACCGGCCCCCGCGCGAGTTCAACTGGGTCGTCGGAGTGTCGCTGCTCGTCGCCACGCTGCTGCTCTCGTACACGGGGTACTTGCTTCCCTGGGATCAGCTCGCCTACTGGGCCGTCACCGTGGGGACGAACATGGTCGCGTCGGTGCCCATGGTCGGCCAGAAGATCAAGCTGCTCCTGCTCGGCGGCCACGTCATCAACGACAGCGCGCTGCTGCGCTTCTACGTGCTGCACTGCGTGGTGCTGCCGATGGCGCTCGCGCTCGGGGTCGGGCTGCACGTCTGGCGCATTCGCAAGGACGGCGGGATTCACTTGCCCGCGCTGCCCAAGGGCGACGCCCCGGACGAGAGCCTGCCGCCGGTGTTGGCCGGCCTCGAAGCCGGTCATCCTGCCGACGACTCCCAGGGAGCGGAGGCGGCCGGCGCGCGCCTCGGCGCGACCGAGTCGGTCCGCCTCGTGCTCGACGAGGACGAGGCGGCGGACGTCACCGTGGATCTGAACGACGAGCCTATGGTGATGACCTTCCCGCACCTGCTGTTGCGCGAGGTGGTCGCCTTCCTGGCGCTCGCGATCGTGCTCGCCGTCGTGTCGTTGATCTTCGACGCGCCCCTCGAGGCCATCGCCGATCCGTCGCGCACGCCCAACCCGGCGAAGGCCCCGTGGTACTTCCTCGGGCTGCAGGAGCTGTTGCGGTACTACCCGCCCGTCGTCGCGGGCGTGCTGCTGCCGGCGCTGAGCATCACCGCCCTCGCCGTCATCCCGTATTTCCGCGTGAACGTCGAGCGGCCTCCGCTCTGGGGGGCCGCGCCGCTGCGCCGGCTCGCGCTGCTGTGGCTCGCCATCGCGGCGATCAGCGCCCTCTTCCGCCTCGGGGCGAGCGGGATGGTCTGGTCGATCGTCATCCCGCTGTGGCTCGTCGGCGCGACGATGAGCGCCGGCGCGTTGCCGTGGCGCGAAGGCAAGGTCGGCCCGTGGCTCCGGACGCGGAGCCTGCCCTTCTGGATCTTCACGTGGTTCCTGGCGTCCGCGATCACGCTGACGGTGATCGGCGCGCTCTTCCGAGGCCCGAGCTGGCACCTCACGGTGCCATGGCACGACGGGATCTACTGATGATGGCGAAGGACGCCGGCCGCGCCACAAGCCGCGCTCTCGGGCGGCTGCGGGTCGCCTTCGCGCTGCTGTCGATCACCTTGCTCGGCGTGCTCGCCATCGCGCCAGCGACCTCGCACTTCTCGGAGTGGCGGGCGGCGCAGCAGCGCTACGTCAATCTGGCGCAGCGCGCGAAGCTCGAGCCCATCGGCGTGCGCGTTCGCCAGGCGCCGAGCCCCACGCCCGACAACGTGGACCGCTGCGGCAGTTGCCACCTCGGCGCCGCCGGCGTCGCGCCCGTCGACGGCGATCCGCTCTTCGCCGCCCACCCCTCGATACCCCACGATCCGGCGCGCTTCGGCTGCACCATCTGTCACGGCGGGCAAGGGCGCGCGGTCACCGGGCGCGCGGCGCACGGGGGCGAGGCGAACTGGGAGGAGCCGCTCTTTCCCCGCCCGTATCGCGAGGCAGGGTGCGGCGTGTGCCACTCGCGCGTGCGCCTGCCGGACCCCGAGCTCGTCGCGTCCGGCCGGGCGCTCTTCGCCGCGCGCGGCTGCGGCGGTTGCCACGACGTCGACGGTCACGACCTCCCCACCAAGCGCGATCTGTCCAAGGTGGGCCTGCGCGGGTTCTCCCGCCAGTGGCAGGACCACCACGTTCGCGCCGCGGGCGAATCGACCGACGACCGCTGGGCCGCGAGCCCGCTGCCTCTGGGCGACGAGGAGCACGCCGCCGTCGACGCGTACCTCCAGTCGCTCGTCGGCGCGCCGCAGCTCGTCGCGGGCAAGCTGCTGGTGGCGCGGCTCGGATGCAGGGGCTGCCACCGGATCGACGGCGTCGGCGGCGACGGACCGGACCTCTCCGACATCGGCGGCCGTCGCGCGTCGGAGCTGGACTTCAGCCGCGTGCGAGGCGAGCACTCGCTCGCGGGCTGGCTCCGCGAGCTGCTCACGGATCCTTCCCGGCTCGATCCGCGCAGCCGCATGCCGGCCCCGGGCCTCGCCCCGGCGGAGATCGATCAGGTGATCACCTACCTGCTCTCTCTCAGGACCGACCCCATCTCCTCGGCGTTCTGGCCGCCCGATCGCGTGCGCGGGATGGTGCTCGGAGAGCGCGATTTCCCCACCGAGGGGCGCCCGCTCTTCCAGGCCTTCTGCAGCGCGTGTCACGGTGCTCGGGGCGAGGGTCGCGCGCCCGCCGGCGCCGTCGCCTTCGCGCCCGCGATCGGCGGCGATGCATTCCTGGCGATCGCCAGCGACGGATTCCTGCGCGAGACGGTGCGACGGGGACGACCCGAGCACATGCCCGCGTGGGGCGCATCCAACGGCGGCTTGCACCCGGAGGAGATCGACGCGATCGCGGCCTACCTCCGCACGCTGCAGCACGCGCTCCCGAGCTTCGCCGAGGTCAGCGCGAGCGCGCTCGATCTCGCGCGCGGTCGCGAGGTCTTCCAGCAGACGTGCACCCCGTGCCACGGAGAGCGCGGCGAGGGCACCGCGATCGGGCCGCCGCTGGCCGCGGCCGACAACCCCGTGACCGCCCGCGACGACGCCATCTACGGCACCCTCGCCCGCGGCGTCGACGACACCGCGATGGGCTCGTTCCGCACCTTCGACGCTCCGACGCTGCGGGCGCTGATCGGCGCCGTGACGACGCTGGACCGCAACCACGGCCCGCGCAAGGACTGGCGCCCGCGCGCAGGGGACCCCGGGCGTGGCCGCGAGCTGTTCGGGCGCCACTGCGTGACCTGCCACGGCGCGCGGCCCGAAGGGCGCAAGGCGCCCGCGATCGAAGACCCGCGCTTCGTCGCCACGGCGCCCGACTCGTTTCTCACCGCGAGCATCGTGCGGCGCCACGATCGGAGCCGCGAGGAGCTCCGGCGCAGCCCGGACGAGGTGGCCGACGTCGTGGCCTACCTGCGGAGCCTGGGGCCCGCTCCGGCGAGCGCCGGCGATCGCTGACAAAACGCATGATGAGCGGTCCCCGGCTCGCTACCATGGGGCTCGTGCGCAACCGCAACCTCGCCCTGTTGCTCCTCGGCCTGACATTCACCGCGATCCCGCTGGCGTGCAGCAGCGGCTCGAGCACCACCCCCGACGGCGGCAAGGTCTACACGAGCCTCCCGCCCGACAACATCCCGTGCACCACCGACACCGATTGCTGCGTGGTCACGGACAGCTGTCGCTCCGCGGCCTACGTCGTCCACGCCGGCGACACCGTCGAGATGCCGAGCCCCGGCGCGTGCAACGCGTGCATCGTCCCCGCGGTCCAGGTCTGGTGCAAGAACGGGACGTGCCAGAGCGGCGAGCTCAAGAGCATGGACTTCGGTTTGCTGGCTCCGTTCATGATGAGCCACTGCGGGACGCTGCCCATCCCTGCCGACGCGGGCGACGCGTCGCTCTACGGACCGGACGGCGGCCTCACGACGATGGCCGCCTACGGGTGCATGCCATAGCTCGCTTCAGCGCAGGCGCCGGCGGCGCCTTCGGAGCGCCACGAGACCGAGCAGCGCGGGGACGCCGGCGGCGCCCGCGCCGCGGTCCGGCAAACCGAGGGAGCACCCCGTGCTCTGCTGCCCGCCGGGGTCGCGTGAGGCCGGGCCGGGCCTCGTCCCGTTTGCTCCGCCGTCGCTGCTCGAGCTTGCTCCGCCGTCGGCAGCATCCGTACCCGCGTCGCTCGTCGCGCCCGCGTCGGACCCGGGCGAGCCCGCGTCGGACCCGGGCGAGCCCGCGTCGGGTGGCGGCGGCGTGCCGCTCCCGAGCGATTCGAGCTGCGTGAGCGTGCCGTTGAACGAGTCGAGGTCGACGGCGCCCGAGATCGGCCCGAGCGAGCTCGTCGAGGAGCTTTGCCAGAACGTGTACGTCGTCCACGGCGCGGGCACGTCGGGGCACGAGACGCCGTAGTTGGCGATCCAGAGCGGGTAGGCGCCGAGCTTGGCGAAGCTCGAGAGGAACAGCGGGCTCGTGTAGAGGAACGGCGTCACGCCGCTCGCGCTCTTCACCGTCCCGAGGAACGTCGCCGCGTTCGCCTCGATCACGGCCTCCGTTTGCCCGTT
>Ga0316628_100004707_pt1 | contig 10765 bp, 6 predicted proteins | sample OWC_Aug_M2_C1_D5_FD_207648 | JGI IMG/M metagenome (GOLD analysis project Ga0316628, IMG submission 207648) | Wetland soil microbial communities from Old Woman Creek delta, Ohio, United States - OWC_Aug_M2_C1_D5_C | ecosystem: Environmental > Terrestrial > Soil > Wetlands | place: USA: Ohio... | reverse complement strand
GTTCGGGTTCGGGTAGACCCGCGCCCGTTCCTCCGTCCCCCACGCGCCGTCCTCGCCGCCGCAGCCGCCCGTGCGCGTCGCGGCCGCACCGTCTTCCCCACGCCGCTCGCCGGTTCGCGCCCCTGCAGCCGATCCTTCTCCCGGTCGTAGAGATCGATGGCGTCGCGCAGCACCCGCAGCGCCTCCGAGCGCCCCTGGGGGGCCTCCACCAGGACCTTCTTGTTCTCCAGCGCCTTGTAGTCCTGGAAGAAGCGCTGCAGCTCGCGGAGCCGGTGCGGGGGAAGCTCGGACACGTCCGAGTAGTCGGAGTAGTTCGGGTCGTCGGCGTGGACGGCGATGAGCTTGTCGTCCTCGCCCTTGTCGTCCCGCATCTTCATGACCCCGATGAGCTTGGCCTGCATGATGGCCAGCGGCTGGATCGGCTCCTGGCACAGCACCAGGACGTCGATGGGGTCGCCGTCGTCGCAGTAGGTCCGGGGCACGAAGCCGTAGTTGGCGGGGTAGTGCACCGCCGAGAACAGCACCCGGTCGACCAGCAGGAGCCCGGACTTCTTGTCCAGCTCGTACTTCACCTTCGAGCCGGTCGGGATCTCGATGATGGCCGGGATGGGCTCCTCGACGAAGCGGGGAAGCTCCACGTCGTGCCACGGATTGTAGGCCAAGAAGCTCCCCCTCCCGGGCGGCTAGATCCCGCCGCCGTTCGCGAAGCGCGTCTCCCGGGCCTCGGCCTGGGTGACGCGGCTGCCGGGCGGTACGCTGCTGGTGAGCCACACGTTTCCGCCGATCGACGAGCCCTTGCCGATGACGATCCTTCCCAGGATGGTGGCGCCGGCGTAGACCACCACGTCGTCCTCGACGATGGGGTGGCGGTCGATGCCCTTGATGGGATTGCCCTGCTCGTCGAGCGGGAAGCTCTTGGCGCCCAGGGTGACGCCCTGGTACAGGCGCACGTTCCTGCCGATCACCGCCGTCTCGCCGATGACCACGCCGGTGCCGTGGTCGATGAAGAACCGCTCGCCGATCCTTGCGCCGGGGTGGATGTCGATGCCGGTGAGCGTGTGGGCGTGCTCGGTGATGATGCGGGGGATGAGCGGGACGCCCTGCCGGTGCAGGGAATGGGCGATGCGCTGGTTGGTGACCGCGAAGATCCCGGGGTAGGCGAAGATGGCCTCGTCCCGGCTCTTCAGCGCCGGATCGCCCTCGTAGGCGGCCTCCACGTCGGAGGCGCAGAGGCGGCGGATCTCGGGCAGCGTGCCCAGGAAGCTCTTGCTGACGGCGGCGGCCGTGTCGCAGCAGTGGCGGCAGGTGCGGAGCTCGTGCCGATCGGTGAAGGCCAGCCCCCGACAGATCTGCTCTTCCAGCACGCGCAGGGCCCGCGCCAGCGTCGCCCCGACGAAGTAGTGCAGGCTCTCGTCGTGGAGATCGCTGGTCCCGAAGTACCCGGGGAAGAGCACCGCGCGCAGATCCTCGACCACCTCGATGACCGCGCGGCGCGACGGCAGGGTGACCTTGCCGTCGGGGGCGAAGGTCGTGCGCGCTTCACGGCAGAGCTGGTCGACCACCGGCGCGAGCGCCACCTCGTCGACCAGCGGATGCTCCCTCACGTCCCGCAGCATGCTTCCTCCGTGGGCCGGCCGCGATCCCGGCCACCGCCCGCCCCCACCCCGGCCTTCCACGGCGGGGGAACGACGTCGAGCGACGGTAGCAGCCCTGCCGCCCCTCGGCCGCCTTACATAAGGGTGCCGCGCCACCTGCGCAGCCCCTTCGATGGCCGCGAGGCGGGCGATCAGCGGGCGGCGGCACCGTCTGCCGCAGGGCCGCCCCCGACGCCGGCGGCGATCACGGTGCCTGCGGCTCGCCGGCCGGATCCTGCTCGGCGGCCAGCGCGGCGTCGATCTCGTCCTCGGTCGCGGCCACCGGCGCCAGCTCCGCCTCGGCACCCTCCTGCTCCGGCAGCACCGGGATGGCGGCCGCGTCCCGGTGGAAGAACTCGTGCACCGCCCGCGCCTGCTTGTCGCCGAAGCCCTCCACCTGGGCGATCTCCTGGAGGGAGGCCTCGCGCACCCGCTTGAGCGATCCGAAGTGCCGCAGGAGGGCCTTCTTGCGCCCTTCGCCGATGCCGGGGATCTCCTCCAGCACGCTCTGGAAGTTCCGCTCGCGGCGGAGCTTGCGATGGAAGGTGATGGCGAACCGGTGCGCCTCGTCGCGCAGCCGCGCCAGCAGGAACAGCTCGGCCGAGTTCTGCCGCAGCACCACCGGGTCCTTCCGCCCGGGGAGGAACACCCGCTCGGCGCTGCGGGCCAGCTCCGAGACGAAGCCCCGGTCGGCGGCCTCCACCGCATCCGCCAGCGCGGCGGCGCCGCCCGCCTCCGGCCCCTCCGGGCGCCCGTGCCGGGCCCGCCGGCCGACCACCCGCGTCGTCCCCAGCGCCGCCGCGTCCAGCAGCCGGCTCTTGGCCAGCCCCACCATCTCGACGAAGGGCGCCCCCTCGTTGCCGGGCGAGGGCTTCACCGGCACCGACAGGTCCTTGGCCGCGGCCAGCGCCGCGTTGAGCTGCCCCTTGCCCCCGTCGATCACCAGCAGATCGGGGAGCTGTCCCTCCGAGACGGCCCGCTTCAGCCGGCGCGAGATCACCTCGTAGAGCATGGCGAAGTCGTCCTGCCCGGCCACCCCCTTCACCTTGTAACGGCGGTAGTTGGCCTTGTCGGGCTCGCCGTCCTTCATGGAGACCCCCGAGCCGACCGCCAGCGCCCCCTGGAAGCTGGAGATGTCGTAGCACTCCATCCAGCGCGGGGCGCGGGCCAGGTGCAGCGCCCGGGTGAGCGCGGCCAGCGCCTGCTCACGCCGCTCGTCGTGCTCGTGCCAGGAGCGGAAGCTCTGCTCGGCGTTGCGCGCCGCCACGTCCAGCAGGTCGGCCTTGGCGCCGCGCTGCGGGGTGAGGAGCCGCACCCGCCGCGCGCGCCGCTCCGAGAGCACCTCGGCCAGCGCATCGGCCTCGACCGGCTCGAGCGGCACCAGCACCTCGTCCGGCGCCGGGTTCTGCTCGTAGAAGAGCGACAGGAAGGAGGAGAGGATCTCCTCGGCCGGGAACTCCTGGCCGCGGAAGGGGAAGCTCTGCGAGTCCTGCAGCTTGCCGCCGCGCATGGCCAGCACCTGCACCACCAGGTCCGGCCCCTCGCGGTACAGGCCGAAGACGTCGCGGTCGGCGCGGTCGGTGAACAGCACCCGCTGCTTCTCCAGGCTCCGCTCCACCGCCTGGAGCTGGTCGCGCACCCGGGCCGCCTCCTCGAAGCGGAGGGCGCCGGCCGCCTCGTCCATGCGCGCACGAAGCCGGTCGGTCAGCTCGCTCTCCCGCCCCTCCAGGAAGGCGATGGCGTCCTCCACCGAGCGCCGGTACTCGTCCTGCGGCACCTCGTAGACGCAGGGCGCCGGGCAGCGCTTGATCTGGTACAGGATGCAGGGGCGCTTGCGGTGGTCGAAGACGTGGTCGTTGCAGGTGCGGAGCTGGAAGTGGCGGTTGACGATCCGCAGCGTCTCGCGGATCGACGAGGCCGAGGAGTAGGGACCGAAGTAGCGCGCCCCGGGCTGGCGCTTCTCGCGGGCACGGCGCACTTCCAGCCGCGGGTACGGGTGGCGCTCGTCCAGCCGCAGCACGATGAAGTCCTTGTCGTCGCGCAGCCGGACGTTGAAGCGCGGCCGGTGCTTCTTGATGAGCTCGTTCTCGAGGAGCACCGCCTCCTTCTCGGAACGGGTGACGATCACCTCGATGTCGCCGAGCAGGTCCTCGAGCAGCGGCACGAAGAGGCGGTCGTCGCCCCGGCCCGCGTCGAAGTAGGAGCGGACCCGCGAGCGCAGGCTGGATGCCTTGCCGACGTAGACCACCTCGCCGGCCCGGTCCTTCATGAGGTAACAGCCGGGGTCGGCCGGGAGCGTCTCCAGCGTCTGGCGGAGGGCATCGTCCATCGAGGACAGAGGAATTAGCGCGGAACGGCCCGCGGCACCAGGCGACCGTCCGGCGAGAGGACGTCAGGGCGCGCCGCCCAGCGCGCCGCGCACCGCCCGCTCCAGCCGGACCGGCGTGATGGGCTTGGAGAGGAGCGTGGCGGCCCCCCCGTTCAGCCCCTCGACCGCGTCGCCGCCGTAGCCCGTGACGTACAGGACGCGCAGCTCCGGCCGCTGCTCCCGCAGGCGCCGGACGATCTCCTGCCCGCCCATCCCGCCGGGGAGGAGGAGGTCCGCCACCAGGAGGTCGACGGCCCCGCCCGCCTGCGAGAAGACGGCCAGCGCCTGGGCTCCGTCCCCCGCCTCCAGCACCTGGTATCCAACCTGGCGCAGGTGGCGCGCGGCCAGGCCGCGGACCGCGGCGTCGTCCTCCACCAGCAGGATGCGCTCTCCGCGCGGCTCCCCCGGCTGCTCCGAGGCGGCGCTGGCCGGATGCGCCAGGGCCGGATCGGCAAGGGGCAGGTGCACGTCGAAGCGCGTGCCCCGCCCCACCGTGCTCTCCACGGCGACCCAGCCGCGATGCTGGGCGACGATGCCGTAGACGGTGGCCAGCCCGAGGCCGGTCCCCCTGCCCCTCCCCTTGGTGGTGAAGAACGGCTCGAAGATGTGCGCCATGTGCTCGGGCGCGATGCCCGCGCCGTCGTCGGAGACGGACAGCCGGACGGCCGGGCCGGGCCGGGCGCCGGGTTGGCGCGCCGCCTGCGCCCCATCCACCACCACCCGCTCGGCCTCGATCCGCACCCGCCCGCCGCGCGGCACCGCGTCGCGCGCATTGACCACCAGGTTCATGAGCACCTGCTCGAGCAGGTTCACGTCCGCCAGCACCGGCAGCGGCTGGGAGGGCACCTGGCACTGCAGGTCGACGTGCTCGCCGATGATCCGGCGCAGCATGACCGCCACCCCCTCCATCAGCTCGCGCAGGTCCAGCCCCTGCAGCAGCAGCGGCCGTCGCTGGGCGAAGGTCAGAAGCTGGCGGGTGAGCTGCGCCGCCCGCTCGCCCGCCTCGGCCATCTCCCGCACCACCTCGCGGTCCGGCGGCGCGAGCGTGCCGCCGTGCAGCAGCGCCTCCGCGTTCATGAGGATGGAGGAGAGCACGTTGTTGAAATCGTGGGCGATGCCGGCCGCCAGCATGCCCAGGTTCTCCATCTTCTGCCCCTGCCGCGCGAGATCCTCCAGGTGATGGCGCTCGGTGACGTCCTGGACGACCCCGATCAGCACCGGGGCGCCGCCCGGCCCCGGGTGCGGGGCGGCCTCGATGGCCACCTGGACCTGGCGCCGCGACCCGTCGGGCTGGAGCAGCGCGTGCTCGAGCCGCTGGGCCGGGCCGCCGGACAGCGCCGTGCGCAGCGCCGCCTCCACCCGCGCCCGGTCGGGAGCGGGGATCGACTGCAGGACGTCGGCCACGGTGCGCGGCTCGAAGCCCGGCTCGCGCCCGAGGAGGCGCACCATCTCCGCCGAGCAGCGCAGCTCGGCGTCCGGAAGCTGGACCGTCCCCGCGGCGCGCAGCTCCCAGCTCCCCACCGCGGCGATGCGCTGGGCGGCGCTCAGGGCCGCCTCGCTGGCGCGCAGCGCCTCCTCGGCCGCGCGGCGATCGGCCACTTCCCGCTCCTTGGCCGCGAGCTCCTGCTCGAGCCGGGTGGAGAGCGCGCGGAGCTCGGCCACCTTGGCATCGAGCTTGCGGACCAGGCGCTCCTTGTAGACGGCCAGGAACTCCTCCTCCGGGACCGCCGGTGGCGGATCGGCCGCCTCGGGTCCTCCCTGCTCCATCACCTCCTGGATGATGCGGAGCAGGTCCTGCGGCTCCTGCGGCTTGATGACGAAGCGCGCCGCCCCCAGGCTCAGCCCCAGGGCCGCGTCCTTCTCGTCGGTGTAGGTGGCCGTATAGAAGACGAAGGGGATACCGCGCGTGGCGGGCCGGCTCTTCAGCTCGCGGCAGAGCTGGAACCCGTCCATCCGCGGCATGAGCACATCCGAGACCACCAGATCGAAGTGGCCCTGCTCGGCCGCGGCCAGCGCCTCCTCCCCGTCCTGGGCGGACACCACCTCGTGTCCCGCGCTCCGCAGCGTGAACTCGAGCAGGTAACGGTTCTCGGCCACGTCGTCGGCGTTGAGGATCCTCATGCGGCCCCTCCCCCGCCCGTCAGGAACCCGCCGATCTCGTCGGCGAAGACGGCCGGATCGATGGGCTTCTCGATGTAGCCGGCGAACCCCAGCCGGAGCGCCTTCTCGCGGTCGCCCGCCATGGCGAACGAGCTCACGCCCACGATGGGAACCCTGGCCGAGGCGGGATCGCGCCGCAGCGCGGCCGCCGTCTCGTACCCGTCCATCTGCGGCATCTGGATGTCCAGCACCACCAGGTCGAAGCCGCCGCTCCGCGCCAGGGCCAGGCCCTGCACGCCGTCCACCGCGGTCTGGACCTCGAAGCCGGCCTGCTCCAGGAGGAAGCGGGCCAGGTACCGGTTGTTCTCGTTGTCCTCGATGATCAGGATGCGCTTCACGGGCGCGCCCCCGTCTCCGCCGCCGGCCCCGGCCCGGTGGGCAGGGTGAAGGTGAAGCGCGAGCCCTGGCCGTGGACGCTCTCCACCGAGATGTCGCCGCCCATGAGCCGGAGCAGCTTGCGGCACAGGTACAGCCCCAGGCCGGTTCCCTCGTAGACCCGGCGCGCCGAGCCGTCCACCTGCCGGAAGGCCTCGAACAGCATGCCCAGGTGCTCGGGCCGGATGCCGATCCCGGTGTCGGCCACAGTGACGCGCAGGTGGTCGCCCTCCCGCGACGCGATGACCCGGATCTCTCCGCGCTCGGTGAACTTGACGGCGTTGCCCACCAGGTTGAGCAGCACCTGGAAGCTGCGCTTGCGGTCCCCCACCAGCTCCAGCGCCGCGCCTCCCGGCAGCTCGCTGCGGAAGGACAGGCCCTTGTGCAGGAGGGCCGGGTGACAGCTGGCCTCCACCTCGGCGATCACGCCGGCCAGGTCGAAGGGGCGCCGATCGAGATCGATCTTGCCGGCCTCGATGCGGGACAGGTCGAGCAGATCGTTGATGAGCGAGAGCAGGTGGGTGGCCGAGCCGTGGACCATGCCCAGCTGCGTGGCCTGCTCGGCGTTGATGGGCCCGGCCATGCCCTGGCGCAAGATCCCGGTGAAGCCGATGATCGAGTTGAGCGGGGTGCGCAGCTCGTGGCTCATGGTGGCCAGGAACTCCGACTTGAGCCGATCGAGCTCCTGCAGGCGGGCGTTGACGGCGGCCAGCTCCGCCGCGCGGGCCTCGAGGTCGTCGTTGAGCCGAACGATCTCGGCGGTGGCGTGCTGGTGCACCGCGATCTCGTCGCGCAGGGCGGCGTTGGCGCGGGAGAGCTCGGCGGTCCGCTCCGCCACCCGGTCCTCCAGCTCCGCGCGCGCCTGGCGCAGCGCCTGCTCGGCCTGGCGCTGCTCGGTGATGTCGCTGCCGACGCAGAACACCCCCGCCAGGGCGCCCTGCTCGTCGAGCACCGCCCTGTTGGTCCAGGCCACCCAGACGCGCCGGCCGTCCCGGCACACGTTCTCGTTGACGTTGAGCCGGTAGCGCTCCGGGTCGGCGCAGATGTTCTCCAGCAGGGCCCGCAGATCGCGGCCGCCGTCCTCGTGGTCGGGGACGATGGTCCCGATCACGCTCCGCCCCAGCAGCTCCTCGGCGGCATGGCCGAAGAAGCGCTGCCCGTACTCGTTGATGAAGCTGATGCAGCCGTCCCGGCCCATGCGCAGGATGATGCTGTTGGCGTGCTCGACCAGCTCGCGGTACTTGCGCTCGCTCTGCTGGAGCGCGTCCGCGGCCGCCTTGCGATCGGTGATGTCCTCGTAGGCGGTGAGGATCCCGATGATCTCCCCCGCGGCGTCCCGCAGCGGGAGCTTGCTCTGGCGCAGCCACCGGAGCTGGCCGCCGCTGTCGGTGCGCGGCTGCTCGTACTCCATGAGCGGCTCGCCCGAGGCGATCACCTCGGCATCCTTCCCGCGGTAGAAATCGGCGAACCGGGCCCACGGAAGGTCGAAGTCCGTCTTGCCCACCAGCGCCTCGGGCGAGGAGAGCTCCGCGTCCTGCGCGAACCGCCGGTTGCAGCCGCGGTACACGGAGCGGACGTCCTTCCAGTGGACCCGCACCGGGATGGCGTCCAGCACCAGCCGGAGCATGGTCTGCGACTCGCGCAGCGCCACCTGGGCCCGCTCCAGCTCCGCGTGGTCGCGCAGCAGGTGCCGCATCCGGGCGCGGGTGGGCCGCACCGTGCGCAGGTAGTCGAGCAGGAAGATCCCCACCAGCAGCGCGCCGGCCAGCAGGATGACCCACCGGTGCGCGTCCCGGCTGGCCGCGACCAGCACGATCGCGGACGCGGCCACGACCACGAGCAACGGCCGGAGGTCGGCAAGGCTCGAGCGCGGCTCGTCGGAAGACACGGAACGAACTCCCCCTGCGGCGAAGCACGTCGCCGCGACGTTCAGCAAACCACAGCGGCGAAGCGCATGACCCGTGCACCGCCCCGCCCACCCATCCGGGCCGAACGTCACCGAGCCGAGCCACCCGCTCGCTGGGAGGGTCACGGCGACCCGTCGTTGCGACCGTGAGCGACGGCGGGCGCGCGAGCCCGCCGGCCCTATCGCCTCCGCCGCCGCTGCGGCGGCCGCCGCGCGCCGCGCAGCGCGCCGGATGCGGCGGCGCCGGCCAGCGCGCCGCTGCCCAGGACGCCCTTCATCCCCGCCGCCTTCGCCGGCAGGCCGAGCTGCACGTCCTTCAGGGCCAGGATCCGATCGCGGAGCTGGGCGGCCTTCTCGAACTCGAGCGCCTTGGCCGCCTCCTTCATGTCGGCCTCCAGGGAGGCCAGGATCTCGGGGATCTGCTCGGGCTTGTACTCCGCCCCCTCCTCGGCCGCGAGCGGCACGGTCAGGTAGTCCGCCTCGACCACCGCCATCTGCAGGTCGCTGATGTTCCGCTTCACCGTCTGCGGGGTGATGCCGTGCTCGGCGTTGTAGACGGTCTGGATCTCGCGCCGCCGGTTGGTCTCCTCGAGGGCCTTCTTGATGGAGTCGGTGATGGTGTCGGCGTAGAGGATCACCCGCCCGTTGAGGTTCCGGGCGGCGCGGCCGATGGTCTGGATGAGCGAGACCTGGCTGCGCAGGAACCCCTCCTTGTCAGCGTCCAGCACCGCCACCAGCGAGACCTCGGGAATGTCGAGCCCCTCCCGCAGGAGGTTGATGCCGATGAGGGCGTCGAACTCGCCCCGGCGCAGGTCGCGGATGAGCGCGCTCCGCTCCAGCGTCTCGATGTCGGAGTGGAGGTAGCGGCAGCGGACGCCCACGTCGGTGAAGTACTCGGTCAGGTCCTCCGCCATCCGCTTGGTGAGCGTGGTCACCAGCACCCGCTCGCCGGCCTCGGCGCGCTTGCGCACCTCGCCCAGCAGATCGTCGACCTGAGATCCGACCGGCCGGACCTCCACCTCGGGGTCGACGAGGCCGGTGGGACGGATGATCTGCTCCACCACCACGCCCTGGGCCCTCTCCAGCTCGTACTCGGCCGGCGTGGCCGAGACGTAGATGGCCTGGTGGACCAGCCGCTCGAACTCCTCGAACTTGAGCGGCCGGTTGTCGAGGGCCGAGGGAAGCCGGAACCCGTACTCGACCAGCGTCTCCTTGCGGGAGCGGTCGCCCCGGTACATGGCGCCGATCTGCGGGACGGTCTGGTGGCACTCGTCGATGACGAGCAGGAAGTTGCGGGGGAAATAGTCGATGAGGCAGGGGGGCGGATCCCCGGCCTTCCGGCCGGAAAGCCAGCGCGAGTAGTTCTCGATACCGGGACAGAACCCCATCTGCTCCAGCATCTCCAGGTCGAACATGGTCCGCTGCTCGAGCCGCTGCGCCTCGAGCAGCTTGTCCGCGGCCCGCAGCTCCTGGAGCCGCTCGCGCAGCTCCTCCCGGATGCCGGCGATGGCGCGGGCCCGCGTCTCCGGCGCGGACACGTAGTGGCTGTTGGGGAAGATGGCCACCTTGTCCAGCTCGGCCAGGGTGATCCCGCGCAGCGGATCGAACTCGTGGATCGACTCGACGGTGTCGCCGAAGAACTCGATGCGGACGGCGCGGTCCTCCTCGTAGGGCGGAAACACCTCGATGGTGTCCCCCCGCACCCGGAAGGTCCCGCGGTGGAAGTCGAGGTCGTTGCGCTCGTACTGGATGTCGATGAGCGAGCGGATGAACCGGTCGCGCAGGAACTCCTGCCCCTTCTCGATCCGCTGCAGGAGGCCGTAGTAGGCCTCGGCCGTGCCCAGGCCGTAGATGCAGGACACCGAGGCCACGATGAGCACGTCGTTGCGGGTGAGCAGCGCGTGGGTGGCCGCGTGGCGCATCCGGTCGATCTCGTCGTTGATGGACGAGTCCTTCTCGATGTACGTGTCGGTCGAGGGGACGTAGGCCTCGGGCTGGTAGTAGTCGTAGTAGGAGACGAAGTAGTGGACGGCGGCGGAGGGGAAGAGCTCCTTGAACTCCCCGTAGAGCTGGGCGGCCAGCGTCTTGTTGTGGGCGATGACCAGCGTGGGGCGTCGCACCTTCGAGACCACGTTGGCGATGGTGAAGGTCTTGCCCGAGCCGGTCACCCCCAGCAGCACCTGGTGCCCGTCGCCGCGCAGGAGCCCCTCGGTGAGCTCGCCGATGGCGCGCGGCTGGTCGCCGGTGGGCTGGAACTCGCTCTGGATGTCGAAGGGCATCTGAACTAGTCAGTGTAACGCTGCCCTACGACAACCGCCTGGG
>Ga0316628_100004706_pt1 | contig 10765 bp, 7 predicted proteins | sample OWC_Aug_M2_C1_D5_FD_207648 | JGI IMG/M metagenome (GOLD analysis project Ga0316628, IMG submission 207648) | Wetland soil microbial communities from Old Woman Creek delta, Ohio, United States - OWC_Aug_M2_C1_D5_C | ecosystem: Environmental > Terrestrial > Soil > Wetlands | place: USA: Ohio... | reverse complement strand
ACCTCCGTGGCTAAGGTGGCGGACACAGCCCTGTTCGGCACGTCGATGACCGAGACGCTATTCGAGAATGAATTGAACACGTACGCCTTCCTGCCGGTCCGGTCGAGGAGGACCGATGTTGGACGGTGTCCGACGGTGAGTCTTTTCATTTCTATAAGAGTGAAGGGGTTGATGATGCTCACGCTGTCGGACCCGCTGTTCACCGAAAGAAGCACCGAACCGTCCGGCGTCAGGGCAAGTTCCGGCGGACTGTCGCCGGTGTTGAGTCTCATCCGGTTGATTACGTCCCCATTGTCAACATCGATGACCTCGATTGAGTCGTCCTCCGAAAGGGCCACATAGGCCCTCCTCGCCTTCTGGTCCAGGACAATTCCACCCGGACCGTTCCCTGTTTCGATGACCGAGGTAACACGGCCCAACCTCTTGTCAAAGACAGTCACAGTGTTTGAGTCACGGTTAGAGACGAAAGCCTTCAGCGTAACAAGTGGCTTGCCGGGTATCGAAAGGGAAAATGAGGGGAAGAAGCTCGCCCCGTCTTTGACGGACTCGGAATATCTGAAGGTCATCGAAATCACAACCGCCTTCTCTTTCTGGACGGTAAAGGGAAAAGAAATTTTCGCGGGCTTCTCCGGTACAATGAGGTCCCCTTCGCCCTCTTCTCCTTTCAGCAGGGCCCTCTTTACAGCGAAGGAAAAACCTGTATACGAACCCTGAGGGAGACGCCCCGAGGCCATAAGCATCTGCCTCTTCAGATCTCCCTGCCTGAATTCCCCAAAGGACAGGGTCAGAGGGGTCTCTGTCCCGTCCCCCGCCACAGCGTAAATACCGTCGAGGGTAAACCTCAGCCGCTCCGCCTCCTGCGGAAAGGGTTCGAGGTACAGGAAGACTTCTCCCTGCCCCTCAAGCGGCGGCTTTATCTGCGTGGGCTTCATTTCGCAACCTGTTAAAAAAATGAGTGCAATAAGAAAGATAACGAAACTCTTTTTCAAGAATCCTCCTTCGAATATTAAATTCTAAGCTCTAATCCTCGTTAAAGAGAAGGATTCGAGGATTCAAGTGTTCACTTCTAATCGCTTGACCGCTTGAACCCTGGAACCCCTTGAATCCTTGGCCCCTATCTTGACTTCCAAGCTCCTAAATACTAAGGTAAAGACAACGAAATTTCAATCAAAAAAAGGCGGCATCCGCCGGCCCTTTCCCAACAAATGATGATTGCATGCTGCTTCTAATCCCCTGCGTGGCACTTGTTGCAGAGCGTCCTCTGGAACGCGGCGAACTTTGTCGGCGGCCTGTCGTAAAGGGCCTTTTGAAATTCCTGGGTTGTGCGGCCCATCGCCTGAATCGGGTCCGTGGCGGGATTGGGATAGACCGGATTTCCGAAACCGTCCGAAACGGTCGTGAATGTTGGGTCCAAAGGGAACCTCATCATGCTGTCCCACCCCGAGGCATGTGCCCTGTGGCATGAAAGGCACATGACCCTGTCGCCTGAAACGGGACCGGCAGTGGAATTGACTGCGCCCTTAAGAGTGGTCATGTCTGTGCTGTCGCCCATCTGGAACGGGACAAGCGAAAGATACGAGGTGGCCTGATTGCCGCTGATGTCCCCGGTCTTCACATAGGAATTATATCTCGACAGGACATCGGGACTCATCGCGTCGTCAGCAGGATGTACACTGGGGCCGACTGCTGCTGTGTGCATGTTGGGGTGGCAATTCGAGCACCAGAGAGACACCCCCTGTCCATAGGCAACCCTGACGTCCGTCGCAGCCTCCGACCTGTTATAGTCTAAAGGGGCCGCCGCGAAGAACGGCGAACTGACGAAGGCGAAATTGCCAGGCAGAGACTTCGGCTGATAGCCGACGCCCCCGAGGAGGCGGTACACGCCGACAGCAGTGGTCGTGTCAGGGTCAACGCTAGTGCTGTAGGAGCCGCCGCCCCTTATCGGCCTTCCGGTCGCAGTGATCGTTGCGTCTTTGTTCCTTCTGTATTTGCCATGCGGGTCGTGGCAGCTTATGCAGCTCAGCTGGTCGGACGGATACTGGAACGAGCCGCCACCGGGGGCCACTGCGTGCGTCGTGTCCCGCGTATACCCGTAATCGGCAGCGATGACATTATGTCCGTGCCGCTCGCCGCGGCTCGTCTGAGGGGCCGTCTCCCCCATCCAGTTATAGGTCTTCTTCAGCCATCCGAAGTCTCCTCCTGGGCCGAGCTGGACCGGCGGAGCGCCTACCGGCATGTCGGAATCAGCTGTGCTGACATAATAGCCGCTCGGTCCTGTTGTCCCGGCCTTCTGGTGGCAGTTGAGGCAGGCCGAGCTCTGGTCAGTGCTTTTCAGGAGATAGGCGCCGGACTGAAACTGCTGCGAGGCCGTGGCCGCCGCCGTGCCGTTCAAAGAGTTGTGCATGGTATGGCAGCCTTCGCAGGCTGCAACGCCGCCGTCGTGAAAGGCCTGGCAGGTAAGGGGGAAGCTAAAGAGGACCGTGAGGGCCAGGAGTATGGAGTATGTCTTTGGCGTTATCATTAACAGTAACATTCGTTTTGGGTATCAGTATAAACTGATTATAATAACAAAATACTGCTCTTTTAGGTATTAAACCCCGTCAGATGTTCCATCGGGGCATTATTTCCAACGGGGCAGACTGCTCCTGGATTCCCCCGCCCAAAAAAAGAGAAGCAGGACCGGCCTTTGCCGGTCCTGCTTCTTTACATCCTGTGCCGAAAAAAATGATTACGGCACATTGTGCCATTCAGCTAATTAGTCTTTTATGTGGCACTTGTTGCAAAGAGCTCTCTGAGCAGCGCCCCAGAAAGCGCCGTTCGTGGAGTCGCCTCTGCCGTAGTATGCTGCTCTTTGACCATCAGCACTAAAGCCGTTCTTTGCTTCGAATGTGCCTGTTTCGTCAGTGACGAGCGAATCTACGCCGAAACGGGTCATGCTCGTGAATCCTGATGCATGCACCCTGTGACATGAAACGCAGGCAACGTTTGAATTTGTCGTCGGGCCTGTCAGCGGGGCATTAGAGCTGCCGGCAAGGGCCACGAGAGTCGCTATGTCGGATGTTCCCTCTTCGTAAGGAACGAGGTTGTTGTAAGAATTGGCCGATGTACCTTGCAGGTCGCCGGTCTTTACATAGGCGTTATAGTTGTCTGCGATCGTTGCTGTGAGCTTAGCTGCGTTGGCCGCGGGATGCGTGTGGCCGGAGGCTCCGGAGACATACGCGTCTTCAACGAGGGCGGCGTGGCAGTTTCCGCACCACTCTGACATACCCTGTCCATAAGCAACCCTGACCTGTCCGCCGTTGATGGTATCACTCTTGTTGTAAGAGCTGGGAGAGACCGCAAAAGGCGGGTCTGCGTTAAAGGTCACGCCAGAATTCCTCGGGGAATAGCCGTTGCCGCCGAGGATCCTGTAAGCGCCGACTGCCTCACCGGCAGCAGGAATCGTGCCCGTGGAGCCTGAAGCTATGATAGGATCGTAGGTGCCTCCGGCTGTGGTATCGGGTGTTGAATAAGCGCCGTTAGAATCCCTTCTGGTCGAGCCGTGCGGGTTATGGCAGCTCTGGCAGCCCAATACAGACGCGGGGAATGCGCCGCCGGGGGAGGTGTTAAGTCTGGAGTCCTGAACATAACCAAAGGTACCTGCAAGGATATTATGGCCGTATGGGCTACCAATCGAGTTGGCAGTCGTCCTGACCCATGAGAAGTCGCCGCCCGGAGTGTACTGGTTGGGGAGGTTGGCGCCGTTTGCACTTACTGCGCCTTCGGTCGAAACGTGGTAGCTGCTGGCATTGGTGCCTACGCCATGGCAGTTGAGGCAGACTTCACTGGGCTCGGTTCCCTGTAACAGGTAAGGTCCTGCCTGGAACTGGGTACCATTCCACTTGCTCGCATTACCCTGATTAAAGGTTGTGTTGTTGAGTGAGTTGTGCATGGTGTGGCAGCCTTCGCAGCGTGCCGCACCGCCATCATGGAATGCATAAGATGTGCTTGCAAGCCCGATGCTGAGAAGGGCGATTGCCATAAGTATTATTATTGTCTTCTTCACTTCTTACTCTCCTTGTTTTTTTTTACTTGTTAGTTAATCTTCTACCCACCGGCCAAGCCGGAATCCCCTCGCCCCTGCTCTGCTTTTTTGTTCTTCTCTCTGATCACCTCCTTGGTTCACAGATTCCGAGCCTTTAATTAGGCTTTGATCTCTAAAAGATGCAAAGGCGGTGCCAGAGCAATTCAGGGACGAAAATGTTTCAGTGTCAGTAGGTTATGAACTAACGACTATGGGAGGGGGGCAAGGAGCTGGTGAAATGCCCAACAGGAGCTGGCGGTTTCACCTCTTAGTCGTGCCGGTTCACCAAAGAAGTCCGCGGAAAGATGAAGTTTTTTTAATATACTACTCAATCTCTGCATTGTCATTCAGCATTGGATTAACGGACCGGAAGCCTCTGGGGAAGAAGAAAAAGAGGAAATCATGCCGCGGAGTTGACGGCTCCGGTGCCTCAGAGAATTACAGCAGCGACGGCAGATCAGTCGCTTCCGATCTTATAGACGCTGACGCCTCTTTCTATGAGTTGCGTCACGTAGAGCCTTGAATCGTCATCCAGCACTATTTGAGTGGGCCCGATAAGGTTGCCGGGCCTGTAGCCCCGGCCGCCGAACTCTGTTATAAAATCGAATTTCTTATCGAAGATCATGACGACGCACCTGAGTATGTCGGAGACAAGGTAATTGCCGGACTTGTCTCTGACTATGCCCCTCGGAACGGCGAACCTGCCCGGCGCGCTTCCTCTCTTGCCGAAAGACTCCACTTTCCGGTCCGTGAAGACGATATAGGCCTTAGCAGTGACCGGGGAGACGAAAAGAAGGTTCCCCTCATGGTCCACACTGAAACCGGCAATGCCGTAGTCGTCCCTCTTTGGCTCCCTCTTCTCCTTCTCCTTCTCCTTCTCTTTATCTTTATCTTTATCTGCGCCTTTGCGGCCACGCTTTACTCTGTCCTCAGATGTGACATCCATGAGGGGGAAAAGGTCGATGCCGTCTTTGAAGACACCATTGGCGTCGGTCATGACCACCATCATGGCGGAATCGGAGACAAGATAAAGGGTCCCGTTGCGGTAAACCATGCTGCTCGGCGAAATCCCCTCAAACTGGGTAGGAACGTTCGTGAGGGATATCTCTCTGATCGGATCCCCCCGGTAGTTGCAGAGGGTGATGACAAAGCCCTTCTTTTCGGACGAGTGTGACAGGACATAGATATCGCCCTTCTCATCGGCCGCTGCATCGTAGAGTATACCGGCATTGAGGTCCTCGCCGAAACTGTAAATCTCCATGCCCTTGGCATTGAAGACCCTGATGACGTCTCCGGTAATAACATAGGTTTCCTTATGGGCGTCATCTACACTGACCTTCGCCGAACTGGTAGGAATAGTGCCGGTAAAGCCAGAAAGGTTGTACAGATAGGTGCCCTTCACCTCTCCCCCGGCGGGGCCGGCGAGGACGGTGAGGACAATGACGGCTAAAAGAAGGACCTTCGATATTCTACTAATGCCGACAACATTTCTCATAAAGTGTAACTTCAATTTCGAAACCACTGGTATTTCCCTGATCTCCACACTAGTTTTATGGTACAAAGTTTATCCGGGAAATGGCAAGAGTAAAAGAATCCTGTATAGCTATTGATTTTTTCCCGCCCATATCGGTATAACATATAGCGAATCGTGCAGATCATGAGGAGATCTGAGCCGATAATTCATCATCTTGTTAATACGTTTATTAAAATACTGACATGCAAAATGTCCATTCAATGATCCGATCTTTTATGGATAAGGCATTATGAGGAAAATTCCGATGCTGTCTGTTCTGGTTCTCGTGAGCCTGCTTCTTGCCGGCGCTGCTTATCCGGAAGACAAGGGGTCTGCTGTTGAGGGGAGGGTAGTGGACAGGGACGGAAGGCCGCTGGCAGGCGTTAAGGTAGTGGCAACGCTGCAGGCCGGCGAGTATATAGAAGATTATGACAGGTTTGAGGTGAAGACAAAAGCGGATGGGAAGTTCGTTATTCACGGACTATATCCCGGGACTTATTATAAAATTGTTTTCGACGCCAGGCAGTGCAACGAACAGAGAGAGCGCATCAGGAGTCTTCCTTCAGGAGAGACGATGAAACTCAGGCAGGATTACGTCCTTATCTTTTCCCCCTTTGAAGTCTCATCGGACGGCGTTATTAAAGATACGCGGACAGGATTCGAATGGGCGCCGGTTCCCTTGATTACAGTCAATTATGATCGTGCCGCCTCGTATGCAAAATCTCTCGAACTTGCCGGCGGAGGCTGGAGACTGCCCACAGTGGATGAACTGAGGGATTTGTATGACTCAGCTAATGACGGGTGCGGCTTGGACTGGGCATTCGAGAACAGGTATCCGAAGGCGTGGTCGTCAGATCCAAAAAGTCCAACGAAACGATGGCTTGTCAGGTTTTCCCGTAGCAAGATTTACACTGAACTTTGGGACCAACGGTCCGACCCCTGTGACGATTGTAGAGTCCTGCCGGTGCGGTCCCGATAGCGTTTTGTCGCGTGATTGACTTGCGGGATTACTACTCCCCAACAAACCTCCCGGCCTCAAATACGTCCCCAAGTATCAAGTATTGACCATAAAATCGGCCGATTGAATTTGATAAGTTCCTATTTGCCGTGCTATCTTATTCCCGTGCTGAAAAAGCAATTTTTTGTCATTTCTTTGTAAAAATAAAGAGGGAAAAAATATCTTAAACGGGAATAGGCATACAGAAATAGATAAGGGTAATGCAGGGGCTCTGCCGGGACCGGCGTTCGGAAAGATCGAACTGCTTCTTGTAATCGTTATTGTTCTTGTCTCCGCGGGCACCTATTTCAATGCCCTCTCCTGCGGTTTTGTCCATGACGATAGATTTCAAGTACTGGAGAACCGCTGGATTACAGACGTAAAATATTTCCCTGACATATTTACCTCAAATGTCTGGGAATTCGAGCCGCAGCTTGAGTCAAATTATTATCGCCCTATGATGTATGTCATCTATATGCTCGTTTTTCACATTTTCGGGTTTAATCCCCTGGGGTTCCATCTGGTAAACGTGCTATTGCACGCGGCTGTTTCGGTCTTGGTTTTTGCGATTGCACTGAAACTCCTGGCCGGGGAATCCGGGGCATCGTCTTTTCCCTCCCGTGTGTTCCCTGCCTTTGCTGCTGCAATACTTTTTGCCACTCATCCTGTGCATACAGAGGCCGTGACATGGGTCGCCGGCCTGCCGGACGTCTCTGCAACTTTATTTTGCCTTCTTTCCTTGAACTTTTTTATAAAGTCCGGAAACAAGACCGGCGGCATTTATATGCTTTCCGTGGCCTCTTTCTTTCTCGCCACCCTCTGCAAAGAGCCCGCGCTGATGCTGCCTCTTATTCTGATCGCTTATGACTTCCTTTTCAGGGAGGCCGAAGCAAGACCGGCTTTGATTAAAAGGTATATCCCGTATGTTGTTGTCGCAGGTTTCTACTTGCTATTGAGGGTCCACGCTCTTAAGGGGCTTGTGCCCGTGGCGGGCATAAAACTAAGCCATTATCAATATTTCATCAACGTCTTCCCCCTGTTTGTTCAATATCTCGAGAAACTGATTTTGCCTGTAAACCTGAGTTTCTGGCGCGATTTTCATCCCCTGCTAAACCTTCTTACTGTCAAGGGAATTTTTTCATTATTCGTCGCCATGATCTATGCGGGCGCCGTTTGGCTGACTCGCGCAAGGAGCAAGGTTTTGTGCTTCAGTCTCCTTATTATCGTTATCCCGCTATTGCCGTCATTCTATATCCGCGGTTTAATAGGCCAGCCGTTTGGCGAAAGGTATCTCTATTTCCCTTCAGTAGGCTTTGCTATTCTGAGTGGGTGGCTCCTCTACCAGGCGAGACGCCGTTTTCCGCGATGGGGACTGATTCCGATCGCCGTCCTTCTCATTGTGGCCGGCTTATATGGGGCAGGCACGGCGATGCGAAACACTGTCTGGAAGAACAACAACTCTTTTTTCGCCGACGTCCTGCAAAAATCCGGCTCAAGCCAATTTTGGATGAAAGCGGTCGTCGAGTCGATACATAATGCAAACAAGTCGCTGGAAAGGGGACAGATTGACGAGGCCATAGAGACTTACCAGTACGCCCTGACGCTGAGACCGAATGACTTCGACGCTCACTATGGACTAGGAACAGCCTTCGGACGAAAAGGCCTGACAGAAAAAGCTATCGGGCAATATCAGATCGCCATACGATTGAAGCCTGACTTTCTCGATGCCCACATCAATCTCGGGAATAGCTTTTTCGTTGAAGGTCTGATCGACAAGGCTATTGAAGAATACAAGTCAGCCCTAAATATCAGCCCGGATTCAGTTAAGGCCAACTATAATCTTGGCGTGGCTTACAAAGAGAAAGGATTGATAGACTCAGCCATAAAACATCTTAGAGCCGCGGCAGAGCGGGCCCCTGCAGAGCCTCTTATTCGGCAGAGCCTTGATGAGGCATATGCGTTAAAAAGTAAGAAGTGATTTGTTTCGGTCTTTAGTCTAAATACCTGAGTAGTTGCGAGGTCCGCCTGAATTCTTTGGGACCAACGATCTGACTCCTGTAACGATTGCAGAGTCCTGCCGGTGCGGTCCCCTAAACGAAAGCTGTGAAGTTTTAGAGGTAGCACATATCGGGAGAAACAGACTATTTTATTTTCTTCTTCCTTGGCGTTTCTCTCGGTGCTTCCTTTTTCGCCTCAGGCCAGTTATTCAGATCATGGGCGACGTTGTGGCAATCGTCGCATTTCGGGAATTTAGTCATAATGCCGGCCTTTTGATGGGGTGAACCATGACAGTCCAGGCAGTCGGGTATCATCTTGTGTCTTTCCCTGTGGCAGAAGACGCATGTAAAGGTCTTGTGCCTTGACTTACTGGCGCTGAGAACGTCGAAGGCCTTCTTGTGACACGAGCCGCAGTCTTTGGACTGAATAACGGCAGCATAAGTCACGACCTTCGGCATGTGCGCCTTATGGCAATTCCTGCAATCGGCGGCGGCCATTTCAGTAGAGTGCGGCTTGTGGCACTGGGTGCATTGCGGGACCTTGCGGTGTGTACTGTGACAACTGGAACAGCTCAGGGCGGTATGCTTGCTCTTGTTCTTCCTAAGTTGTGCAATCTGCCGTGTATGGCAGTTGAGACAGGCATCCGTGATATTATCCGCAAATGAAATATTCAGAGGCGTATGAGGGTTTTTGTGGCAGTTGAGGCAGCCTTTCATCTCGAAATGGGGCTTCCCCATATGGCACTGGCTGCACTTCGGGATGGGTTTTTGTACTGCCGGAGGATGTCCGACGTGGCAGCCTGTACATCCTACGCCTTTGTGCTTTCCGCCGGCGGCCGCTATGTCGGCAGGCGGAGCGGCATGACACTTCACACAGTCCTCGTTTGTCACCGAGGGTTTTTCCCCGGCACGCGCCGTGCCTGAATGGACCAGAAGCATGGAGATACCTATGATCAGGAACAATCCGACCACGAGACTACCGCATGTTAACGATTTCATATCATATCTCCATTCCAAAAAATTCTTGACCCGACTTTTTTTAAAGCAAAAATCACGGGATACAAAAAACATATAGGTGCAGACGGGTCAAAAATAATTATGAATTATGCCATAGTCCCATTAAGCAGTCAACAGGGGGCACTTTAATCCCAAGATGTTACGTCCGGTCCGTCTTTCCCATTCGATAAAAGTTTTTCGGGAAGACAGGAAAAAGGATAAGGCAAACAGGATAACAAAAAATCAGTCCTGCGGACGTCTGCACTACCGCCCGCTGCCCCTCAGCAGCATCTCCAGGTTTTTCCCCGCTGCTTCGTAACCCGGATCAAGACCGATAGCGGTCCGGAATTCCCGCTCCGCCTCAGATACATTCCCCAGTCCGATGTATGATATCCCGAGGTTGTTGTGTATGACGGCAACCTCAATTTCCGGCTCCAGTCGCATGGCAGTCTGATACTGTCTGATCGCCTCTTCGAACTCTCCCCGTTCTCTGAAGATGTTCCCGAGGTTATAGTACGCCATGGCGTCCTTCGGGTTAAGTCTCAAGGCTATCCTGTATTCCCGTAACGCTTCTTCGGTGCGGCCCTCCTCTTTGTAAATGACACCAAGGTTGTTATGCACCTGAAAGTCGTCCGGGTCGAGCCTGAGAGCGGTCTGATATTCTCTGACCGCCTCCTCAAGACGACCCTGTTTGCCGTAAAAGTGTCCAAGGTTGATGCGGGGACGGACTTTGAAGGGACTCTTTCTTACCGCATCTTCCCATAGTCTCACTTCGTCCTTCCACTGAGTGTTCCGGCCATATGTTGCACCTGCAAGGACGACGATAACCAGCCCGCATAATGCCGCGGCAATCTTCGCCGGCCGCTTCCGGGATTCGTTGACACGTTGCCATACCATACAAAGGGCAGCCGTCGCACCAATAAAGAACCCGACCGAAGGCAGATAGAGCCTATGCTCGAAGATCACGTCTGCTATGGGAATTACGCTCGACTCAACAGAAAGGGTCACAAAAAACCAGAATATGCCGAAGGCGATCAGGCGGAAGAAAACAGCAATTGGCATAGGGCTTAGGCCAGCGGCAGTATGCCCGCCCTGCCCCCCTTTATTCGCATTGCCGTTCAATCTCGATCTGTAGAGCAGATAGACACCAGTCCCAAATAGCGCCGACAGAAACAGAAAGGACAAGATCACATTCGGAT
>Ga0316628_100004705_pt1 | contig 10767 bp, 6 predicted proteins | sample OWC_Aug_M2_C1_D5_FD_207648 | JGI IMG/M metagenome (GOLD analysis project Ga0316628, IMG submission 207648) | Wetland soil microbial communities from Old Woman Creek delta, Ohio, United States - OWC_Aug_M2_C1_D5_C | ecosystem: Environmental > Terrestrial > Soil > Wetlands | place: USA: Ohio... | reverse complement strand
GCGCGCGCCACCTCCAAGTACGCTAACCTCAAGGCCGACGGCCGCGTGGCCGTCCTCGTCGATAACCGCTCCAACCGCGATGCCGACCTCGAAAAGGCGGCCGCCCTCAATATCGTCGGCGAGGCGCGCGAGGTCGGGGACGATGAGCGCGAGAGCCTGCTCGGGCTTTTTCTGGGCAAACATCCGTCCTTGACTGAATTCGCGAGATCGCCCGAGACGGCCTTCTTCGAGATCAAAGTCGGAAAATTCATTCTGGTCCGGGAATTCGGCCGGGTCGAGACCTTCGAGCCCTGACGTCTCGCTGCGCGGGGTCCGATGAGGACCGTTTCACGCCGGGCTGTGCTATAATCGGTTTGCTTCATGGGCAACGTCCTCTTTGTCATCGTCTATTTCTTCTTATTGCTTTTCGGCATTCCGGTCCTTTTTGTCTGCGCGCTGTTCGGGCTCCGGGAGGCCTTCATCGCCTACGGCCGCTGGATGATGCGGGTCGGGCGTTCAATCCTCGGTATCCGCGTCGAGGCCGCAGGCCTCGACAGAATTGGCCGCAGAATCCCCTATATCTTCATGTCCAACCATCTGAGCTTCCTGGACGGGCCGCTCCTGATGACGGTCCTCGACCGTCCGGCCCGGGTGATCGTCAAGAGATTCGTCTTTCGAATTCCGGTCCTGGGGTGGGGCATGCGCTATGTCGGGTACGTCCCCTTGGACAAGGAAGGCGCGGGGGCCGGGCGGCGGAGCATCGCCCGGGCGGCGGCGCTTATAAAAGAAAGGGGCTACTCGTTTCTCGTCTTTCCCGAAGGAACCCGGAGCCCGGAGGGCAGCCTTCTGCCTTTCCGGAGGGGCGGTTTCTTCCTCGCCCTGGAATGCGGGACGCCCATCGTCCCCGTCTCGGTCCAGGGGACCTATGCGCTCATGCCGCGCGGGTCCAAGCGGATACGGACAGGGGCTGTCCGTATCACTTTTCACGATCCTATTCCCGTCACCGGCTATGCGCCGGAGGCCATGGGCGAGCTCATGGACAGAGTCCGGGCCGCCGTAGCTTCGGCCCTTTGACGTTCACAGTTCTTTGAAATAGATCCTTTGGATATTTTTTAATACCCTATTATTCCAAAGAATAAAAAATGGGGAAAGTGCAACGTATCCATCTGAAATTATAAGCCCTAATTTCATAATATAGTGCCCATATACATGAGGCGGAAATTGCTCCCTAGCCTCGGATTCATAAAAACGTAGTTTTATCATAAAGGCGCTGCTATCAGGCACGAGAATGGGATATTTTGGACTATAAAAGAAGGTGCCTTCTTGTTGAGGAAGTTCTACATCCCATGCTGCGAGTGGCTCCAGTACTACAGGAAATGGGCTAGCAAAAGCAACGGAGCTATACTCTTGGATGAATAGCTGGAGCCGCGTAATTAACTGGCTTTTACGAGTATTATTTAAAATGGTTGCGTTAATGAGATGGAAAGGTATTTCCTGCTCAGCAATAAAATGTGCAGAGGTTCAGATTATGTCACGATTGGCATGAGAGTGCGGCTTATAAAAAAGGAATTTATGTAGGAAATTTACATAGGGTCCTTCTTAGGGATGGCAAGCCCGCCCTTGCGCAGAAGGATAGATATATGGATTATTTATAAGTAGCCTGTATCCTTAGAGCCGCTTACAGCTCCTTGACGTAGATCCTCCGGAAATAGACGGGCGACTCGCTGTCGTGGTTTTGGAGCCCGAGGTAGCCCTCGAGGGCGAAATCTTTGATCTTGCCGCGCGGCTCCTGGTCCCAATTTAGGATCGGCATCCCGTTGAGCTCGATCTGAATATTCTTTCCGCGGCAAGCGATCTTGAAGTGATTCCATCCGCGGGTTGGGAGGAAGGCGTCCTGGGTCGGGGCCTCGGCGTCGTAAATTGCGCCCGTCTTGTGGATCCCGTCGCCGGCATCGTAGATCTGAATCTCGAACGAATGGTAGATGTAGTCGTCGCTGGCCGGCATCTCGGGGACGCGGTAGAAGATCCCGGAATTCGTGTCCTTCTCGGAACACTTGAAATCCAGCTCGAGGATGAAGTCCCTATATTTTTTCTTCGCGTACCAGAGCAGGCCCATCCCGCCCTGGGATTTAAGGACGCCCGTCTTGGGGTCGATCTCGAAATAGCCCGGGCCGTAGTGGTTCCAGCCGTGCTTTTCGTACCCGCCCCAACCCTTACGCAGGATCTGTTCGTAGCCCATGTAATACATAACGCTCCGGGCATAGTCGATGCTCTTCTTGACGGCCGGGACCGGGTTTTTGACCTCCGCCTCGGCCTCGTACTCGACCGTCAGCGGCCCGTCGTAATCCTGAAGGGTCAGCTCGGCCAGGATGTCGCGGATGCCGCCCTTGCCGCCCCCCCAGGGCACGTCATCGGTTCCCTCGGTCCCGAACCCGGTCCGGTCCTTGAGATGGGCGTCAATGATCCGGCCCTCGAGGAGCCGCAGGCATTCAACCGGCTTGAGCCCCAGCCGCATCCAATGGCCCGTATCGGCGCTCGACCCGATCCGGGGGTCCTTGCCCTTGACGTGGTTGAAGAGCGTCATCGGGTGGGCGTATTTCGAGGGAAGGGGATGGTTGTGGATCGCGATCTTTAGGTTGTATTCGTCGACGAGTTTTTCGAGGAGGGTGTAGTCATCGTCCTCGGGCTCGCAGACGACGGTCCCGATCCCCATCTTGCGGGCGAAGTCGAAGACCTTCCGCATGCTCGCCTCGGTCGTCCCGATATCGCAGACGCCGTAAGCGACGAGCTTGATCCCGGCCGCATCGAGCGCGGCCTTGACGGCCTTCACTTGATCCTCGGTCATGTCCGGGTCGAATCCGGTTTTCCCGAAGGGCCCGCCCAGGGCCTGGCCCGGAAACGCCTGGAGGAGCTTGACCCCCAGCGCCTTGACCTGGTCCAGGGTCTCGAAGAATGTGAAGTCCCGGAAAGTCCAGCACTGGACGGCGATCGGGAATTCCTTGATCCGGACCCCCGCGTAGTCCGTGGCCTGGACGGCTTGGACGAAACCAGCCGGCAGCGGCTCGACGGCCGGGGCGGCTGCCTTCTGGGGGGACGCGCCGGCGATGGGGATGAGGGCGAGTCCGGCGACGAGAGAAAGGACGATCGACTTTTTCATGGCGTCTCCTTAACGTGATTTCTTTTTGGGGTTCCAGGCGCCCCGGGCGACCGCCGGGATGAAACCATCCAAGCCTCGGGGCGGGAAGCGCACGGTTTGACCTTTCTCTGCGCTCATGTAGGCGGCCATCAGGAGCTGGGTGACGGCGAGGCCGTCCGAGAAATTCTCCTTAGGCCTCACCCCCTTGAGGAAGCTTTGGACCATGTGGCGGTTCTCGGCGACGTAGCCGTACTCGGTCGCCTCGTCGGCCACGACGGGCATAAGCCCGATCTCGGCGTTCTGCTTCTCGACCAAGTCCTCGCCGGCCTTGCCCTGGACGCGCCGGCTGAAGAAGACCTTGAGGCCGGCGTCGAGACTGTTGATCTGGAGGGCGTATTCGGGGCCGAGGAGCTCCATGCTCAAGCGGAGCCCGGCGCCGACGTAGCACCAGGAGGTTGTCGTTTCGACGATATAAACCTTGCCCTTCTTGTCCTTATACTCGACGAGCGACCGGGCGAAGTCCTCGGCCGGGCGCTTGAGATAATCCGTCTTACCCTTCGAATTCTTGCTCAGGACCTCGGCGTAGGCGGGCGTCTGCCATTTCAGGCAGTTGATGTAGGCGGTGACGCTCGTCGGGGTCAGGACGTCGCGCGGGGCGCCGGGCGGGGTCAGCATGAAGCGGGCCTCCTCGACCGAGTGGCACATCATATCGTTGAGGACGCCGCCCCCCTGGAGCGTTCCTTCCCAGAACCAGGGCATGTGGGGGCCGCTGTGCTCCTCGGCGGCCCGGGCCAGGTAGGGGGGGCCGGCGATGGCCGCGCCCCGGGCCCAGACGATCTCCTTGCCCCGGGTGACGGCCGGGGCGAAAACCTGGTTCTCGAGGTAGCCGTCGAGGAGCTTGGCTTTCCGCGCCAGGTCGAGCATCGTCCGGGCTTCGGCGACGTTCCGGCCGAGCGGCTTCTCGCAGGTGACGCCGATGAGCGCGGCTTTTCCGGTTTCGACGGCGCGGGCGATTTCCTCCATGACCGCGACCCGGGTGTAGTTGGGGGCGCAGATCCAAAGGGCGTCGATGGCCGGGTCGGCGGCCATGTCCGTGATGGTTTTATAAGGTTTAGCCTCCCCGACGCCCAGGGCGTTGACCATGGCGCAGGCTTCCTCAGCCCGTTTACGGTCCGGGTCGTGGATGCCCAGGATGTCGGCGTTTCGGACGCCAACCCAGGAGCGGATGTGGAAGCGGGCGATGAACCCGCCGCCGATGATCCCGATGCCCAGGTTCTTCTTTTTCATCGGTTGATCCTTTTCTTGGCTGAAGAGCCCTAGGCGGCCGCCGGTCCCTTGGCCTTCTCGCGGAAAAAGGCCAGGAAGACGATCAGACAAACCAGGGTCAGGACGGTCGGGACCAGGAAGGTGCCGCGCCAATTGATGGCCTTGACCGTCTCGCCCGCCGCGCTGACGGTCTCGCTCGTGAACAGGTTCTGGATCCAGCCGCAGAACAAGCTCCCCACGAAGTTTCCGAAGCCGAGGATGATGATGGCGATCAGGCTCTGGGCCGAATGGCGGATGTCCTTGGGCGCGATGTTGTCGACGTAGATGTAGGCCGCGGTGAAGAAGAAGACATAACAGAAGCCATGGAGGGAGAGCGAGGCGATGACGAGCCAGGCGGGCGTCCCGATCATGAAGATGATGTAGCGGATCGGCCAGGCTAGGATGCCCAGGGTCAGGGTCCGGCGCATGCCGAACTTCTTCAGGGCCCAGGACAGCATGAAGGCCATGACGAAGATCTCGGCGATTTGGGCGATGGTCATGACCGCCCCGATCGATTTCTGGCTGACGCCGATCGCGGACGAAGTCAGGAAGGGCGAGGTCAGGACGTAGTAGAACTGGAGTTCGGTCGCCACGACGAAGGAGATGATGCAGAAGATCAGGAAATTGCGGTCCTTGAACATCTTGAGGGCTTCCAGGAAGGCCCAGGGCTTCGCCCCTTCCTTGTTGGGCGGCGTATGAGGCAGGCCGAAGGAGAGGACGCCCATCAGGAGCGAGAAGATGCCGGCCAGAAGGAGGGTGTCGCCCTTCATGGCGACGCCCTCGGGCGATTTGGCCAGCCATCGCCAGCCCGTCAAGGCCCAGCCGGCCGCGATCCATCCGATCGTGCCCCAGACCCGGATGGCCCCGAACTCCTTTTCCGAGCTTTTGAGGTTGACGAAGGCGATCGAATTCGTCAGGGCCAGCGTCGGCGCATAGACCAGGCAGTAAACGAGCATGAGCCACATCATCGGCGTGAAGGCCGTGATGTTGGCGATCAGAATCAGGATGACGCCGCCCACGAGCTGGAGGACGGCGATGACCTTCTGAGAAGGGAAATAGCGGTCGGCGAACTGCCCGCCCACGAACGGCGAGATGATAGTCGCCAGGGGGAGCAGGCTGAAGATGATCCCCAACTGGACGCCGTTGAACCCCAGGTTGTTCTGGAGGTAGGCGGACAGGACCGGGGCCCAGGACCCCCAGATCGCGTACTGGAGGAACATCATAAGGCCGAGACGGAATTTGACGCTCATGGAATCTCCTCCTTCGGGACGGAATCGACCGGCTGGTGCGATCTCATGCTAGACGGCCACCCGCGAGGCGGCGAAGCCAAAAATATAAAATTCCGTATTATTTGTCAAATCCGCTGCGCTCCCGGCCTGCGGGCAAGGCTGCGCAACGGGTTGACCCTAAGACGAGGCCTTTTCTCGGCTTATGGGTCAAATCCGTAGCGCTCCGCGGCGCTCCAAATTTTTCTTGATCGGGGAACAGCGTCCGTTTATAATCATTGCGCAGTTTTTAGGGAACACCAAGGAGAGGTAGCGACTTTTTTCATGACCTTAGACAACCGAACCGTTGTTCTGACGGCGTCCGTCGTCAACATCGCTCCCGCCATTGTCTTTTACTTTTTCTATAAGAGGGTCAAAGGAAAGGTCAAAGGGACGTTCCTCTGGTTCATCAGTCTCTCGCTGATTCTGGCCGGGTCGGCGCTCATCGTCCTGCGCGGGGCCATCCCCGACCTGATTTCGATCTTGATGTCCAATATCCTTCTTTTCACCGCCTTCTTCCTTCTTTACGTCGGCTTTGCCCAATTTCTCAACCTCCGCCCCCGGATCCGGGCAGGGATCTTGATCCTTCTATCCGCCGTTGTTCTTATCGGCATGTTCACGTTCGTCGTACCCAGCGTCAAATCCCGCATTTTCGTTTACAGCTCCGCAGCTTTCTTGGCCAGTTTCCTCAACGGCTATCTTCTCTTGACCCGTTCCCCGCTCCCTCTGCGGGTCAGCGCCCGGCTGGCGGCGGTGATGAACCTGGGGCAAGCCGGAACCCAGTTTTATCGGATTCTCATCGTCCTTCCGGCGGGCAAGGGGAACGATCTGTTCAGTCTGGCGACGCCGGACTTGATCTATCTGTTGATGAACTATGTTTTTTATTTCGGCCTGTGCTTTTCTTTGTTCCAGCTCGTAAATGCGCAGTTGGTCGTTGACCTGGAAAGCTCGCTGTCCCTTCAAAAAACGCTGTTGCGGGAGGTCCGCCACCGCACGAAAAACAACCTGACCTTGGTCGACAGCCTGATCCGTCTCCAGCTCGGGGGGCTCCGGAAAGCCGCGGACCGGGGTTTGTTGGAGACGCTCCGAAAACGGGTCCGGGCGATCGGACTCGTCTATGACGGCCTGGATCTAGGAGGCGCCGGGCAAAGCGTCCGGGCCGAGGACTATATCGCCGGCATTATCGAAGGGTTTCGAGCGTCCTTCGCCCGGGGAAAGGCGCGGGTGGAAATCTTGACCGACATCGAACCTCTCGAACTGGAATCGGAGGTCGCCGTTCCGCTCGGCCTGATCGTCAATGAGCTGGTCACCAACGCTTGGAAGCACGCCTTCCCCAGGCGCCGCGAAGGAAAAATCCGGGTCGGCCTCCGGACCAAGGCCGGGACGGTCCGGCTGACCGTCCGGGACGACGGAATCGGGTTGAGCGGGAAAAAGGAGGACGGCCTGGGCATGACGATTATTCAAGCCCTGGCCAAACAGCTAGAGGGCAAGCTGACCATCGTCGGCAAGGCCGGAACGTCCGTGGAACTGGCCTTCAAGATCCCGACTGCTCAAACCGGCCGACGATCGTCAGGTTCTGGTTATTGACGATCTCCTTGGCCTCGGGCGTGAACAGGAAGTCGATCCGGTTTCTGTAGAAATTTGCGATCCGGCCCCGAACCATCTTGAGCGTCGAGTTGAGGAAGCGGTTCTGCTCGGTGAAGCCCTCGCCCAGGACAGCCACGGCCGCTGGGAGCCAGCGCTGGGGGAACATAGCCTCGAACCGCCCGCCCGTCCGGAAGGCGTCGATCTCGCCCTGGAGGATCTGGAGGGCGGCGACCTGCCCCTCCCGCGTCCGGGTCGAAAGGCCTTGCTCCCTGAGCCGGGCGAGGATGGCCTCCTTGTTCGGGACGAGCAGACCGACCGTGCAGGGCGACTGGTTGTTATAAAGCATGAGCTGGTCGATGTAGGGAGAATTCTCGGTGATCGCTTCCTCGATGACCTCGGGGCTGTATTTTTCTCCGTCGTTGGCGATGAGGAGGCTCTTGACCCGTCCCAGGACGTAAAGGAACCCGTCCTCGTCCAGATAGCCAAGATCCCCGGTGTAGAGCCAGCCGTCGCGGAGCGCCTCCCGGGTCGCTTTCTCGTTCTTCCAGTAGCCGGCCATCACGTTTTCGCCCCGGACGACGATCTCGCCCCGGCCGCCGGCGGGGAGGGCCGCGCCCGCGTCGTCGCAGATTTTGACCTCGATCCCGGCCGCGACCCGGCCCGACGACCCGAGCTTGTGGGCTTTGGGCGAGTTGGCCGAGATGACGGGCGCGGCCTCGGTCAGGCCGTAGCCCTGGAACATCGGGATTCCGATCGCGTAAAAGAACCTCTGGAGCTCGATGTCGAGAAGAGCCCCGCCGCCGATGAAGAACTCGAGCCGGCCGCCGAAGTTGGCCCGGATCTTCTTGAAGAGGAGCCTGTCGTAGAGGACGACGAGGGGCTTTTTTAGGGCGCGCCGCCCCTTGCCCCGGTTCCAGCCGTCGCCGTTGTATTCGTAGGCGGCCTTGAGGGCCTTGGCGAAGAGCTTCTCGACCTTGGGCCCTTTGTCTCTGACCCCCTTTTCGATGCCGCGCCGGAAATTCTTGGCCAGGGCCGGCACACTCATCAGGATGTGGGGCCGGATCTCTCGGATATTGACGGGGACGTTCTTCAGGGTTTCGAGCGCGGAGCGGCCGGCCTGGACCGAGGCCAGGGCCGCCCCGACCTTCATGAAGTTATAGATCCCGGTCGTATGCCCGAAGGCGTGGTCCCAGGGGAGGATCAGGAGCGTCACGTAGTAAGAAGGGCAGTCGATGAGCGAGGCCCCGTGCTCGACGTTGGCCGTGTAGTTACGATGGGTGAGGATGATGCCCTTGGGATCGGCCGTCGTCCCGGACGTGTAGCAGATGTTGGCGTAGTCGTCCTCCCGGATCGACCGCCACAGGCTCTCGAACTCCGCGCCCCGGTCCTTGAGCCACTCGCGTCCCCGGGCCAGGATATCGTCGCGGAAAACCTCGTCGGGCTCGAAGGCGCTAAGCCGGTCGAAGACGACGGTCCGCTCGAGATCGGGCAGGTCATGCTTGATCTTGCGGATCTTCTCGACCTGGCCCTGGGAGACGATGACCATCTTGCAGCCCGAGTGGGCCAGCCGGAACTTGAGGTCGGAGAGCTCGTCGACCTTGACCGAGATCGGGACGTTGACGGCGCCGGCATAGAGGATCGCCAACTCGGCCATGACCCAGTCGTTCCGGCCTTCAGAGATCAAAGCCGCCCGGTCCCCCTTACCCAGGCCGAGGCCGATGAGCCCGGCCGCGAACGCGTAGACGAGCGTCCGCATCTCGGCGTAGGTTGTCCCCTCGTACTTTTCGCCGCGTTTCTCCCACATATAGATGTTGTCGGGGAACGCCCGGACGCTGTCTTCGAAAAGCTGGGGCAAGGTGCGCTCGGCCACGGCCTCCCTCCTTCTCCCGGATCCGCCTGCAGCCGGAGGATAACTCAAGCGCTTTTCAATGTCAAAATCGTTTATAATCATTAAAATCCGATGGAGAACGAGTTCATGAAGATTTCAGGGCTCAAAGCTTGCGGATGCGTCCTGGCTTTATGGGCCGGTCTGGCGAACGCCCCGGTCCGGGCTGAAACGGCCAAGCTTTCCCGGGACGCGCTTCATGACAAGATCCGGGGCGGCTGGGCGGGACAGGTCATCGGCTGCACCCTGGGCGGGCCGACCGAGTTCCGTTTCCAGTCGACGTTCATCCCCGATTACCAGCCGCTGGCCTGGAACGACGATGCGCCGCGCTGGTGGTACGAGAACGCGCCAGGGCTCTACGATGACGTCTACATGGACCTGACCTTCGTCGATATCCTGGAGAAGCAGGGCTTGGACGCGCCGGCCGGGGCGTTTGCCGACGCCTTCGCCAACGCGCCGTACCCCCTCTGGCACGCAAATCAAGCCGCGCGCTATAACATCCTTCACGGCGTCCCGCCTCCAGCCTCGGGACATTGGCTCAACAACCCCCACGCCGACGACATCGATTTCCAGATCGAGGCCGATTTCGCGGGGCTCATGACGCCCGGCCTGCCCGCCGCGGCCGCCGTATACTGCGACAGGATCGGCCACATCATGAATTCGGGCGACGGCTGGTACGGCGGCGTTTTTATGGCCACGATGTATTCGCTGGCTTTCATCCGGGACGATGTCCACCGGATCGTAGCCGAAGCCCTGGCCGCCATCCCCGAGCAAAGCGCTTTCGCCCGGACCATCAAGGATGTCATCCGCTGGCACGCCGAGAATCCGTCCGACTGGAAGAAGACCTGGTTCAAGGTCCAGGAGAAATGGGGCGAGGACGTCGGCTGCCCGGACGGCGCCTTCACGCCGTTCAATATCGACGCCAAGATCAACGCGGCCTGGGTCGTCGTCGGGCTCCTCTTCGGCGACGGCGACTTCGGCCGGACGCTCGAGACGAGCGCCCGCTGCGGGGACGACTCGGACTGCAACCCGGCCAGCGCGGGCGGTGTCCTGGGGACGCTCCTCGGGTTCAGCCGGATTCCTGACGATTGGAAGCGTGGCCTAGCCGCCGTCGAGGACCGGGATTTCGCTTTCACGGCCCTCTCGCTCAGCGAGGCGGCCGGCCTGAGCTTCAAGCACGCCCTCGAAGTCGTTGAGCGCAGCGGGGGAGAGGCGGCCGGCCCCGAGATCCTGATCCCGGTCCGGCCGATCGTCCCTGTCCGGCTCGAGCGCAATTTCGAGGGGCATGGCCCGTCCGAACGGAGACGGATCGGGGCGGTCCTCGAAAGCGAATTCGCCTTCTCGTTCGAAGGGATCGGTTTCGCCCTGAACGGCGGCGCCGCCGATAAGTCGGACCCCAAGGGCATCATTTCCGTGGAGATGGGCGTCGACGGCGGGACGATCGAGGTCGTCGAGCTCCCGGCCGAGGATCGGGTCCGGCGGGAAACGCCCTTCTGGAAGTACAACCTTGAGCCGGGTCGGCACCGGATTCGTTTGACGGTCCGCGACCCGCGTCCGGGGGCTTCGGTCTCCCTCGACGACCTCGTCGTCTATAAAAGGCGTCCAGGAAC
>Ga0316628_100004704_pt1 | contig 10767 bp, 11 predicted proteins | sample OWC_Aug_M2_C1_D5_FD_207648 | JGI IMG/M metagenome (GOLD analysis project Ga0316628, IMG submission 207648) | Wetland soil microbial communities from Old Woman Creek delta, Ohio, United States - OWC_Aug_M2_C1_D5_C | ecosystem: Environmental > Terrestrial > Soil > Wetlands | place: USA: Ohio... | reverse complement strand
TTGTGGCCTAGTGGGCCGACCGCACATTTAATACTTTCAGCTCCGCTCGGCTAACAGATGCCGTCTGATAGCGTCGAGAGACTACCTGACCTTTGGAAAGAGACATATGACCTCGTCGCCCAGGTGCCCAGCGGACGGGTGACCACCTACGGGGAGGTCGCGAGGGCTCTAGGCGATGTCGCTGCCAGCAGATTCGTCGGCCTTGCCATGAGCAGGAACGACGACATCGTCAGAGTACCGTGCCGAAGAGTCGTTCAGACGGACGGACATGTCGGCGGCTACACAGGAGGAGGTCCTGAGAAGAAGATCAGGCTTTTGAAGAGGGAGGGCATCCGGTTCGAAGGTTCAAAAGTCGTCGACCTAGAGAGTGTGCTGTTCCGGGAGTTCAAGTCCAGCTATCCACTCGCGGAGCTCCGCCGAAGGCAGGCAGATCTAAAGAAAGGCCTGAGAATCGAGAGATACCGTTGCCCGATTGAGAGGGTCGCGGGGTTCGACGTGGCCTATTCCGATGACCGCGCCTACGCATCGATGGTAGTCTTTGACTATCAGTCTGGCGCTGAGGTCGAGAGGCGGCTGGTCGAGGGCAACGCACGATTCCCATACGTGCCGACCTATCTTGGTTTCCGCGAGATCCCGGTCATCGCTCCTCTCTTGAAACACGTCGAAAAAGGAACGATTCTGATGTTCGACGGCAATGGGATTCTTCATCCACTAGGGTTCGGCGTGACCAGCCAGATAGGGGTCGTGTTCGATGTGCCGACGGTTGGTGTTGCCAAGAAGTTGCTGTGCGGCGAGGTGTCAGGCAGAACAACCGAGGGAGTCCGGGACGTGAGGTGCGGTGGCAGACTTGCAGGCTACGCCATCTCGAAGACGCGTGCTGGCAAGCCCGTGTATGTATCCCCAGGGCACCTGGTCTCTCCCGCTCAGGCAAGAGACATTGCACTTCGATTCCTGGTCTACCGCGTACCAGAGCCGACCCGGCTGGCCCACATCGCGGCCGGTGAGGCTCGGCGTGCAGCAAAGAGCAAATAGCCCTGAGAGTGTCCTCGTCTTCGATGCGCATCTGTCTCTTCGGAGCGGGCTCCCTCGGAAGCGCCCTGGGGGGCTTGCTGTCGGGCGAGAACGAAGTCTCTCTTGTCGGTCGGAAAGCTCACGTCAGCGCAATTGAAAGGAATGGTCTCGAGCTCACTGGAGACGTGGAAAGGCTCGCCTGCGTTGAGGTATCCGAGTCCGTCATCGACTTGCCGCCTGCGGAGCTGCTCATCATAACGACGAAGGCGTACGACACCCAGGAGGCGATTTCGGCCTGCAGGGACTGGGTGCAGGACAGAACCTTGGTCCTGACCCTTCAGAATGGACTTGGGAACCTCGACCTGCTCAGAGCATGGAAAGGAAGAATGGCTCTGGGAGGCACAACAACTCTAGGTGCGACTCTTACATCTCCAGGAGTCGTGCGAGTCTCCGGTCTAGGAAGGACATGCATAGGTTCGGACCTGAACTCCTCGGCCGCGAAGATAGTGGCGCGGGTATTCAACTCATCAGGCATTCCGTCGTCGACGGAACGCGAGATACTTCGCGAGATATGGGCAAAGGCAGTTGTCAGTTCGTGCATCAACCCCTCAACCGCCATCCTTCGAATTCGAAACGGAGAGCTTCTCAAGAGCGAGTCGGTGATGCGGTTGCTGGACGAGGTCTGCGCTGAGGCGGCACGGGTCGCGCGCGCTTCTGGCGTTAGGGTGAGCACAAAGTTGCTTCAGCAGCGCGTACGCGAGGTCGCGCGCGACACCGCCAAGAACACCTCAAGCATGCTCCAAGATGTCGAACGGGGGAAGAAGACAGAGATCGCCCAAATCAACGGTGCGATCTGCAGGTTGGGGGAGCGACTCGGGATCGACTCCCCCCTCAACCTGGCGCTCTACTCCATCGTCTCATCTCTACAGTCGGCCGTGCGAAGGGAGAAAGGTTAATATCGTGTCTTGCCTCATGTCCAGGCCGTGGTAAGATGGTGGACGTAAAGGAGCTGGCAGCCAACGCAAAAGTGCTCAGGAAGAAGGGCCTGGGCGTCCGGGAGATCGCAGATGAACTTCACTTGTCCGTGGATACGGTCAACTACCTCATCGAGTACGGAGCCGAGGGTCTGCCGCCATCGGACGTGAAGATTGGATGGAGATCGGTAGGAGTCTCGGGATACCGAGTTGGTCTCCTGTCGGAGCTGCTCGCAGACATGGCGCTCGAGGAACTGACGAACAGGGACAAGGATGCGGATGTCGTGCTCGGGGTTTCGATAAACGGCATACCTTTTGCGACCATGCTCTCAGAGATCATGGGCCTGGACGTCGGAGTGTACAGGCCTCATGCAGAGAGCGAGTCCGGCGGAGCGTTCAGCTCAAACTTCGCATCCGTCGCCAATGGCAAGAAGGTCATAGTTGTGGACGATGTTCTCAGCACCGGAGCGACGATCAAGAGCGCGATAACTGACATCAAAGAGGCTGGCGGTGAGCCGGTGCTCGTGATGGTGATCGTCAACAAAAGCAGCCTGAACGAGGTGGACGGCGTGCCTCTAAGGGGATTGATTAGGGCCCGGTCTTTGGGCGGGACGATCTTGGGCGGCGGTGCCAGCAAAGGCTTCCCGTACAGCTAGAACTTCTTCGCGGAGGCCTTGAGGGCCTCCACCGCCGGCATCTGCTTTCCGAGCATGAGCCTCTCTAGCGCCCCACCACCTGTGCTCACGTACGAAATCCGTCCGATGAAGGAGAACTTATTCGCCGCCGCTGTCGAATGGCCCCCTCCGATGACGGAGAACGCCTCGGATTCCACGATCGCGCCCAATACCTCGCAGGTGCCTCTGCAGAATGCCTCCTTCTCGAACATGCCCGGAGGCCCAGAAAGGAATATGGTCTTCGACTCGGAGATCAGGCGTGTGAACTCCTCGATGGTATTTGAGCCAATGTCCTTGATCGATGCGTCCTCTGGCAGGTCATCGAGGGCCATCTCGACCCGGACTCCATCGACATCGATAGCCGCATCCAGAGGAAGGTGCAGTTTCTTGCCCCTCGAGGCCATCAACTTCTTTGCATTCTCGACTGTCTCGTTGTCAATGTCTCTCTTGATGAGCGCCTCTGTCTTGGAGCCAACCTTCGTTCCGAGGGCCCAAAGGAACGCATAGCCCGCCAGACCAGCGATGAGGATGTTGTCGACGTGCTCCCGCTCGGAGAGTTTCTCGATGACAGGAAGTGCGTCTGCGAACTTCGTCCCGCCGAAGATGAAGGTTGATGGCCGCTTCGGGGAAGTGAAGACCTGCGTGAGGGTCCGCATCTCCCTCTCCATTAGGCGTCCAGCTGCGGAGGGCATCACGGGCGTGAAACCGACTAGAGACGCGTGTGACCTGTGAGACGATGCGAACGCATCGTTGACGAACAGGTCGAACAGCGGTGAGAGCGACTTCACGAGCTGAGACTCCGAATGCTCCTCGGGGGTCTTCTTTGCCTGCTCATCCGGGAAGTCTCTCACATTCTTGAGGAGGATGGCCTCGCCTTCTCCAAGGGCCTCTATGGCGTTGACAGCGTGCTTGCCGACCAGGTCGTCGATGTACCTGACTCGTCTACCAAGGTACTGGCTGAGGTAGGCTGCATGCTCGTTCAGAGGGATGAAATCGTAATCGCCGGGCCGCCCCTGGTGGGCGATGATGGCCGTTCTCGCTCCCCTGTCCATGAGCTCCCTTATCGTAGATATCGAGGACTTGATCTTCGAGCCGTCCTGGAGTCTCAGAGTCTTCTCGTCGACAGGCGAGTTCACGTCAATCCTCAACAGGACGCGTTTCCCCCTCACATCGAAATCATCTAGGGTGTGGAAGCCCTGCCCGCTGACGGTTCTGCCCTCTCGTCCTTCAAGCGAGTTCCCCCTTGAGACACCGAGGGTCACGCAACCAGAGTCGTCCGATCCCTCTCCCAAACTCCCAGCCCCAGCCCGACAATCCAGCGGCAGTCGGACCCCTTCTGCCGAGTACCTGATTGAGCGGTTGGTATAAATCTGTACCTGAGAAATCACAGTGGAAAGTATTTAGACATGAAAGATACTTAGACTGACTGCATGTGAACGTGCCCGATTTTGCACGACAGAACTAATGAGCGGATGTGTTTGATTTGAACGGAATTGAGATTGACCAGTTGCTCGTCAGAGACGTCATGAGTCCGTCCGCAGTGACCGCAAAGAAAGGCGAGACCCTCGCAGAGGTCATCTCCCGCATGAAGAAGGACAGGCTGAGAGAAATTCCCGTCCTCGAGGACAACAAACCCGTCGGATTGGTGAGCTACTCCTCATTCCTTCTACGAAGGAGCCTGCCCCTCTCCGCGAAGGTGGAGCAGGTGATGAGGCCCGCTCCGAGGCTCGAGGAGGACATGCCTCTGACGAATGCTGTCGAAGAGATGATGGCGTCGGGGGTCAGGGGTGCACCCGTCGTCAGGAACAGCAAGATGGTAGGATTCATCTCGCGGACTGACATCATCAAGATACTTCCAAACGTCGACGCGCTCAAGGGCAAGAAGGTCTCCGAGTTCATGTCACGGAACCCTCAGGCGGTGACGGAGAAGGAGAGCGTCCGCAAAGCCCAGATGATGATGAAGGGCCTCATGGAGAAGTCGCTTCCAGTCATCGACCATCACGGTTCACTCGTAGGGGCGGTCAGCATGCACGAAGTCATGGATGTCCTGTGGTCGCTGAAGACCACGAAGCCCTCGAACGAGATCGTCGGTTCGGACCGAGAGGCCCCGGACATATCTGTCGATAGCGTCATGAGCAGACCGGCGATAACGGTCTCCCCTGACGACACTGTGGGGAAGGTGGCGAAGGTCATGCTCGACAACGGGCTCGCCACGGTCTTCGTCAAAGAGGACTCGAGACTGGTGGGTGTCGTCTCGCAAGCTGACCTCATGGAGCAGGTCATCAGCCTGAAAAAGAAAGAGGGCGTCTACGTCCAGATTACCGGTCTATCCGAGGAGGACCCTGACGTCTACTCCGTTCTGTACGACCAGATCGAGAAGTCAATGAAGAGGATTGACAAGATCCAGTTCCCACGCGTGTTCACGCTCCACATATCGACCTACCACCAAGAGGGTCTGAGAGCCAAGTTCAGCATCCACGCCCGGCTGACGACTGACAGGAACATGTACTACTCGAACCAGACTGACTGGGACCTATTCAAGACAGTGGACCTGGTCCTCCAGCAGCTCGAGAAGAACATAAAGCGGGACCACGAGAAGCGGCTCGATCTCAAGAAGAATCGGCGCTCATAGGCCCCAGTAGTCAGACATTATCTGCTTGCACCTCAGGATCGTCCCTCTCCCGAGACAGCTGTTATCTATTATGTCGGTGAATTCCAGAGGGACCTCGACGCCCTCCGTCTTGCCGACCACGCCCGCCACCACCTCTGAGAGTGCGGGGATGTCGTAGCCTCCCTCCAGCATGAACGTTATCCTTTTGCCGCAGAGCTTCGCAGCTAGTTTGATCAGTCTCTCGGCCTGCATCACATGGCCCGGAGACGAGAGAGTGAGCGAGGCCAGCGTGTCCCTGTAGTGGGTGTCCATTCCCCAGCTCACGAGGATTGCGTCCGGCTTGAACTCCCTGACGATGGGTTCGATGACCTCGAGCGACGCGATATCGAAAGTGGAGTCGCCGCAGCCCGCTTGGAAGGGAAGGTTGACGCTGAACCCCTCGCCCTCTCCCTTGCCCACATACTCGACTGGCCCCGTGCCCGGGAAGATGCCGGCCTGGTGCGTCGAGACATACAGAATGGATGGATCCATTGCGAAGATCTCCTGCGTCCCATTCCCGTGATGAACGTCCAGATCGACGATGGCAATCTTCTTGTCCCCAGACTTCAGGAGACTCCGCGCCGCAATTGATATGTTGTTGAAGTAGCAGAAGCCCATCCCGTAGTCCTTTCCCGCATGGTGCCCGGGCGGGCGCGTAAGCGCGAATGATGGCTTGCCTTCATTCCTCGAATACTGCGCCGCATCGACCGCACATTCTGCTGACAGCGCAGCTATTCCATACGTCTCATGGTGTACCATCGTGTCGAGCGTGAGGTTGCACTCCCCGCACGTCTTGATGAAGTCCACATAGTCTTCCGAATGCACAAGCAGGAGTGTCTCCGATCGTCCGGTCTTCGAAGGCCTGACGTCCTTCCAGAGGCCCTGGTCCCGCAGCTTCTGAATGATCCCTCTGAGCCGTTCGGGCGACTCGGGGTGGAACGGGTCCTGGACATGGCTGAGGAACTCCTGGTTGAAGAAGATGGCCACACGTGCCTTAAGCAGGATTTTCGTAGATAATCCTTTTCGACCACCCTCAGTTCTGTGACATTCTAACTGGCAAGTCCGGCCATGCGAAAGAGATATGACCTCACTGTTCAGTATCGCCTCAGGTGCCATCATGGACCTTCAGGAGCTCCTCCTGCTCGTGATTGCCATAATACTGGTCGCCATCATATTCTACGTGAGCGGGGCGTTAGTAAGCCAGGATTGGTCGGCCAGCGGTTCATACTTGCTCAGGGTACTCGTCGTAGCGATTCTCGCGGTCATCGTGATCCCGGTTTTCAGGAATGCCGCGGACGAGTTCGGGCTCAGAGAACTCGGTCTTCTCCTGGCGTTCGTGCTTCTGATAGTCGCAGTGAAGTTCATCATCATCGACGAGCTCTCAGTGTCGGATGATTGGCTTGCCGCCATAGTTGTCTCGTTCATCGGCGTCGTCCTGATCTACATCGTGGACGAGGTGGCCAACCGGCTGGCGGATATAAGGCTACTTACGATCTTCTAGATCCTAATGAATTCCCTCGGAGCGGTCGTCAGGACTCTACAGCCCTTCTTCGTAACCAGGACGTCGTCCTCGACTCGCACGCCTCCGAAGTTGCGGATGTAAGCTCCCGGCTCGACGGTGAGAACCATCCCTTCCTTCAGAAGCATGTCTCGCACGGGCGAAATGGAGCCTGGGTCGTGGACGGACAGTCCGATGCCATGACCTGTGCTGTGGATGAATCTCCCCTTGAATGCTGATCCATCGATGATCTTCCTGGCTTCGGCATCGACGTCGCGCCCATGCGCTCCCGCAGCCACCGCATCCATAGCAGCCTGCTGCGCCCGCCGCACGACATCATAGAGCTCCTTTTGCCTCCTGCTGGGTGTGCCGCAGACGAAAGTTCGAGTAAGGTCAGCAACGTACCTCTTGTACTTCGCTCCGAAGTCGAAGAGCGCCAACTGGCCAGCTTTGAGCGTCCTTTCGGCGGGGACATAGTGTGGCTCCGCGGTCGTCGAGCCGAACGACGCGTTCGTGTCGAATGCAGGGCCCGAGGCCCCGAGCTTCATCATCATATAGTTGAGCTCCGCGGCGGCTTCCGTCTCGCTCATCCCCCTTCTGATGATTTCTGGTATGGCCTCGGCGGTCCTCGAGGTTATGTCGCAGGCCTTCTTGATTCGAGCAACCTCGTCAGCGTCCTTGATCAGCCTCGCCTCTCCAATCGCATCGGAGACGTCAACGAGTCTGGCCCCTCCTGCGCATTTCCTGATGAACCCATAGTTTCGGTGGGTGAGCTCTCTGGAGTTGATGCCGATTCTCCTCATTCCCTTCAGCATCTTCTTGAGCAGTGCTTCCCTCATCTTCCCGCTGTCGAAGACTGTTGTCTTCACTCCTGATTCCCGGGCGCTTAGGGCCTCCAGCTGCGACGAAAGGACCTCCACGCTCCTCGGACGGACAATGGCGAAGCACTCTTCGAACAATCCGTTGACGATGCCGGTCGCGTAGAAGAAGCTGAGGTCAAGGTTGGGCTCGGATGCGTTGGTCAGTACGACGGCGTCGACATCCTTCTTGATAGCTGCGAAAATCCTCTTCTCTCGAGTAGGCAACTTATCACGACTAACTCGCAGAATGCCTTGAAGTTATAAAGAGCTGGCGCCAGCTACGCGCCGATCCATGAGTGACCGGTAATCTTCTTTATCGCAGATATCGCTGAGAGCGCCGCTAAGTAACTCGTCTTAGGATTCTTGGGTGATGGCACATTCCTCGTGACCACATCCAGCTCACCAAACTTCCCCTTGGCTTTGAGGTGGTGTTCGTTCGTGGCCACCTGAGGGTCGCACATGATCCGTATCTTCGTCTTTTCGAATCCAACGCCCGCCAACGAGATGGTGGCGGCCACGTTGATGTTCTGCGGGAAGTCCTTCACCGCCTCCCTGGCTGTTCCATAGAACAGTTCAGTTCTCTCCCTCAATTCAGTAGCTCTTATCCCCTTCGACTCGAGGTAAGGATTCTTGCCGAACGCCGATGGAGGTTTCGTCGTCGTGAGAGTCACATCTTCCAGTTGCTCGAGGCTCGCAGCGCAGAGAGCATCCACCCCGCCAATCGCTCCACTCGGGAGGTAGATCCTCGCATTCTTTCTCTTGGCGAGTCTGAAGGTGTCGTTCTGGAACTCCTCATCTTGGAAGACCCCCACGCTCATGATGAGGACATCCACACCGGCTGAGAGGGCGAGCGGTACGTAGTACCTTGCCGCATCCTGGCTCGCCGCTTCAACAACCAACTTAATGTCGGTGAGTATCGGCACAATATCAGGGACGTATCTCACCTTCGTCATCTTCTCCTGCAGGAGCGTGGCGCACTCCCTGGAGCGGTCAGTCAGGTACACAATCTGTATGTCGGGCATCGACTCGATCGCTCTCGCGATAGTTGTGCCGATTGCCCCGCAGCCTATGACGCAGATGTTCACAGCCGAACAGATGGGACGGGGATATAAAAGCTTTAGGCGGCGACCCTGGGGGTGACTGGCGAAGCCGGCTCATCCGTGCTCCGCATACTATTTGTGACCATCTGTCATTACTTCGCTGTCCTGACATGGCATCATCGTCCGAAGTCGATAGGCTGCGCAAGAAGGCGAAGAAGATCGACGCTATCCTTACAAAGGTCTATGGAAGGAAAGTGGTCGAGCTCGACGAGAATCCGGTCGACACCCTGGTGGAGACTATTCTGTCGCAGAATACCACCGACCTCAACTCAGGCAGGGCTTTCAGGGCGCTGAAGCACCAGTTTCCGCGTTGGGAGCTCCTGATGAAGGAGACGCCCTCAAGAATCGCTGAGGTGATTCGCTCGGGAGGGTTAGCAGACCTGAAGGCCCGCCGGATTCTCGGAGCTCTTGAATTCATTAGGAAGGAGCGAGGTCATCTCGAGCTGGAATTCCTCAGAGGGAAGTCCCCTACGGAAGCTGAGGCATGGCTTGGACAGATCAAGGGGGTTGGGCCCAAGACCCGGTCGATTGTGCTGCTGTTCGCATTGGGGATGCCCGCGTTTCCTGTGGACACTCACATCCACAGGGTTACGAAGCGGATCGGATTGATTGGACAGAAGACAACCAGGGAGAAGGCGCAGGAAGAACTGGCGAAACTCGTGCCCGCGAGAGAGTTCTACAATTTCCACATCAACATAATCGAACACGGACGGGCCGTATGCCAGGCCAGGAAACCAAAGTGTTCGATATGCAAGGTCTCCAGACACTGCGACTACTACGCTCGGCTGAGGAAGGCACAGAGTTGAAATATCGACGACAGGCTTGTCCTGTCGATGCGCTACAAGCTGCTGGAGCATACCGCTGACGCGATGGTCGAAGTGTACGGTCAGGACATGTCCGAGCGGTTCGCAAACGCGGCGTACGCGATGTTCGATCAGATAACCGATATCACGAAGGTCGAGCCGAAGGGGGAGCTGAAGATCGTGATCAGTGCCGATACAAGGGAGCAACTGCTGGTCGACTTCCTTCAGGAGCTCCTCTTCGCTCACGACACCGAGGATTTCGTCTTCAGCGAGTTCGAGGTCAAGACGGATGGAAAGAACCTCGAGGCTTTGGCCCGCGGAGAGAAGTTCGACGACAAGAAGCACACGAAGCGTTCGGTCGTCAAGGGTGTTACCTATCACCGGCTGGAGTTCGATGACGCTGAGGGGACCGTCACTGTGCTGTTCGATGTGTGAGGGTAGGTCATGAAAGGCTCCGCAATCGCCCATCCAATTCAGGGACTGATCAAGTACCATGGGCTCAAGGATGAGAAGCTGAGGATTCCGTTCCACGACTCGATTTCTGTGGCGACCTCACCGACTGCCTCTCATACGACGATCGAGTTCGGCGCATTCAGGCGCGACAGTGCATCCATCGACGGGAAACCGATACACGGCAGGGAGCTCGAGCGGGTCGTATCCGTGGTTGACGAGGTTAGGAAGAGGGCGGGTCTTCGGAAGAAGTTCAGGATGGCATCCGAGAACAACTTTCCGTCAAACGTTGGCCTGGGCGCCTCCGCCTCTGGGTTCGCCGCCCTCGCCGTAGCTGCGTGCAAAGCGGCTGACCTCAGGTTATCCCTGGAGCAGATATCCGTTATTGCCAGGCGGGGCGCTGGCTCAGCGACAAGGTCTGTGACCGGCGCGTTCTCCAGGTGGAAGGCCGGATTCGAGGACGAGGAATCCTACTCGTACCAGATAGAATCAGAGGACCTTCAGATGGGAATCGTGGTGGCTCTCATCCCCGCGTTCAAGTCCACCGAGAACGCCCATCGGGCGGTACTAACTTCCCCGTTCTTCCACTCACGCCTAGCGTTTGTGCATGGCGCGCTCGCAGAGATGGAGAGCGCGATCAGGAAACACAACATCGAGAAGATCGGTTCGCTTGCGGAGAGGGACTCCCTGATCCTTCATGGGATCACGATGACGAGCCTGGACGAGATGATGCTTTGGCGCCCGGAG
>Ga0316628_100004703_pt1 | contig 10768 bp, 11 predicted proteins | sample OWC_Aug_M2_C1_D5_FD_207648 | JGI IMG/M metagenome (GOLD analysis project Ga0316628, IMG submission 207648) | Wetland soil microbial communities from Old Woman Creek delta, Ohio, United States - OWC_Aug_M2_C1_D5_C | ecosystem: Environmental > Terrestrial > Soil > Wetlands | place: USA: Ohio... | reverse complement strand
TGAGATTTCTCACTCATCGTTCCCCCAGTACTGGATCCAATCCTGCCCACATGCTGGCCAGAATTTTGCGAGATCGTTCTAATGCCCCCAATCCTTGAGCCGTGATCTTGAAGAACCGTTTTGCTCTTCCTCCCCTCTCCGGTGTCGGAGCGCGCGCTCCGCTGAGAGATCCAATTAGTGTGGGCGCTAATGTCCAAAAAGAGCTACTGCAGTTTGCGGTTCGGCCGGACTACCCTCCCGATTCCGAGGGTGCAGGCAGAATTCTGCTGGCAGTGGTCATTAACGAAGAGGGGGCAGTGTATTCCATACGGTTTTTGCGCTGTCCGCCATCACTTAGGGCATCCGTAAAGGCCGCAGTCTGCCAATGGCGATACAAACCAAATTGCCTGTATATGCATGAGGCGGTTCCCATTCTGACAATCGTAGTGCTCCCCTACAACTTCTATCGTATATAGGGCCCTCAAAGAGCCGTAAGTATCCTTTGCGAGGGTCGCTTATCTGCCTCACCAGGGCTCGAAAACCGCAGTTCGATCTCCGCGCGATTTATCGACAGGGATCTATTAACTGAGGGTTGAGGGATTCAAGGTGAGAGGCGGTTAACTTACCTCAGACGACAAAGTTATGCCAAATCTGAGATCGACGGCGATGGCGCCCACAGGACGAGTTTCACCAGGCAGCCGCCCAGGCAACCACTTACCGTTCGCATGCGTGGGAGTATAGTGGGCTCAGGCTCAAAGGGACAAGCGCAGGAATTCGGATTGGATCGGGCGGCTTGATGGCCCTCATACGGTGAGTCGTCCAGAAACGGGCATCCTGTCAAGAACTTCTTGGGGAGGGACCGGCGCGGCTCGCTTGCCTCCTGACTTCCTCGATCGCGACTTGGGAGTATGGAATCCTACGGCGGAGGAATACCGCTGGCGGGATCGTGGTCATCCGCATTCATTTGGTGGGGACGAAACGCCTGAGTTCCTCGAACCAGTTGACGATTACATTCAACAACGCGACCGATCCTTGGCCCTGATTCTGGATCATTAGAAATCGGCCGTCACGAGCCAGGTCAAATTGACTGACAAGCGGCGGCACGTCAAAAACCACGCGGGGGGTTGTCGCGCTGAATGCCGGCTGGATTGTAACGGCGACATACATCATCTTGTCCCCGTTCCTGTAGAGGAGTTCGTTGCCCCCGATCCCCCAGACCGGGCTTCGTCCTCCTCCGTTGGAGACAGTCCACCTCCTGGCGGGCTTTGGAAACGACTGCACATAGACCTCGTCGCGGCCTGAATCGTTTGAAACATACGCCATCCATCGGCTATCGGGCGAGACCGTGCCGCCGTATTCATCGAACGGCGTCTGAATGAAAGGGCGAGGCTTTTGGTCAGCCGGTATCGTCAGAATCCAGATGTCTCTTCCGCCCAATGGGGAATCCTGATCGAATACTACTGCCCTGCCGTCAGGGGAAAAAGAGGTCGCGATCTGCTGAAAGTCGCAAGCGGTCAGTCTTTGCTCTGCACCGCTCCCGTCGGCGTTCTTCCAGTAGAGATTGGCATGCCCGGATTTATCGGAGGAGTAAACCAGGCGCTTGCCATCCGGAGTCCAGACCGGAGCATAATAGTTTCCCCCACCAAGGGTCAGTCGACTCAATGCGTGACGCGAGATTTCGTAAAGATAGATGTCATCATTGGCTGCAAGGATTCGAACGGCCAGCTGCTGCCCGTCGGGCGAGAGCCTGGGGTCAGCGTAGCATCGTGTCTCCCCGACCTGTTCGAGCCTGCCCTGCTTGTCCCTCCAGATCAACAGTCCTTCGAACGGGCGGTTGGTCCCGGGTGCGTAGGCGAGGATGCCCGATGACGACGAACTGAACATTGCGGCACCAGAAGAAGGATTAGTAATCACCCCGTAGAGGACAGGTTTGGGCGGGCCGGTGACCGCCAGTCGCGACTGATCGAAAGGGACCGCCACCAGTGAACCGCCGTGTGCGTACACGATGTGGCCCGAAGGCACATACTCGGCACAGCTTCCTCCCTCTACAAGGACGTGCCGTTCGCCGGTGTCGAGACGAGCGACTGCGATCTCGGCATCGTCAAAGGAATTGATAAGGTTGGTCTTGATCGTGAATATCACTGCCTTGCCGCCCGGCAGCAGTCTCGGGAACCGATGACTGATTTCACCTTTAGACTGATCCAGTGAGGTGATCTGGGTCGGCGTGCCGCCATCTGCCGGGACGCGCCATAAGCCTCCGCTCACGAGCGCGAAAACAATCGTGCCGTCGTCCCCCCAACTCGCACCCCGGGAGTTTACCAGGGCATTGCATACGACCTTGGGCGGACCACCTTGCAGAAACACCTTTTTCAATTCGCCCCGTGCAAAAAAAGCGACCCACTGACTGTCTGGCGAGATGAATGGGTCTGATGCATCTTCAGTGAACGGTATAGGCTCTGCGGCCACCTGGTCAAGCGGGCGCAAATAGAGCTGAGTCGTGGCGCCGATATCCGCCAGATACACGACGAACCGGCCATCCGGAGAAATGGCCAGGCCGTAATCGGGGGTCGCAAGCGAACCCTGAATTTTGAACCATGCCAACGGCGGGGATCCCGGCATCAACAGATTGAAGCGCATGAGCGGCCGAAGCTCGGCTTGCCGTGGCTTCCAAGGAGACCAAAATCCCACAATGGCAAGGATCGCCAGGCCGCACGACAGGACCCAGGGCAAGATGATGCGCGACCGTGATGCCCGATCGGTTCCCGGAACAAATTCCGTCGACACGCTGCCCGATTTCTCCCCGATCTCATCGAGCTCGATTCGCACGTCTGCGATTTCGTGGAAACGCAACCTCGGGTCTTTCCGTAAGCAGCGACGCAATAATACTCTGGCAGCCGGCGGAACCGAGGCCGGCAGGAGATCCCATGCCGGTTCATGCGAGAGAATCGCCGCGATGCTTTCGGTAGCAGTGTTCGCCTCGAAAGCACGCCTTCCTGTCAGGCATTCGAAGAGGATGCATCCAAACGCCCAAATATCGGCCCGCTTATCCACCTCCCTGCCCTTGGCCTGCTCCGGACTCATATATGCGGCGGTGCCCAGAATGGTTCCCGCGCCGGTCATGGGTTCCGTAATGGTCGGCGATTCCGTAACGGACCCGATTGCAGCTGACTCGGCAGTGAGTGACTTGGCAATGCCGAAGTCGAGGATCTTGACCTTGTCCTCGGAAGTGAGCATGACGTTGTCGGGCTTGAGGTCGCGGTGGATCACCCCTTTCTCGTGCGCCGCTTCCAGGCCCTCGGCGATTTGCCGGCACACTCCCAAAGCGTCATTCACAGGGAATGGTCCTTTCAGAAGCCGCTGCGCCAGCGCTTCACCTTCCACCAGCTCCATCACGAGGAACCGTGTGCCCTGGTCCATCTCCAGGCCGTGTATGGCCGCAATGTTTGGATGATTCATCGATGCAAGGAGCTTGGCTTCGCGCTCGAACCGAGCCAGTCGTTCCGGATCTCCGGCGGAGATGTCCGGGAGAACCTTGATTGCGACTGCCCGGTCCAAAGTCGTGTCGTGGGCGCGGTAGACCTCACCCATCCCGCCTGCGCCGAGTCTCTCTGTGATCTGGTAGTGCGAGACGGTCTTGCCGATCATGGAGCATCCCTCGACTGGCAGTTCGCGCACTGCACTCGGTAACATCTAAATGTGCTGCGATCAAGTTGAAGGGTTGACTGTGTCCTTCTCCTCCGGGGATGCCGCGACTCTGATTTGCCACGCTTGTGCTTAACAGGATCTATACCACAGTGTGGCACTATTGGGATCTCCTACCCGATGAATTGTCAAGAAGTTTGTGGGAGGTTGCGGCTATCCGGACACGCTGATGGGATTCAAGGTCCTGAGACGGCGTTGCGAGAAGGTAGCGCAATGACCGGCCAGTTGACGTGCAACGGGCTATCCGTTGATTGACTTGTCCGCCACGTGATTCTTGGCAAACGTTCGGGACTATACGTCAATGTGACTAAGAGCGATGGGTTGTAACTTCCACGATGGCGACCTGTTGACAATAATGACCGAAGATTATGTCGCGGGCTCGGATTCTGCACAGGGCAACCTTACAGCGCCGCCAGCTCAGAAAAACTTCGGGGACCGCTACATCGGAACAGCAATTCGCGTGGAGAACCCACGGGATCGGCGATCACGAAGCCTGCCTTAGCGGGCTTTCGACGCTCACCGAGGTTTTGTGCAGACTTTTTGATCTCTTTGCCCATCCTTACTCGTGTCAGGCAGAGGGCGCAAAGGCGCGCCCTCTTCTCCATGCAACATGGATGATTCGGAGGTGGGCAGAATGAGAAAGCAAGTCGCCATGCTGTTTATGGTACCGATAACATCTCTGTTTTTGGCACAGCCCGGTCCGCTTTCACCCACAGCACAAGCCCAAGGGAGGTTTACTCTGCGAATGCATGTCAATCCTCTCGTGAGGGCATTCCGAGACCTGGGATTCGGGATAGTTGCAAAGGAGATCTGGCAAAGTCAGACTCAAGGGACGGGCGATCACGTACCGTCTGATTCGACGTGGGAGATATTCACTCAGCTTGATCTACGACTCGATAAAGGAGGGAAGATCGTTTCCGTCCATACTATTTCAGGAACGGAGGTGCACGGCCTGGCTGAACGACTGCTCGGAACTGAAATCCCGTCCGCCAATGGAGCCGACAGGGTCTTTGGCCGTTTCTGGCTTACGAGGCAGCCTGCCTCCGTGAGATGAAGAAACCTCTGTTCCCTCGGTGTCAAGAATGAAGGGAGGAGAGGAGCGGGCAAGGAACGCGTTGCACAGCGACTGAACAACGAAGTTGCCCTTGGATTCCTGAGAATGCCATCGAATAAACGGCACCCCCGTGTCCCGTATCGCGACTTCGCGGGAGTCAGGGGAATTCATCGCGCAAAATTTTCAACCGCCCTCCCAAACGATCGCATTGGAAAACGACAATCGAAAAAATCCTTTTCAGAAGCTCAGCCCAAGCACACCTCCGGAGCCTGCATCCCACTTTTCGTGTGATCTTCCTATATCGGAAGTAAGGTGCATTGCAGCGTGCAGCCGGGATGGGAATTGAGATTATCCGACTAGTCACTCAGCTCGATCCTTCTGCGGTAGGTTAGCGCCTGTTCGTGGTCGTGCTTGATGTTCCCTCTCCCCGCTGAAAGGTCATTCGGCCGCCGACAATCGTCCGTTCGACGACCAGCGCAGAGACCCCGCCCGGGGAGAGGCCACGGGGATCCGCCGACAGCACCAGGAGGTCGGCTCGCTTCCCCTCCTCCAGAGTTCCGACTTCATCCTCTTCCAGGGAAGCGAAGGCCCCCAGGCGCGTGTGGGCGGCCAGCGCTTGCTCGAACGAGATTGCCTCGGCGGGCGTCGGTCCACGCATCGCACTGGCAATGCTTTGGAGCGGCGTATCGGGTCCGTCGGAACCGAAACAGACGGGGACGGAGCGGTCGATATGGCGACGGAGCCCCCACTGGGAGAATGGAGGGACCAGGACCCCCTCGGTGCCGGGCATGTGAGTCAAGAGGAAGTGGCCAGGCTGCATGGACAGAACGAAGCCGAGCCGAGTGAGCTTCGCCTGGTCCGACGGGTCGACGAAGTCCGCATGCTCGATGCGCGGTCGCAGCGCTACGGCCGCGGACCCGGCTGCCTCGATGGCTTCGATCGCGGCATGTACCGCGTCCTGTCCGATCGCGTGGAACGCCACCTGCTCGCCACGCCGCGTGTGCTCGGCCACAACACGCCGGATTTCTTCGGGGGGCATCCGAAGAGGGGCCGAGTGCGCGCAGTCTCGGTATGAGCCGTTCCCAGTGACGGCTGCGCCATCCAGAATGTACTTGACGGCGGACATGCGGAACATCTCGGGATGTGACGGCCGCAAAGCACGCATGGCCGACACCATCGCTGAATCGTGCCCATAGGGCAGCTCCCTGACACGCAAGGGTAGCGCATCTCGATCCGCGAGGTCAGCCAGGATCTTGGCGGCTCTGAACGAGAACGACATGTTGTGTGCAGAAGTCAATCCCATGGATGCCGCACGCCGGAAATCCTCGTCGATAGCGGCGGCCACACCAGCCTGCGGAGACAGCTCTGCAGCCTTGTTCCGAATCCACACTGACCAGCCGGCGCCGCGGAACAGACCCGTAAGCCGACCGTTCGAGTCTCGCATGGCCTCGTCCGCTGGCGAAGGGGACGGAACACCCTCGACGCCGAGCCATCGGATCGCCGCGGAGTTGAGCCACATGGCATGGCCGTCGAGTGCCATTACGATGATCGGCCGCGTGGAACTGATCTCATCGATCTCATCCCGGTTACCGCCGTAATGCACAGGGAACCATCCGGTGAAAAAGAGCGGGATGTCAGGCTCGTTTTGAGCTTCCGAGGCCAGCTTCGCCAAGAGCGCGTCCTTGGGCAGGCCGGCCTCCGTAATGCGGCGCGCCGGAAACGAGCCCAGACCCATATGGGTGTGGCAGTCGATGAACCCGGGCACGACCGCCTGGCCGCGGAGCTCGATGACCTCGGTCGATCGACCGATCAGAGGCACAATCTCCTCGCTCGAGCCGGAGCAAATGATGCGTCCCGCACGAATCGCCAGTGCATCGACGACTGGGCGCCGGCGGTCCAGCGTCAGGATGGGGCTGCCACGAAAGACCGTCTCTGCAACCATCTGATTCATCTCGGGTCTCACCGACGTCCCCGAGCGGCCGCCGCTAGAGACGGCCACAGGGAACTATTCGAATTCGGCGCCATCAGTCTCGGATACTTTATGTCAATCACGTGCCGTCCTCGCTCTGACCATGAGGCATATCGCAACAGTCGAAAACTCCCCTGAGCGGGGCCTTTGGACAGTGTTGTCAAACCAAGCTTCAACCGCAGGTGAGATCCGTCGACCTACTTGTTCGAGACGCCGTGATGCCTGGCGATCTCTTCAGGCCGCAGGCGGAGAAATCTCGCCGCGTTGTTGTATAGAATGTCCCGCTTCTGCTCTGCCGAGAGAAAGTCCGCCTTCTCGATTGCTTCGACAGCTTTGCCGATCGCGTCGGGCCAGGTCATCTGATCCGACCCAAACATGATCCGCTTCTGAAAGCCATAGCTGATAAGTTGCTGGAGATAAGATTTGAATCCCGGCTCGATCCAGTCGATAGCCCCGGTGTCGACTTGAACCTGCGGATAGACATTCAGGATTCCAATCGTCTCTTCAAGATAGGGAAATCCCATATGGGCAATCCAAACCCGCATCTTTGAATGACGATGCAGAAGCTCCTCCAGTAGAAGAGGATTTCCAAGCGACACCCTGAACTTTGGGACGCTTTCGGTAATACCCGGAAAGCTCATTCCCATGTGAATGCAGGCCGGAACGGCCAGCGATTCGGCGAGGGCGAAGTAGGGGTCCAGGACAGGGTCGGATGGGGACAAGCCCTCGTACTGGGCCAACACTTCTCCCATGATCCTGAGTTGTCCGGATTTGTATCGCGACCGCAGGCTTTCGATATCGAGGCCGGGTATGCCAATTGACGGTCCAGCCCAGATTTGTTCAGGGGCGGCCTTTCTCAGTTGCTCCACGGTTTCGAGGTCACCGCTCGCAATCCCGAGGACGACGTTGTAGCGACTCATCATCGAGAGAGTCTGCCTGATGTGCTCTTCGATAGAAGCGGGGGCCTTTTCCCCGGTAACCGGGTTTGGTCCCAGGTTCTTGAGAAACACGAGGGACTCCGAATGCAGATGGATGTCGATGACAGGCTGGCGCGGAGCCTTGGCCTGCCCGAAGCTCACGCCTGCCATCGCGATGAACACGACCCACAGTTCGATATATTTCATAGGGCTCATTTTGGGGGATCAGTCACCTACAGACTCGATTTGTGTCGGCCGCCGCAAACTGGCAGGCACTCTCCCGTGATCCAACTCGCTCTTTCCGGTGCCAGGGGGGCTACAGCTCCTGCGACCTCTTAAGTCTTAACGCAGATGTGATGCCTGCGTTCCGGGCGACAGCGTTTGCCTGTCGCCTCAAATCCCCTGCCAGCGGACCATTGCGCCAGACCTCGACGCCCTCGACTGTCAGGGTGCACTGCAATGCCCTTAGTCCATCGTAGAAACCCAGCAGGTTGAAATCCGTCGGAACACACTCAAGATTGCGATAGAAGGTAATCGCGGCCCATACTCCGTCGTTGGGAACTAATACGTCACCATCGGCAAGCCCCTGGAGGCGTACGTAGGCCGGCACACCACCTCCTGAGTCCGGTCCAATCAGCACCACGACGTTTGCGTAGAGGGCGATCGCTGACTGGCCGAGAACAATGAGCGAAACGAAGAAGTCTTTTCTCAATTTGAACCGCCATGTTTTCGAACCACATGTGGAAAGAACCGCAGCGTCAGCCAGGAAGGCCGGTAGCAGCAGGACGCTCCAGAAGGGGGCTGGGATCTCCTCCAGTCAGGACTTGCCACGGCCATCATCTCCAGGCCATCTACCACATTGTGGTATTTAAGACATTAGAACTTGCGAAGTGTCAAGAGGTTTCCCGGGGAGGAATTTTCGAGTCTGTGTGAAGGAAAATTCGAGGACAAGCGTGAGGATTCCTCCTTTCCCGCCTCGTGATACGATATACCTCCGAGGGGGAAGCACCTGAGATGAAGCGGAAAGAGTTCGTGGAAATCCGGCGGCATTTGAGTAAGACACAAATCCAGATGGCCCAGATCCTGGGAGTTTCTCCAAAAGCCATTCAGAGTTTTGAGCAGGGCTGGCGGAACATACCGATGCATATCGAACGCCAAGTCCTTCTAATTCTTGCTTTGAAATACCACGCTTCCAAAAAGAGCAAGCCTTGTTGGCTGACGCGGCGTTGCCCCGCGGAGAGAACGCGGGATTGTCCCGCCTGGCAGTTCGACGCTGGGCATCTGTGCTGGTTCATCAACGGAACGATCTGCGAGGGCACGCCTCAGGGAAGTTGGAAGAAAAAGATGAAGATCTGTCGCGAGTGTGAAGTTTACAGGTCCATATTGCCACTGAAGATGTAAGCAGTCACAGACTGAGATACGCGCGGGCCTGGGCATGGCTGCTATTGTTAGCTGAAGCGGCGGCACGTACAGGGATCTGAGGTGCTTGCAGGCAGGTCAATTTTCCATACGGCAATGTAGGAAGTTCGGTGATGCCCAACCACCTGGCCGGTTAAACGCGCTACTCGGAAATGTGAGAATTCCCCTTGCACACGCGAGGTTCTCAATGGAGATCATCCGTCATGTCTGCCGGGGAACAAGGCCATGCGAATCCCGATCTCGCGGGTACGCTGCGCCACCGAGTACCGCATGAGGCCGTATATTCCGATGGCCGCCAGGATCAACGATACAAGCGAGAAAAGTCCCATCAAAAGCGTTTGAAATCGTCGCTGTGAAGCCCCATCGCATCCATCTGCTCCACCATGATCGTGACGCCGGTGACCCTCATCTTTGCATCCTGCGACAGCAGCACCCTGCGCTCGTCGGCCGCGAGTTTGCCGGGTTCCGGAAGCGTGCGAACCAGAAGATCGATCCTCTTCATGTTCCCCGGGACAAAAATCTGAGGAACCGGGAGCGACTCGATTCCATGACGTTTTAGCGAGCGCCAACCGACTCTAACACCGGAGCGTCCGGCGAGCGGAGAGCCCGGACATCCCGCATCGGGGGCTGTCCAAAGAAACGGCTGTATTCGCGATTGAACTGGCTGGCGCTTTCGTATCCCACTTCAAAGGCCGCGCTTGCCGCATCGAGGCCATCCAGAAGCATGCGCCCCCGTGCTGCCTGCAAACGAAGCCGCTTCTGATACTGAAGAGGGCTCATCGCGGTCAGCACCCGGAAGTAGTGGTGGAACGTTGAAACGCTCATCCCCGCGATTTGTGCGAGATCTTCCACTCGAATCGGTTTTGCGTAATTTGCCTTGATCCAGGCAATTGCCTTTGCCGTGCGCTGGTGGTGATCTCCCAGTGTCGCAATTGCCCGGAGGCGCGCCCCCGCATTCCCCTGCAGGACGCGGTAGATGATCTCCCGTTGAATCAGGCCGCTGAGAAACGGGATGTCGCGGGGAGTTTCGAGCAGGGCCACGAGGCGACAGCATGCATCGAGAAATTCCGGAGTCGCCTCACCGGTTGCCATCGCGAGAGCATCGGATGGTGCCGAATCAGTATGAATCTCCTCCAGGCTGAGCAGCTCACGAATCACAGCCATTTCCAGCTTGAGGAAAAGCACGAGGCAGGGCGTCTCTTCAGTTGCTTCGACCACCCGGCTGACGACGGGCAGGTCGATGGAGGTCAGGAGGAACCTGGACGGGTCGTAGATGAAGGTGTTCTGCCCGAGTTTAACGTGCTTCTTGCCTTGGGCGACCACGGTGACGCTCGGTTCGTAGGTCGCGGGACACAGATCGGTCGGAGCAGTTCGTCGGTGGAGACTCAGACCGGGGATTTCCGTTATGCGCTTCTCCGCCGGGCCTATCAAAGAGACAATCCTGCGCGCCAGGTCGGCGGACAGCTCGATGGCCCGGCAGGCGGGCCAAGGATAGGCTTTTTCCAAGTGCTTCTTCATGTCTTCACCTCCCGTCTGCTCGTCCCTACAATACACTCCCGGACCGTTGAGACTGCATGCTTATTTAACGAATCAGAGGAATAGGCAATAAATTCGGAGAATCAGGATATCGCTCAAGGGACACTACGGCGTAATCTCAAATGAGAAAGGGTTCTGAAAGAGGAAACGATGCAGAAAAGAAGACTGGGAAAGAGCGGGCTGGAAGTATCG
>Ga0316628_100004702_pt1 | contig 10768 bp, 7 predicted proteins | sample OWC_Aug_M2_C1_D5_FD_207648 | JGI IMG/M metagenome (GOLD analysis project Ga0316628, IMG submission 207648) | Wetland soil microbial communities from Old Woman Creek delta, Ohio, United States - OWC_Aug_M2_C1_D5_C | ecosystem: Environmental > Terrestrial > Soil > Wetlands | place: USA: Ohio... | reverse complement strand
GCGAAAATTCCTGGGCAGCGCGGCGCTTGGCGCCGTGGCCCTCTCCGCGGCTCCCCGCCTGGGCGCGGGGGTCTTCGGCCAGACGGCGCAGGCCGCCAGGACCCGCGGCACGTTCAAGCTCAAATACGCTCCCCCCCTGGGGATGTTCGAGCAGAGCGCCGGCAAGAATCCCGTCGACCAGGTCAAGTTCATCGCCGACCAGGGCTTCCGGGCCGTCTTCGATAACGGGCTCATGGGCCGTCCGCCGCAGGACCAGGAGGCCATCGCCCGCGAGCTCGCCCGCCTCGGCCTCGACCTCGGGCCGTTCGTGGCTTACGCCGACTTCAAAGTCCAATCGTTCGTCACGCGCGACCCCGCCGTCCGCCAGATGCTCGAGGGCCGGCTCAAGACGGCTGTCGAGTGCGCCAAACGGACGGGCGCCAGGCAGACGCTCGTCGTCCCCGGCCGCTATGACGAACGCCTCGAATGGGATTACCAGACGGCCAACGTCGTCGAGAACCTCAAATGGGCGGCCGGGATCTGCGAGCCGGCGGGCCTCGTCATCGTCATCGAGCCCCTCAACCCGCACGACCATCCCGGGCTTTTCCTGACCAAGATGCCCCAGGCCTACCAGATTTGCCGGGCCGTCCGCAGCCCCGCCTGCAAGATCGTCGACGACATCTACCACCAGCAGATCACCGAGGGGAACATCATCCCCAACATCGACGGCTGCTGGGACGAGATCGCCGCTTTCCACTGCGGGGACACGCCCGGCCGCAAGGAGCCGGGGACCGGCGAGCTCAACTACCGGATGATCTTCAAACACATCCACGGCAAGAAATACGACGGCGTCATCTGCATGGAGCACGGGAAAAGCCGCAGCGGCCTGGAAGGCGAGAAGGCCGTCATCGAAGCCTATCGGGTCTGCGACGACTACTGAGAGTAACGAAAGGAGCGCACCATGACCAACGCCAACGACAGCCGGGACGGCGGCCTGAGCCGCCGGGATTTCATCAAGACGACGTCCATGGCCTCGCTCGCGGCCGCGATGTCCGCAACGGGCGCCCTCTTCGCCGGAGGGGCCCAGGAGAAGATCCGCGTCGGGCTCATCGGCTGCGGCGGCCGCGGCACGGGCGCGGCCATCGACGCCGTCACGGCCTCGCCCGACATCGTCATCACGGCGCTCGGCGACATTTTCCCCGACATGGTCGAGCGCTCGCTCGCCCGCCTCAAGGAGCGACTGCCGGCCGCGAACGTCGCCGTGAAACCGGACCTGTGCTTCACCGGCTTCGACAATTACCTGAAGGTCGCGGCGGCCGATATCGACCTGGTCATCATGGCCGCGCCGCCCCATTTCCGGCCGGCCCACCTCAAGGCCGCCGTCGAGGCCGGCAAACACGTCTTCATGGAGAAGCCCGTGGCCGTCGACCCGGCCGGCGTCCGCTCGGTCATCGCCTCGGCCGAGCTCGCGGCGCAGAAGAAGCTGGGGATCGTCGCCGGGACGCAGCGCCGCCACCAGGCCCACTACGTCGAGATCATGAAGCGGGTGCAGGCCGGGGACATCGGCGACCTCGTCGGCGGCCAGTGCTACTGGAACATGGGGGACCTGTGGGTGGAGCGGGCGGCCCAGAACTGGGCCGACCGCATCATCAAGAAATGGTCCGACATGGAGTGGCAGGTCCGCAACTGGCTGTTCACGGTCTGGTGCTCGGGCGACCACATCGTCGAACAGCACGTCCACAACCTCGACGTCATCAACTGGGCCTTCGGGACGCATCCCGTGAAATGCACGGGCATGGGCGGCCGCGCCGCCCGGACGGAGCCCCAGTACGGGAACGTCTTCGACCATTTCGCCATCGAATACGAGTATCCCAACGGCGCGCGCGTCCTCAGCATGTGCCGCCAGACAGCCGGCTGCGCCGAGAACGTTTCCGAGCGGGTCGTCGGGACCAGGGGGTTCGCCTACACGGACGGCGGCGACGGCTATATCAAGGGCGCGAAACCCTACGCCAACGAAAAGGAGTCGCCCAACCCCTACGTTCAGGAGCACGCCGACCTCATCGCCAGCATCAAGGCCGGGAAGCCCCTCAACGAAGGCCGGCAGGTGGCCGAGAGCACGCTGACGGCCATCATGGGCCGGATGAGCGCCTATACCGGCCGGGCCCTGAACTGGGACTGGGTCATGAACGCCTCGAAGCTCGACCTCACGCCGCCCCACTACGAGCTCAAGGAGCTCCCGCCGCTCGAGGTCGCCGTCCCCGGAAAAACCCCGCTCGTGTGAATTACGGTGACGTTTACCTTAATTCCTCCTTGCGCATTCGCAACATGCGCTGGCCAAGCTTGCGTCAGGGTTTGTGGGATCCGAGCACAGGACCAGAGGATGTTTAGGAAAATGGGAATTAAGGTAAACGTCACCGTAATTCGTCCCCTGAATTGAAATGGAGGCGCCATGAAGAAGATGAAACGAAGGGATTTCCTGAAAACGGCGGCGGTCGCGGGCAGCGCCGCGGCCGTCGGTTTTCCGACGGTCATCAAGGCCTCGGTCCTGGGCCGGGACGGCGGCGTCGCCCCCTCGGACCGCATCGTCATGGCCGGCATCGGCTTCGGCATGCAGGGCCCCTCGAACATGGCATCCTTCCTGGAGAAGGACGAGGTTCAATGGGTGGCCGTCTGCGACCTGGACGACGAGCCGCTGGCCAGGGCCCGCGACACCGTTGACAAAAAATACGGCCGCAAGGGCTGCGCGACTTACAAGGACTTCCGCGAACTTTTCCTGCGCCGGGACCTAGACGCCGTCTCCATCGCCGTGCCCGACCACTGGCACGCCATCCTCAGCATCTCGGCCGCGAAAGCCGGTCTCGACATCTACGGCGAGAAGCCTTTCTCCCACAGCCTGCGGGAGGGCCGGGCCATGGTGGACGCGGTCCGACGCTACGGCCGCGTCTGGCAGACCGGCGCCTGGCAGCGCTCGGTCGAGAACTTCCACCAGGCCTGCGAGCTCGTCCGCAACGGCCGGATCGGCAAGGTCCGGCGCATCGAGGTCGGCCTCCCGTCCGGCCACTATGACTTCGCCCGGACCTTCGGCCAGGAGGACCTCGTCCTGCCGCCGCGCGGCTTCGACTACGACTTCTGGGTCGGCCCCGCGCCGTGGTGGCCCTACTGCAAGGCCCGCGTCCACATGAACTGGCGCTGGAACATGGACTTCGGCGGCGGCCAGCTCATGGACTGGATCGGCCATCACCTCGACATCGCCCACTGGGGCATGGGCTGGGACGGGACCGGGCCGGTGGAGGTCGAAGGGTCCGGCGAGTACCCGACGTCGGGAATCTACAACAGCCCGACGCGCTATCACTGCACCGCCCGGTATGCCGACGGGACGCCCGTCGTCATCGCCGGCGGCCATGACGAGGTCTGGCCGGGGACGAAGTGGATCGGCGAGTACGGCTGGATCTGGGTGGACCGCGGCCAGTTCGAGACCGAGCCGGAGGGCCTCAGGCGCGAGGTCATCGGCCCGGAGGAAGTGCGCCTCATCAAGAGCCGCGACCATTATCAGAACTTCCTCAACGCGGTCCGCAGCCGGGGCGGGACCATCACGCCGGCCGAGACCGCGCACCGCTCGGCCAGCGTCGGCCACCTCTGCGTTATCGCCATGGAGGTCGGCCGCAAGATCCGTTGGGACCCCGCGACCGAAACGATCCTCGGCGACCCGGAGGCGGAACGCCTCCTCGGCCACGCTTATCGGAAGCCGTGGTCGCTGCCGGAATGAGGGAGGCGTCCATGAGAACTTGGCGAAAGCTCAGCCTATCGACGGTGGCCATTTCCCTCTGCTTCCTCGTCGGCGCGCCGGCGCTGCCGGCTGCGGGCCGGCCTCAAGCCGTGCTGGCTCAGGCCGCCGACTCCCTCGACGCGATCCTCAAGGACCTCTCAACGTATGCTTTTGCCGAGGGCGTCGGAGCGCCGCTGCGGCTCCGGGCCTACGTCTTCGCCCACAAGGACGACCCGGCGGCCCGGCAGGAATGCGAACTGAAGCTGCAAGCCTTCCTCCGGTCCGGGGCGACGACCGCCGGGAAGATGGAAGCCTGCCGGTCGCTGCGTCTCATCGGCAGCGCCGCCTCGGTCGCGGTGCTCGAGGAGCTCCTCAGCAGGTCCGAGACGACAGACGCGGCCCGATACGCTCTTGAACGGATCCCGGGGGTCGAAGCCGACCGCGCGCTTCTCGCGGCGCTTGAGAGAAGCTCGGGCGACACGAGGCGAGGGATCATCTCCTCGCTCGGCGAGCGCGGGACCGCCGCCGCCGTCGCTCCGCTCGCGCGTCTGGCGGCCGGAGGGGACAAGAACGCGGCGCTCGACGCCGTCCGCGCGCTCGGCAAGATCGATTCGCCCGAGGCCGTGCGGACGCTCGCGTCGCTCGTGGAAACGTCCAAGGGCGCGCCGAAAACGGAAGCCGCGTCGGCGCTCCTCTTCGGCGCCGAACGGCTCCTCCGCGCGGGGAAGAGGAGCGAAGCGGCCCCTCTCTACGGCAAGCTGCTGGCCACCGGGCTTCCGGCTGTCGACCGCCAGGCCGCGTTCCGGGGCCAGGTCGCGTGCGCCGGGGACGAGGCCAAAGCGCTCATCCTCAAGGCTCTGGCCGGAAAGGACGAGCTTCTCTACGCTCCGGCGATCGCCACGGTCCCCGGCGTCTTCAAGGCCGCGGACGTCGGCGAGCTGGCCTCCCTGATCGGCCGGCCCGGGCTGCCCGACGCCCAGAAAGTCCAGCTCACGGCCGTCGTCGCCGGATATCCCAAGGACGTCGCCCTGAAAACGCTCCTCGAGGCCGCGGAGAACCCTTCGCCCTTCGTCCGGCTCGAGGCCCTTCGCTCGCTCGAAAAGGCGGGCGACGGGACGGTGGTCGAAGTCCTGGCCGCCCGGGCCGCCCGGGCGACAGGCGCCGAGCAGGATGCCGCGCGCCAGGCGCTGGAGAGGCTCAAAGGCGCCGACGTGGACGCGGCTGTCGTTGAACACATGCCGCGCGTCGCCGACGAGAGCGTCAGGGCCGAGCTCGTCCAGGCCGTGGGAGCCCGGCGCATCGTCGCCGCGAAACCGCTCCTGATGGAGATGGTGAAGTCCGCGTCATCGCCGCTCCAACGCCGCGCGGCGCAGGCGCTGCGCGACGTCGCCGGACCGGCGGATCTGAGAGACCTTCTCGCCCTTCTCTTCGGCCTCGAGGAAGAAACGGCGCGCGAGGCGATGCAGGATGTCGCCGCCGCCGTGGCCCGGATGAACCCGCGGCCGCTCGCGCGCGGCGATGCCGTGGAGAACATGCTCGCCGGAGAAAAGGATCCGAAGCGGCGCGTCGACCTTCTGCGCGTCCTGGGCAAGGTCGGTGACGAGACGGCCCTGCCGCTCCTCCGCAACGCCCTGGGCGACCCCGACGCGCTCGTCGTCGACGCCGCCGTCAGGGCCGTCGCCGACTGGCCGACGGTCGCCGCCCGGGACGACGCTCTGGCCATCGCCCGGACATCCCAGGAGTTCACCCATCGCGTTCTCGCCCTGAGGGGCTACATCCGGATGCTCGGCCTGGAGCCCTATCGGGCGCCGGAAGCCGTCGTCGCCGACCTGAGGGACGCGGTGCCGTTGGCCGCCGGACGGGCCGAGGAGAAGCTGGCCATCCTGGCCCTCCTGCCGCGTTACGCCTGCCAGGAAGCCCTGGATTTCGCCAATTCGCTCGCGGCCGACGAGAGCGTCAGGAAAGAGGCCCAGCTCGCCGCCGACCGGATCCGTCAGACTCTCTCGGCACGGCAGAGATAGGACGGGGGCTATCCGGGCGAACGGCGGCCCAGGCCTTGCGCCGCCAGCCGTCCGGTGGTATGAAGATCATTCGGGAGGTGCGTGATGATCGAGGGACAGGCATCGGGAAAGAAATTTCCCAAGCTTCGCTACGGCATGGTCGGCGGCGGTCCGGGCGCCTTCATCGGCGAGGTCCACCGCAAGGCCATCGCCATGGACGGCCTGGCCGAACTCGCGAGCGGCTGCTTCTCGCAATCCCCCAAGAACACCCTGGCCACGGGCGACCTCCTCGGCCTGCCCAAGGAGCGGCTCTATAAGTCGTTCGAGGAGATGCTCGCGGCCGAGGCGGGCCGGAAGGACGCGCCCCACTTCATCGTCATCACGACGCCCAACGTTTTCCATTTTCCCGTCGCCCGGCTCGCCCTCGAGAAAGGCTTCCATGTCGTTTGCGAAAAGCCCCTGGCCACGAGCAGCAAGGACGCCCGGGAGCTGGCCCGTCTGGCCGGGGAGAAGGACAGACTCTTCTGCGTCGCCTACGCCTACAGCGCCTACCCCATGGTCAAGCACATCCGGGACATGATCGCCGCGGGCGAGATCGGAACCGTCCGCTTCATCCACGGCGAATACTCGCAGGAGTGGCTGGCCACCCCGCTCGAAAAAACGGGTCAGAAACAGGCCCTCTGGCGCACCGACCCGAAACTGGCCGGCATTTCGAACTGCATCGGCGATATCGGCAGCCACCTCGAGAACATGGTCGCCCAGATGACCGGCCTGCGCATCCAGGCCCTATGCGCCCGTCTTGACCAGTTCGGCGAGGGGCGCACGATCGACGACAACGCGACGGTCATGATCAACTACGGCAACGGCGCCCGGGGCGTTTTCTGGAGCTCGCAGATCGCCCTCGGCCACGACAACGACTTCCGCGTCCGGATCTACGGCACCAACGGTGCGGTCGAGTGGGCCCAGGAAGACCCCGACCACGCCCGGGTCGCTTTTCTCGGCCGGCCGTCGGCCACGATCTCGCGGGCCCGCGACCCGATGTCGCCGCGCGCGGCTGGCCTGTCGCGCATCCCGTCGGGCCACCCCGAGGGCTATTTCGAGTGCTTCGGCAATCTCTACCGGACGTTCATCACCGCCCTGGCCAAGAAGCTGGCCGGCGAAAAGCTCGACAAGGACGACCTGGATTTCCCGTCGATGGAGGACGGCGTGCGCGGCGTCCGCTACATCGAGCAGTGCGTCGAGAGCTCGCAGTGCGGCGCGGTCTGGGTCGAATTCTGAGGAGGTTGTGATGTCCAGACCCGTGACGTTGTTTACCGGCCAATGGGCCGACCTCAAATTCGAGGACCTCTGCCAGAAGGCCGCCGCCTGGGGCTATGACGGGCTGGAGATCGCCTGCTGGGGCGACCACATGGACGTCCGGAAGGCGGCTTCCGACCCCGCTTACGTGAAAGAGAAGAAGCGCGTCCTCAAGAAATGCGGGCTCGGCTGCTGGGCGCTCGGCGCGCACCTCGCGGGCCAGTGCGTCGGCGACGAGTACGATCCGCGCCTCGACGGCTTCGCGCCCGACGCGGTCAAGGGCAAGCCGGAGAAGCTGCGGGCGTGGGCCGTCGAGGAGATGAAGTTCGCGGCCCGGGCGGCCAAGGCCATGGGCTGCGGCGTCGTCAACGGCTTCATGGGGTCGCCCATCTGGAAGATGTGGTACTCTTTCCCGCCGACAACGGACAAGATGATCGAGGCGGGCTACGCGAAGATCCGCCAGCTCTGGACGCCCATCCTCGACGAGTTCGACCGCCGCGGCGTCAGATTCGCCCTCGAGGTCCATCCGACGGAGATCGCCTTCGACCTCCACACGGCGCGCAAGCTGCTCGAGGTCTTCCGCCGCCGGCCCACCCTCGGCTTCAATTTCGACCCGAGCCATCTCGTCTGGCAGGGGCTCGAGCCCCATCTCTTCATCCGCGAGTTCCCCGACCGCATCTATCACGTCCACTTGAAGGACGCCGCCGTGACGCTCGACGGCCGGGCCGGGATCCTGGGCTCGTTCCTCCCCTTCGGCGACGTCCGCCGCGGCTGGAACTTCCGTTCGCTGGGCCACGGCGACGTCCATTTCGAGGAGATCGTCCGCGAGCTCAACAGCATCGGCTACGGGGGCCCGCTCTCGGTCGAGTGGGAGGACAACGCCATGGACCGCGAGTTCGGCGCCCGCGAGTCGCTCGAATTCGTCCGGAGGATGAACTTCTCGCCCTCGGCCGTCGCCTTCGACAAGGATATGAAGAAATAGGCGGCTAGAGCCGGAGCAGCCGGCGGCCGAGGAGCGCGGCGAGGTAAGAGACCGAGCCCCCCAGGACCGTTCCCCACACGAGGTCGACCACCGTCACGACGAGCGGCCAGTCCTTGAGCGTCGCGAGATTCGAGAGGTCGTAGGTCGCGTAAGATATCAGCCCTAAAAAAGCGCCGAGGCCCAGAGCATCGATGGGCCCGCCGCGCAGCAGAGCCGGGCGGACGGCGAAGACGAGCAGGCCGACGATAAAAAGAAGGTAGAAGAGAAAGGCTGCCGCCCAGTTCACCTTGGGGCTGAGTAACGCGCCGAGGTGGCGGCGATAGAACCCTTTGGCCACGACCCCGAGCCAGACCATGTCGATGAGAAAGAAAACCACCAGAGTGATGAGATAAAGGATGATCGCCTGCTTGAAGGACATCGGGCCCTCCTTTCTTCCCCTCCATTATAGCCGAACGCCGCGGCCCGCGCACCGGCCGGCCGGAGGCCGGATATCCGGGCCGCGCATCACGGAAATCCGGCCTTCGAGAGCCTTGACCGCCCGACCCTCCTTTAGATAGTATGACCTTCTGGCCTCACCCGAGGCAGGAGTCGTCCCATGGCTGAATCGAAAAAGACCCCCGGCGGACGTTTCACCCGGCGGGATTTCCTCCGGACGTCGGCCACGGCGGGACTGGGCGCCGCCCTCGCCCGCCCGGCCCGCGGCCAGGAGACCTTGTCGCCTCCGGCCCCGCCGAAGGTCGAGGTCCGCCCCGACGCCCTCCCCGTCGCCGTCATCGGCTGCGGCGCGCAGGGCCGCGTCCTGGTCGAATCCATCCTGCGCATCCCCGAGGCCCGCATCACGGCCATCTGCGACATCTGGGAATACAGCCAGACCTATACGGCGAACTACCTCAAGAAATACGGCCACATCGTCCGGGTCTACGAGGACTACGGGGAGCTCCTGGCAAAGGAGAAAGGCCTCGCCGCGGCCGTCATCGCCACACCCGACTGGGTCCACGCCGAGCAGACCAACGCCTGCCTCCGGGCCGGCCTCCACGTCTACTGCGAAAAAGAGATGTCGAACTCGCTCGAAGAAGCCCGGTCCATGGTCGAAACGGCCCGCCGGACGGGGAAGCTCCTCCAGATCGGCCACCAGCGCCGCTCCAACCCCCGCTACATCCACGCCATCGACCGCCTCCTCCGCGAAGAGAAGCTCCTCGGCCGCGTGACCGTAGCCTACGCCCAGTGGAACCGGGCGAAGAGCGATCTCCTCGGCTGGCCCGAGAAGTACACCATGGACCCGGCGAAACTCGACCGTTTCGGCTACGGCTCGATGACCGAGTTCCGCAACTGGCGCCTGTTCAAGAAGTACGGCGGCGGACCCATGGTCGACCTGGGCTCCCACCAGATCGACCTCTTCAGCTGGGTCTTCGGGACGAACCCCCGCGCGGTCCAGGCCTCGGGCGGCCTCGACTATTACCGGAACTGGGAATGGTACGACAACGTCATGGCCATCTACGAGTTCGCCGCTCCGGCGGGCGCGGCCCGCGCCTTCTACCAGGTCCAGACGACGACCGCCCACGGCGGATTCTACGAGACCTTCATGGGCGAGAACGGCTCGCTCGTCCTCTCCGAGATCCCGCAGAAAGGGAACTGGGCGATGCGGGAGCCGCACGCGCCGGAATGGGATTCGCTGGCCAAGGCGGGACTCCTCCAGTCCGAGACGCAGCCCATCCAGCGCACGGCCAGCAAGAACGTCTTCCTCGACGTCCGGGTGACGGCCGAGGCGGGCCGCTGGCCTCTGCCGGTCGAGTTGGCCAAGCCGGCCCACCAGCCGCACCTCGAGAACTTCTTCAGCGCCGTCCGGCACGGGACGCCCCTCACCTGCCCCGCCGAGCACGCCTATGAATCGTGCGTCGCGGTGCTGAAGACCAACGAGGCCGTGCGCGCCCGCCGGGTCCTCGAATTCCGGCCCGAGCAGTTCAAGGCATGAGACGGGCGTTGAAACGAGCCGCGGTCCGGGCGCATCGAAACGCGGGTGCTCTCGTCGCCGTCTTCATCGCGCTCGTTGTCATCGCCGCCGCCGCCTTCGCTGCGACGGTCGGAGGCCGCACCCGGCAAGGGCAGGATCCAGCGCAAGGCAATCCTCCGGCTCAAGAGAAAACCCAGCCCTCAGGACAGGGGGAAAAGCCGGCCCCGGCCGTTGAACAGCCTGTTGCGAAACCTGAGGTCCAGATCCCGCCCCAGACTTTCCCCTGGGGAGGCGACCGGACGATGCCGGTCCACCTGATCCCGCTGCGCGATGAGACCAATGAGCTCATCGTCCCGACCGAGACGAACCCGATGCCGTTCTCGGCCCGCTTCACCTGCGGCCCCTGTCACGACTACGATTTGGTCCGCGGCGGCTGGCATTTCAACGCCGGGTTCGCGGCCAAGGACGGCCGGCCGGGGCAACCCTGGATTTGGGTGGACGAGAAAACGGGAACCTGGCTGCCGTTGACCTACCGGAAGTGGCCCGGGTCGTGGGACCCGGCCGTTCTCGGCCTTGAGCCGTGGGACATGACGCTGCTCTTCGGCCGTCATATGCCGGGCGCGGGTCCGGGCGAGCCGTGGGGCGAAGAGGCCGGCCCGGGCTCCCGCTGGAACGTCTCGGGCTTCCTGGAGGCAAACTGCTTAGCCTGTCACGGCGCCTCCCCGCGCCAGGATCACAGCGAATGGGCCAAGCAGGTCCTGCGCCAGAACTTCCGCTGGGCGGCGACCGCCGCC
>Ga0316628_100004701_pt1 | contig 10768 bp, 5 predicted proteins | sample OWC_Aug_M2_C1_D5_FD_207648 | JGI IMG/M metagenome (GOLD analysis project Ga0316628, IMG submission 207648) | Wetland soil microbial communities from Old Woman Creek delta, Ohio, United States - OWC_Aug_M2_C1_D5_C | ecosystem: Environmental > Terrestrial > Soil > Wetlands | place: USA: Ohio... | reverse complement strand
GAGGCGGCCGCGCTGGCAAGCGTCGGGTAGTCGCGTTGGACCTCGGGGCTGGCTGCGATCTCCGCGAGCGTGGTCAGGGCGCCGATGGCCAGCGAGCCGTCGAGCGTGCGGCGGATGCCCTTGAGATCGGCCAGCCCGGCGAGGCTCACGAGAACCTGGGCTGGGAAGACACGGTCGCGCAAACAGCCGAGGAGATCGGTGCCGCCCCCGTGGGCGTGCGCGCCGGGCACGGAGAGCAGCCGGACGGCCTCGGCGAGGGTGGAGGGTCGGACGTAGGTGAAGTTGGGCAGCATCGCTCACCCCCTCGTCCCGCGCGCGGCAAGCAGCGCCGCGAGCCGCATCGGGCTGATCGGGGATTCCACGACGCGCACCCCGACCGCGTCGTAGACCGCGTTGGCGACGGTTGCCGCGGTGGGAATCGTCACCGGCTCGCCGAGCCCCTTCGCACCGGTGGTGTTGGCGGCGGGGTCGGGTCGGTCGATGGGCAGGGAGGTGATCTCGGGGGGGACGTCCATCACCGTCGGAATCTTGTAGTCGTGCCAGTTGGCGCTGAGCACCTTTCCGGTCTGTCTGTCGAACACGCGCTGCTCGGTGAGGGCCAGGCCGATTCCCATCGTCACCCCGCCTATCACCTGGCTCTCGTAGGTGAGTCGGTTCATCACCCGCCCGCTGTCGTTGCAGGAGAGGAACCGCACCACCCGTACCTCGCCGGTTCGCGTGTCCACCTCGACCTCGCAGAACTGCGCCGCGAACGGGTTGATGACCTTGCCCTCGGGGTTGGGCCCGCGGACTCCGACGCCGACGAGGACCCCGCGGCGCCGCAGTCCCTCCAGCTCGGCGATCCTCTTTCGGGCTTTGGGGTCGCTGCGGGAGGCCACTTCTTCGCCCTCGATGCGCAGCTCCGTCGCGGGTACCTTGAGCTCCGCCGCGGCGAGGTCGAACAGCTGGCCCTTGACGGCGAGGGCGGCCGCCCGGACGGTGGGCGACTCGGTGGGGACCGTCTTGCTCCCCCCGGAGGCCGTGGCGTACTCGGTGGTGCCGGTGTCGGCGTTCTCTATCTGGATGCGCTCGAGGGGGACACCGAGCTCCTCGGCGACCACCATCGCCATGACGGTCTTGGTCCCCGTGCCTATGTCGGATGCACCCATGTTGAGGTTGGCGCTGCCGTCGGGGAAGAGCTTGACGATGACGGTGGACGGCGGCCCGCCGCCTCCGGCGACCCACAGGCCCGCGGCCACGCCGACGCCTCGCTTGACGGGGCCGGATCCCCTCGGGCGCCGGCGCGCCTCGTGCCAGCCGAACGCCTCGGCGCCCTCCGTCAGGCAGCGCTCGAGCCCGGTCGTGGTGTACGGCGGGTTGCCCTCGCGGCCCTGGCTGAAGGCCGGGACGTTCTTGAGGCGCAGCTCCACCGGGTCCATGCCGATGGCGGCGGCGAGGGCGTCCATCATCTGCTCGAGCGCCCAGGCACCCTGGGGGTGGCCCGGGGCGCGGAACGGCCGGGATGGCCCGCCGTTGATGTAGACGTCGGTGCACTCGGTGCGGACGTTGGGGCAGGTGTAGAGGTCGCGGACGAGCCAGTCCACCAGCGACGTCCCGCCCGCCGGGTAGGCCCCGCCGCTGCCCAGGCAGGTGAGCTCGAGGGCGGTGAGCGTGCCGTCCTTCTTGACACCCGCCTTCAACCGCATGTTCGCGGGCGGGCGGTTGCCGACGCACAGGAACGTCTCCTCGCGGGTGAGGAAGAGCTTGACCGGTCGCGCCGCCAGCCTGGCGAGCACCGCCGCGACGACGTGGTACTTGTCCGCCTGCAGCTTGGAGCCGAACCCGCCGCCCATGTAGCTGCCTATCACCCGCACGCCGGCGAGCGGCATCTCGAGCGTCGCGGCGACCCGCTGCTGCACCGGGTAGACCCCCTGGGTGGACTCCCACAGCGTGAGGCGGGGGCCGTCCCACCTGGCCACGCAGCCGTGCAGCTCCATCGGCGTGTGGATCTCGGCCGCCGTCCGGAAGCTCACCTCCACGACCTTGTCGGCCTCGGCGAAACCCCTGGCAACGTCGCCCCTCTGGTACCTCTCGAGCTCGCCGACCCGGTTGCCTGCCTCGTGGACGGCCGGCGCCCCGGCGGCGAGCGCCTCGCGCTCGTCGACGACGAACGGCAGCACCTCGTACTCGACCGTGATCGCCCGCACCGCGTCCCATGCCTGCTCCGGGGTCTCGGCCGCCACCGCCGCCACCGCCTCTCCCTGGAAGCGGCAGCGCGGGTCGAAGAGCTTGGTGAACACCGTCCGCGAGTAGTACCAGCGCACGTCCGCCGCCTTGGTGAGGCCGCTGATCACGGCGCGTACGCCGGGCAGCCGCTCGGCGGCGGCGCTGTCGAGCCTGGTGACCCGGGCGCTCGCGTGAGGGCAGCGCAGGATCGCCCCGTACAGCATGTCCGGCAGGACGACGTCGGACGGGTAGACCGCGGTGCCGCTCACCCGTTCGTACGCGTCCACGCGCGGGATCGCCTTGCCGACCACCCGGGTCTCGGTCCACGGGGGCGGGGCGTCGGCAGGGGCGGACGACTCGGGCGCGGCTCCGTCAATGAAGTAGAGCTCCGGGGGTTTCACGGCTCACCTCCCGCGCCCCTCCGCACCTCCGAGGCCTTCTTCACCGCCTTGAGGATGTGGCTGTAGGCCCCGCACCTGCAGAGGTTTCCGCTCATTCCCTCGCGGACCTGGGCGGGGGTGGGCTCGGGTGTTCGGCGCAGGAGGCCCTCGGCCGCCATGATCTGGCCGGGCGTGCAGTAGCCGCACTGGAAGGCGTCCTCCTCGAGGAACGCCTGCTGCACGGGACCGAGCTCCTCGCCCCGCATCAGTCCCTCGAGGGTGGTGATCTCGTGCCCCTCGGCCTCCAGCGCCAGCGTCATGCAGGCGTACCTGGGCTGGCCGTCGATCAGCACCGTGCAGGCCCCGCACTCACCACGGTCGCAACCCACCTTGGTGCCGGTCAGGCCGAGCCGCTCCCGGAGGACGAAGAGCAGGGTCCAGCGCGGCTCAACCAGCAGCCGGTGGGTCCGCCCGTTGACCCGGAGCTTGACGGTGACCTGCTCCCCGGTGGCGACCGCCGGGGCTCCGGGCGGCGCCTGTGCCCGCCCCAGCGTCGCCGCTCCGATCGCCCCCGCCCCGACCGCCGTGAAGAATCCCCGCCGACTCACGCCGTGCGGGCACCGATCTCTGCCGTCGTCGTGATCGTGTCCCATCGCCACCTCCCGGCACCGGACAGGTCGAGCGAGGCTGGTTCGCCAATGGGCTCGCGGTGCGATTTTACTTGAGAAACACGTGCCGGGTAACCCCATCCACGAGGGTCTCGACGGGCGTTCGCGGCAGGTGTACCTTTTACAGAGCGGAGGAGGCGACAATGCGGACCTCTAGGGTTCTGGCGGGCGCGATCGTGGTGGTGGCCTGTCTGGTGGCGTGGAGCCCTGTCTGGGCGCAAAACGAGAAGGCGGAGGCGAAGGCGGTGGAAGCCGCGAAGGCGTGGCTGGCGCTCGTCGACGCTGGCAAGAACGGCGAGAGCTGGGACGCGGCGTCGGCATACTTCCACTACATGGTGTCGAAGGAGCGGTGGGACGCGCGCCTCGTCAACTCGCGGGTGCCGCTCGGCCGCGTGCTTTCCCGTGAGCTCGACCAGAAGAAGTTCATGAAGGACATGCCGGACGTGCCGAAGGGCGACTACGTCGTGATCATCTTCAGGTCAACCTTCGATGGCATGCCCAAGGCGATGGAGACGCTTTCGACGGTGCTTGAGAAGGACGGCACCTGGCGGGTCAACGGCTACAGCATCAAGAACCTCCAGCAGAAGTAACGCCGACCGTCCAGGGCCCCCGCCCGCGGGCCATCGTCGAGTCGGGCTCACGCCGAGACCCTGGGGCGCCGTCGTCTCCGACGCCGTCGCTCCCTCGGCGTGCAAGTTAGTGCCCTTGACACACCTCGGGCGCGTCATTACAATTTCGTGGCGGTGGGGGGAAATGTCTGGGAAAATTGTGTTAAGTGAGACTCGCTCGGAGGGGGTGCGCCTGAGACGTTCCAGCGCCTCGGCCGTTGCGCTCGCAGCTCTGCTGTTCATCGTCGGCGCGCCGGTGCGGGTCCTCGCGCAGGAGAACGCCGACTGCTTCACCTGTCACGCCGACAAGGAACTCAGCAGGAAGCGCGGAGGCCGGACCGTCTCGCTGTATGTCGATGAGAAGCAGTTCGCGGCCGGGGCACACGGTGCGCAGCCGTGCATCGGGTGCCACCAGGACCTGAAGGGCGCCGAGTTCCCCCACGCCGAAACCCTCGCCCGGCCGACGTGCACGGGCTGTCACGGCAAGGAGGTCGCGGACAACGCCACCAGCATGCACGGTAGAGCCGAGGCGCGCGGCGACGCCAAGGCCCCGACCTGTGCCGACTGCCACGGCAAGGCACACGAGATCGTGCCGAGGAGCAACCCTCGGTCGCCCGTGCTTGCGGCCAAGATTCCCCTGCTCTGCGGGCGCTGCCATCACGAGGGCACGCCCGTCAGCCGCGAGTTCGCGATCCCGCAGGACCGGATCTTCGAGAACTACTCGGAGTCCATTCACGGCGAGGCGCTGCTGCAGAAGGGCCTCACAGTCACCGCGACGTGTGTTTCCTGCCACACGGCGCACCTCGTCCTTCCCCACACCGATGCGCGCTCGTCCATCGCGCGCAAGAACATCGCCGCAACCTGCACCAGGTGCCACAGCGCCATCGAGCAGGTCCACCGGAAGGTCATTAAGGGCGAGCTGTGGGAGAAGGAGGCCAGCGTCCTGCCGGCTTGCCCAGACTGCCACCAGCCCCACAAAGTCCGCAAGGTCTTCTACGACCAGGGCATGGCCGACCGCGACTGCCTCTCATGCCACGAGAAGCCGGACATCAAGGCGAGATCCGACGGGCGCTCGTTGTACGTCGACGCCGCCGAGCTCTCGGCGTCGCGACACAACACTAGGAGCTGCAGCCAGTGCCACAGCGAGGTGCGGCCCGATTTGACGCGGCCGTGCGCGGCGATCACCAGAAAGGTGGACTGCGCGGCGTGCCACGCGGAGGCCGTCCAGCAATACTCCACGAGCGTCCACGGGAAGCTCCAGGCGAAGGGCGACCCCAACGCCCCGAGCTGCCGCGATTGTCACGGCACGCACGGCGTCAAGGGTAAGAAGGACCCATCGTCACCCACGTTCTCGCGCAACGTCCCACAGCTCTGCGCCCGCTGCCACCGCGAGGGTGAAAAGGCAGCCGTCCGCTACACCGGAGCCCAGCACGAGATCATCGAGCACTACACCGACAGCATCCACGGCAAGGGCCTGCTCAAGAGCGGCCTGCTCGTGACGGCGATGTGCACCGACTGCCATACGACCCACGCCATCCTCCCGGTGAAAGACCCCGACTCCAGCATTAATAGCTTGCACCTCCCGGCCACCTGCGGCCGCTGCCACGCCGGCATCGAAGAAAGATTCGAAAAGAGCATCCATTCGGTCAAGGTCTCGCGCTCGAAGAAGCCGCTCCCGGTCTGCGCCACCTGCCACACCGCCCACACCATCCGCCGAACGGATGCCCTGGGGTTCAAGCTCGCGATCACCACCACCTGCGGTAAGTGCCACGAGGACGTGACCACGACCTACTTCGACACCTACCACGGCAAGGTCTCGCAGCTCGGCTACGCCAAGACCGCGAAGTGCTACGACTGCCACGGGTCGCACGACATCCTGCCACCCTCCAACCCCGCGTCGCACCTGTCGCGCCAAAACGTGGTGGGGACCTGCCAGAAGTGTCACCCCGGGGCTGGCCGCCGCTTCGCGGGCTACCTCACGCACGCGACCCACCACGATCCCGCCAAGTACCCCTGGCTTTTCTGGACGTTCTGGGGAATGACAGGGCTGCTCATCGGGACCTTCATCGTCGGCGGCACGCACACCCTGATGTGGCTGCCGAGGGCGGTGCAGATGCGGCGCGAGCTTAAGCGCGAGGAGGTCGCCCACGACGCCAAGGCCCTCCAGTACATCCGTTTCTCGCGCGTCAATCGTGTCCTCCACATTGCGATGATCGTGAGCTTCATCACCCTGGCGCTCACCGGGATGACGCTCAAGTTCTCGTACAGCACCTGGGCCGTGACCCTTTCGCGCCTGCTCGGCGGCTTCGAGACCGCGGGCTACATCCACCGTGCGGCCGCATGCCTGATGTTCGGCATCTTCGTCGTGCACATCTACGACCTCCTGAGCCGCAAGAAGAAGGAGGGCCTCTCCTGGAAGCAGATGGTCACCGGGGCCAACACGATGGTGCCCACGTTGGACGACGCGAGAGACCTCTGGCGCTCGATCAAGTGGTTCCTGGGGTTCGGTCCGCGACCTCGGTACGGTCGCTGGACCTACTGGGAGAAGTTCGACTACTTCGCGGTGTTCTGGGGCATCGCGGTGATCGGCTCGACCGGTCTGATGCTCTGGTTCCCGGAGCTGTTCACGCGTCTGCTGCCGGGCTGGCTCATCAACGTCGCCACGATCATCCACAGCGACGAGGCCCTGCTCGCGGTGGGCTTCATCTTCACGGTCCACTTCTTCAACACGCACTTGCGGCCCGAGAAGTTCCCGATGGACATCGTGGTCTTCACGGGAAGGATGCCGGTCGAGGAGTTCAAGCGCGACAAGCCCGCGGAATACGAGGCGCTGGTCGCCGCAGGGGAGCTTGAGCAGAACCTCGGCGAGCCCTACCAGCCGGTGGTCATCAGGGCGGTGCGCTTCTTCGGCTGGACGGCGCTGACGGTCGGTTTCGCCATCGTCGTCTGGATCATCTACGCCATGATCTTCGCCTACCGGTGAGCGGCCCGGGGAGGCGAGCGAACCCCCTCGCTGTCGCCGCTGCGTCCTTCGGCCCGGCGAAGCGCCGGGCCGGGGGCGCTCCATTCAGACGGCCCGTTACACGCGGAAACCGGCTGCGCGTTGCGTGGACGGGCGGTCGCGGTTGAGATACCATGAGCCGCGTTTGACCCGGCGTTGAGCAGCGGGCGTGTCGCGCCGGAACGAGCTCCCGTCAGGCTGCGCGGGCGCACGGAGGGTTCGGGAATGTTCCACGACTTTGCTGAGGCGCAGTCGTTCGTCCGCGAGAGCTCCATCGAGATGGTGGACCTGAAGTTCTGCGACCTGTGGGGGCGCTGGCACCACGTGACCATCCCGGCGGCGCGGTTCGTCCCCTCCGTCATGGAGAAGGGCGTCGGCTTCGACGGCTCGAGCGTCGGGTTCAAGACCGTGAGCGCCGGCGACATGGTGATGGTGCCGGACCTCGACACCGGCTTCCTCGACCCCTTCTGGGAGGTGCCTACCCTGTCGTTCATCTGCGCCACGCTCGAGGCCGACAGCCATCAGCTCTTCCCGTACGACCCGAGGAACATCGCCCGCCGCGCCGAGGAGCGGCTGCGCGCGAGCGGGATCGCCGACTGGAGCCGGTGGGGACCGGAGTTCGAGTTCTACCTCTTCGACGGCGTGTCGTACGAGAACGGGATGAACGTCGCCTCCTACCGGGTGGAGTCCTCGGAGGCCGACTGGGGCAGCACCAAGCTGGGGAGCGGGTACAACATCCCGCGGCACGGGGGCTACCACGCGATCCCGCCCCAGGACCGCCTGCACAACGCCCGCACCCGGATCTCGATGAACCTCCAGGCGATGGGCGTCGAGGTCAAGTATCACCACCACGAGGTCGGGGGACCGGGGCAGTGCGAGATCGAGACCCGCTTCGCGCCCGCCCTCAAGGCCGCGGACACCACGATGCTGGCCAAGTACGTCGCCCGGATGACCGCCATGGGCATGGGCATGACCGCGACGTTCATGCCCAAGCCGCTCTACGGCGAGGCCGGGTCGGGTATGCACTTTCACCAGCAGCTCTGGCGGGACGGCGCCAACGTGTTCTACGACGCCGAGGGGTACGGCCGCATCAGCGCGGTCGGCCGCTCGTACATCGCCGGTTTGCTCCTGCACGGCGGGGCGGTCATGGCCTTCACCAACCCGTCCACCAACTCGTACCGCCGCCTGATCCCGGGGTACGAGGCTCCGGTCTCGGCGATCTTCTCGCTCGGAAACCGCTCGGCCGCGGTGCGCATCCCCAAGTACGCGACCCGCCCGGAGAGCGCCCGCTTCGAGTTTCGGCCGCCGGATGCGACGTGCAACCCCTACCTGGCCATCGCCGCCCAGCTCCTCGCCGGCCTCGACGGCATCCGCAACAAGCTCGACCCCACGGCGCTCGGATTCGGCCCGGTGGACGAGGACATCTTCTCGTGGGCCCCGGAGAAGCGCGCCGGCATCCGTGCGCTCCCGACCTCGCTCGAGGAGGCGATGGCCGCCCTCGAGCGGGACAAGGCCTTTCTCCTCGAAGGCGGGGTGTTCAGCGAGGACCTCGTGGAGCGCTGGATCGCGCGCAAGCGCCGGGAGGATCGCGAGGTGCGGGACCGCCCGCACCCGTACGAGATCGAGCTCTACTACAGCCTCTAGAGAGCATGCCCATCAGGAAATGAATCTGAGATTCCTGCCGGCACGGCAGGTTCTCAAAGGTCCGCCGATGGGATACCCTGGTATCAGGAGCCGTAAGCCGAAGGCGTCATCACATCGGGAGGAGAGCGGTGCGTCACAGCTATCGAAACTTCCTGCTGTTCCTGGTACTGGCCGCCGTCGCTGAGGGCGCGTTCCTGCGGGACGTGCCGCAGACCGTGGTCCAGCCCGACGGCACGGTGCTGCACCTGTACGCGACCGGCGACGAGTACTACAACCGGCTGCACGACGCCGCCGGTTTCACGGTCGTGCGTGACCCGCGCACCGGGTACCTCGTCTACGCCGTCAAGGTGGAGGGACGGCTGCAGCCATCGGGCCTCGTCGTCGGCAGGGACGACCCGACCGCGGCCGGTCTGCAACCGAACGCGATGCCCGACGCACGCTACCTTCCGGACCCGGAGGAGATCTACCCGCTGCTCCAACTTCAACCGCGCCTGCGCACCCAGGGAGCCGCAAATGCTCCCGAGTTCTCCGTGATCAACAACGTGGTGATCTTCATCCGTTTCTCGGATGAGGCGGACTCGTTCCGGCCGCTCGACAGCTACACGCTGTGGTTCAACTCGACCAACCCGGCGGTGGCCTCAGTCCGCACCTACTTCCTCGAGGTGTCGTACCAGCAGCTCACGGTCTCCAGTACCTTCTACCCGCTGCCGAGCGGCGGAACGATCGTCTCGTACCAGGACTTCCATCCCCGCTCGTACTACAAGCCCTACGACGCCACGACCAACCCCGACGGTTACACCGAGGAGCAGCGGAGCAGCCGCGAGTGGACCCTTTTGAAGGCGGCGGTGGATGCCGTCGCCTCGCAGGTCCCGGCGTCGCTGAACGTGGACGGCAACGGCGACGGTTTCGTGGACAACGTGGTCTTCGTGGTCAGCGGTGCGCCGGTCGAGGGAGACTGGGGGAACCTCCTCTGGCCCCACAGGTGGGTCCTCGACTACACGCACTATCCGACGGCGCTCAACGGCAAGCGGGTCGGCGCCTACAACCTCCAGCTCGACCGTGACATCCAGGTCGGTGTGCTCTGCCACGAGTTGACCCACACGCTGGGCGCGCCGGACCTGTACCACTACTCCACCTGCTCCTCGACCCCGGACCTCAACCCGGTCGGCGAGTGGGATCTCATGGCCGACACCAGGAACCCGCCGCAGCACTCGAGCGCCTACGTCAAGTGGCGCTACCTCGGATTCCTGCCGAGCATCCCGCTGTTCACGCCGCCCGCGACCGTGACCCTCAACCCGCTCACCTCGGCGACGAACAACTGCCTCCGCATCGCGTCGCCCAACTCCTCGACCGAGTACTTCGTTGTGGAGTACAGGAAACGCGGCGGCACATTCGAAAACATGGTGCCCGGGTCGGGGCTCCTCGTGTACCGGGTCAACACCGCGGCCGACGGCGCCGGCAACCGCTGTGGCCCCCCGGACGAGCTGTACGTCTACCGCCCGGACGGCTCGCCGACCAGCGACGGCGAACTCAGGAGCGCATGCCTCACGAGCGACGCCCTGCCGCCGCGCACGGCGATCAACGACGCAACCAATCCGCCGTCGTTGCTTGCCAGCGGTTTCCCCGGCGGGCTCTCGATCCATGACGTCGGCTCGGCCGGGGACGCGATGACCTTCACGGTCGACGCGGTCGCGCCGTGCAGCGCCCCCGGTGCGTTCTCGCTCACCTCGCCGCGTAACGGCGCGAGCGTCCCAGTGCCCGGGTCGGCCACGTTGACTTGGGCCCCCTCCGAGGGCGCGACGTCCTACGACGTCTACCTCGGCACGACCCAGGAGCCGCCCCTGCTGGGCAACCAGCCGGGGACGAGCGTGACCGTAGGCATCGCGGATGGCACGACCTACTTCTGGAAGGTGGTCGCGAGGAACGCGTGCAACCAGACGCCCGCCCCGGCGACGGGCACGTGGGCGTTCAGCGCCGGAGCGTCGGCTGGGATCACGCTGCTGTCCGACGACTTCGAGACGGGCCTCGCCAAGTGGAGCTACGGCCACTTGGACGGGGCGGGTGCGGCGGCGTGGGGGATCGTCGCCTGCAGGACCGCGGGCGGGCAGGGGGCAATCTGGTGTGCCGGAGGCGGAACCGCGGCGCAACCGTCGTGCACGCAATACGCCGCGAACGAAGGGACGTTCTTGATCACCGGCCCGTACTCCCTGGAGGATGCGTCGGACGGAACGTGGGACTTCGATGTCTGGTACGACATTGACG
>Ga0316628_100004698_pt1 | contig 10770 bp, 9 predicted proteins | sample OWC_Aug_M2_C1_D5_FD_207648 | JGI IMG/M metagenome (GOLD analysis project Ga0316628, IMG submission 207648) | Wetland soil microbial communities from Old Woman Creek delta, Ohio, United States - OWC_Aug_M2_C1_D5_C | ecosystem: Environmental > Terrestrial > Soil > Wetlands | place: USA: Ohio... | reverse complement strand
GCCCGTTCGCGTCGGGGCCGTTCGTCAAGGTGAACTGCGCGGCGATTCCCATCGACCTCATCGAGAGCGAGCTCTTCGGGCACGAGAAGGGCGCCTTCACGGGCGCGGCTTCCGTCCGCCGCGGCCAGTTCGAACTGGCCGACGGCGGGACGATCTTTCTCGACGAAGTGGGCGACCTGCACGAGGCGTCGCAGGCCAAGCTGCTGCGGGTGCTGCAGGAGGGCGAGTTCCAGCGCGTCGGCGGGGAAGAGACGCTGCGGGTGACGGTCCGCGTGATCTCCGCGACGAATCACGATCTGCCGGCGCTGGTCGAAGCGAAGAAGTTCAGGGAGGACCTGTACTACCGCCTCAGCGTCGTGCCCATTCGCGTGCCCCCGCTGCGGGAGCGTTCCGAGGACATCCCGGAACTCGTCCGGTACTTCCTCGACGAGTTCTGCCATCGCAACAACTTCAAGCCGAAACGCGTCGCCGCCGACGTCCTTGGCGCGCTGCGCCTCTATCGGTGGCCGGGCAACATCCGGGAACTGCGAAACGTCGTCGAGCGGATGGCCATTCTCGCCCCGGACCCGATCACGTGCGACGCGCTCCCGATCGACATCCGCCTGCCGCGCGACGCCGCACCGGCGACGACCCTCGAGGAGGCTCGAGCGCAGGCCGAGCGCGAGCTGATCCGCGCGGCCCTCGACCGCGCGGCGTGGAACGTCGCGGCCGCCGCCCGCGCGCTCGGGATCGAACGCACCCACCTCCACAAGCGCATGCGCGCGCTGGGACTGGACAAGAACAGCCGCATGTGACTACGCTCCCCCGGTCGGGTTCCCCGCCCGTCAACCTGATCGCGACAAGACGACGCTTGTCGGGCCAGACCAGCCCCGGAGGAGCCGCCCGTGATTGAATTCACCCACGTCTCGAAGAGCTACAACAACGGGGCGATCAAGGCGGTCGACGACTTGACGCTAACCGTCCGGTCGGGCGAGATCTTCGGCTTTCTCGGCCCGAACGGCGCGGGCAAGACCACGACGATCAAGATGATCGTCGGGTTGCTCAGGCCCGATGCCGGGACGATCGCGGTCGATGGCCTCGACGTCGGGCGGGACTCCCTCCGGATCAAGGGCACCACGACCTATGTCCCGGACTACCCGAACGTCTACGAGCGGTTGACCGCCATCGAATACCTCAACTTCATCGGCGACGTGTACGGCGTTCCGCGAAGCGAGCGCCTCGACCGAATCGGGAAGTGGCTGCGGGTCTTCGAGCTCGAGTCCGCGCTCACCAACCCGATCCAGAGCTACTCGCACGGCATGAAGCAGAAGATCGTCCTGATCGCCGCGCTGCTGCCGGCGCCGCAGGTGATGGTCCTCGACGAGCCGCTCGTCGGCCTCGATCCCCGCGCCGCGCACGCGCTGAAGGAGCTGATGCGCGAGCACTGCGAACAGGGGCGAACCCTCTTTTTCTCGACGCACATCATGGAGGTGGCGGAGAAGCTCTGCGACCGGGTCGGCATCATCAACAAGGGCCGGCTGGTCGCCTGCGGGACGATGGCGGAGCTGCGGGGGGTCGGGGCGACCCAGGAGTCGCTCGAGTCGATCTTCCTCGATCTGACCGAGGAGGCAGGGAAATGAGACGCCTGATGGCGCTCGTTCGCGCCGACGTCCGATCGAATTTCGGCTGGTCGGTCGCCAGGCACCGGCTCTTTGTCGCGAAGAAGGACCGCTGGCTCGTCCCGGTCTTCGCCTTCGCCATCCTGAGCGTCCTCCCGGCGCTCTACGGCCTCGTGCTCTTCGTTCGCGACATCTACGTGGTGCTCGAGCCGCTCGGCCAGCAGCGGGCGCTCCTCACGCTGGCCATCCTGATCGCGCAGACCTTCGTGCTGCTCTTCGGGCTCTACTACGTGATGTCGGCGTTCTATTTCTCCCGCGACCTGGAGTTCCTCGTCCCGCTGCCGCTCAGACCCTTCGAGATCATCGCGTCGAAGTTCACGGTCGTCCTGGTCAACGAGTACCTCACCATCGCGATCATCGTCCTGCCGGTCTTCATCGGCTACGGGGTGATGGCCAGGGGCGGCCCGGCGTACTGGATCAACGCGCTTCTCGTCTACCTCTTTCTGCCGGTGATTCCGCTCGCCATCGCCGCGCTGCTCGTCGTCGGCCTGATGCGCGTGGTCAACATCAGCCGGAGGAAGGACGCGCTGATTCTCGGCGGCAGCATCCTGCTCCTCGTGATGGCAATGGGGCTGCAGTTCGTGCTTGCGGGTGCGGACGAGCACGTCGGTGCCGCCGCCGTGACCCGCTTCATGACGTCGCCCGACAGTCTCCTGTACATGGTCGGTTCGCGGTTCCCGCCGAGCATCTGGTCCTCGAAGGCGATCGCGGCGGGATTCTCGGTGGACGGCCTCACGAACCTGGCGCTCTTCAGCGGGATCTCGTTCGGCTTCTTCGTTGCCCTGCTGATCCTCGCGAACGCGTTCTTCTACCGCGGTCTGGTCGGCCTCGGGGAGGTGTCGGGCCGCAAGCGGATCCTCACGCGGGCGGAACTGTCGCAGCGGGTGTCATCCGGACGCCGGCCCGTCCTGGCGATCTTCGCGCGCGAGTGGCGGATCATGAACCGCACGCCGGTCTTCCTCCTCAACGGCACGCTCGTCGTGCTCATCGTGCCGGTGATGCTCATCCTGATGGCCAAGGCGGGCTCGCACGAGCGATTCTCCGTGCTTCAGGTGATGACGTCGGCCAACCCGCTCTTCGCGGTGCTCTCGGTGGCGGCGTTCATGGTGGTGTGCGGAAGCCTCAACGGGACGTCGTCGTCGACCTTCTCGCGCGAAGGCGCGCAGTTCTGGATCTCGCGCGTGATACCCGTGACGCCCAGGGAGCAGATCGCCGCCAAGTTCATGCACTCCTACCTGGTCGCTCTCCTGGGGACCCTCACCGCCTCGGTCGTCGTCGTCTGGCTCCTGCGCTTTCCCGCCGGCCAACTCGCGGCAGCCGCCGGTCTCTCGCTCGTCGCCGGCGTCCTCTTGACCGTGATCGGCATGATGATCGACCTGGCGCGGCCGCTGCTCGACTGGACGAACCCACAGAAGGCGATCAAGCAGAACCTGAACGTGCTGTTCGGGATGTGCGCCGACCTCGGCGTCCTGACGGCGCTGTACTTCGCGATCCGCGCCATGGTTCGCGCGAGGTTGTCGCACGGCGCAATCCTGGTTCTGCTCTACGTCGTGCTCTGCGTCCTCTCGGCGGCGAGTTATGCGGCGCTCGTGAGATTCGCGGAACGACGCTACCGCGAGATCGAAACGTAGGCAGGAAGCCGGTCGCGGCGCGGTGGTGTGGCGCGGCCCTTCCTTCCTGCGATAGCATCCGCCTTCATGACCAGGCGATGCGCTGTCATCACGGCAATCCTCGGCGTCCTCCTGTGCCTGGCCCACCTGCGGGGCCAGGAACCCGGGCCGGCGTCCCGGGCGGTTCTGTACGTCGTCGCCAACGCGCACCTGGACAGCCAGTGGAACTGGACGGTCCAGGACACGATCCGCGACTTCATCCCCTCGACCTTCTTCGACAACTTCAAACTGCTCGAGCGGTTCCCTCACTACACGTTCAATTTCGAGGGAGCCATCCACTACATGTGGTTCAAGGAATACCATCCCGACGCGTGGCCGACGCTCCAGAAGTACGTGGCGGGGGACCGCTGGCGCCTGGCGGGCTCGTGGATCAACGCGGCCGACGTGAACGTGCCGTCACCGGAATCGCTGATGCGGCAGGCGCTGTATGCCAAGCGATTCTTCCGGCGCGAGTTCAATCGGACGAGCCAGGACGTGTTCCTGCCGGACTGCTTCGGCTTCGGCTTCGCGCTGCCGTCGATCGCGGCGCACTCCGGGCTGTCGGCCTTCTCCACGCAGAAGCTGACCTGGGGGTCGTCCGTCCCGATTCCGTTTCCCGTCGGCCGCTGGCGCGGCGTCGACGGCAGCACGGTCGTCGCGGCGCTGAATCCGCGCGACTACGTGACGCGCATCCGCACCGACGTGTCCGTCGATCCGAAATGGTCCGACGACCTGACCGCCCTCGGGAACGGGCGGCTGGTCGGGCTTCGCTACTTCGGCGTGGGCGACATGGGCGGAGCTCCCGACGCCGAAACGGTGGAGTGGCTGGAGAAAGCCGTCGTCAACGGGCAGGCGAAGGTCGAGATCCGCAACACGTCGGCGGACCAGCTCTCGCGCGATCTGACGTCAGCGGAATGGTCGGCGCTGCCCGAGTACACGGGCGAGCTGACGATGAAGACGCACGGCGTTGGCTGCTACACCTCGCAGGCAGCGATGAAGCGGTTCAACCGCGAGAACGAACTGCTGGCCGATGCAGCCGAGCGGGCGGCGGTCATCGCGGAACTCGTCGCGCGATTGCCGTACCCCGAGGAGCGGCTGCGGGACGCCTGGATCAGGGTCCTGTGGCACCAGTTCCACGACGACCTCACCGGCACTTCCATCCCGCAGGCCTACGCGTTTTCCTGGAACGATGAATTGGTGTCGGCCAACCAGTTCGCCGCCGTGCTGAACGCTTCGACGACGGCCATCTCGGCGCTGCTCGACACCCGCAGCACGGGCATCCCGGTCGTGGTCTTCAATCCAATCGCGGGCGATCGCCGCGACACGGCCGAGGCGACGGTCCAGTTCTCGAGCCGGGCACCGGCCGAGGTTCGAGTCATCGACCGAGCGACCGGACGGGAGGTTCCGTCCCAGGTTCTCGCGAGGCAGGGCAACGCCGTGCATCTCCTGTTCCTTGCCGACGTACCGTCCGCAGGCTACAAGGTGTTCGACGTTGCAGGCGCAACGCGCCGGGTCGCCCCTGCGGCCCCGCAACCGCGGCCGCCCTCGCTCGCGGTCACACCGGCGTCGCTCGAGAACGCCCGCTATCGGGTGACGGTCGACGCGAACGGAGACATCGCGGGCGTCTACGACAAGACCGCGGGACGGCCGTTGCTCCGGGCGCCGGTCCGGCTCGAGCTTAGAGACGATCCGTCACCGGACAAACCCGCGTGGCGGATCCTCTGGGACACCGTCAATGCGCCACCCCGCGGCTACGTGGCGGCGCCCACCGTGACGGTCGCCGAGAAGGGGCCGGTCCGTGTCGCACTGGAGATCACGCGCAAGTCAGGCCTCTCGACGATCGTGCAGCGAGTGATGCTGACGGCAGGCGGAGACCGCGTCGATGTCGAGACTCTCGTCGACTGGAAGTCGCCCAACACCCTGCTCAAGGCGTCGTTCCCCTTCACGGCATCCAGCCCGAAAGCCACCTACGATCTCGGATTGGGCACCATCGAACGGGGCAACAACACCCCGGAGCACTACGAAGTGCCGGCGCAGAAGTGGGCGGACCTGACCGACACCAGCGGCACCTTCGGCGCGGCCGTCCTGAACGACAGCAAGTACGGCTGGGACAAGCCGGCCGACAACGTGCTTCGCCTCACGCTGCTGCACACGCCGAGAGCAAAGGCCTACCCGTATCAGATCGCGAACGATCTCGGGCACCACCGCTTCATGTACGCGATTGCCGGGCACCCGGGCGACTGGCGCGCTGGCCAGGTTCCGCGGCGCGCCGCCGCGCTGAACCAGCCGCTGCTCGCGTTTCAGACGACGGCGCACCGGGGCGCGCTCGGCCGAACCGTGGCGATGCTGTCGTTGTTGGACGACGAGACCGGGCAGGTGGCGGTGCGTGCCCTCAAGAGGGCCGAGGACGAGGACGTCATCGTCGTGCGGTTGCAGGAGCAGTATGGCCGCACGGCCCGGGTGAGGGTGAGAGTCGCGGCGCCGATCGTCGCGGCGCGCGAAATCAACGCGGCCGAAGAAACGATCGGACCGGTTTCCGCTGCCGGCGACGAGATTCGTGTCGATCTGCGAGCCTTCCAGCCGCGGTCGTTCGCGTTGCGCTTGCGGCCCTCGCCACCTCCCGTCGCGGCCACGACGAAGCCCGTTCCGCTCGCCCTGCCGTTCAACCTCGACGGCATTTCCGCCGACCGCGATCGCGCGGACGGCGACTTCGACGGCCGGAAGCAGACACTGGCGGCCGAGCTGCTGCCGAAGGGTCTGACGCTCGACGGCGTGCCGTTCCAGTTCGGGTCGAGCGCGCCTGGAGCGGCAAACGTGTTGGTTCCGAAAGGCCAGCGGCTGATCGTGCCGCCCGGGCCCTACAACCGCGTGTACGTCCTCGCGGCGGCGGTGGGCGGCGACGTCGCAGCGTCTTTCGCGACCGACGGGGCGGCAGGTCCGCGTGCGACGCAGGTGACGGTTCGCGACTGGCAGGGACCGGTAGGGCAGTGGGACAGCACGCTGAAGGAGCCGAGGCTGTTCCGCGAGGTCCATGTCCCGCCAATCACGCGAGGTCAAAGCTGGGCCCAGGAGGCGATTGCCGGCGACATGTCCGTCGGTTGGGACGTGTCGACCGGCGTCGTGACCGGCCTCGATCGCATCCGGCCGGGTTTCGTGAAGCGCGACGAGATCGCGTGGGTGGGAGGGCATCGCCACGCGCCTGCCGGCAATCAGCCGTACGTGCCGACGTACCTGTTCGCCTACGCGGTGGATCTCGCGCCTGGAACGACGAGCGTCAGGCTACCGAGCGACGAACGCCTGCGAATCCTGGCAGCGACCGCCGTGCGAGCCCCGGCTGCCGTCAGACCTGCCATCCAGTTGTACGCTGCCGGTCTCGCGGATCCGGCAGCGGCGGCGCGCAGGTAGAAGGGCGACCGATGCTGGTGCGAGGACTACGCTGGTGGATGGCGGGGCTCGTCTTCCTGGCGACGTTCATCAACTTCATCGACCGTCTCACGATTGCCGTCCTGGCGCCGGTGATCACGGTGCAACTCGGGCTCTCCAATCTCGAGTTCGCGAGCATCAGCACCTGGTTTCTGGTCGCCTACACCGCGAGCCAGGGGCTGTCCGGCCGGCTGTACGATCGCGTCGGCACCAGGCGCGGCTTCACCTTCTCGATCCTCGTGTGGTCTCTGGCCGCGATGGCCCACGCCTTCGCGCGCGGCCTCGCCAGCCTCAGCGCCCTGCGGTTCGTGCTGGGACTCGGTGAAGCCGGCAACTGGCCGGGCGCGGCGAAGGTGATCGCCGAGTGGTTTCCGGCCCGTCAGCGCGCCTTTGCGATGGGCATCTTCAACAGCGGCGTCACCGTCGGCTCGATCGTCGCTCCACCGCTCGTCGTGTTTCTTCAGCTGCGGTTCGGGTGGAAGACCACGTTTCTCGTGACCGGCAGCCTGGGATTCATCTGGCTGGCGCTGTGGCTGCTGTTCTACGATGCGCCCGAGCGTCACGCCGCGCTGACGCGCGAGGAGCGGGCGCTCATCGAGGACGGGCGGCCGGCAGCTTCCGGCGTCGCCAGACCCGCCCGGTGGGCGGCGCTGCTCCAACGGCGTCAGGTCTGGGCGATCGTGCTCGCGCGACTGGTGACCGATCCCGTGTGGTGGCTGTACATCACGTGGCTGCCGCTGTACCTCGCGACGGTCCGGGGCTTCAGCCTCAAGGAGATCGGCCTCTTCGCCTGGGTGCCCTACGTCGCAGCCGACGCCGGAAGCCTCGCGGGCGGGTGGCTGTCCGGGCACTTGATCGCGGCGGGATGGTCTGCGAACCGAGCGCGCAAGGCGGTCATCGTGACCGGAGCCCTGCTGATGTCGGCCGGCATTCCCGCGGCGATGGCCGACAGCGCCACGTTGGCGCTTGCGCTCATCAGCGTGGTCCTCTTCGGTTTTCAGGCCTGGATCAACAACGTTCAGACCTTGCCGAGCGACTTCTTCCCGGAGAGCGTCGTCGCCTCGGTGGCCGGACTGGGGGGCGTCGGCGCGGGAGTGGGCGCGATTCTCTTCACGCTGACGACCGGACTCGTGATCGATCGGGTCCATTCGTACACGCCGATCCTCGTGGTAGCCGGACTGCTGCCGGCGCTCGGCACTGGCATCCTCTGTCTCGTCGGCGGTCGCATCCATCGGCTGCCGGAGATTGCGTCGGAGAGTGCTCCATGCAGAACGACCTGAATCTCACCGGGAAGGTCGCCCTGGTCACCGGTGCGTCGTCTGGTATCGGCGCAGCGACAGCGACGGTCTTCGCGGAACTTGGCGCGCGCGTCGTCATCGGGTACTGCAGGAACCACGACGGCGCCGAGACGACGCGAGCCGCGATCGCCGCCGCCGGCGGTCAGGCGATCGCGGTGCGGGCGGACGTCCGCCAGGAGGACGACGTCGCCGGGCTCGTCCGGCGGGCCACCGAGACGTTTGGCCCGGTTGACATTCTCGTGAACAACGCCGGGTCCCTGGTCAGGCGCATGACGCTCGTCGAGACGAGCGCCGACGACTGGGACGACATCCAGGCGCTGAACCTGAAGAGCGCGGTGCTGTGCTCCGAGGCGGTTGTCGGATCGATGATCGAACGCAGGTCGGGCGCCATCGTCAACGTCGCGTCGATCGCGGCGCGAAACGGAGGAGGCCCCGGAGCCGGCGCCTACTCGGCCGCCAAGGCCGGCGTCATCGCGCTGACCAAGTCGATGGCGAAGGAGCTGGCGCCGTACAACATCCGCGTGAACGCGGTGTCGCCGGGGGTCATCGACACGCCGTTTCACGAGGTCTTCTCGACGCCCGAAGTCATCCGCGGTTTCGTCGCCACCATTCCCCTGGGCCGCATCGGCCAGCCCGTGGAGTGCGCGAAGGTGATTGCGTTCCTGGCATCGAACGCCGCGAGCTACGTCGTCGGCGAGACCGTGGAAGTCAACGGCGGCCAGCTGATGCTGTGAGCGGCGGCACCGGAAGGTCGAACGTGATCGTGGCCTCGGCCTGCCGGCGACCGCCGGCGGCGGCTGGCGTCTGCGCCGAGAGCCGCGCGAGGCCCGCGCCGGTACGGCAGCGGCGACGGCGAGCCAGTTGAGATGTCGTGGTATCATGGTACATAGGTAACAGGAGGCAAAGGAGGCATGGCAGGATGACCGGCACCGTGCTCTGGGGAACCGGCTCGGCCATCGTGGAGCGACCGGCGAGTGATTGGCTGGCGGCCCTCGAGGCACGGGCACCGCGCACGCGTGAAACACTGCGCCTCGCCGGCGCCTCGCGCGCCATCAGGGAGTTCGCCGTGCGCGAACTGCCCCGAACGGGCGGGCCGCTCGGGCCCGGCCGCCTGGCCGCTGCGCTGTCGCTCACCGAAGAACAGGTCGCGCGGGTGCTTGCCGATCTGGAACCTCGCCTGTTCTTCCTGGTACGCAACGCACGGGGAGAAATCACGTGGGCGTTCCCGGTTACCGTGGCCCCGACGCCCCATCGCATCCGCCTCGCGACAGGTCCGGACGACTGGGAGAACATCTTCGGTGCTTGAGCGGAGGACGCCTTCGTCACGCCCTTCGTGCAAGGGCGCCTGCGGCGGCAGCGGATCGAGGCGCGGATCGAGACGGCATGCGGTCACTGTGGCCGGCCGATGCACCTCACGGTCGACAGCGAGCTGGCATGGCGGGTCGAGGAAGAGGACGCCCGGCCGCTCATTTTCGAACCGGACCTCGACTGGCAGGAATTCGGGAAGCCGAACATCATCGACGACTATTGAATGAACTCCCGGTTCTTCTGGTCAGAAGAACACGCCCGCGAGTTCCGCGCGGCGCACCAGTCGCCCGACGGGCGGTACGTGACGCTGGGACAGAGCGCGATCTCCGGAAAGATCGGCCAGTCGGCGCTCTTCGACTTTTGAGCCCGGAAACTCTGCTTCCGGACGATCACATGAAACAGGCGATGCACCCGCCCGAGACGATCGAGCGCACCCAGACGGGCGTCCGCATGGAGAAGCGGCTCCTGAAGGTGCTGAAGGCCCTCGCCGAGTATCACGATTTCACGCTGGGAGACCTGCTGGAGGGAATCGTGCTGCACGCCTTCGAAGGCCAGGCGCCGTTCGGTGCCGAGTCGATCAAGAAGATCGCACAGCTGAAACAGGTTTACGGCCTGCAGCTGACCTCGGCGGACGCCCATCGGCTGCGGGAGGGTGAGCCCCTTCCGCGACCAGGCGCTGCCCGCGGACGTTCGGGCGGACGGCGGTCTGCGTCGGGCTGAACGAGCGTCGGGAAGCCGGGCCTTCGCCGGCGAGCGCACGCAGGTATGGGGTCAGCGTCGATCGCCGATGTCCACCGAAATCGCCGCCGGCTGCAGCCCCGCCGCCGAAGCCTTCACGGTGATCGTGCCCGAACCGGCTGTCGCCTGCATGATCACCAGTCCCCGGCCCTGATACGCGTGATGCGCCAGGTCCTTGCAGTCCTCGATGCTGTTCAGGTCGGCGTTGCCGATGCCCAGCACGCGACCGGGGCCTTCGACCTCGAACCTCACCAGTGAATCGGCTGCCGGCACGCGCACGCCCTGCCCGTCCACGACGCGGAACTCGACATGGAACACGCCGTCGCCGCCGGCGGGTACCGGCGTCACATCGGGCAGCAACTCGATGCGGGCCAACGGGCCGGCGGTCTTCAGCGCGAAGGCAGCCGCCTGCTTTCCCTTCACCGTCCCCAGGGCTTCGAGCACGCCAGGCGCGTACGCCATTTCCCACGTCAATACGCCGTCACTCGCCTCGGCGAGCCGTTTCGTGCCGACCGCCCCGCCGTTCAGCCTGAGGGTGACCTCCTCGCAGTTGCTGTAGCAGACAACCGTCACCCGTGAATTCGCCGGCCAGTTCCAGTGTTCTTCTACCCTGGCCCCGCGCGCCGACGAGGGCAACACGGGTGACGCCGCCAGGTGGACCATCGGCACGTCGCTCCACAGGCTCTGGCGGAATGC
>Ga0316628_100004697_pt1 | contig 10771 bp, 7 predicted proteins | sample OWC_Aug_M2_C1_D5_FD_207648 | JGI IMG/M metagenome (GOLD analysis project Ga0316628, IMG submission 207648) | Wetland soil microbial communities from Old Woman Creek delta, Ohio, United States - OWC_Aug_M2_C1_D5_C | ecosystem: Environmental > Terrestrial > Soil > Wetlands | place: USA: Ohio... | reverse complement strand
CACCTCCCGCGAACGACTGAATATGCAAGGAGAATGGCTGTTCGACCTTCAGGGCCTGCCGGTTCCTCCGCTTGACCAGGTGGATCAGGCAGAGGAATATAGCGCGGTGGCACTATTTGTCCAGAGCGCTCGGCGGGCGCAGATGGACTTTGAGCTAACCTCTGAGGAGCGGCCGTGGGCAGCGCGTATCTGCCAGTTGGTCGAAGGGATGCCCCTGGCCATCGAGTTGGCGGCAGCCTGGGCGCGGTTGCTCTCCTGCCAGGAAATCACCCAGGAGATTGAACGCAACCTGGATTTCTTGGCCACTTCCGCCCGCGACCTGCCGGAACGGCATCGCAGCATGCGCGCGGTGTTTGATTATTCATGGCAAATGCTGTCGGCGGAAGAGCAGCGCATTCTACGCGCCTTATCCGTGTTTCGGGGCGGATTTCTCCGCGAGGCGGCGGAACAGGTCACAGGCGCATCACTGTCGCTGTTATCCGCATTGGTGACGCGGTCGCTCGTGCGCCGCACAGCCACGGGACGTTTTGATCTCCACGAACTCGTCCGGCAATACACAACCGATCGTCTTAGCGAAAACGCAAAGGAAGAATTGGCTGTCCGCAATCAGCACATGCGCTATTTTGTTAGGCTCGCCGAGGCGGCGGAGCCTAAACTGCGTGGCGCCGAGCAGTTGGCCTGGCTAGACCGTTTAGAGAATGAGCATGAGAATTTGCGCGTCGCGCTTGAATGGTCGTTGAGAGACCGGGCTTCCGATGCCCAGGAATCGGTCCGATTGACCGGCGCTCTCCATCCATTCTGGAAACGGCGCGCTCATTGGAGTGAAGGACGCGACTGGCTCAAGCGCGCCCTGGCGCAGTCTGCCGATTCGCAGGTGACGCGAGAGCGGGTCAAGGCGCTCAACGCCGCAGTGCTTTTGGCCGCGGATCAGGCCGACACTGGGTCGGCCTGGCGACTGGCGCAAGAGAACTTGGCGCTTTCGCGTGAGCTCGAGGACGCGGGCAGCATTGCTCGCTCGCTCAATTCTCTCGGCTTTCTACTATGGAAGAAAAAGGATTTCGCCGCCGCTCGCGCATCTTGCGAGCGAGCATTGGGATTACGCCGCGAACTGGGTGACAGACTCACAGTCGCGGACTCGCTGCACAATCTGAGCCATATCGCTATCAACCAGAGCGATTATGAAGCAGCACAGCTCTATTGTAGCGAAGCGGCGGCGACCTACCGAGAGCTTGGGGATGAAATCGGACTTGACGATGCGCTGGGCGACCTGGGACTCGTGGCTTATCTGCGGGACGATCATGCGGCAGCGCGTCCGTACCTTGAGGAAAGCTTGGCGCGATTCCGGCGAGCCGCCAGCGTGCCCGGTGTTGTATCTGCGCTAAACCGGTTGGGCGATCTGGCGCGTTGTCAGGGCGACTATGCCCAGGCTGAGGTGCTATATGCCGAATGTCTCGCGTTGTATCGGGATTTAGGTGACAAGGACGAGTTTCCTAGTCTGCTTCACAATCTAGCTTATGCGGTGCTGCATCGGGGCGATTGTGCGCAGGCGATAGGCTTGTTCAAAGAGGGACTGACCATACAGCACGAGATGGGCAACCAGGCCGGCATTGCCGAATGCTTGGCTGGAATCGCCAGCGTAGTGATCGCGCAGGGCAAAGCCCGACAGGGAGCGCAATTGCTCAGCGCCGCCGAGGCGCTGCGTGCGGCGAGTGGTACCGCTTGGTGGCCTGCCGATCGCATCGAATATGAGCACAGCCTGGCTCTCTTGCATCAATCGCTCAGTGAAGCGGCCTTGGCGGCGGCATGGGTCGAGGGACGGGGCCGGCCCTCTGGGGAGGTCGTGGCCGACGTTCTGCTGATCAACGCCCAACATTTCTCTAGGTCGCCCGCGGTCAATTGCGCGTCGAACGACTGACAGCCGCGGCCTCCGCTCCGACGGACCGGCCCGTTGTGATCCGCACGCCGGAACATCGCCTGCGCATCTCTCAGTTCGACTCTACGGATTATGCATGCTCCCTCTTGGCGTACGGCACAGAATAGGTTATACGTTACCAGGCAGGAGAATTCCCCGTTGGGTGGCTTGCGAGACGGCTGCCGCACGCGAATCCACGCCGAGCTTGTTGTAGATGCTATCCAAGTGTGCCTTGACCGTTCGCTCGGCGATATTCAACGAGCGGAATGCGGCCAGATGGTACGAGCATGAGGAAGCCTGGCAACGCTATGACTACACCTACTCGAACAGCGAACTGCGCGAGTGGGTGCCCAAGCTGCATCAACTGGACGAAGCAGCGCCGCTCACTCTGGTGTATTTCAACAACCATTTCCAGGGTCAGGCTTCAATAGGCGCGCGGGACCTTGGTCGGTTGCTCGCACAAGAGGGGCTGCTATGAAGATGTAACCAGGGTATCGAGATGACAAGGATCAAGATTCCACAGCCGATTTCGGGAGGACTGTTACTGTCCTACAAGTGCTCTGCCGAGTGCCGGCATTGTATGTACGCTTGCTCACCCCAATGGAAGGGGGATTGGATCGCGAGAGAAGAACTGGAAGACTTGCTGTGCCAACTGGCTGGGAAAATCAGGCCAAGCCCGTGGGGAGATGAGACCATCAGTCTGAACCACGGACTCCACTTTACCGGCGGGGAGCCTTTCTTGAACTTCCCGCTCTTGGCGGAAGCGGTCGAGATAGCCACACGACTCAGCACCCCCTTGACCTTCGTCGAGACAAATTGCTCTTGGTGCAGCAACGACGAGATGACCCGGGAAAGACTGCAGTGCCTCAAGCAGGCGGGTCTCAAGGGCATCCTGATCTCGGTGAATCCCTTCTATGTCGAATACGTCCCCTTCGAGAGAACCGAGAGATGCATCCAGATCAGCCAGCAAGTGTTCGGCAGAAATGTCATAATCTACCAGTTGGCCTACTACCATCAGTTTAGGCAACTCGGCATACAAGGCAAGATTTCGCTAGAGGACTATATGGCGCTGACGGAGGGCGAGCGCTGGGTAGACCAGGTGGAGTTGTTCTTGATGGGGAGAGCTGGCCGCCAGTTGAGGAAATTCTATCGTAACCGTCCTGCACGCGACTTTTTCGACGAGCCCTGTCAGCCGCCCTTCCTAAGAGATTGGCACAACCACTTTGACAACTATGGGAACGTGATACCAGGTTACTGTGGCGGGATCTCTCTGGGCCATTGGAAAAACCTGGATGTGCTTGTGAGCGAAGGGATAGACCTCGACCCACATCCTATCCTGAGATTCTTGGTCGCTGAAGATGTACGGGGGCTACTCCGGTTCGCAAAGGATCTCGGCTACCAAGAATCTCGCGAGGGTTACGTTTCGAAATGTGACCTTTGTCTGGATCTCAGACGCTATCTGGCATCCCGAGGAGACTGTGCGGATCTCAGTCCCATAGAGTTCTACACATACCTGGAGTGATGTCCACACTTTTCGGCAGCGCAGGAGAAACCGTGCACTTTTCTGCCCAAGAATCGCAAATGGTTGACAAGCTGAAAAATCGAGTGTATTCTCGTGCTATCCAGGCGATTGCAGCCACACGGATGAGGGTCAACCATGACCGACCAAAGCCTAACACGCCTGCGCCAACTCCTCGTTGACTATTTCAGCGACGACGAATTGCGCACCCTCTGCTTTGACTTGCGCCTCAACTATGAAGCACTGCCCGCTTGGAGGGGGTGGGTGGGGGGAATCACTGAAGCACTGAGAAAGACTGAAGGCACTGAAAGAGCGCCCTCTCGGCCTCCAAATCCCTCTCCCGCAGCCGCCGCACGCTCCGCGCCGCGCTCGATGCGTATACCACGGCCATTGGCGCGGCCACCCAGGCCGCGGCGGATCGAAAGGCCGCCGTCAAAGAACTCGGCGCGTGGGTCAAGCAGTTCGGCAAGATAACCGGCGTCGCGCTCACGCTTCAAAATGGATTTGGTATATACTTATCAAGGGTCGGTGAATCACGTCATCTGGCCTGATGGCTGGAGTGTACAAGTCATGCGGCCAGGACAGTGCCCGGAGCGCGGCCACAAGGTCTAGCGCTCTTCCGGGTCACAGGAGGATAAAATGTCCGAGAGTGTCTACAAGGTCATTGAGCTGATTGGCACCAGCACCGAGTCCTGGGAAAAGGCCGCGGCGGCGGCCGTCGAGACGGCGGCCCAGTCCTTGCGCGACCTTCGCATCGCCGAGATCGTTCAGTTGGACATGCACATTGAGGACGGCAAGGTCAGCGCCTACCGGGCCAAGGTCAAGGTGTCCTTCAAGTACCACGCCGAAGCAGACTGAGCCAGTCCTCGTCTGGGATATTGCTCTATCATCATTGCCAGTCTCACCGGCAATTGAAAATTGACGGCGACGCTTGCCTTGTGAGCGACGAGTTCACAAGGTTGGGTTTAGTGCGTCTGTTTGGCATGATTCGAGAGCGTCTGACATGTTTTGCGTGCACGCCTCACGCCAAGCCCGCAAAGCGTTTTGATCAGAACGCTTGGCGTTCGTCCGATGGCGTTGGCGCTGTACACGCTGTATCCAGCGACCCCAACGCCCTATCGCCTGCGCCTTTGCGTGAGGCATATGTGTACATGCAAATGGTAGATGGCTCTCCTTTCAGCGCCGTGACGAGCAGCCGCTACTGGATAGCCGGGCTGGTTGCCCGTTGCCAGCCTACTCGGCCTCCAGGTCTTTTTCCCACAGCCGCCGCATTTCCGCGCTCTCGACCAACAGCCGGTCGAGCGTCCCGCACCCCTCGACCTGGCCATCCTTGAGGACGATGATCTGATCGGCCCGGCGCAGCACCGGCCGGCGATGTGAAACGGCCAGGCACGTCACGTCTCGCCGCTCGAGCACACGCTCCCACAGCGTCCGCTCGGTCTCGACGTCGAGCGCGCTGGATAGATCGTCAAAGACAAGAAGCTCCGGCTGACGCACGAACATGCGCGCCGCCGCCGTGCGCTGGCGCTGCCCCCCAGAAATGCGCACTCCTTTGGCACCCAGCATTGCGTCCAGGCCATGGTCTATCTCGGCCAGGTCTTGGTCCATCACGGCTAGGTGAATCGCCTGCGCCAGCCGCGCCGGATCGTCGGGCAAGCCCATCAAGATATTATCTTGGATGGATTCGCTGTAGAGCACGGGCACCTGCGGCGTATAGGCGCAGCGCGGCGGGACAAAGAACGTCGCTGTGTCATCCACCGGCACTCCGTTCCAGCGGATTTCGCCGCGCTCTCGGGGCAGCAGGCCCAACAGCGCGCGCAGGAGCGTCGTCTTGCCGGAGCCGATGCGCCCCGTAATCACGGTGAACGAGCCGCGCTCCAGATGCAGCTCCACGCCCACCACGCCGGCTTCTGCGCCGGGATATTTGCACGTCAGATCGGTCACGTCAAGTCGGCCCAGGCAATCGGCCTGTGTCTTGGCGGGATAGACGACGTCGGGCCAGCGACCGTCCATATAGATCGGACTGAACTCGACCAATGCCCCTGGCGGCGCGCCTTCCATCAGGCGCGCCATGCGCTCGACCGAGACGCCCAGTTGCCGGTAACGCGCGGCCAACATGCCGAAAAACGTTGTCATGTCGCTAATGTTGCCCAGGTAGTAGACAAACAGCGCAAAATCGCCCACGGTAAACGTGCCCCGCTGCATCGCTTGCCCAGCCAGCAGCAAGATCACACCGGTGCTCAGATTGGCCGTGTTCCGGTAAAGCGATTCGAGAATCTCGCTGAACACGCGATCCAACAGCGATGCTTTGCGCCGCTCGTCGTTGAGCCGGTCGAACTGCGCCAGCACGCCATCTTCCGCTGCCGCCACCTTGACCGCCTGCGCAGCCCCGAATATCTCGCCGATAAAGCCGGTCACAGCGCCTTCGGCTGTGCGGCTGGCCCGGCGATATTTCTCGATGCGGCTCGTGGCGGCGCTCGAGATCAGGCCCACGGCGACTAGCGGCAGCAGCGCCAGCAGCGTGATCAGGGCGTTGATGCGCAGCATGGTGATGACGGCGATGACGATGACGAGCAGCCCGGTTGTGACGTCGTTGATCCAGATTGAAAATAGCCAGATCTCGCGCACGTCGGTGCGGAAGCGGCTGATGGCTTCGCCGGGCGACTCGGGCAGCACAAAGGCATTCGGCCGCTGCAGGATGTGCTTGAGCAGATTCTTGCGCAACAGCGTGGTGACGTGTGCGGACAATGGCACATCCGCGACGACAAAGCCGAAATTGGCCAGGATGCGCCCGGCTTCAATCGCCACGAGCAGCGCGATGATTGTCCATAGATTCAATCCCGCCTGTGCCTCGCCCGTGATCAGGTCAAAGAACGCGCGCACGATAAGGCCCGGCGCAATCTGCTCTAGCAGCCGGGTGACAAGCACCGCCGCCAGGTCAAGCAGCCACAGCCAGAACCGGAAACGCACCATGTCCAAGATGACGCGCCAGGCGGGCAAAGCTTTCGTCACACCAACACCTCTTCCAGGCCCGTCTGAAGCAAACCGTAAAATCGCGAGGCTGGATCGGCCGCCAACTGCTCGCTCTCGCCATATTCGGCTACTCGTCCCCCGTCCAGGATCATGATCTCGTCTGCCCGTTGGACCGTCCCCAGCCGGTGCGCGATGATGATGGCGGTCCGGTCGCGTAAGAGATGGTCCACTGCGCGCTCGATGCGCTGCTCGGTCGCCGGGTCGAGCCGCGACGACGCCTCGTCCAAAATGACCAGCCCTGGATTCCGCAAAAAAACGCGCGCGAATGCCACCAGTTGTGCCTCGCCCGCCGAAAGGCCCTGCCCGCTTGCTTCCAGTAGTGTGTCCAACCCATTGGGTAGCGACTGATACCAATCGGCCAGCTCCAATTCCTCGATGGCGGCGCGGATGCGCTCGTCGGGGATGCTGCGATCAAACAGCGTCAGGTTGTCGCGCAACGTGCCTCGGAACAACTGGACATCCTGTGTCACCAGCGCCACACGCTGGCGCAGCGTCTTGAGCGCAGGCTGGCGCGCCTCCACGCCGTTGAGCGCAATCTGCCCGGCCGTCGGATCGTACAGGCGCAGGATGAGCCGCGCCAGCGTCGTCTTGCCGCTGCCCGTGCGCCCCAACAGGCCCAGCACCTTGCCTGGTCGCAGATGCAGCGACAGGTCGTGCAACACTGACTCGTGTTCGGCGTAAGCAAAGGACACGCCATCCAACGCGAGTGACAGCGGCCCACCGGATATGGCTGAGCCTGATAAGGCGGCGCCAGGGCCATCTTGAACCGTCCGCTCGATACGGCGCAGTTCGATCAACCGCTCGGCGCTGGCTCCAATCGTCTGAAAGCTTTCGACGTGGTGGGCCAGCTCGTGGATGGGCTGAGCCAGCAGGTTGAGGTAATGGATCACCAGATAGACCGTGCCGAGCGTGACCGAGCCGCTGCGATAGAGCATGTAGCCAGCTACGACGGCGGCAACATTGCCCGCCGCGAGGACGGCGTTGGCCGCTACGCTGATGAGCGTGTCCATGGTAGAAGCTCTGTAATCGCTCTTCATGATCGCGACCTGCAACTGGACCAGCCGGCGCAGGACATAGTCCACAGCGCCGTTGGAGCGAATGTCCTCGGTGCCTGTCAGGCGCTCTTCGAGAAAGCCGAACAGGTCGGCCTCTGCCTGGCGGCGCACCTTTTGATAAGGCACGGCAATGTCACGCATGCGGTTGAGCACGAATAACAATGTGGCGGCAAAGATGGCAAACGCCACGCCCAACCGCCAGTCTTGCAGCCAGAGTGCGATCACGATGCCCGCCATCAGGAGCACATTGCCCAGCACGCGGATGACCAGTTGCGAAAAGAACGTCGCCAACTGTGCCACGTCGCCGTCAATGCGCTCGATCATCTCGCCGGGGGCGTGCGCGTCGTGAAAGGCCATATCCAGCGACAGGCAGTGACGCGCCAACTCGGCGCGCAACGCATTCGTGGCGGTCCAGGCGACGTTCTCACCCACATACGTCGCGGCGGTGCCGATGACCTGCTGGAATAGTGCAATGCCGATAAAGGCCAGCGCCGCGGCGGCCAAGGTCTCGACGGCCTGGCTCGAACTGGCATCAATGAATGCGCGCACGATCTGCGGGTTGATGACCTGCAGGCCAATGTTGCCCAGGAGCAAAAGGGTCAACAGCGCAAAGCGTTTTCGCTGGGGCGCAATGTGTTGGGCCAGCAAGGCCCAGATTTGTTTGAACGGGACGTTCATCGTCGGCAGTTCCGTAAGGGCGCACGGCCGTGCACCCCGGCGCAGAAATGAAAAAGCACCAACTCATCTCGGAATGTGCAGAGACACATTCAGAGACAAGCAGGTGCCGCATGGGCTGGAATGGCGTTGCCTGCCAAGTGCTATCGTTTTTTGTTGTGCCAGCCGGAATGGAGGGTATCATATCCTGATTGATTTGTCAATTTGCCGGCGCATCTGGACAGCCCAGATGGCAAGGACTATAATGACGCTATTCCTCTCAGGTACTGGGTGAAAGGATCTTTCATGAACAAACGCGATGTGATTCTCGGACTGGCCGATGCCAGCCGATCGCTGCCGTATGTTCCGGCAGCATTCTTCCTTCACTTTCCAGCCGCTTTCCATTTTGGGCAGGCCGCGGTGGACAAGCACCTCGAGTATTTTCGATACACGGGGATGGATTTCGTCAAGATTCAGTATGAACGCACGTTTTCCTCTTTGCCACAGATCCAGACTCCAGCGGATTGGATCGAGATGCCGCACTATGGGCGCGATTTCTTTGAGGGGCAGTTGGACGCTGTTAAAGGGCTGGTTCAGGCGGTGGGCCGCGAAGTGGCGGTCGTCATGACGCTGTATTCACCCTTCATGTGCGCAGGCCAGGTCGCCGGTCAAGCACTCGTGACCGATCATCTCAACCGTGAGCCGGAAAAAGTTCGAAAAGGGATCGAGATCATTACCGACAGTTTGCTTGGGTTCGTTCGAGAGTGTATCCAGTTGGGCGTGGATGGTTTCTACACTTCGACGCAGGGCGGCGAAGCCGGCCGGTTCGTCGGGGCCAATATCTTTGCGGAGTATATCAAACCCTTTGACCTCGTATTGATGGAAGAGGCCAATCGCGCCTGCCCGTTCAATATCCTGCATGTGTGTGACTATCATCTCGACTATGATAGCTTTTCGCCATTCCTGGATTATCCAGGGACAGTCGTCAACTGCCCGTTGAAGCTGGGAGAGCGCCGTCTGACGTCGAAGGAAGTGTCCGAATTGTTCAAGCGGCCCTACATGGGCGGGCTGGACCGCAAGGGCATCCTCACCAACGGCACCCCGGAGCAAATCCGGCAGGCCGTCAACGCAGTGATCAAGCAAGCGCCTCCGCGCTTTATCCTGGGAGCGGATTGCACGGTGCCCAGCGAAATATCGTGGGACAACCTGAGGATTGCGATAGAGACTGCACACGCCCAATGATGCCCCAACCTTTGTCACTCGCAAGACCCAATAATCTCCCCCTCAACCGGCGCTTGGATGTGCTCGTGATCGGCGGCGCATCGTTGGATGTGCTACACTTGGCGGGCCGCACCGTATGCTCGGCCGGCGGAGCCGGACTGTATACAGCACTGGCGGCGCACTGTGCTGGCGCAAAGGTCGGCATGTTTGCGCCTCGCCCCGCCCCGATGCCGGCGGAACTCGAACCCGCAGCCGAGCGCGTCGTCTGGCTGGGGCCCGTCGTTCCCCCTGAGCAACTGCCACACTTTGAAATCGCGCACCACGGCGGCGGACGTGCGACGCTAGTCAATGCCATCTGGGGCGCGGAAAGCCAGTTGACGCCGAACATGCTGCCATCCGAATTTCGTGACTCGGCCATCGTGCACATCGCCGCCCTGCGCACCGCCGAGCGCCAACTGATGTTCGCCCGGGCTTGCCGCGCGATGAGCCGGGCCCGCCTGTCGGCTGGGACATACGGCCGATCAGTCGCTGGCGAGCGCGACCTCGTGCGCCAGTTGTTCGAATCGGTTGACTTGTTCTTTATGAACGAGAACGAGGCCAATCTACTGTTCGGTGATGTCGAAGCAGCACGTGTGCGGCCTGAGCAGATTCTGTTTATCACGTTAGGCGAACGTGGCGCGCTGGTCATTCAAGGGGAGTACGTGACGCATGTGCCTGGCGTGCCCGCCGCCGAGCTCGACCCAACCGGCGCGGGTGATACCTTCTGTGGGGCGACGTTGGCGGGACTGGCGCGCAGCGAACATCCAGTCATGGCCGCCCACGGCGCAGTGACGCTTGCTGCAGAAATGATTGGCCAGATTGGCCCGACGCGCCTGGTATCGGATCGGCCTGCGACCGGCGTGCCGACCGACGACCGCTGTCAGCCCAACGCAGAACAGATTCGGTGTGTGGCCAAGCTCACTGCAAGCCTGCCCGAAGTGCAGCCATTCAGTTTCACGGGAGATTTGTTCCCGCCGGTTGGCGACCCGCGGGCGCTGGATTTCTTTTTCGCAGCAGTGTTGCAACAGTTCGGCTTTTGGGAAGCGCGCGACGGATATTACGACCGGCCGCTGATCGCCTCGATCGAAGGGCGTCGCCTCAAAGGCTCGGACTATATGTGGCGCGCCTATCGTCGCCAGCTTGACCAGTCGCCTCACTTTTTGACCCCGGCTCGGCAAGCGGAACTAGAAGCGACAGACCTGGCACAAGTCTTTCAGGCCGATGATGGGACGAACCCGATGCCCGCATTTGATCTTCACCTGGATGTCGCACGAGCGTACAGGCATGACCTGCGCGCGCTGGTCTGGACACCTGCCGATGTGGTCAGCCTGGCCCAAT